>MAAC01009621.1_pt1 | contig 87530 bp, 80 predicted proteins | sample 1115981 | NCBI WGS metagenome assembly MAAC01 (sample SAMN04961126, study PRJNA320927) | seawater metagenome | isolation source: sample BD02T64 sea water enriched with oil for 64 days | place: USA:Gulf of Mexico | collected 2013-07-27 | reverse complement strand
ATAGCTCTCGCGCAAAAGGGTGGGTGTTTTCCAGGCTCACTTTGCCGCGATTGGCCTTGCGAATATGGCACAGCACATTGTTGCTTTTTATCGAGTAGCTTTGTACAAAGCGGGCAATTGCCGAGTCGGCGCTGGCCCCCGGGTCGTGGAAGGCGCGGTAACCCTTGCCCTCGTAAAAAGCGATGCCCCAGCCGTCTTCGTGGGGGCCGGTATCACCGCCTCTGCGCATTAAGCCGGCGAAGCTGAAGCATATGTCCGTTGGTACACTGGCGCTCATCCCGAGGAGTTCACACATCTTTGCGCTTAACCTTTGTTGTTGAGTGGCACTGCTGGCCAGACTGTTGGCAGGGTGTGGCTAAGTGTGATCTGGCCCATATTTACTCCGCTTGCCTTGCCCATTTCAGCGGCAGTGATTGTATACTTTGTCGCAAATACTAAGAGTAGATCTCCATGGAAAATATATTAATTGTGGTCAGTGACACACAACTGCTGGGCGACTTGAGTGATTGCTGCCGGGCTGAGGGCTTTACACCCCACGGTATAACCCATGGCTCCTTTGTGCTGCCCTGGATAGGCGAGCGTGCACCGGCGGCGATTATCCTCGATACGCGAGCGGATGGTGTTCACGGCTCTGCCCTGTGTCGTGAAATTAGCGCTAGCAGTAATGCTCCCGTTTTTGTCTTAACCCAAGACGACAGTGAAACAGATCAGCTGAAGGCCGAGGGTTTGGGCGTGAAGGCTTTCTTTAGCAAGCCCTTGAAGCCCGAGGCCGTCTTTAGCCAGATTGCATCCCTTATGTCCTAAGGCTAGCGGCGTATTGCCAGGGTTAGTCTGTACCTGGCTTTGCGGCCTTATCCGCAGTATTTAGATGGTCTATTTTCTTTCCCAGTTGAGCTAATTGCTGCTCGATGGCGCTTAAGCGCAATTCTAGGTTTTCCTCTGGGCTAATCAGTTGCTCTTCTTTTTGACTAATAAAATACGACGTAAAACTAGCGGTTAATGCGGCAAAAAGGCCGATGCCGAGAAAGATAATGATGCCTGCAAAAGCTCTGCCGATAGGGGTTTTGGGTACGACATCGCCGTAGCCAACGGTGGTGATGGTGACCCAGGCCCACCAGATTCCCTCCCCAGGACTATTGATGCCGGGCTCTAGGGCTGACATCAATATGCCGGCCATAATAACGACAATCAGTGAGGCGAGCCCTGTGGCGGCTAGCTCGTTGCGCAACAGCATCTTTTTGACGCGCCCGCCGATGTGCATCAGCAGGGTGAGGACGATAATCACCCGCAGTAGGCGCAGTGCCCCCAAGTGGGTGGGCCAGCCCAGTAACATCGGGATGCCGGTGAGGATAATGACTAAGTTGAGCCAGTTGCGACGTAAATAAAGCCGCGAGTCGTTAACTAATAACGATAGCACCAGCGTTTCAATAATAAAGAAGCCCCAGAGGTAAATATCGTAGATATTGTAAGATGCCGAGGTGCTTCCACTGATCCAGTTGAGCAGTATCCACAGTGAGGCGATCAGCATCGGTACTTCGAGGACAATGCCGGTGCGTCGGGCCGCGCGGCTCTCGTTTCGGTCAACGCCGGAGGCGCCAATAAGGCGCGCAAAGTTATAAATTTTGGGGCTTGCTGCCATCGTATTCATCGACTGGATTAAAATCAAATACTAGCACAGCCACCTAAAATGAAGACCCTTGAGAGGGTTAGATTGAGGCTGGTGAGTAAAGCAGGGTTTGATTAGCTCTGCCAAGCGGTGCGACAATGTTGAAAACCTTTTTTTGGTGGGATTGTGACAACAACAAGTACAGACAGAATACGGCAGAAAAAGCAGCGCTTCCTCGAGCGAGAACAGCTTATAAAGGATACTACTTTGGGCTTGCTGATTCGCGATGGTGTCGAGAGGGTCACCGTGTCTGCTATCGCCACCGAGGCGGGCATCGGCAAGGGCACTGTGTATAAACACTTTCAAAGCAAAGCCGAAATCATGATGCGTATCGTTTCCGACTACGAGCAGATGCTGGTGAGCAATGTCAATGCGGGTATAAAAGCCACGGAAAATGGTGACCCAGGGGCGGCGGCGAAGGCCTATTTTGATTCGCGCCTGGCCAATCCGGCCTTGGATCGATTGGTACAACAGCTCGAGTTTCGCCTCGAAGCCGATAAATCCGTGGCTATTGAAATGGCTCATTTACATAAAACCCGCCATTCGATGGTCGAGACCTTGAACAATATGGTCTCGAAATTAATCGCGCGCGGTCTGCTGGAAGACGTCCCTCCCCACTACCATTATCTGGCTTGCTGGGCCCTAGCTCAGGGTGCGGTCGATGTTTGCTTTAACCAGGGCTTTGCCGACCAGTTCGACGATAAGGAAAAGCTACTCAATTTTATCGCCAATATTGGTGTGACCATGGGTAACCGTGGCCAGTTTAGGGAGCACTAGGTGTCCAGTTCCTCCCTTGATGACTGGTATCAAGAGCTGCATGAAAACCAGCTCGATGGGGGCCGTTTACCGCCCGTAGACAAATGGAATCCGCCGCTGTCCGGTGATATTGATATTCGCATTACTCGCCAGGGTATCTGGTTTCATGAGGGCGGTGAAATTAAACGCCAGCCCCTAGTGAAACTTTTCTCGAGTATTTTAAAGCGTGAAAACAGCGAATATTTTCTGGTGACGCCGGTCGAGAAGTGGCGCATACAGGTCGAGGATGCCCCCTTTTTCTTTACGGTATTAGGTGTTGAGCACAGGGGTGATGAGCAAGCCCTGGTCTTGACCAGCAGCACGGATGATGTGGTTATTGTCAGTCGCGAGCACCCGCTTAGGGTTGCCGTCGATGCCGTCAGTGGTGAGCCCTCGCCCTATATTCGCGTGCGTGGTGGTATGGAGGGGCTGCTCAGCCGCAGTGTTTACTATCAATTGGCCGATATTAGCGAGGCGCAGCAGGTGGCTGGCGAAGAGATATTGGGCGTTAGCAGTATGGGCTGTTTTTTCTCTCTCTATTAAGGGCCGTAAAGTCCTTATTTCGTCAGCGCGTACCACCCCCATAATAGGGCCAAACCTTATACAAAAATGGCAGTGTCTACGTGAGTCTTTAGCAATGAGCACCTGGTGGCTAGCCCGGAAAATAAAATGGCAGATAGTGCTATTACTTTGGCTATGCAGTGGTTTTTGCGTAGCGGCTGATCTCGATACTCGGGACTTACTGAGTGACTATATTCGTCTCGACACCAGTAACCCACCGGGTAATGAAGTATTGGGCGCGGCCTTTTTTGCCGAAATTTTTGCCGCTTATGGTATAGAACACGAGGTGATAGAGGTCGCGCCGGGCCGGGCCAATATCTGGGCGCGTCTACCCGGTGGCGACCAACCTGCGCTGCTGTTACTTCACCATATGGATGTTGTGCCCGCGGCCCCGGCGCGTTGGCAGCAGCCACCCTTTAGCGGTCTTATTGACGATACTTACCTCTATGGTCGCGGCGCCTTAGATAGTAAGTCACTGGGGATTTTTCAGCTGCAAGCGATGCTGGCGCTAAAAGCACAGGGCAAGGCCTTAAATCGCGATCTGATTTTTCTCGCTACGGCGGATGAGGAGGCCGGTGGCCAGATGGGGCTGGCTTGGCTATTGGATAAGCGCCCCGAGCTGTTCGAGGGCATTGGCGGGGTTCTCAATGAGGGCGGGCGCGGCGATAGGCGTGGCGACACGCTAAGCTTTGGTATCGAGGTGACGCAAAAGCTGCCCCTGTGGTTGCGGGTCAGCGCCAGGGGTGAGCCGGGGCACGGTGCGATACCGCGCAGTGAAAGCGCCAGCCAGCGTTTGATCGCGGCACTGGCAAGGCTAGAGCAATTGGTGTTTACGGCGCAACTCTTGCCGGGGGTGAAGAGCTACCTGAATAAGTTGGCGAAAGATTTTCCCGCGCCGTGGCATGAACGTCTGTTAAATGTTGAAGCTCTGGTCAGTTCGCCCCAACAAATGGCTGAATTGCGTGAGTTTGACCACCGCCTCTATGCGCAATTGCGTAGTACCTGTGCCATCACCCGCCTACAGGCCAGTGCCAAAATCAATGTTGTCGCGCCGGAGGCGTGGGCAGAAATAGATTGTCGCCTATTACCCAATCACCAGCCGGAGCAAGCCCTGCAAAGCATTACTCGGGCGCTGGGTGATGCGAGTTTGCAGATTACGCCTTTACTGTCTTTCGAGCCGGGCATCTCGGCGCAAGAACACTTCCTCTATCGGGCGCTGGAGCAAAATCTTGCCGAGCGCTTTCCCGCTGCGACGATAGTGCCGCGTATGACGGCGGGTTTTACGGACAGTCATTTTTTTCGTGAGAAGGGCATTCCCGCCTACGGCTTTATACCGGTGATACTCGATGCCGAACAGGCTAGGGGCATTCACGGCGACAACGAAAAAATTTCCTTGCAAAATCTGCGTTTTGGCCGTGATTTTATGACCAAGTTGGTGACGCAGATTTGCCTCGATTAACCACAAGGCAATGGCTGGTGGTCTGTGTAGCCCGTACCCGCAGCGCTAAGTTGGGAGAGATAGCTCGGGTGTAGACTTCTTCCCGATGTCGTTGGCCTAGCCTACGTTTCCGTGAGTATGGCGATAGCCGCCAGCGCCTCGGGGTCTTGAGCTTTGATTTTATTGGCGATGTGATGTTGGAAAAAGTAGCGAAAATCGACATCGGAAGCGGTGCTGTAGAGGCAGTTATCACCGGGTAGCACTGGGGTTGTCTGCACCTTGCTTTGATCGGCGACCTGAGCGTGGATTTCGCCATTGTGCAGCAGACGCCAGCTGACGACTTCTGTTAAGCGCAGAGTTTTTAGGCCGTCGTTGGAAAACACCGCGTGGGTGCCAATGCTATCGGGTATTTCCTGAACGACATCGCTGGCGTTTTCGAAACTGTACTCGTAGTACTTGGCGGCCATTTCTAGCTCTAGAGCCTTGTGCAAGGGGGCGTCGTGGAAGAGCTCTTCGGTGCCGGGGTCATAGTAACTCTCCCACTTGCCATCCAGTGGATCCCTCATGTCGGGACAGGACGTGATGTTGTCGAGCCAGGGCACTAGGCCGACAATGTCACCGTCTTCACGCAGGCCCCAGCAAAGTATTTTGATGCTAAAGCTAGTGTCGGGATGGGCGCTATTGGAGTAGAGCATTTCGAGCCCGTCGAGCTCGGGTGCCAGGCGGATAAAGGGTGAAACCCGTGCCGGGGACCAGGTCTGGCCGGTGAAGATATCCACAACTTTGTCGCTGTTGTGCTCGGGTACGGTGATCGTCATAACGTACTCCTGATGATGGGCCGAAAGCCGTGTCAACGTAGTATAAGTGCCAGCTGACGCTTCCTACAGTACCTCTCAATCTGCCAATACACAATACTTGGTGTCGTCGGGGCTTATTAGCCCGCTAGCCCTCGGGTAAACATCTCGGCCATTTCGTCGGCGACCTCACGCGTGGTCATCTCACCATCCACCTGATACCACTGCGTCATCCAGTTAATGGCGCCAAAGATGGTGAAGGCGGTGATCTTGGGGTTGCAGGCGCGAATGGATTTATCCTCGATACCGCTGTCGATGATGTCGCGCATCGCCGCATCGAGTTGCTGATAGAGGGGGGCTATCTGCTGCAGGTATTTGTCTGACAGGGGATCGGGGCCGGGGCGGGACAGGCAGCGGCCATATTCGTCATCGAAAATAGAGGTGAATAAATAGATAAAGCGGCCGAGTTTTTTGAGTCCAGTGAGCTCGGTATTTTGGATGCTGGCGGTTTGTTCGAGCATTTGAGTAATGGCGGTGAGCAGGCATTGAAAGAGGATGTCTTCCTTATTTTCAATATAGTAATACAGGGTCGGTTTGGTGACCTGTAGTTCCTGAGCCAGGTCGTTGAGAGAGGTTTCGCGGAAGCCGTTTTGATTAAACAAGCGGGCGGCCGTTTTGAGAATGGCGGTGCGTTTCAGGTCGTGCTGTACATCTTTACTCTGAATGGCTTTGCCCCAGCGCGTTTTATTGGTTTTGCTCATTTCTATTATCGGTCGCTAGTTGGAGGGCCCCCAGTGTATCGTATTGGCGGCTGTTTTCCAATTCACAGTAACTCTTTGTACCAGTGGGTAAGTAGGTTGTCATAGTTTTTATATAGTTATTTAAAACAAGCTCTTACTGGTATTTTTGAGCTGATTTTACTGGCTGTTGTGCAGTATGTTTTCACTGGATGTATCAAGGGGTAGGGGGTTCGAACCGCAAGGCCTATAACCAGAGCGTTAAAAAGGGGCCTGGGCTTGGCTGTCTACAGGCCCCTGTAACTTCGCTGGGGAGCTAGCGTACCGCTCCTAGGGCCTGCTCAACATCGCCAATGATGTCATCAATATGCTCAATGCCCACCGAGATACGCACCAGGTCTGCGCTGACGCCGGCCTTGGCTAGCTCGTCGTTGTTGAGCTGGCGGTGGGTGGTTGAGGCGGGGTGGCAGGCCAGTGATTTGGCATCACCAATATTCACCAGGCGCAGTATCATTTGCAGGGCGTCGATAAACTGGCCGCCAGCCTCGGCGCCGCCGGCTATGCCAAAGCTGAGAACCCCCGAGGCGCGGCCGCCGCAAATTGTCTGACAGGCGTCGCGGTAGGGGCTGTCGTCGAGGGCGGCGTAGTTCACCCATTGAACTTTATCGTGCTGGTGCAGATAGTTGGCCAGCGCGAGGGCATTTTCACAGTGCCTATCCATACGCAGTCCCAGGGTCTCAAGCCCCTGAAGGATTTGAAAAGCGTTCTGTGGCGAAATAGCGGCCCCGGTATTGCGCAGTGGCACGATACGACAGCGGCCAATATAGGCCGCCGGGCCAAAGGTTTCGGTATAGACCACGCCATGATAGGAGGGGTCGGGTTCGTTGAGCATGGCAAAGCGCGCCTTGTGTTTCACCCAGTCGAACTTACCCGAGTCGATAATCACCCCGCCAATAGATGTGCCGTGGCCGCCAATGTACTTGGTTAGGGAGTGGACGATGATGTCGGCGCCGTGTTCAAAGGCTCGGCACAAATAGGGTGTGGCTACGGTGTTGTCGACAATCAATGGCACGCCGTGGCGGTGGGCAATCTCGGCCAGCCGTTCAATATCGACAATATTGCCCGCCGGGTTGCCGATGGACTCACAGAACAAGGCCCGGGTTCTATCGTCGATTTGCGCCTCGAAGCCGTCGAAGTCATCGTGAGACACCATTCTGGCTTCAATGCCCTGGCGGGGGAAGCTGTGGGCAAACAAGTTATAGGTGCCGCCATAGAGTTGACTGGTGCTGACGATATTGTCGCCGACCTCGCAAATGCATTGAATCGCGTAGGTGATCGCCGCCATGCCGGATGCCACCGCCAGTGCACCGACGCCGCCCTCCATGGCCGCTAGACGCTTTTCGAGCACGGCGGTGGTGGGGTTCATAATGCGGCTGTAAATGTTGCCCGGCACTTTTAGGTCGAAGAGATCGGCGCCGTGCTGGGTGTCATCGAAGGTGTAGGAGGTGGTTTGATAAATTGGTACGGCCGCCGCTTTGGTGGTGGCCTCCGCTGCGTAGCCGTGGTGGAGGGCGATGGAGTCAAGTTTCATATACGTGGATGTCCAGTTGCTAGTGCTGGGGTTTGAGAGAGTACCGGTGTCGGCTTTATATCTGTGTTGATGTGGCGCGCTAGTAGGTTAAATCTCTATATCGCCCTCAAGGTATTGCACGGCCCGCCCGGAGATAATGACGGAATCTGTCTGCATACGGCAGTGCAACAGCCCCCCGCGCTGTGAAGCCTGATAGGCCGTGAGTGGGGTCTTGTTGAGTCGCTGGGCCCAGAAGGGTGCCAGGCCGCTGTGAATAGAGCCGGTGACGGGGTCCTCATCGCCACCGGAGGCGGGCCAGAAATAGCGGGAAATAAAGTCGTAATCATGGGCCGCCGCGCTAATCACCACATCGTAGGGGGCCAGTTTTTTTAACTCTGCCAAGTTGGGTTTGAGTGAATGAATATCGGTTTCGCTGGTGTAAATGGCAAAGTAGGCCTGACGATTGATAAGTACCTCACTGGGCGCAATCGACAAGCCGGCCAACAGTGGCGGGGGTATATCGCTGACGGGCTCTGGCATCTGTCGGGGAAAGGTCATGGCAATCAAGCCATCCGTTTCGCGTCGGACTTTTAAGGTGCCCACGGCCTTGGCGTAAAACTCAAGGTCGTCCAAGGCTTGATCTTGTTTAAACAGCACGTAGGCACTGGCCAGCGTGGCGTGGCCGCAAAAGTCGATTTCGCTAAGAGGTGAAAACCAGCGAATCTGATAGGTATTGTCAGCTGTCTGTTTGACGAAGGCCGTTTCCGATAGGTTATTCTCGGTGGCAATCGCTTGCATAAGTGCTGTGCTGAGCCACTCGTCGAGGAAAATAACACCGGCATAGTTACCCGTGAATAGGGTGTCGGTAAAGGCATTAATGTGGTGGAGTTTGAGTTTCATGATCTCTTGTAACGTTGATGAGAGCGTACGGCCATTACGGCAAGGTAATAATTCAGCTCGGCTTGTTATTTTGCCGTAAAACGGACTATTGCGGTGTGATTTTATAAATCGCCGTATTTAAATCGGAGCTGACATAAATATTGCCAGCGCGGGACACCACTACCCCGGTTTGGATATAGCCCGGCGGTGTGCCCTGGGCTGGGGCGAGGCCGATGGCCAGGTTGCGGGCAATCTCGCTGATCTCTCCGCTGTTGGGGTCGATGCGCACAATACGCAGCTTGCCGACTTCGGCCAGGACGATACTGCCATCGGCGGCGACATCGAAACCCTCGGGGCGCTCGAGTCCCTCGGCGATAATGTCGATATCACCGTTGTCGTCGATTTCTAACAATTGGCCCTTAAGTACGTCGGTGGCGTAGACGCTATCTTCATCGGAGCCCTGGCGCAGTGCGGCGATACCGGGGAGTCCGTCGACCAGTACCTCGCGGTCGCCGTCTGCGGAGACTTCAAGTATCGACCCGGTGCCGTGTTCGGCAACCAGCAGGGTGCCATCCACTAATTCGAGAGCATCAACGGGTTGCTGAAAGCCGTGGTGCACGGCGAGGCTTTGGTGGCTGTTGCGATCGAGAATTTCGACGCCGCTGGTAAACCAGCTGGTGACAACCACTCGCTCGCCCCGGATATTGACCGACATCGGCAACTCAAAGTGGTCGCGCAGGCCGCGCTTAATATCCGTCACCGCACCGCTAGCGCCGTCAATCGCGCTATAGGTAAAGAGGTTGCCGAGCAGCAGGGTTTCTTTACCGTCTGCTTCGATCAGGTCGAGGCCGCCGGGTACGGAAATATCACTGCGTACGACAGTGCGCGCCGCGCCGGTGCGGGTGTGGATTTTGAGCAACGCGTTGTCGTTCATATTGGTGATGTACAGCTCATCGCGGCTATTCAGGGCGAGGTTGTCGATGCCCGGTTCAACGGTGGCGACCAGGGTTTTCTCACCGCTTTTGATATCGACCCGCAACATACGGCCGAGGGCTGTGTCGGCCACATAGAGATTGTCATGGCTGTCGAGATTGACGGCCACCGGGATTTTAAAGCCACTGGCCAGGGTGGTCATATCACCGCTGTCGACATCAATTTTGACCACTTTGCCTTTGTAGAGCAGGGGGCCGTAGAGATAGCCGTCTTTATCGAAATCAAAGCCATTGAGATGGCCCATATTTTCGATCACCTTGCGCGGTGGTTTGTGACCGGCGAGATCGAGTTCCCACAGCGCGTCACCCCACAACACTTGTGTGACAAAGAGGCGGCCGGAGGGGCTAAAGGCCACCGAGTTTATACCCGGTAGTTTATCGGCGACCAGATAAATCTCACCATTGGGACGGCGTGCGTGTACCTGACCGGTGAGGATGGATGTCCACACTAAAGTGCCGTCGGGGCCGAATTCGAGATCATCGGCCATGCCCTGGGGTGGGCCGACAAACACGGTGGATTCGCCGGTCAGGGTGTCGATTTTGTGGATGCTCTGGCCCAACACACTGCCGGCGTAGATGTTGTCGTCCTTGTCAAAGGTGATGCCGTGAATACTGAGAAAGTCTGAGCCGGGCACCAGGTATTGCACCAGATAGGGGTCTTTGCTGCCGTCGGCCTCAAGCAAGCCTTTGCTGGTTTCGGTGTCAGTGCCGCAACTACTAAGCGCCAGTGTTGCGAGCAGGGCAGAGAATAATGCCTTTAACTTTATGGTGTGCTTCATTAGCGCCTCGTAAATTATTGTTTTTATGTGTTGTTTGTCTGTATGTGTTCTGGTTTTAATCGGTGATGCGTGTCATTAGAACACCGCCATTGACTTTGTTTTCCGGCTTATTAAACCCGCCAATGGCGTGTATTTATTTTTGCGCGGCGCATTTGTAAAATATCTATAAATGATTGTATGTTTTTACGTTTATTATTTTATATTTAAAATAATAGCCTGCTTATCCGTGAGGTAACCCGACCAGCTGTCGCGCCATTACCACGCGCTGTATTTGCCCGGTGCCCTCAACAATATCCATGGCCTTAACATCGCGAAACAGCTTTTCAATAAGGTGATCGCCACGCCCGCCGACCATGCCCAGTAGTTCCATACCAAAGCTAGTGGCCTCAAAGGCGGCGGTGGGGGCGACAGCTTTCGACATTGAAGCCTCGACAATATTGGGTCGCTGATTGTCGGCCAACCAGGCGGCTTTAAGGCACAACAAGCGAGCGACGCGCAATTTGCGGGTGACCCGTTCGAGTCGGTCGCGTACACGTGAGTCGTCGAGCATTTGATTTTCTCGGGCGAAGGCGAGGGACTCATCCAGTGCCGAGCGGCCAATGCCGACCGCCATCGCCGCGATCAGTGGGCGGGTAGCGTTGAAGGTGGCCATGGCACCTTTAAAGCCGGCGCGGCTTTCATAATAGGCCTCGCCGCCGAGCAAGTTTTCGCCCGGTACGCGACACTCTTCTAGCCGAAACGAGGTGGACTCATAGGCCTTGAGACCCATTTTCTTTTCGATGTGAAAGTCTTGTAAACCGGGCATGCCGCGCTCAACCAGAAAGGCGCGATGCCCGCCGCGCCCCAGAGAGGGATCGACGGTAGCCCAAACGAGGATGAAGTCGGAGCGGCTAGAGTTACCCGAAAATGACTTGTTGCCAATGAGTACCCAGTTGTCGCCGTCTTTAATGGCGCGGGTTTGTATGCCGGCGACATCGGAGCCGGCAGCGGGCTCGGTCATGGCGAAGGCACCCCAGCGGGGTTTGTCGAGCTTGATAAAAGGGCTGAGGTAGCGCTCTTTTTGATCCTCCGTGCCCATCGACATGATGGCGCCCTCACCGAGCCCCGGGCCGGGTGCCGATACGGCAACGCCACGATCCCAGTAAGACATTTCTTCTGACAGCAATAAACTGGCGCGTGAGCGAGCCCTTTTTTTGGCCTTGTTTTTGTCAGCGCTTTTCACCGGCGTGTCATCCTGCCCTTTACGGCCCTTGTAGCGGGTGCGGCCGTAGCCCATGGCAACCAGTTTTTCAAAATAGGGGTGATCGGGTGGTGTCGGGCGCCCGAGTTTGTCGGCCTCGATACCCAGGGGGCGCATGTGTTCGCGGCCCAGTTCCTGCAGTTTCTCGATGCGCTGCTGGGTGGCGCTGTCAATTGCAAAATCCATTGTTAAGGTCCTGTTTGAGCGCGTTGACTTTCTACATCTAGTGTCCGCGCTATTATTCGAGTGTCTATTTGCTTGGCGCGTGTCTGTGCAAGTGCTTAGCGGCTCAATGCGAGGGCCGATAGTTCTACTGTGCCTTCGATACGGCAAAGCGCCTGACCGGCGATCTCTTTAGCCCGATCAATACCACCGGCCAGCAAGCTGAGGGTGCGGGCCTCGCGCATATATTTTTCCAGCGGCAGGTCTTGCATAAAGCCCTGGCCGCCAAAAATTTGCAGGGCGTTGGGAGTCACGAACAGGGCGTTTTCGCTGGCTTCAACAAAAGCGGTAGCGGCAGCTTCTACAAAGGGCTGACCTGCGTCGGCGCGACAGGCAGCATCCTGTACCAACAGACGGCTGCTATCGACAGCGGTGTGCATATCGGTAATTAAAAAGGCTAGGGCTTGATGGTGGGCGATGGGCTTGCCAAAGGCGACCCGCTCCATGGCGTATTCGCGGGAGGTCTCGGCCGCGACGCGGCTGACGCCGACTAATAGCGCGGCAATATAGAGCTGCCACTTTGCCAGTGCGCGAGCGGCGCCAGCGGGCTCGTCCCAGCGCTCGATGATGGCGGCTTGATCAAGAACGAGTTCTGCGGCACCGGCTGCGCGCAGGCCGCTACCTCTTAGTGGGCTGAAGGTGAAACCGCTTTCAATCAGAGAGGCACCCTGTTTATCGAGAATAACCAGCAGATCGGCATCGGCGCAAGGCAGCCAGGGCACAGTGCCGCTGTAGCGATTGTCAGCACGGCACAAGCTGTCTTTTTTCCGTGCATCGCCATCGTCCCAGATAAGCGCTATACGAGCGGAGGGATCACTGAGACGCGGCAAAATAATGCGCTCTACCGCACTGTCGCCACCGAGTTCGGCAAGCGCGTAAAGGGCCGGGCCAATGCCGTCGAGAGCGAGGGTAGCACCGGGGTCGCCGTAGCCGAGTTCTTCGAGAATGGTGCATTTGGCACGACTGCCGAGACCGGCACCGCCGAGGCTTTCGGGTAGCTCCATGGCGCTCAAGCCCAGCGCTGAATAGCTGTTGAGTACGGCCTCGGGGATGGCTTCGTTGGCTTCAAAATCGCGGTATTGCTGGCTGAGAATATCGGTAGAAAAACGCTGTACAACGTCGACAATCAGGGTGAGATCTTCACCGGGGTCTAGCTCGAACATGGTTTACTCCGGGTGTCGGCAAACGACACCGAAGCTGCGCGTAAAGGCAGTTTCGGTGCTTATTTTTTTATTATGTGTTGTTAAACACGGGCTCACGGCGCTCGGCAGTGGCTTTAATACCCTCGGCAGAATCGGCGGTTTGTATCAGCCATTCCTGCTCATTGAGTTCATGGTCGGTGGCGGCGCGCACTCGGTCAGCCAAACCTTTTCGCACGGTGGCACGAATGGATTGCACGGCCAGGGGCGCGGAGCCGGCAATCTCACTGGCCAGTTCCGTCGCTGCTTTAAGCACTTGATCCTGCGGCACGATTTGATCGGCCATGCCCCATGCTAGGGCCTGCTCGCCTTTCACTCTGCGCCCGGTGTAAAACATCAGGTGGGCGTTTTGCTGGCCAATGAGTGCTGGGAGGGTGTGGGACAGGCCAAAACCGGGGTGGAAACCGAGCCGCGAAAAGTTGGCGGCAAAGCGTGCCTCGGGGCAGGTGACGCGAAAGTCGCCGACTAAAGCCAGGCCTAGCCCACCGCCTATGGCGGCGCCCTGTACCGCGCAAACCACGGGTTTTTTATTGCCGAAGAGGCGCACGGCCTCGCCATAAAGGCGGCCGGAGCGGCGTCGAAAGGCGCTCTCTGCCGATTTGTCTTGCTCGTCGTCGCGGTTGATGGCATCGCCGCCACCGAAATTGGCGCCAGCGCAGAAGGCTTTACCCTCGGCGCCAAGCACAATAGCGCGACAGTCATCGAGTTTGTCGAGGTCGTCAAAGGCATCGGCGATGGCGCAAATTAAGTTGTAGTCAAAGTAATTAAAAGGGGGGCGCTGGATGGTGATGGTGGCAACATGCTGTTCTAAAGTGACCTGTATATCTTGGTATTCGCCGATAGTGGGCATTGATTATTCCTTCAATAATGAGTGTTTTGATGGCGGCCCCTAGCGACGCTATGAAGCTGTCGTCGGCACGATTTTACCCGTGAGGGGTGGGCGCAGGATTTTTTATGGTGCTTGGCTAGGGCGCTTTTAGTGTTGTTTTGCGACTTAATTTAACCTGATGGCGGCAATTTTGGAAGTACTGCTTACTACGGAGAGGGGCTTTTCATGGGGAGGACTGAGCCTGATGTCTACTTGGGGTTTACTTTAGGGCGGCCATTGCTGACAACAAGATTCTCGGCATTGACTAGGGGGGTAGTAAATGCCGAGATAAAGGGTGGGGTAAATGCTGTTCAGATTTTTTTGGTGAAGGTTAGGGTGTTTTCGGCAACGGCAAGATCGCATTTTATTTGCGCCGCCATTTGTCGTGCCACAGACATGTAAGTAATTCTGTCCTGCTCGTCGACGTCGCGACAAAAATGTTCGCGAATATAAATCAGTGATTCGCCTTTTGGTAGGGTCTCGATTTCGTGGTAGAGATTGGTGTTCGACATTATTAACTCCCGACTTATAGTATCTTTGTGTAGAGTAAATAAAAGGCGGTGTAATCAGCGCCTGCGTTGGAATAACTTTGCCTACGTGCTCTATTAAGCTAGGACAGTATGTTAACTCTGTCAAGAAAATGGCAGAATACCTTACTCCTATGTGTTGACATTATTTTTACCCGACGAAAATAATCTCTTATTAAGCTCTGATGATGAATGTTGTACGTGGTTTTTGAATCCAGCCCTAAGCAGTCTTAGCGCTGGATTTATTTTTATAGAATAAAAAACAATAAATAAAAATTTGTTGAGATCATTTCTAATAATAAACCTTATGAATACCTGTCGGAGGTATCGATGTCGGTACATGGGCTTAAAGAAACCTTGGCTTCCAGAGCCGTGCTATTTAACAATGCGCGTTTAATCGACGGCTTGTCTGATCAGCCTCGCAATGGGGTGTCAATCTTGCTCGAGGGCGAGCGGATTACTGAGGTGTTACCGGGGGAGATTGTCGTGCCTGAGGGGGCGGAGACGATTGATCTCAGCGGCAAGACGGTAATGCCAGGCTTAATCGATACCCATGTGCACACGGTGATGATGGATAGCGAATGCCTGCCCTTGTTTTTAGCGGCGGGGGTGACCACGGCACGGGATGTCGGTGGGCGCCTCGATCTGGTTTTAAAGAACCGCGATGACCTCAACCGTGGTAAAAAGCTGGGGCCACGCTTGTTTGTTTGCGGGCCCTTGCTCGATGGGCCGGGGTGCGTTTTGAGAATCCCGGCTTCACCATTGTGCTCGATGCCATACAGTCCCTTGAGCAGGTACCGAGTAAAATTGGTGAGTTGTTGAGTGCCGGTGTCGACGCTATTAAGTGTTACTTCACCATGACACCCGACATCGTGCGCGCGGTGATCGACTTCATGGACAGGCGAGTGCCGGTCGCGGGCCACCTGGGATATTGTTCGTCGATGGAGGCGGGTATCGATGGTCTCGAGCATGTCTGGATCTCGCCCTACAACGACATCTGTGCCTTGAATATGCGCTTTGCTAAAGATGCCAGCATGTTCGATGCTTCTTTTTGGCGTGACACCATGGCCGGTTGGGCGCAGGCCGACTTACAGGGCGTCCGGGTGCGCAAGTGGATAGATGCGATGGTCGACAAATAGGTGTATACGGGTACTACCCTCGACCTACTGTGGACCGCGAAGGCGGGGCTTGAGGCTTCGCTAAAAGACCCCGATCGTCGTTTGATAACCCCGCAGGGGCTGAAACGAAAGCGCAAAATGAAATAACACTTGGGTGATCGCCCGACTGGGATATTCACCCGGGGTTTTACAATACCGGTGCCGGCAGCCTGGCGCTGGAAAAACAGCAGCAAATTACCCGCATGTTGCACGAGTGCGGTGGGCGTGCGGTTGGCGGTACGGATTGCGGCGCACTGTCGTATCCGCCACCAGGCTTTGCGTTATTGCGCGAAATTGAATGGCTGGCGGAGGCGATCGTCAATATGGCGGCGCTGCGGGCAGCGACTTCTGTGGCGGCTCGCTATCTACGTGCCGATGAGGATATTGGTGTTATTGCGCCGGGGCGTTATGCGGATTTCCTGGTACTGTCCGGGGCCCCTTTAAAGGACGTCAAAGAGTTGCGCAGCCTAGAAACGACTTATCGCGGCGGTATCGCCTATAATCCCCAACAATTAATTGCCAATGCACCCCAGCACGAGCCCGATGGTTTGGATTGATGTCGCCTTTATTGAAGGTGGCGTGGTAAGAGCTAGGTTGCAACGCCCCACCGTTTTTATTTAAACAGGAGTAATGATGTGAGCGCAGGAAAAAGATTGCCGGGTACGCCGGAACCCATGCACCGCTGGCCGGGTGCAGACGGAGTCACTATTGCCGGTGACTCATGGGGTGACCCGAAGGGGCCGCTAATATTGTTACAGCATGGTGGTGGTCAAACGCGCCATGCCTGGAAGGGTGCGGGTGAAGCGCTGGGAGCTGCGGGTTATTACGCCGTGGCTTTTGATGCCCGTGGCCATGGTGACTCCGACTGGGCACCCGATGGTGTCTATGGCATGGATATTATGGTTGAAGACCTAAAGTGTGTGATCAAAGCTCTCGGCGGCACGCGCCCGGTCTTAGTTGGCGCCTCTATGGGCGGCGGTACTAGCTTGGTGGCCACCGGTGAAGATCACATCGATGCCACGGCTCTGGTGATGGTCGATATCGCCCCGCAAATTGAAGCGGCGGGGGTCGATAAAATTATGGCCTTTATGAGTCAGAAGCCCGAGGGTTTTAGCTCTTTGCAGGAAGTGGCGGATGCGATTGGTAGCTATCAGCCCCACCGCAAGGCGCCTAAAAATCTCGACGGTTTGGCGAAGAACGTGCGCGAGGGTGAGGACGGTAAATACCGCTGGCACTGGGACCCCCAATTTCGCACCATTCGCCGCGATATGAACAAGCGCAAGGATAGGCTCGAAGCCTGTACGCGCAATCTGTCATTGCCAACCCTGCTGGTGCGCGGTGGCTTGTCCGATGTACTCAGCGAAGAGGGCGCGCAGGGTTTCCTTAAGCTTTGCCCTCACAGTGAGTACGTCAATGTTACCGACGCTGGGCATATGGTGGCGGGCGACCGCAATGATGTTTTCGGTACGAGTGTGATCGACTTCCTGTCGCGCACGGTGCCGATTGCCGGTGCGCCGGTACAACAGGCCCACGAGGTCCACCCTCACCACGAGGGGCCCCCCGGGGATACGGTGGATATTCCCTGAGGCGGGGCTTGAGCTGAGATGGTTTTTACAAGGCAGCTTTAGTGCAATAGAGAAAGGCGGGGTGTATCCCGTCTTTTTTTCGTCTTGATTCTTTCTACGGTGGCGGGGGAAATCGAGAAAAACACTTTATTTTAGCTATTTTTGTTATCGCGCTTGACAGCTAAGGACTGCCTGCATAGAATGCGCGCCTCTTCAGTGATAAGCACTTGAGAGCATAGTGTCCCGTTCGTCTAGAGGCCTAGGACACCGCCCTTTCACGGCGGTAACAGGGGTTCGACTCCCCTACGGGACGCCATTTTTTTTGGCAGTAAGTTGGCAGTACAATTGCGGGAATAGCTCAGTTGGTAGAGCGCAACCTTGCCAAGGTTGAGGTCGCCGGTTCGAACCCGGTTTCCCGCTCCATTTTACTCATTGACCGTTCGGTCGGTGAGTTCTGAAGCACTAAACCAAGTAATACAAGGTCGCTAGTTAAGCCATGGGTTTCATGGTGGTCGACTATTCTTGGATAGCTGCATTTTCTCTCCGGATTATTTCACTTTAGCGCAGATACTGGTTTTTTATCCGCGCGCCGAGAATTTTTCGTCTACCTCGAAAAGCCTTTGCAGAGCCTCTATAATTCAAACTTGTTTTCAGGTTGATAAAGACAATTTATCGAACGTGAATTTTTGCGCTGCTTGCTGGTACTCAAATGAATAGTGATCTTCCCGCTCTACGTATTAAAGGCCTGACCAAGGCCTATGACAACGGTTTTCAAGCTCTCAAAGGTGTTGACCTTGAGGTGATGCCGGGAGACTTTTTTGCACTGCTCGGCCCCAATGGGGCGGGTAAATCCACCATCATCGGTATTATCAGCTCCTTGGTGCGCAAGACTGCGGGCGCTGTTGCCGTGTTTGGCCACGATATTGATAAAGATTTTCCCCGTGCCAAAAAAGACGTTGGCGTGGTACCCCAAGAATTCAACTTTAATCAATTTGAAAAAGTCTTTGATATCGTCGTCACCCAGGCCGGTTACTACGGCCTGCCGCGCAAAGAGGCGGAACAACGGGCGGAAAAATACCTGCGGCGTCTCGATTTGTGGGACAAGCAGGATCAGCGCTCGCGGATGCTCTCCGGGGGCATGAAGCGACGCCTAATGATTGCTCGCGCGCTGGTGCACGAGCCGCGCTTATTAATACTGGATGAGCCGACTGCCGGTGTCGATATTGAGCTGCGTCGCTCGCTGTGGGACTTCCTGCGAGAAATTAATGAGCGCGGCACGACGATCATTCTCACCACCCACTATTTGGAAGAGGCCGAGAGCCTGTGCGGTCGTATTGCAATTATTGACCAGGGGCTGATTGTGCAGGACACCACGACGCGCGCGCTACTGGCACAGCTGGATAAGGAGGTGTTTGTGATCGATACACGTGAGGCTCTCGATACTTGCCCGCAACTCGATGGTTATGGCACCCAATTAATTGCCAGCCACAGTTTTGAAGTGGTAGTGGAAAAGGGCCAGTCGCTGAATGAGGTGTTTGCACCACTCACCGCTCAAGGTATTCATGTCAGCAGTTTGCGGAATAAGGCCAACCGGCTGGAAGAATTATTTTTGTCGCTGGTGAGCGGCCGTACTGAGCAAGAGGAGGGCGGCCAATGAGCGCTCGCGAGCAGTGGATCGCCTTTATGACGCTAATGGTGAAAGAGATTCGCCGCTTTACCCGCATTTGGCAGCAAACCCTGTTGCCCCCGGCGATCACTATTGCCCTCTATTTTGTTATTTTCGGTACCCTAATCGGCCCGCGTATTGGCACTATGTCGGGCTTTAGCTATATGGAGTTTGTGGTGCCAGGCTTAATTATGCTGTCGGTGATCACCAACTCTTTTGGCAATGTGGTGTCGTCATTTTTTGGCAGTAAATTTGCTGGCAATATTGAAGAACTGCTGGTTTCACCGACGCCGAATTACATTATCCTCGCCGGCTATGTACTGGGGGGCGTAACTCGAGGCCTGACGGTGGGCTTTATCGTCACGCTCTTATCCCTCTTCTTTACCAAGCTGCAAGTTCAGCATTTGGGGGTCACTATCGCCGTGGTGATTTTAACCTCGGTACTCTTTTCCCTGGCTGGCTTAGTGAATGCCGTGTTTGCGAAAAACTTCGATGATATTTCGATTATTCCGACCTTTGTCTTAACACCGCTAACCTACCTCGGCGGGGTTTTTTATTCGGTGAGTTTGTTGCCAGAGTTTTGGCAAAAGGTGTCCCTGTTAAACCCGGTGCTGTATATGGTGAATGCCTTTCGCTATGGCTTTCTGGGGGTGTCAGATATAGATATTAGATGGGCATTTTTAATGCTCTCATTGATGATTGGCGTGCTTTTCTTTTTCGTTATGCATCTGCTTAAAAATGGCAAGAACTTACGGTCGTGACTATGTCTTCTGATGCCAATGCGTTGAGTAACAATAAGGACACTCCTCTCGGTAAAGTGGTCGATTACCCCTCTGCCTATGCGCCGGAATTGCTGTTTGCCATTCCACGAGACGCGGGTCGTGCCGAGCTTGGTCTTACTCTTGATGAGGTTGTTGAGAAAAATGCGGAGGCGGCCCCCCTACCTTTTTCTGGGCAAGATCTTTGGACAGCCTATGAAATTAGCTGGTGCGACCTGCGGGGTAAGCCACTGGTCGCGGTGGGCGAATTTAGTTTGCCCTGTGACTCGCCGAATATCGTCGAATCCAAATCCCTCAAGCTTTATCTTAACTCCCTCAATCAACATCGCTTTGCCTCCTTCGAGGCGGCGCGACGGACGATCGCCGAGGACTTGAGCCGTGTGGCTGGGGCCGCGGTTGCGGTGCAGCTTTACAGCATTGATGACTATGCTCGTAGGGGCTTGACGGTATTTTCCGGGCAGTGTTTGGACGAGCTGGATGTGGGCTGTGAGGTGTATCAGCCGGACGCCGAACTCCTGGGGTTTTCTGCTCCGGCCGATGAGCGGGTCGATGAAACCTTGTACAGCCATTTAATGAAATCGAATTGCCCGGTCACCGGACAGCCCGACTGGGCGACACTGTATATACGCTATCAGGGGCGGCCCATTTGCCAGCGCAGCTTGCTGCGTTATGTGGTGTCTTTCCGTGAGCATCAGGGTTTTCATGAACACTGTGTCGAACGGGTTTTTCTCGACATCCTCAAACATTGCCAACCATCGAGCCTGTTGGTTAGCGCTCGCTATACCCGTCGCGGTGGCCTCGATATCAACCCGCTGCGCAGCCTGGGCAGCGAACATCTTGACTGGACACGCACGGGTCGACAATAGATGGGGGCGCTACCGGCGGCGACTCAAGGTGTGCCCGCACACAGCAGTATTGATCTCGAAGTATTGTTTAAACAGTGCTTTTATAAAGACTATCAAACGCTGTTGATGGGCGGTGCCGATGAACCCTTGTATCGTCCCGCTACCGCAGCCTCTGAGCCCCACCGTATCTATTACCGGGCCGATTATTTCGCCAGTGCTCTGCATGAAATTGCCCACTGGTGTATTGCCGGTGCCGAGCGCCGTCGGCAAGAGGACTGGGGTTATTGGTATTGTCCCGATGGCCGCAGTCCGGAGCAACAGCGCGCCTTTGAGGCAGTGGAAGTCGTACCCCAGGCCATCGAGTGGATGTTCTCGGTTGCCGCCGACACAGTCTTTCGTCTTAGCAGTGACAATCTATTGGCTGAGGGCAAGCTCGTAGCTGATGATGGCGGCTTTCCGCATGCCGTCAGCGCCCAGGTACTGAACTATCGCCAAGGTGCTCTGCCGCTGCGCGCGCAACAATTTTTATCCGCTTTGGCAGCGTTTTATGGCGTTATGGATCCTCTAGCAGAAGAACATTATCGCGAGTTTGAAGCATGAAAATTATTGCCGATGAAAACATGAGCGCGGTGCAAGAGTGCTTCGCTCCCTATGGCACGGTGGAGACCTTAGCGGGGCGGGATATGCATGCCGCCAGTGTCGCCGAGGCCGACATCTTGCTAGTGCGCTCGGTGACCCGGGTCGATGCGCAATTACTGGCGGGCAGTCGGGTAAAATTTGTTGGCTCTGCCACCATCGGCACCGACCACATCGATATCAATTATTTACAGCAAAAGGGCATCCACTTTGCCCATGCGCCGGGCTGTAATGCCGAGGCCGTGGTGCAGTATGTACTGTCCGTTTTCTGCACTCTCGAGCCCCAGTGGCGGGCTAAAAAGGTCGGCATCGTCGGTTGTGGCAATGTCGGTGGCCGCTTGTGGCGTCGTCTCTCCGCCTTGGGGGTGGCCTGCCAGGTGTACGACCCTTTTTTAAGTGCCACCGCCTGTGACTCGCTAACAAATCTGGAAGCGGTGCTCGACGCCGATATTATCTGTCTACACACCCCCTTGACTCTAGGCGGGAAATTCCCGAGCCATCACCTGATTGATCAACGCATACTAGAAGAGTTTATTCGCCCCGGTGCCTTATTGATTAATGCCGGTCGTGGTGGGGTTATCGACAACGCCGCATTGCTCACCCATCTTCAGGCCGGTGCCGATTTAAACGTGGCGCTGGATGTGTGGGAGGGTGAGCCCGCCATCAATCTCGCCCTGTTGCAGCAGGTTAAACTGGCGACGCCACATATTGCCGGGTACAGTTTGGAGGGCCGATTGCGAGGCACGCAGATGGTGCGCGATGCCATGTGCTGCCAATTCGACCTAGGTGTCCCAAAGGCTGCGGTGAGCAGTTTGGCAGTGGGTGGCGCGGCGCAGCGCACTGAGCTTGGTGGCCGTATTCTTTTGGCCGCGGATGAGACGGCGGACCGGGCCGTGCTGGCGTCGTATTCTGTTGGGGATGACGACCAAAACATGCGCGCTGTGCTGGCTGGGTCTGGCGTTGGTACAGAAAGTCACGGACAGTTATTTGATGGTTTGCGCAAAAATTATGCGCAGCGCCGTGAATTTAGTCATTATCGTGTTGGCGGCCCCGGTCAGCGGGCTTGCCATAAGGAGCTTGAAATACTGGGTTTTAAGACTGGCTAGCTTGGCCTTACTCGGCTAGAAAGCCCCCCGCAGGCTTTGCCAGCAGGTTTGATCTTAGCTATCCAGCTCTGCTTTAAGAGCTTCTTGCCGCTTCAATGGGCCCTTGTCGGTTCGCGCTGTATTGAGCGCTCGATTTCATCACAGGCTCGCTTAATCATGGCCTCGGTAATCGGCGTTTCGCTGCCGTCGGGGTTAACAATCGCCGCGCCATGGAAATCCACTGGGTCAATTTCGTGCTCTTGCTTGTGGGGGTGTTTGTTCATTACGTAGACCTCTTACAGCAATAATTTAAATAAGAGACGACTAAAAGTAGCACAGCTTGATAAAAATGAAACCCTGCTCAGTCACAATTACCGAGCGTCCATCGGGTGATAATTTATCCCTTTGAGCTGACATCACCTTAAGACCTTCGGTTTCCCTACCGGTGCTGGAGATTGGCTTGATTTGTCCTTGCTTACTCGGCTGGGAGGGGTTTGGCTAGCGTATAATCTTGGCGCTAGTGCCGATGGTCACAATAAGTGGTCGTCGGTTTTTTTATGCTTGCTCAGGAGTATGACTTGGCCGAAGTTCGATCCACGCGTCACGGCTTGATTGTGATCGCCACGCTATTTTTAACCCTCGGTTTGCTCTACGGCATCTGGTATTCCTATTCGGTTTTTTTGGTGGCATTGATCGAACACTTCGGCTGGTCGCGCTCGGTGACAGCCGGTGCGATGTCGGTATTTATTCTCAGTCATGGGCTTTTTGGCCCCTTTGCCGGGCGTTTGGTGGAGGTCTTTGGTCCGCGCCGCTTGATGATGACGGGTTCGGTTGTCATGGCCGCAGGGCTTTTACTGACCTCACAAGTCAATCAATGGTGGCAGCTGTATTTGTCTTTCGGGGTGCTCAGCGCCCTCGGTCTAGCGGCCTGCGGTTGGGTGCCCTCGGTGATCCTCACCGAAAAATGGTTTCCCGATAAGGTCGGCACCGCCCTGGGTTTTGTCACCGCGGGCATTGGCGTTGGCATACTCAGCATTGTGCCACTGACGAATGTATTGATAGAAAGCTATGACTGGCGTCTGGCCTTTCAGATCCTGGCGGCCCTGGTGGTATTACTTATCCTGCCCGCGGCCTGCTTTATTTTGCGCGAGCCTCCCCCTGCACAGGTTTCTACGGGTAAGCGGCAGGGCAGAGCGGCGACTGCGGGGTCAGCGCTTTCCTCCGAACCCTCCCATGATTGGACGGTGGCAACGGCGGTGCGCTCGCGCAGTTTTCGCTTTGCGGTGCTGGCCTTTTTTGCCGGGGGTTGCCTCTCACAACTACTGATCATGCATCAGTTTGCCTTTATGGTGGATCACGGTGTGGCTAAAACCATGGGCTCGGTGATTGTCGGTGTGATTGGCATCACCAGCATCCCCGGTAAAATGATCTGGGGCGCCCTGTCCGATCGAGTCGGCCGCGAGCTGGCCTTTACCGGTGGTATGGTTTGCATTCTCTTTTCGGTGGGTGCCTTGACGCTAATGGGTGTCGTCCCGGGTTTATTGATGCCCTTTGCCTTTGCGGTGTTGGTGGGCGTCGGTTATTCGGTCAATGCGCCAATCATTCCGGCCGTGACGAGAGATCTGTTTGCCGGGCCACGCTTCCCCAGTATTTTTGGCACCTTGTCGATGTTCTCTGCCCTCGGTGGGGCGATGGGTTCCTGGCTCGGTGGTGCCTTGTATGACTGGACGGGGGGCTATCAATTAATGCTGATGGTCGCCGCCGGTTTAACGCTTGTTGGCCCACTGATGCTTTGGTTTGCCGCACCGCGCCAGCCCGAGACTCCGCCAGAACCCTAGATAGATGAGCTTTTAAGGCCCGCTAGAGGTTTTTACAGAGCGCGTCACCGATGGCGATCACCTCATCCACCAGCTCTTCTGCGTGATGCGCCAGGCTGCGTGCGCCAATAAAGCAGGGACGGATCACCAGCGTCTCGTCGATCATGGTGGTGCTCGGCATATTCTCGCCATTGCGCAATAGTTGGCGGTGAATGCTGCGGTTGAAGGCATTCAGGTCGGCGACTTTAGTGCTGACATAGCGGAAACAGCAGATCGACAGAGTCGGCTCGCGCACTAATTCGAGGTTCGGGTGTGCTCTAGCCCGCTCGGCAATCCTGCGGGCCATGGTGTTGTGACGGCAGATACGTTCGCGCATACCGACCTTGCCAATTTCTTTGATCAGCGCCCAGACGACGGCCCCGCGAGGGGGTGAGGAGAGTTCTACGCCAAAATCCGCATAGGGGATACCCAGCCCATCGAGGGAACTCTGGGCTTTTTCGTCGCTGATGGTGCCCTCTAAGTAGTCTGCGGCACCCTGGGTGAAGGCGCGGTGCAGGATGTCTCGGTCGCGCACGAAGGTGGCACCGATGCCGATGGGTGCGCCCAGCCATTTGTGGGGGTCGACGACGACGGAGTCTGCGAGTTCGAGGCCGTCGTAGAGAGGTGTCACTCGTGGGTCGAGAATACCCGGTAGGCCATAGGCGCCATCGACATGGAACCAAACTTTGTGAGCACGGGCGATATCACCCAGTTGGCGTAGGGGGTCGATGTCACCGGCGCCGGTGGTACCCGCGGTGGCGACCACGGCGACAGATAGATAATGACTGTTGGCATCAGCGTCAAGCTGGCGCTGTAAGTCGTCGGCACACATGCGCCCGTTGCGGTCTTCTTTAATGGCCACGACGGCATTGCGTCCCAGGCCCAGTACGGCGGCGGAACGGTGAATGGTGTGGTGGCTCGACGCCGTGGCATAGAGGCGGCAGGTCTTGAGCACGCCGTCTTGGGCGGGGTCGATGCCAATTTGTTCAAAGGCCCATTGCCGTGCCGCTCCCAGTGCTAGGAGGTTCGCTACCGAGCCACCGCTGCTGTAAATGCCCTTCATATGCGGGGGTAGGGTGAGCATTTCCCCCAGCCACTGCAGAGATTGTTCTTCGAGAAATTGAAAGGCGGTCAGCCCCAGTCGCTGCGGTGCGGCGATGCTGGCGGCAAAACTCGTCAGGGCACCAAGAGTGGTGGGGCCGGTGGTGATAAAAGAGCTGAAGCCCGGGTGGGGGATTTTTGAGCCATTGGGTATCAGGTAGTGGCCGATCTCGTCCATCACCGGGCCAATACCCACGCCTCGTTCGGGTAGCGGGCCACGCAGGGCGTTTTGCCATAATTCAGGCTCATCCATGGCGTCGCCGTGATCGAAACGCAGGAAGCGCTCCAGCTCATTGCCAAGTTGCTTTAAAAAGTGGGGCAAGTGATCGCACTCGGCGAATTCAGCAGAATTACTCATATTTTTGGGGCCAAGAGGTTGAGTGAGCCAAGCGGCTGGGCAAAGGCTTGGGCCTTATGACTCGGTGGTGCAGTTTTTTGGCGGTCAGCGACAGCTTATTATTATTTTTCGTCCGGTGTGCTGTTACAGCTGGACTTTGGACATTGGGAGCAGCCGGAGCGACCTTGTTGACGTTGTCGCAACCAGCGCAGGATAAATACAGTGGCGACCAGACAAACCATGCCCAGGGCGAGCCATTCCTGCTGCTGGCTGTTCATCGCGCTAGCTCATCCCAGCTGGGCACAGGCATAGGCGCCGAGATAGCCGAGGCCGGTCATATAAAACCAGGCAAAGGCGGGCCAGCGCCAGGAGTTGGTTTCGCGGCGAATAATGGCCACGGTGGCGGCGCACTGTAGGCAGAGGGCATAAAACACCATCAGGCCGACGGCGATGGCCGGGGTAAACACCTTGCGGCCATCGGGCCAGGCGGCGTTGCGCACGCGCTCGCGCAGGCTGGCATCCTCGGCGTCGACATCGGCGCCAACGGCATAGGTGGTGCCGAGCACGGCGATCACTACCTCGCGGGCGGGGAAGGAGGCGATGACGGCGGCGGAGAGCTTCCAATCCCAACCGAGGGGCTTGAATAGCGGGGCGATGGTTTTGCCCATGCGCCCGAGCAGGCTTTGTTCCATTTGTGCCGCGGCCAGTTCATTGTCCAGCTGGGCAATGGCCTGTTCGCGTTCGGCCTCGACCTGGATGCTGCTTTCGACGGCCAGCTTTTGGCGCTCAAACTCGGCGGCGAGGATCTCCGAGCGGGGGAAATAGGCGAGGCTCCAGACCACCACGGAGACGAAGAAAATCACCGTGCCGGCACGGATTAAAAAGGCCTTGGCGCGTTCTACAAGGCGCAGTAGTACCGACTTAATATTGGGCGTGCGGTAGGGCGGAAGCTCCATCAAAAAAGTTGGCGTCGAACCGCGCAGCACCGTGCGTTTCAGTAAAAAGGCGGTGAGCACGCCGCCGACAATGCCGAGTAAGTAGAGACCGAGAAGAACCAGGCCCTGGAGATTAATCAGCCCGTATACATAGTGTTGTTGGGGAATAAAGGCGGCGATGAGCAGGGCATAGACCGGCAGTCGTGCCGAGCAGGTCATAAAGGGTGCGGCCATAATGGTGGCGATACGGTCGCGGGTATCGGGGATCACTCGGGTGCCCATGATTGCCGGCACGGCGCAGGCAAAGCTCGAGAGCATGGGCACGAAGGAGTGACCGGATAGACCACACCAACGCATTGAGCGGTCCATTAAGAAGGCCGCGCGGGCCATGTAGCCGGAATCTTCGAGGACGATGATAAAGGCGAATAAAATCAGGATTTGCGGCAGAAAAATAATCACGCTGCCGACGCCGGCGACGACACCATCGGCGAGCAGACTGGCGATGGCGCCCTCGGGCAAAGCGGTGTAAACCTGCGCCGTGACCCAGCTGGAGCCGGCGTCGATCAGATCCATCATGGGTGTTGCCCAGGAGAACACGGCCTGAAATACCGTCGCCATCACCAGTACAAAGAGTAGGCTGCCCAGTATCGGGTGGCTGACGAATTGGTCGACGCGCTCCGACCAGCTGGACTTTAGTTGGCCACTGGGTGCCTGCACAATGCCGTCGAGGGTACTGGCAATGTAGGCGTAGCGTTGATGGGCGTCGCGCTCTGCCAGCGTCTGGTCGGGAGAAAGCTGGTCGCGCAGGGTTTGCAGGCGCAGACTTAAATTGTCGCCAAACTCTGCAATCAGGCGTTTTTCGGCTTCACCGCCCTTGTCGATCAGAGCCCGTTGTACCTCATAGGCCGCCACGGGCTGAGTTTCGCCGTCGCCGCTGGGCTGAGGCGTGAACTGCCGGTTGGTGTCGTCGGCCAGTTGTTCGGCGGCGTGTTTAATATCGTCTAATAGCGCCCAGGGCTTTTGGGTTTTTTGATCGACAGCCTCGGACAGTGCCGCTTTTAAGGGCTCGAGGTTATTTTGCCCGCTGGCGGCGGCAATGGTCGCAATTACGGTGGTGTCGAGACGTTTGGCGAGGGCAGCGGCATCGACGTGGATATTTTGCGCTGCGGCGAGATCGACCATATTCAGGGCGATGACCACGGGGATGCCAAGTTCGAGCACCTCGGTGGCGACGAAGAGGTTGCGCTTAATGTTGGTGGCATCGACGACGACCAGCACCGCATCGGGTGGCGGCATGTTGGCAATGCGCCCGAGTAGCACATCGATGGCCGCGCGCTCGTCGGGGGAGTGGGCGGCGAGAGAATAGGTGCCGGGCAGGTCGATCAGTTGGAAGTGCCGCGCGCCGATCTTCAGTTCGCCGACACGCTTTTCAACGGTGACCCCGGGGTAGTTGGCGACTTTTTGTCGCATCCCGGTTAAGAGGTTGAAGAGGGTGCTCTTACCGGTGTTGGGGTTGCCAATAACGGCGATGACGGCTTGCGGGCTTTGTTCTATGTCGGTGGCAATTAAGTGGCTACGATTGGTGGGCGTCATTGTTTGTATAGAATGTGAACTCAGTGGGCCTCGACGAGGATGCCCGCGGCTTCGGCGCGTCGTAGCGAGAGGTTGTAGCCCATCACGCGGTATTCAATGGGGTCGCCACCGGGCGCGGAGCGTAGAAGTTCGATCAATTCGCCCTTGATCATGCCCAGTTGCATCAAGCGTTGAGCAGAGGGATGCTCGGCATTTTGAAAGCCGAGAACCTGGGCGGGTTGGCCTTTTTTCAGGTCGGCGAGGGTTTTATCCTCTGCGCCAGAGCCATCTTGCTTGACAGTTTTCGTGTCTGCGGCGAAACCAAAAAGTTGGGCAAGTTGTAAAATACTCATCAATATCATCTCTATTTAGTCTTCACCCGGGTTGCCGTTGTGATGGGCTTATAGGGTGATAAGCAGGCACTAGTGTCGCTTGTGTTGCCGCTGAATGCAAACGATTCTTATTATTAGTCGCGATTAGTGTTGATTTGCCACCGAGGCTAGAGCTTGAGGCCGCTGTCTTTATTGGCACAGGAGGTGGGGTGTTAGCTTGAGCGTTGACAGCTCTTATGGGCCTATTTAGCTACCCATGCCAGCCAGCAATACGATATATTGCTGCGGCTAACTACTAAATCGATGGGGTTTTAGGTCGTGACTGGCGGCCCCAATTCGAATAAAAATACATAATGACAGGGGATAATCATGAAAGACGTTCAAGGTAAGGTTGCCTTTATTACCGGTGCTGCCAGTGGCATGGGATTGGGTATGGCGCGGGCATTTTCTGCCGCTGGTATGAAAGTCATGCTCGGCGATATTCAGAAAGAACCGCTCGACGCAGCCGTCGCCGAGCTGCAAGGCCAGGGTCGCGATGTCGCCGGTGTGGTGGTTGATGTCACCGATAGAGATTCGGTGTTTGCCGCAGCGCAGGCCACGGTCGATGCCTTTGGCAAGGTGCATGTTTGCGTCAACAATGCCGGTGTCGGTGCTGATGGCAGTGCGGAAGATACCAGTGAGAAAAACTGGCGCTGGACCATCGATGTCAATATGTGGGGCGTGGTCTGGGGCCTACAGGCCTTTATGCCGCTGATCAAGGAGCACGGCGAGGGCGGCCACGTGATCAATACTGCGTCGATGGCGGGTATGTTTAGCTGGAAGAACCTCAGTGCCTACAATGCCTCGAAGTACGCGGTAGTGGCGATGTCTGAGACGGCGATGGCCGAGCACACGGAAGATAATATTGGTGTCTCGGTGCTTTGCCCTGGTGTGGTCAATACCAACCTCGGCACCTCTGCCCGCAATCGTGGTGAAGATTACGGTGGTTCGACCGATAAGAAGTCTGAGCAAATGGTCGCGATGTTGAAAAAGGGCCTCAATCCCGACGTGGTGGGTGAGCAGGTACTGGAGGCGATTATCGATGATCAGCCCTATATCTTCACCGATCCCGGTTTACGCAGTTGGGTAGAGAGCCGCTTTCAGCGCATCCTAGCCGGTTACGACTGGGCCGATAACTGCGAAGCCCTGAAAAAAGCCGATCAGCAAACCGCCATCGATTTGTAATTCGATTCACCAGCTCGGGTGGCACGCTTGTGCTGCCCGGGTTTTGCTGTGTATGAACAAAAAATAATTAGCATTGATCAATGCATAATAAAAAGCGCAAGGGGTTGGGCATGAAATACAGAATACTGGGTAGTAGCGGCGTAAAAGTATCGGCCATTGGTCTGGGTTGTATGGGCATGTCTGATTTTTATGGCCCTGCCGATGAAACGGAATCGATCGCCACCCTGCATCACGCACTGGCTAGCGGACTGAATTTTCTCGATACCTCCGACGTCTATGGCAAGGGCCACAACGAGAGCTTGATCGGTCGCGCGATTGCCGACTGCCGTGACCAGGCCTTTATCGCCACCAAGTTTGGCATCGCCGGTGCGCGCTTAAAACCTGAGGGTGGGCTGGAAATGCAAATCGACGGGCGCCCTGAATATGTGAAATCGGCCTGTGATGCCAGTCTTAAACGCCTCGGCATCGACTGTATTGACCTTTATTATCAGCACCGCGTCGACCCCAATGTGCCGATAGAGGAAACCGTGGGTGCCATGGCCGAGTTAGTTCGCGCCGGCAAGGTGCGCTTTCTGGGTCTGTCCGAAGCCTCTGCCGACACGGCTTTAATTCGTCGCGCTAGTAAGGTGCACCCGATTGCCGCGCTGCAGAGCGAGTACTCCCTGTGGACCCGCGACCCCGAGGCCGAAGTGCTAGGCGTTTGTAAAGAACTGAATATCGCCTTTGTGCCCTATAGCCCACTCGGCAGGGGCTTTTTGACCGGTACCATTAGCGATACGGCGGCGATGAGCGATAAAGATTTTCGTAAGTCCAACCCGCGTTTTCAGGCCGGCAATATCGAAGAAAACTTGAAGCTGGCGGATAAAATTAAACAAATGGCCGCCGCTAAACATTGTCAGCCGGCGCAGTTGGCACTGGCCTGGCTGCTGGCTCAGGACGGGCAGATCATGCCGATTCCCGGTACACGCCGGATTAAAAATCTCGACAGTAATATTGGTGCGGTGGAGCTTGCGTTGTCGGCCGCTGAATTGGCAGAGATCAGTACGGCCTTCCCCGCCGGAGCCGCAGCGGGCAGTCGTTACGCTTAAACTTGCCCAATAATTCCGAATAAAAACTGCAGTCAATTAAACGAAAAAAGTTGTGAAAAAATATTTAGACAATAGCGATATTATCGATTGGCAGCACCCTGCGGTGTTGTCGCAAGCAGCGGAGATTACAGGTGATCTCAAGGGTGACGAGGCCATAGCCGAGGCTTGTTTTCTGTTTGTGCGCGATCAAATTACTCACAGCTGGGACAGCCAACAGAATCCGGTAACCTGCAAGGCCTCGGCGGTACTCGAGTACGGTACCGGCTATTGCTACGCCAAAAGCCATTTATTAGTGGCCTTGTTGCGAGCCAATGCCATTGCGGCGGGCCTGTGCTATCAGCGTTTAACCATCGATCACGATCGGCCGCCCTTTTGTCTGCATGGCTTAGTCGCTGTTTATCTTGAACAATACGGCTGGTATCGCATCGACCCTCGAGGCAATAAACCCGGTGTCGATGCAGCCTTTTGTCCACCGCAGGAAAAGCTCGCCTATACGACGGATCTTGACGGCGAGGCCGATTTGCCAGAAATCTGGCTCGAGCCATTGGCTCTGGTTGTTGATGCCTTGCAGGCCGGTAACGATTATCTTGATGTGGCGCAAAACCTACCCGATATTGCAGTAGTGAAAATCTGATCCTGGCAAAATTAAATTATTGACCAATAAACTATAAATAAAGAAGGAGTACGTCGATGAAATTACCTGAAGGCGCTTATTTAAAGCTCAATCCCGAAGACGAATACATGCACCCCCTGGGCAGTGAAGTTAACTTTAATGAAAGTATGTATTTCAATGTCTACGATCCCAAGGGCAAGATCGGCGGCTGGTTTCGCATCGGCAATCGTGCCAATGAAGGCAATGCGGAAATGACGGCCTGTATCTATCTACCCGATGGTTCCGTTGCCTTTATGTTTCAGCGCGCAAAAATCGCCAATAACGATGCCTTTAAAGCCGGCGGCATGGAATTTATTATCGACGAGCCCTACAAGGCATTGAGCGTAAAATACAGCGGTGAAGTGCTGCTGCTGAAAAACCCCAGTGAAATGATCGATCCCAGCAAGGCCTTTAAAAATAATCCGAAATTACCCTGTTCGGTGGAGTTGAGCTATCGCGGTGTGTCGCCGATGTACGGTGGTGAGCCGGTGAATGCCGATGGCTCGCCCCTGGAAGACAATCCCAACGCTGGATTTTATCTCGGCCATTACGAACAGCATATTGCCGGCACCGGCAAGATTGTTGTCGGTGATAAGACCTATACCATTGACGGTCTCGGTTTGCGCGACCACAGCTGGGGGCCGCGCTACTGGCAGAACGTGCAGTACTATCGCTGGCTGCCAATGAACTTCAGCGAAGACTTTGCCATTATGTGCCTTAATAAAACCCTCGGTGACGGCACTAAATTGATCGGCGGCATGGTCTTGAATGAAGGGCGCTACGATTTAATTCGCGAGGCCAGCATCGAAACCGTGTGGGACGAAAACTACTACCAAAAAACCTTAAAGGCCTGGGCCAAAACCGATCACGCTGAATACGAAATTGAGGGTCGGGTGATGTCTTTGATCCCCTTGCGCAATCGCCGCACCCTTGACGACGGCACCGAATTGATGACCCGCATTACCGAGGGCATGACCGAATACCGCTGTAATGGCAGGGTCGGCTATGGTTTGTCGGAATATCTCGACCAGATTATCGATGGCAAACCGAACGGCATCTTCTCATGAGTGCTGCGAGTCGCAACGTCGATACAGCCCCGGGCTTGAGCGATAGTGACGTCGCCGGGCTCCTAGAGAAAGAGGCTGCGGCCTATTTTCCTGCAGGCAAGGCTAAAAATATCGAAAAAATGTCCGGCGGTGCCTCCCGTGAAACCTGGTCCTTCGATTGGCAGGGTGCCGATGGCAGCAGCACCGGCTTGATTTTGCGTCGCGACCCGGGGAATACCGGCAGCACCGGTGAAGAGGGCTGGCGCGGTGGTAAAACCACCTATTCCCTTGATCGCACCACCGAGGCCGAGCTGCAGCGCACGGTGTATGAAGCTGGCGGGCTAGTGGCTAAGGTGCATTTTGCCCTGCCCGAAGATCACAGCCTCGGCGGCTGTTATGTGATGGACAGGATTGAGGGCGAGGTGTTGGCACCGCGTATTTTGCGTGACGAGGCCTACGCTGGCGCGCGTAAGACCATGGCGCGGCAGTGCGGCGAAATCCTCGCCGGTCTGCATGCGGTCGACCCGGCAGCGCTGCCCAAGAATTTAGTGCAAATGCCGGTCCAGCCTTTAATTGCCTACTACCGCGAATTACTCGATGGTATTAGTGAGTTCTACCGTGATAACACCAAAGTAGGGCGGCCTGAATACCATCCTGCCTTTGAATTAACCTTTCGCTGGCTCGAACAAAACATGCCCAAAAATGCACCGTCGGGCATGGTTCACGGTGACTTTCGCAACGGTAATTTTGTCGTTGGCGCGGAGGGTATTCGTGCCGTGCTCGACTGGGAGCTGGGTCACGTTGGCGATGGTATGGAAGACCTCGGCTGGCTCTGTGTGCGCGCCTGGCGCTTTGGTCAGCACGACAAACCGGTGGGTGGTTTTGGTCAGCGTGAAGACCTCTTCGCCGGTTATGAAGACGCCGGTGGTCGCAAGGTCGACCCCAAGGTGGTGCATTTTTGGGAAGTACTAGGGACGTTAAAGTGGGGCATTATTTGCATGTTCCAGGCCTATAAACACCTCTCCGGCCTGATTGATTCTTTCGAACACATGGCCATTGGTCGTCGCGCCTGTGAAAACGAAATTGACCTGTTAAAACTCATTGAGGAGGCGTAGCCATGCCACAAGATAGAGCCAGTGCCGAAGAACTACTGGGCGGGGTTGAAGCCTTTCTGCGTAAAGATGTACTGCCGCAGCTCAGTGGCGCCAGTATTTATAAATGCCGTGTCGCGGCAAATATTCTCAGTATCGTACAGCGCGAATTGGCGCTGGGTGAAAGCGCCGATAGTGCTGAATTACAGGGGCTGCAAAGTCTGTTGGGGCGAGAAGGCGAGGAGGGCGATAGTGCAACACAACTCGATAGTCTCAATGCCGATCTCTGCGCCAGTATTCGCGGTGGCGAGCTTGATGACCAAAGAACGGCGGTGATGAGTCATGTGCGCTCCACCCTGCAGGACAAGTTGGCGATTGCCAATCCAAGATATGCCGGTTATCGCGAGAGTTTAGGCGACTAGCCCAGTAAGATAATGGCCGACAAGCTCCGAGTAAATTCTAATAATAAAAAGAATTTTGTTGTCGATAAGGTGCCTTTTTAACGTGCTGTAACAACTACCTTGTCGGCGGCAGGCTTCGCAGAGGCGCTTTTAAATGACAGAGTTAAACAGTATTAAACCGATGCTAGAGGGCGTGCGCGTTCTCGATTTTACCCAATATGTCGCCGGGCCGACGGTAACGCGAATGATGGCGGAACTGGGTGCAGAAATTATTAAGGTAGAACAGTCCCCGGGCGGGGACCCCTCGCGCAGTATTCCGGTTTTTAAACAGCGCCGTAGCGCCTATTACGTGCAGCACAATCGGGGCAAGCAAAGCCTTTGTGTCGATTTTGCCAAACCTGAAACCATCGAGGTGCTGCACGAGCTGGTGAAAACCGTCGACATCGTGGTGGAGAATTACGGCCCAGGAGTGATGGCCAAGCGCAAACTCGATTACGAGACGCTGAGCGCCCTTCACCCGACATTAATTTTTCTGTCGATATCGGCCTTTGGCCGCACCGGGCCATTGTCGGATCGGGTCGGCTTTGACCTGATCGCCCAGGCTTTTTCCGGTTTGATGCATATGACCGGCGAGCCAGATGGCCCCCCTCAATTCGTTAATATGGCGATTGCCGATGTTAATGCCGGGGTCCACGGTTTTGGTTTTCTCGGCTATGCCCTCTATCACCGCGAGCGCACCGGCCGGGGTCAGAATATTGACGTGGCGATGGTCGATGCCCTCTATCATATGCACGAGGCCAACGTTGAACTCTGCGCCAATGCTAAGACTGAATATCACCCGATGCGCTGCGGTGCTCACCATCAAGGCTTGGCGCCCTATGGTGTGTTTAAAAGTGCCGAGGGCTGGATCGCTATTCTTGCCGGTGACCTGCAGTGGCCGGGACTACCCCGGGCGATGGGTCGCCCCGAGCTAATGGACGACCCCCGTTTTGTCGATATGCGCAGCCGTGCTGCGAACCGCCTGGAGTTGGTGGCACTGGTGGAGGCCTGGATGGGCGATATGCCATCCGACGCGGTTATTCTCGATACCTTAGCCGAGTATCGTGTGCCCTGTGCACCGGTTTTGTCGGTCGCCGACACTATCGGCCACCCGCACTTTATCGAGCGGGAAATGGTGCGCAAGGTAGCGGACAAGGTGATCGAAGACGGGGTGATTATTCCCGGTTTTCCGATTAAGTCATCTGAGTTGCCGAGCCTGCCCGAGCTGTGGACTTCTTTTCGGGGCGAGGATAACAAGGCAGTGTTACAAGCCAGCCTTGGCTATAGCGATGCACAGGTGCAGGCGCTGTGTGACCGTGGCGTGCTGCACGCCGAAACTGGCGCGCGCTAATTTTATTACTTGTAGCCCCGGGCGCTAATCATCTTTTGCGTCTGAGGACTTTGTAGAAATCTCAGGAAGGCCTCGGCAGCACGATTGTCTCGGCCTCGCGTTAACATCACTGCCTGTTGTCTAATGGGGCTGTACATCAGCTCCGGCACTCGCCAGGTGGAGCCGCGCTCGTTTTCTGGCAGGGCGAGAAGCTGGGTTTTTGCAATAAAGCCGAGCTGGGCATTGGCCGATGCGACAAATTGAAAGGTCTGTGCAATGTTTTGCCCGGTGACGCGATAGGGCTTGCTGGCATTGAGTAAGTGCATGGCTTTGAGGGTCTGCAGGGCGGCCCTGCCATAGGGTGCCGTTTTCGGATTGGCGAGGGCGATGTGGCGGATGCCTTTTTCACGCCAGTGGCCAGCGCGCAGCACATCGCCCCGTGGGTCGACGAGCTCGGGCTGGCTACTCCACAACACGAGCAGGCCGGTGGCATAAATAAACGCGCTGTCGGCGATGGCAAGCTGATCGTCAATCAGTTGTTGCGGTCGTTGTTCATCCGCCGATAAAAAAACATCGAAGGGTGCGCCATTGTGTATTTGCGCAAAGAGCGTTCCGCTGGAGGCAAAACTGCTGACTAAGCGGTGACCGGTCTCACGTTCAAATAGCGGTTTTAGCTGTCGTATCGTGCCGGCGAAATTAGCGGCAATCGCTGCCGTAACCTGCTCCGCCTGAGCGCCGATGCTTGCCGTGACAGCAAGGCAAAAACAAAAAAGGCCTCTGCTAACAAGTGATATTAGGTGTTTTCTCTTGGCGCCTAAAAAAATCAAAGGTGTAATAAGGGCTGTGCGCATTGTTGGCCTGTAGGGCGTGGCGGGTTGCCTGAATGGAGATTCGAGCTTGATGATAATCGTCTTTAAATGTAGGCAAAAGCTTTATCGCTTGAAGGGAGCATTTCTTCTGTATAGTGGAAAGCGATTTTGTTCCGGTATCGATACCAGTTCGCCATGGAGTGTTGTCTGAAAACAATAAAAAATGCTACAGACATGAACTTGGAGGGCTTTCTGGCCTGCCCCTCCTGCGACGTGTTATTCGATATCTCCACACTGGAGGATGGTGAATCGGCGCACTGCTCGCGCTGTGGGCACTTTCTCTCCACCTATCGTGCCGATGCAACGCAGCGGGTGATTGCCTATACCTCCTCGGCGCTGATGCTGTTGGCGCTGGCCTGCAGCTATCCCTTCATGTCCTTCAAGGCTAGCGGCTTGGAAAGCGTGATGACCTTACCGCAGACCGCGCTGAATCTTTGGCACTACGGCATGCCGGGTCTGGCCTTTTTAGTGGCGGCGTTTATTATTTTTATCCCCGCACTGGTGCTTGTTTTAATGCTGGCCTTGAATGTTGCCTTGCTGTTTGAGCGCGATTGCGATTGGCTGCGGCCGGTGGGGCGGCTGATTTACTGGCTGCAAAACTGGAGCATGGTTGAGGTCTTCTTTATCGGCGTTTTGGTCAGCCTGGTGAAAATAGGCCATATGGCGACGGTTATTATGGGTCTCTCATTTTGGGCTTATGCGCTGTTCAGTCTGTTTTTTGTGTTGTCCCTGGCGGGGCTCGATCGAGCCCAGTATTGGCAGCGCATTGAGGCCCTGCAGTCATGAGAAATGTCGCGGTTGACGCGCCGTTAACCGCCGCCTCCCAAGGGCTTGCCTCCTGCCATCTCTGCCTCAAGTTGGCGGCTGCCAATCAGCAGCGCTGCCCACGCTGTGGTGCTGCTTTGCACTTGCGTAAAAGCAATAGCCTAGAGCGCACCTTAGCTCTATTGTTGACGGCTTGTGTGCTCTATATCCCGGCCAATGTCTTGCCAATTATGGTGACCGACCAATTCGGTCAACCAACACCGAGTACGATTATTGGTGGTGTGGTGTTATTAATTGATATGGGCTCGGTAGCAATTGCGGCGGTGATCTTTTTTGCCAGTGTGATGATTCCCGTCAGCAAGTTGGCGATGATGTTCTACCTCTGCTGGAGTGTGCGCAAGGGCCCAGCCGAGACAGTGCGTCAACGCACAGTGCTGTATCGCATCACCGAGTTTATTGGCAAGTGGTCGATGATCGATGTGTTTGTGGTGGCGATACTAGTGGCCTTGATTAATTTGAGTAATTTACTGGTGATTCGTCCGGGTGCCGCCGCGATGGCCTTTGCCGGGGTGGTGATTGTTTCGATGCTGGCGGCGGAAAGTTTTGACCCGCGCTTAATGTGGGACCAAAGGGAAAAGAGCGATGAGTGAAATGAAGGCCACGGTGAGCAGTGGTAGAAAATTTTCTGCGATCTGGATTCTACCGCTGCTGACCCTAGTCGTGGGTGCCTCGATAGTCGCTCATTCGCTAATGACGCAGGGGCCAACCATTACCATCGACTTTGCCACAGCGGATAGCCTCGAGGTGGGGAAAACCCAGGTGCGCCTGCTCAGTGTCGATGTCGGAGTGGTTGAGAGCGTCACCATTAAAGAGGATTTGTCCGGCGTCAGGGCAACGATTAAGCTCGATCAGGAAGCGCGAGAGCTGCTGGTCGAGGACACCCGTTTCTGGGTGGTGCGGGCACGTATCGGTGCCGGTGGTGTATCGGGCCTGAGTACTCTGTTAGCCGGGGCCTACATCGAAATTGCGCCGGGTTCTAGTGCGACGCCACAACAGGCCTTTATTGGCCTTGAAGACCCGCCACTGACCGCCGCCGATGCTCCGGGGCTGCGTTTGAGTCTGTACAGTGACCGGGCGGGATCGGTCAGTACGGGCAATGCCGTGCTCTATCGCGGTTACCCCGTTGGGCGTATCGAGGCGATGGAGTTTGACGCGCAGCGACGCCAGGTGCGCTTTGATGTGTTCGTCGATGCGCCCTTTCATCAGTTGATTAGTAGTACCACGCGCTTTTGGGATACCAGTGGCATTGCCTTGAAAGCGTCCGCAGGGGGCTTCGAGGTGGACATGGGCTCGATGGATACCATTTTACTCGGGGGTGTCGCTTTTGGCAGGGTTCCCGGTCTCCCGGCGGGCGAGCTTGTTGAGAGTGGCGAAGAGTTTAAGCTCTATCAATCCTATGACGAGATTCTCCAGCAGCCCTATCGCCACGGAATGCACTATGTGGTGGCGTTTTCCCAATCCCTGCGTGGCTTGGTGCCGGGTGCGCCAGTGGAGTATCGGGGCATAGAAATAGGTCGTGTCGAGCGCTTGCTTATAAAGGAGTTGGCGAGTAAGGGTATGGTGGGCACGGGTAAGGCGATACCGGTGTTAATTTATCTTGAGCCGGGTCGCCTAGAAGCCGGTGATAGCGAGCAAGCGGTGGCAAGACTGGCAAAGGTCATCGCCAGTGGCGTCAATGCCAATGGTCTGCGCGCCTCATTGGAGACCGGCAATTTACTCACCGGCAAACAATTGATTAACCTCGATTACTACCCGGATGAAGCGCCCGCAGAGTTGGGGACGTTTGAGCAATACCGTGTTATTCCCAGTATAGAGACCGGTGTTGCACGGCTAGAACAGCAGGTTGGCAGCTTTCTCGATACGCTCAATGGACTGCCTTTTGAGGCCACGATGGTGGGAGCGAATCAGCTCATCGGCAGGGCTGACGAGACCTTGAATTCCTTGACGGCAGCCATCGATTCGGCCAATAGCATTTTGGCGAGTGATAATACGCAGGCTTTACCCGAGGAATTGGTGGCGACACTGAATGAATTGCGTACGGTATTGAAGGGCCTTGCGCCGAACTCGACAATGGCGCAAAGCCTGGGTTCTTCGGTTGGCACGTTGAATGCGACCTTGATTAGCCTCGATGCCTTAATTCGCCAGCTGTCGATTAAGCCCAACGCGATACTGTTCCCCGTTTCACCGCAACCCGATCTGATACCCGAGGCCAGCGCGCAATGAAATTTCTTATTTTTATAGTCTTGGTGTTGGCCAGCGGCTGTACGAGTACGGTACCGGCACTGAAACAGTATCTATTGCGCAGTGAGGCGCCTAGTCAGTTTTCTGTTGATCAGCAAAGCGCTGTAGTGGGGCTGGGTACTGTCGTGGTAGCGCCCTATATTGACAACCTGGGTCTGGTGCAGGAGACCAGTAGTGGCGAGGTGCGCACAGCTCGCGATCATCAGTGGGCGGAACCTTTACGGGCCAGTTTGCGGGTATTTATGGCGCGAGAAATATCTGCACATAAGGGGCAAATCATCCGTGTCCATGATAGCGGTGAAAATGACTGGCAGCGCCGTATTGATTTGCGTATCGACCAGCTGCACGGCACCACCAGTGGAGAGGCCACCCTGGTTGCCTACTGGCAGGTATTTGCTCTCGATCGGCACAGCGTCGTTTCTGAGCATGGCTTTGCGGAAAGCCAGGCCCTGAGTGTTGATGGCTACGAGGCATTGGTGACGGCGGAGAAGTCGTTGTTGCGCAAACTGGCAGTGGCGATAGCGGCTTCACTGTAAGTGTTTTACTTGAAGAGGCCACGCTTAAGCAGGGTGGCGACGATAACTCGCCTCGGTGTCAGGCTGGTTATCGGCGCCGCTCCTGTAAGCCCTGTGTTTTATCGAGAGTGCTAGGGAGTACCGCAGGATTTATGTATGGCTTTCTCGGTGACTACCTAGCCTTAGGGTAGAACAAAGTTAACCACGCTAATTACCGTGCCAATAAATACCACGGTAAAAACAATGCCGGCCACCACAAAGGTTTTAATATTGCCGTGCTTGAAATCCCTTTCGCGGTTGGCATTAGTTTGCACGCCGATGGCGGCCGACAGGGTACTTTTCAGTAGATCGATGGCGCCGGGCCTTTGCTCGTCATCAGCTTCATGCTTATCATCCTGCTTATTCATCAGCAAGTCCTCAATCGGGGTTATAGCCTAGCACTGGGCTGAGCTCGCGCTCCAGCTGTTTGGTACTGCTGTTTTTACGCTGGGCTAGGCTGTCGATTTGATCCCGTTGCATCTTGCCGGTATTAAAATAATGGGCTTCGGGGTGGCCAAAATACCAGCCGCTAACCGAGGCGGCGGGAAACATGGCGTCACTTTCGGTCAGCGTTATTTCGGCATTTTCCTCGGCATTTAATAGAGCAAAAATGGTGCGTTTTTCGGTGTGGTCGGGGCAGGCGGGGTAGCCAGGGGCGGGGCGAATACCCTGATATTTTTCGCCAATTAATGCTTGGTTGTCGAGATTTTCGTCGACGGCATAGCCCCACAATTCTCTGCGCACACGACGGTGCATATGTTCCGCTAGGGATTCTGCCAAACGGTCGGCGAGGGCTTTGACCATAATTGAATTGTAATCGTCACCCTTGGCTTCGTACTCCGCTGCCAGTTCGTCGGCGTTAATGCCGGTGGTCACCGCAAAGGCACCGATATAATCTATTTTTCCCGATGTTTTGGGGGCGATAAAATCGGCCAATGAGGTCAGCGGTGAATCGTCTTTACCCTTGCGCGTTTGCTGGCGAATTGCATGGCTGGTGGCGAGGGTCTCGTTGGCACTGGCATCGCGGTATATCTCGATGTCATCACCGTCGACCCGATTGGCCGGCCAAATACCCAACACCGCATTGGCCTTGAGTTTGTGGTTGTCGACCAAATCGCGCAGCATGGCCTGGGCATCGTCGAATAAGTTTTGCGCCGCTTCACCGACCACCTTGTCTTTAAGAATCTTTGGGTATTTTCCGGCTAGACTCCAGGTAATAAAAAATGGCGTCCAGTCGATGGTGTCGATCAGCTCTGCCAATGGATAGTCTTTAAACACCTGCACACCTAAGGTTTTTGGCTGTACGGGGCTGTAGTTGGCCCAGTCGTACTGCCAGCCAGCGGCGACTGCTTTGTCGTAGGGCACAATGTCGCCACGGGGTGTTCTGTTGGCGACACGCTCACGCACGACATTGTATTCGGCGGCGGTGTCATCGTAGTAGGCCTGACGCTTTTCCAGGTTCATCAGGGTGCTGGCCACGCCCACGGCGCGGGAGGCATCGGCAACATAAATGGCCTGGGCGCGCTTGTATTTGGGGTCTATTTTTACGGCGGTATGGGCCTTGGAGGTGGTTGCCCCACCGATCATCAGCGGCAGGTCGAAGTCGAGCCTTTCCATCTCGGCGGCGACGTGAACCATTTCATCGAGGGAGGGGGTGATAAGACCGGAAAGGCCAATGATATCGACGCCTTCCTCTTTGGCGACGCTGAGAATTTTGTCACAGGCCACCATCACGCCGAGATCAATCACTTCAAAATTATTGCACTGCAGTACCACGCCGACGATGTTTTTGCCGATGTCGTGGACATCGCCCTTTACCGTGGCCATTAATATTTTGCCGTTACTGCTGGCGACACCGTCTTTTTCTGCTTCAATAAAAGGTTGTAAATGGGCGACGGATTGTTTCATTACCCGTGCCGATTTAACCACTTGGGGCAGAAACATTTTGCCATCGCCAAATAAATCACCGACCACATTCATGCCGTCCATCAGCGGCCCTTCAATCACATGCAGGGGGCGTTCGGCCTGTAGGCGAGCCTCTTCGGTGTCTTCAATAATGTGGGTGGTGATGCCTTTCACCAGGGCGTGTTCGAGGCGTTTGTGAACGTCGAACTGGCGCCAGGCTAGGTCTTCCTTCTTTTCTTTGCTGCTGCCGTCACCGAGGTAATCAGCGGCAATGGCGAGCAGGCGATCGGTGCTGTCATCGCGACGATTGCCAATCACGTCTTCCACGGCCTCGCGCAATTCCGCGGGCAGGTCGTCGTAAACCGCGAGCTGGCCGGCGTTAACGATGCCCATGCTGAGGCCAGCTTTAATGGCGTGGTAGAGAAACACCGAGTGAATGGCCTCGCGCACCGGATTATTGCCACGAAAGGAAAAGGACACATTGCTGATGCCACCGGAGATTTTGGCACCCGGCAGATTGGCGGTAATCCAACGGCAGGCTTCGATAAAATCGACGGCGTAGTTGTTGTGTTCCTCAATACCGGTGGCGACGGCAAAGACATTGGGGTCGAAAATAATATCGTTGGGGTTAAAGCCGACCTCATTGACGAGCAGCTCGTAACTGCGCCCGCAGATCTCGATGCGCCGTTGCAAATTGTCGGCCTGGCCGTCGGTGTCAAAGGCCATCACCACGATAGCGGCGCCGTAGCGTTTGCACAGTTTGGCCTGCTCAATAAAGGCCGCTTCGCCCTCCTTCATGCTGATGGAGTTGACCACCGGCTTGCCTTGAATGCACTTTAAACCCTCTTCAATAACGTGCCATTTCGACGAGTCGACCATGATCGGAATGCGGGAAATATCCGGCTCAGAGGCGATCAGCTTTAAAAAGGTGGTCATCGCCTCGACGGCGTCGAGCATGCCCTCGTCCATATTGATGTCGATAACTTGTGCGCCGTTCTCGACTTGTTCCAGGGCCACGGCGAGGGCGGTTTCGTAGTCGCCCTCGAGCACCAGCCGCTTAAAGCGGGCCGAGCCGGTGACATTGCAGCGCTCACCGACATTGACGAACAGGGAGTTGCCGTCAATGGTGAAGGGTTCAAGGCCGGAGAGGCGGCAGCTCTGGGCTTCTTCCGGTACGCTTCGTGGCGCTTTGGCCTCGCAGGCCTCGATAATGGCACTAATGTGTTCGGGGGTGGTGCCGCAGCAGCCGCCGACGATATTGATCAGGCCACGGTCGGCAAACTCGGCAATAATACTGGCCGTTTCTTCCGGCGTTTCATCGTACTCGCCAAAGGCGTTGGGCAGACCGGCGTTGGGGTGGGCGCTGATCAGCGTGGCACAAATGTTCGACAGTTCTTCAATGTGGGGGCGCAGTTGCTCACCACCGAGGGCGCAGTTGAGGCCAATGGCAAAGGGCTTGGCGTGGGCCAGGCTATTCCAAAAGGCCTCGGGGGTTTGTCCCGATAGTGTGCGGCCGCTGGCATCGGTGATGGTGCCGGAAATCATTATCGGCAACTCAATACCCAGTTCTTCGTAGACATCCTGTACCGCAAACACCGCCGCCTTGGCATTGAGGGTGTCGAAGACGGTCTCGATCATAATGATGTCGCTACCCCCGGCAATCAGGGCGCGGGTGGCATTGCGGTAGTCCTCGGCCAACTCGTCAAAGGTAGTATTGCGGGCGGCGGGGTCGTTGACGTCGGGAGAGATCGATGCGGTGCGGCTGGTCGGGCCAATAACACCGGCCACCCAGCGGGGTTTGTCGGGGGTCAGTGCGCTGAACTCGTCGGCGGCCTCGCGGGCCATTTTTGCCGCCTCGAAATTGAGCTCATAGACGATGGCCTCCATGCCGTAGTCGGACTGGGAAGCGCAGGTGGCATTAAAGGTATTGGTCTCGATAATATCGGCACCGGCCTGGAGATAGGCGCGGTGGATGTCGCGAATAATCTGTGGCTGGGTCAGTACCAACAGATCGTTGTTGCCACCGAGATCTTGATGCCAGTCGGCAAAGCGCTCACCGCGAAAGTCGGCCTCGCCCAGTTTGTGGCGCTGAATCATGGTGCCAGTGGCGCCGTCGAGAAAGAGCAGGCGGCTGGCGGCGGCTTGATGGAGGGCGGTGATGCGATCGGCGAGAGTAGTCAACAGTTTATCCGGTATTTGGGGTCAGAATCAGCGGCCCATTTTAGCAGCTTGGTGGCCGCCGTGCTGTGGGTAATGCATGAAGAACTGTGGGGTTGACTTGCTGGCCTTGACGGAAGGCATGAACACCAATGACCGCTATCCGTAACGACGAGATTCCTCAGCGGTTAATTAAACGATCGAGGAGTACGTGACTTTCGTGGGACAGAAGAGTGATTCCCAGGGCCTGATAGGTGACGGGTAGGGGTTGGGCGTCTTTCTCAGCATTGAGCGGCGGCGGCTTTCTGGGTACAATAGGTGAGTAATTTACTCAGGTATAGGTCGTCGCAATGAGCAGTATCGAAATCACCGAATCAGCCCAAGAATATTTGTCCGACCTGCTGGTAAAGCAGGACTGTGAGGGCATTGCCATACGCTTGTTTGTCGCCGATCCGGGCACTCCGAAAGCCGAGACCTGTATTGCCTATTGCCGTCCGGGTGAAGAGCAGGAGGAGGATCAAATACTCGAACTGCCCGGGCTTAAGGCCTATCTCGATAAGCGCAGCATTCCCTTTTTGGAAGATGCCAAGGTTGACTATTCCCCCGACCGCCTGGGTGGTCAGTTGAGTATTCGCGCACCCAATTCACGCATGCCTCGGGTCAGTGATGACAGCCCGGTTGAAGACAAGGTTAATTACATTCTGCACAGTGAAATCAATCCCGGCCTCGCTGCCCACGGCGGCAATATTAGCCTGGAAGAGATGGATGGTGATATTGCGGTGCTGCAGTTCGGTGGCGGTTGCCAGGGTTGTGGCCAAGCGGATGTGACCCTGAAAGACGGGGTTGAGCGGACTTTGTTGGAGAAAATCCCCGAGTTAAAAGGCGTGCGCGATATTACCGACCACAGCGATAGCTCCCAGGCCTTTTATAAATAGCGACCTAGTACAGCGCCACTGCGCTTTGTCGTGGCGTTTCCCCTCTCGGCTATTCTTTTTCTTATCAGCCGATATCGATTAGTGGTATATTTTCTACCCTTCTTCAATACTAGACACGTCTATGCCGCGACCGCCGGAATACAATCGACTCGAGGTCGTTAATGCTGCCATGCAGGTGTTTTGGGCGGAGGGCTATGAGTCCAGTTCAATCCAGAAGTTGCTCAGTGCCATGGGCCTCAATCGTGGCAGTTTATACGCGGCCTTTGGTGATAAGGAGGGGCTGTTTCTCGAGGCTCTCGACCTGTACGTCGAAGAAGTGGCGGTCACGTTAAAGGCCACGCTTTGGTCCATCGATGATCCCTTGCTGGCCATCCGCAGCTTCCTGGAAAGTGTTTGTTTGATCGAAGATGAGGCGATTCGCTCGCGCGGCTGCCTGTTGTTTAACAGTATTTCTGAATTTGCCCACGTCAATCACCACCTGGCCGACCAGGCCGAGCAGCGCACCAAGCCCTTAAATGCCCTGTTTGAAAAGCGCTTGTCCGAGGCCCAGTCACTGGGGCTGCTCGATAGTGAAAAATCGCCAAAGGCAATGGCCGATTATTTATTGACCCTGGCCGTTGGCTTGCGGATGCATGCGAAGATGAATACTAGCCGCGAGACCTTGCAGGGCATTATTAATGTGGGTCTTTCCGCGCTGTAGTTTTAAAATGTTGCTATCGACGCGGTTTGGGTCTCTAATTATTCAGTGAGCGCTTAGCTGGTCGCAAGAACGGTGTGGCATGGAAAGAGTTTACCCCGTTTTCCTGCCGCCACAGCGCACGACGTTATGCACTGCAGATTTGAACCCAAGGCTTATTGAGAAGCGGGGTTAATAGTTATAAATTCGGCTTCGTTAACACCTACTCGTAATGGAGCACTTACTCGACAGATGATGGCGCCATCGTCATCCAATGTTTTTTTCGACTCGATGTAATTTCGGGCAAGGGAATCGCCAAGTAGCCAAAACAGCGAATACATTACACCGTATTCTGGCTAAGCTCTCATTTTCCAGGATGGATAAACACATGAAGAAAAGATGTCACTACAGTCTTATCGCAGTCCTCCTATCACTTTCTCCGCTACTTTATGCGGCAAGCAGCCCCAATGAAAAATCTGCCATTGGCATCAATCTGAGCGAATTGAACTATTGGTCGACCCAGTGGACCTTGATTGACGTGATGAAACATGCCGCCAACGGCAGCGGTGGTTTGTGGTCCACCTACAATGCCGATACCTATACCGCGAGTACGGAGTATCTAGAGCGGCTTGATCTCGATGAGCAGGGCTGGCCCCAATCATTGCCGGAAAGAGATGACCCTGATTTTCATTACGTTCACACCATCATCTACCAGGACAATACGCATTACCCCGTTGGTGAATACACCATCCTCTATGATGGTGAGGGCGAGCTAAGTTATAACGGTGTCACCTACCTTGACGATAAATCGGCCCCGGGTCGTCATATTGTTCAGCTCGATGCCGGCGCTCACTTTCATCTGCAAATAAGAAAAACCGATCCCAATAACACGGGTAATTATCTGCGCAATATTCGTATTCTTGTACCCGGCGGTATTTGCGGCACAAGGCCAACAGCTTATGCCGCCACAGCCGATGAATGTGAAACGCCATCGTCATTTGCACGCTTTGAGCAAATCTATCATAACCAATCCTTTCATCCACTCTTTTTGCAGGACCTCAGCCAATACCGGGCATTACGTTTTATGGGTATGCTCGCCACCATTGCCAGCGAGCAGCGGGTGTGGAGCGACCGCCCACTGCCTGCGAATGTATCCTGGGCCATTGAGAATGGCGTGCCTCTGGAGATGGCCATTGATTTGGCCAATAAAACCCAGGCCGAGCCGTGGCTGAATATGCCTGTGCGTGTTGACGACGACTATATGCAACAGTACGCCCAACTGGTTAAGGACCAGCTGGATGAAAATTTAACCGTTCGAATTGAACTGGGCAACGAGATTTGGAATGACGCCTACCCCTATATTATCGATGCCAACTGGATGGAGGCGCGTGGTAGAGAAACCTGGCCCAATGCCGGCGCCGATGCCTTTGATTATCGATTAAATTATTTTGGCAAACGTACGGCGCAAATGTGTCAAATCTGGAAAGCCACCTTTGCCGATCAAGCCGGACGTGTGAATTGTGTCATGGGCGGCTTCGTCGCCAATGTCTGGGTCAATCGACGCATTCTCGATTGTCCCTTATGGGCCAGCGAGCGAGAGGGTAGAAAATGCGCCGAAGATGTCGACTCTTTGGCGATTGGCCCCTATTTTGGCGGCTACGTTAACAATGATCGTTATTTACCGCTCTGGACGGACTGGCTGACAGAGGATCCTGCGCTGGCCATTGACCGCCTGTTTGCAGAAATCAACCAGGGCATTTTACGTGATCTCAGCTATGACCCTGAATTGCCAGATTGGGCACAGGCACCCGAAGGCGGAGCGCTGACTCAAACGCAAGGTTTTATTGATGAGAATATTACGCTTGCCAATGAATATGGCCTTGAACTATCGGCCTATGAAGGCGGGCAGCACTTAACCTTTGCCGGTGATATGCGCGATGAGCGCGCCATTATTAATGGGCAAGTGCTCTTAGCGGGCAACCGTGACGCCCGAATGGGCACGGCCTTTAGCCAGCATTTTGATGATTGGCGAACCGCTGGAGGCACACTGTATATGGTCTTCCAGAGCACTGGCCGGTGGGGATCGTTTGGCGCATTCCCACTCAAGGAATACCAGCAACAGCCCATGGCAGAAACGCCAAAGCTCGCCGCTACATTGCAATATATCAGCGACTATCCTTGCTGGTGGGAGGGCTGCGATCGCACAACTCTTGCTTATGACTATGTAGAGCTCATGCCTGCTCCAGAGCCAGAGCCAGAGCCAGATCCAGAAAATGATCCGATTGAACTTGGTGTAACGGCCAGGGCCGAAACCCGAGGGCTTGCACTCACCTGGTTAGCCTTAAATATTCCTGTCCATTTCTACCAAATATTTAGAGATGAGCAGTTTGTCGGGCATGTCGATGGCGGCACGCTCACGTATAACGATGACTGGTTAGCACTCGGGGTACTTTATGCCTTTCAAATCAAAGCCGTTGATACTGCGGGTGCAGTAATCAGCACATCGAATAGTGTTCACACGATGGCTGGGGACTCCGAGCCATCCACAGCACCCTCTAACCTTGCGGTAAGCTTTGATGGCAATTACGGTTTTAATCTCACCTGGACGGCCTCATCCGACAATAGCAGCGTCGCGCGTTATAGCATTTACCGTAATGGCGAAGTCATCGCCTCGACTGAGCAAACCGTCTTCGCCGATAATTGGCCACCGGGTGAGAGTGCGACGTATCAGGTCATTGCCTATGATCTTTATGACAACGCCTCGCCGCCCTCAGCGTCTATCGTCGGCACTTTACCCGCCCGCTCCATTACGCTTGCCGCGCAAGCCAGGCCTGAAACCTGGGGTATCGCACTTACCTGGAGTGAGGTGCAAAGTGATCCTGCAAACCCGGTTACCGCTTATCAGATATCAAGAAACGGCGTCATTGTTAGCCACACATCGGCCACTATGACAGCAGCGAATCAAGACTGGTTAACGCTGCATACGCAATACCGCTTCGTAGTAACTGCACTCAATGCCGGTGGCGAAGTACTTGCAGTGTCTAATGAAGTGCGGCTTACAGCGGGTGATTCAGAAACACCAAGCCAACCCCAAGGCTTGCAAGTAGCCTTTAATGGCGCCTACGGGTTTAACGTCAGCTGGAGTGCCTCATCAGACAATACGGGCGTTGCCTATTACAAAATCCATCGTAATGGCCAAGCCTATACGCATAGAGAGGGGCTGCTGCTGGAAGATGAATGGCCGCCTCAGGGCGCAGTCAGCTATCAAATCATTGCTTATGACCATTATCACAATGCCTCGCTGCCTTCTGACATTATTTTCGGCGAGCGGCCGCAATAGTTAATCTGGAGACCTGGTATACACCGGGGTGAAGCGTAAGGGTTCAGGCTGAAACTGGTTATTGAATTGTTGTTTGCGAAGTTCGGTGAGTGGTTGAACTCGTGGTAGTGATTTGATGAGTGTGCGAAGGGTATAGTAAAAAGGTCGTTACGTTATAAACCGCAGGTGAGGCTAGTGTTCAAAACCCTGTGTCATTTTATTAAACCGAGCAATAAAAAAGGGGGCCTTCAACGTGAAGGCCCCCTTTTTTATAACAGTGATGTCAAAAGGCTTGCTGTATAAAGCGTTTAATCCGCTTGTAGGCGCTTCGGTAGCACATCTTTTAATTTATCGTGCATCTCGAGTATGGTGCGCTCGGTCGTCTCCCAGTCAATGCAGGCATCGGTGACCGACTGGCCGTAGACCATCTCGTCGCGATTGGCGGAGAGTTTCTGATTGCCCGCCACCAAGTTACTTTCCACCATCATGCCGACAATGGAGCGGTTGCCATCGACGATTTGACTGGTGATGTTTTCCATCACCAGTACCTGTAACTCATGGTTTTTATTGGAGTTGGCGTGGCTGCAATCGACCATAATATTGGCCGCGATGCCGGCTTTTTCCAGGGCCTGCTCACACAGTGAAACACTGACCGAATCGTAATTGGGCTTGTCGTCACCGCCGCGCAGTACGATGTGGGAATAGGGGTTGCCATTGGTTTTGATAATGGCGACGCTGCCCTCGGAATTAATGCCGAGGAAGCGGTGGGGATTGGCCACCGACTTTAAGGCGTTAATCGCCACGGTCAGGCTGCCATCGGTACCATTTTTAAAGCCGACCGCAGAGCTTAGGCCACTGGCCATTTCACGGTGGGTTTGCGATTCGGTGGTGCGCGCACCAATCGCCGACCAACTGATCAAGTCTTGTAAATACTGGGGTGAAATAGGGTCCAGGGCCTCGGTGGCGGTGGGCAAGCCGAGCTCGGAAATATCCATCAATAACTGGCGACCAATGTGCAGACCATCGGATATTTTGAAGGAGTCATCGAGGAAGGGATCGTTGATCAGTCCTTTCCAGCCCACGGTGGTGCGGGGCTTTTCAAAATACACGCGCATCACAATCAACAGGGTGTCGCCGACTTTATCGGCCAGGGCCTTTAAGCGGACGGCGTAATCTTTAGCGGCCTCGACATCGTGAATGGAACAGGGGCCGATGACCACAAATAGGCGGTGGTCCTGGTGATTGAGAATGGCTTCAATATCTTTCCGGCCCTGGGTGATCGTCTGTGCCGCCGCTTCACTGAGAGCGACATTTACTTTTAATTCACTGGGCGTCAGGAGGACTTCCTGTGACTGGATATTGAGGTTTTCGAGTGTGCGCTGGACCATAACCTTACGACCTGAATGATCTGATTGTTTAAAATGGGTCATCATTCTACTGCAAAAACCGTGACAATTGGGTGAAAAGCCATAACTTGAAACGGATGCTATTGATCGATCACAATTTCGAGGTGGGATAGCAGGGGAAAGTACAGCGCGGCTTTGAGTTTGGTCGGGTTTTTAAGGGGTTTTTCGCTAGCGTTTTGGTTTGTCGCGTGGCTCTGTAAGTGAGTTAAAGTATGGGCGTAGAGTTTCAGTTGTGCTTCATAGGTTTGTCGCTGTTGGTGCAGAAAGTCGCAGAGTTCTTGCTCGGGCGCCGGCATTGATGTTTTGTAATCAACGATCCACTGAGTGTCATCGATCACAAAACAGCGGTCGATAATGGCACTGCCAATATGGCCCTTTTGATCCAAGTAATTGAGGGCGAATTCACAATAGCTATGGCGGTGATGGCGGTCAAAGATCCAGTGCTGACTGTGATCGGCCAGACACTTTAGCAGAGCCTCGTTCAGTACCTCGAGTGCGGTATCGGCGTTGACAATTCCCGCCGATTTGATTTGTATCGCCCAGCTCGCTTGTTGATGAGCGATGCGCTCGGGGCTCCATTGGTCGATGCCCTCAAGCACCAGCAGTCGCAAGGTGCGGTGCAGTAAGGTGCCTATCTTTCGTGGGTCACTGGCCCCGGGCAGGCTTATTACCGGGGCTTTATTCTCCGCCATTGGCGGTAAGTGATTGGCCTTCAGCGCGGACTCACCTGTGTCAAATGGGCTGTGCCACTCGGGCGGCAGTCGCCAGCTGTAGCTGTGGTTATCGGCGCTAGCGTGCAAGTCATCGTCAGCGACTTCGCTGCTGGGCGGCGAAGTCGGAGGGTGCAGGGTTAGCAGGCAGTGGTCGAGGGGTGGCTGTCCCTCTTCGTCTTGCTCTTCGTCACTGTCTTTACCGACCTCTGAGTCCACCGGCAGATGTTTTTGCAATACCGGCCATATGGCGGCGAGCAAACTGCCGGCAGCGGGGTTTTTAAGGGGCTGACGAAAGAGCAGGTGCAAGCGTTGAATGGCGCGGGTACAGGCGACGTAGAGTACCCGGGTGTTTTCAAGACGAGATTTAATACTCTCTTCCCGTTTTAGGTGGGTATAGAGAGCGTCATCGCCAGCGCCGAGTTGTTGCGGTGGTGAGAGGAGTAGTTGATTATGGCCGCTGTGGTCAACTCGTTCACGCCACAGCAATAAGGCGTGGCTGTTGTTGGCGCCGCGTCGATCGAGGCCGGGGATAATCACCGTATCGAACTCCAGTCCCTTGGATTTATGGATGGTCATAATCTGCAACGGAGGGGAGGTCGCTGCACTGGAGGGTGACGGGCTATCCGCTAATGGCTCTTTATTGGTTAAAGGCTCTGCATAAAGCTGCTCAATGGCGTATTCAAAACTGGGCCAGTCGGCGATGCTGACGCCACCCTGGGTGTGACTTTCGAGCAGTTCGAAATACTGCTGGCACTGATGCAGGGCAATGTCGGTTGGCGCTTTATCGCCGCCCAGTGCGGCGGGTCCACCGAGGGCTAGCCAGGTGCCTTCAATCCAGCTGCGCAAGGGTTTGCGGTGGCGTTGTTGCCAGGCGTTGGCGATCACGCCAGCAACCCTGCGAACAATGTCTGCACCCTGGGCCGATAGTTCTAGCCCTGGGTCTACGCCCATCTGCTGATGGTTTAATAATTGTAAGAGCAACAGGGGGTACTGGGCTTTTTCCGGTGTTGGGTTGTCGCTAATATTTGCGTTGGTAATGGTCAATAGGTCGGCCAGATCGAGCCCGCACCAGGGGGCGCGTAGAATCGCCAACCAGGCGATGCGATCCGCCGGGTTGAGCAGGGCGCGGGTCAACGATACCAAGTCGATGACCGGCATGGCCGAGGCCAGTGGGTCGATATCTCGGGCTTGCCAGGGCAGTCCGTGGGCGCGCAGGGCCGGGAGTATTTCGCGCAAATGTCGGCGCCCCCGCACCAGAATCGCAATACTGGCATTGGGGTTTTGCTGGCGTGTTTGCAGGGCGTGTTGGGCCACCAGTTCGGCTTCTACCAAAGGACTGTCTTCATCGTCGCTGCTTAGTACGTCGATGCTAACGGCGGGTTCATTAAGTGCGGGTTTGAAGCCATCGGCGTGGCTGTAGGGCACGGCACCACGGCCACTGTCGATCACCGCCGGGAAGGCCTCGGTAAACACGGTGTTGACCCAGTGAATAATATTGGCCTGGGAGCGAAAATTAACACTGAGATCGAGAGGCTGTAAGTGCAGGCTGCCGATGGGGTGTTGGCGGGCATCGAGAAACAGGCCGACATTGGCATTGCGAAAGCTGTATAGCGACTGCATTCCATCGCCAACAATAAACAGGGTGCGGCCATCGCCGTTCTGCCAGCCGCTGGTGAGCAGGCGCAGCAGGCGAAATTGCACCGACGAGGTATCCTGAAATTCATCGATCAAAATGTGACTAATCTGCGCATCGAGACGCAGGGTGAGGTCGGTGGGTTCATCCTCGCTACCCAGCGCTTCCAGGGCGTTGAGGGTGATTTCCGAAAAGTCGCTGGCGCGCTGCTGCTGAAAGATCAGTTTTAATTCCGCCACTAGGCGGGGCAGCAAATTAGTCAGGGCTTCGAGGACTTGCCATTGGCCCTCATCGTAGTGGGCGGGGGGCAGGGCGCGGATATCTCTCAGCGCGTCGAGCAGGCCGGGTTGCTGTTGCGCCCAGTCGCGCAGTTCGGCCCATTCCGCTTTGCGTTGAGCGGCGAATTCTGGCTGCTGTGAATCCTTCTTGGTCGGAAAGCCGGAAGACTTATTAATGGTTTTACGCCAGTCGCCATCCTTTTTTAGCAGCAGTTCGACAATGCCGCGCCAGGCGGGCAGGGCTTGGCTGTGATTCTCCGGCAGCCCGGCAAGGCCTAGGCACGGATTGTTATCGGCGGGTAGGTGCATGGAGGCGTAGTCGGCCAGTTGCGCGAGGTCACTGGCGCGCTCGGTGAGTTGCGCCGCTGCGAGCTGTAGGCTTTCTTCGATTAAGCCCTGCAGGGCCTGTTCGAGAAGCTCGCGTTTATTGCCGGGGGAAAAGATCACGCCCAGCCATTGTTCGCGCCGACCGAGCAGACCCAACAATAAGCTCTCAAGACGTGGCAAATCGTTATCGAAATGAATTAATAAGGTTTCCAGCGCTTCGCCCGTGATGCCGGGTTTTTCCAGTTCGGCGCAAACCTGCTGTATGGCGAGGCGGTAGGCGACCTGGGGGTTATCGCTGGGCTCGGGCAATTGGCCGATGCCGAGATCGACGGCGAGCTGGCTGGCGAGGTGGCGACAAAAGCTGTCGATGGTCAAAATACGCAGCCGGTTGGGCGCGGCAATCAAATTCCAGCCCTGTTGGCGATCGCGAGCCAGGGCACGCAGCGCCAGTTCGCGGTTTTGCGCGTCGTAGTCGTTGTCGATCGGTGTGTTGTGTTGCGCGGCGACCAGTGCGGCAATCAGACGCGTGCGCATTTCACCGGCGGCTTTGCGGGTGAAGGTCATGCAGAGCACTTCTTCCGGTGTCGTCGCCTGGGCCAGCAGGCAAAGTATGCGTTGGGTGAGCAGGCCGGTTTTACCCGAGCCAGCGGGCGCAGCGACGGCAAAAGAGCGGTGAGTATCGAGGGCCTGTTGGCGAGCGTGGGCGTCAGCGGGTAGGGGCATGTTTAAGGTCTTCGTTCGTCGTGGCGGGGTGATTAATGGGGGTAATTAGCCGGGATGTTAGCCGAGCTAAACGTCGAGTTCAGCATCGAGGTCGTCGGCAGCGTTGCCGCGTTGGGCAATCTCGGGCCAGCGATTTAAGGGGTAGAGGTGGCTCTGGTAGCGCAGGGCAGCACTGGTGTAAAAGGCCACCTCTGCCTGGCCGTCGAGAAACTCTTCGGCCAGCGTCTCGAGCTGCTCACGCCAGACCTCGAGGCAACTTTGCCAGTCGTCGAAATTGATTTTCGCCAGCGGCTGCAGGCCGGGAATCAGCTCTGGGGTGTCACTCACGCCCTTGGCGACAACACTTTTTGCGGTCGATATTTGCCCGAAACAAAGCGCGCCCACTTGCTCGGGTAGGGCCAGTGCATAGAGCGGCAGCTGGGGTTCCTCCAACCTCTCTCCGGCCCAGCAATGGATATTGGTGGCGCCGGTTTTGTAATCGATAAGTACCACACGATTATCTTCGAGCCGGTCGATGCGGTCGATACGCAGCTTGAGGGGCAGGCCACCGATCGACATTGTGAGTTGTTTTTCCGGGGCTATTACGCGAAAACTCTGGCGCTGCAGCTCGATATCGAGCCACTGTTGTAGCAGTTGCTGCAGGCGCCGGGCCTCGATGGCGGCAAAGCGCGGCCCGAGTATATCGCTGCGACTTTGCTGTAGCGGGCGCATTGCCTCGGCGATAACCTCGCCAATTGCCTGCTCGAGAGCGCTGCTATCCAGCGCTTTAACAGCGGCCTGATCATGAAAGCGGGTCCAGAATAATTCCAGACAGCGATGCACCAGATTGCCGCGCTCAATGGCCGACAGGCCACTGCTGGGTTGGGCCAGTGCTTGGGCGCCGAGGCGCCAGATGGCGAAGGCATTAAAGGGGCTACCCGCCTGGGCTTGTAGAATCGCGGTGCCGCCGCGAATGCTTTGCCCGTCGGTCTGCAGCGCTGGCCCCTTGGTGGCGTCTATCTTTTGCAGCGCTACTGGCGGCAACGCGGCGTAGAGGGGGTGAGGGCAGGGGGCGAGCGGCACTGTCGAGGTCGGTGGGACAAGACTGGGCTCGGGCAGCAGGCGCGAGGCCTCAAGTTCGGTATCGCCGTCCTGTGCCGCGTAGCTGAAAATAAGCTGAGGGCTGTTGTGTTGAAAGCCCTCTAGCAGTTGTCTGGCGAGGTCCAGCTCCTGTTGGGCACTGCTGCGGGGTAGCTGGTAGCGCTGTTGTACATCGACGGGGAGCAAAGGGCTGAGGGAGGTGGGCTGGGGCCACTGCCTGTCGTCCATACCGGCTATCCACAGTTGGTCGAAGGCCAAGCCGGCAGCCTCCAACAGGCCCAATACCTGTACCGGGCTATCGTGACTTTGCGCCTGAAAGATCGTGGCTTGAGCCATGCGTGTGAGCTGTGTCAGCGCCGCGCTGGCGGCCAGTGGTGGGGCACTCGTATCGAGGCTGGCGAAGTCTTCAAGCAGGCTTACGTAGTTCTGGTATTGCTGGTACTCGATGCTGTCAAGTGCGCGGGGGCCGGGCCAACCGAGAAGCTCGAGACGTTGGGCGAACTCCTGGGCCCAATAACAAAAGCTAGCGCTTTGGGGTTGGCGGCGCACGCGCTCGGCGATCGCTTGCCAAGCCGTGGCCAGTGATGGATAGGCTTCTGCTGAGGGAGGTTCTGGGGCTGGTTTTTCACTGTCGGGCGCTGTGTTCTGGCTTTGTCTTTCGGCCTCGGCGAGATAGGCGCGAAAGGCCGCTGGCGAGTGCATCAGTTGATTGCTATCGCGCAGTAGCAGTTCGCAGTGGGCACGGGCAATCAAATGATGATTCGCCACGCGGGTCTGTAATTGCTCGGTGTCAGTGGCCTCGGCTTGGGCCTTGCTGGCACCCCAAAAAGGATCGCCGAGCAGCTGGCACCAGCGCTCCAGTGGCAGCGCATGGTTTTGTACAGCCAGCAAGCTAAAGGCGCTTTCGAGCAGGGGGCTGCGGCCTAGAGGGCTGCCGGCCGAGAAGTTGAAGGGGGCAATGCCGCGTTCGTTGCTGGGTAGGCAGTGGCTGGCGACGAAGGTGTCATGAAAAATGCGCGACACCTGCTGCTGGGACTTGGCGAGATTGCCAAAAACGATGCCGATACGCTGCTCGGGATTGGCCTCATGCTGTACCTTGGCCCATTGGGCGGCGGCGCTGATTTCGCTCTTTTGATCGTGCGCCCTGTGGATGGTGATATGGGCGGGTTGCGCTGGCACTTGGTAGTGGGCGATATCGCTTGTGGCGGCATCGATAATATCTTGCTGTAAAGCCGCGAGTGTTTGAAAACCGACCAGTCGTATGGCCTTGTAACCGGGAAAATCACCGTCCTTGTAGGCTTGCGCAATCAGGCCCTGAGCCTGCTCCCAGGTGAGGAGTTGTCGTTGCTCAAGGCCTTGTTTAAAGGTCTCGAGCCAGCGTAGCAAGGAGGCGGTGCCGGGATGGTGGCTGTCGGCCAGTTCATTCAGCGGCACTCGGCAACGCTGTAGCTGCTGCCAGGTTTGCATGGCCAGTTCTGCCAGCGAGGCGGTGTCGGCGGTCACTGGCAGCAAGTCGTCTTGGCGAATACTCGCCTGCCAAAGCAGTTGTTCGCCGTGTTTATCGATGACGGCGCGGGGAGGGGCGAGTAGGGCGAGGTCAGCGCTTTCAATCAGTTCCTCCCAACAGCTCGCGAGCCAGGCATCAAGGGCCATGACCAAGGGTTGACGCCAGGTCTGCAGCCCCTGTGCAGCGCAGTGCTGGCCCCAGGCCTGGGTAATGTGTCGAGCCAGGCGGTAGTTGGGTGTGAGGATTAAATGCCCGGCCGTAATGCTGGCGATCAAGGGCGCGATATTAAAAAAGGCGTTGGGCATAGGGGAGCGGGTTCCGGGGGGGGACTTGGGCAGCAAGCACCGAGCGCTGGCTGTGTGGGATACTGCCACAGAGCTCCAGTAAAGTCCGCAAATCCGCTTTTATGTCCACGCCTTGCTCGGCTGAGTTTAGAGCTTGCTTGTGATGGTGCTCGATAGTCTTGAGCTCTCTGTCGCATTGTTATGGCAAGTCTTTGTTTGCTCACAGTAATGCTAGCAGGGAGACCTGTTCCACAGAATTTAAGAGGCGATTTAATTAGCATTGGCTCCAGCAGACAAAAGGCGAGAAGAGGTGATGAGCGGGGTGCTTGACTGCGTGCAATGACTGTCAATAAACGATGGGAAAAGAGGCTCTGCCCCGCCTTGTATTCAGCTCTGGAGATCAGCTTTATTCAATGTATATAACAAAGACAATGCTCAATATCATGAAAAAAATTATATGGCTCAGTGTCGCAGTGGCGACAACCTGGCTCGTTGCGGCCTGTGCGCCAACACCAATAGCGATGTCGGATCACCATATTAATGCCACCCCCACTGTGGCGCTAGGTGATGTGCCAGCCCCTGTTTTACTGCATCCGCAAGTCGCTTCGGCGCGTGAGGTTGGCGGCGAGCAAGACGATGCACCGTTGTCGGATGCCGTTTACTCTGTGGTGGTTAACAACGTTAACCTTCGCGAGCTGCTATTTGCCTTAAGCCGTGATGCTGAAATTGATGTCGATATTGCCTCGGATATTAGCGGCAGTATCACCTTAAATGCAGTCGACAAAAGCCTGTTCCAAATACTGGATCGCCTCGTCAATTTATCGGATATTCGCTACCAATTGAACAATGGGGTGCTGGTGATTCAGCGCGATAGGCCCTATTTTGCTTACTACGATGTGGCCTATCTGAATATGGGGCGCTCGAGTAGTTCCAATGTGTCGATTTCGACAGAGGTGGCGACCACTGGGGTAGGCGCGGATACGGGTAGCTCAAACTCGGGGAGTTCGGGTGATAACAGTTCAAATACGATCATTCGAAATACCTCGAACAATAATTTTTGGCGCACCTTAACCGAGAATGTTGCTGCCATTTTAAATGGTGGCAATAGCACGGGTTCCGCTTATACGGATAATTCACCGCCGCAGGCGAGTTCATCTGAGCAAGCGTCTGAAACGGATGATGCCACGTCTCGGCCAGCTTCTAGTGTGATCGTAAACTCGGAAAGTGGTCTGTTGACGATTAAGGCGACCCGCAAGCAACACCGGCAAGTCCAAATATTCTTAGACCGCGTGCTCGATGGCGCTCAGCGCCAGGTACTGATTGAAGCGAGCATTGTCGAGGTGCAATTAAATGACGCCTATCAGGCGGGGGTCGACTGGTCTCGTTTGGTGCAGTCGGGCGCCAGCGGTTTTAGTTTTGTACAGGACTTGATTGGCTCGAATTTAGCACAGGCTCCCGTTTCCACCTTGAGCTATAGCAGCAATGGCAAGCACGATATTAGTGCCACGGTGAAGTTACTGAGTGAATTTGGCAATACCAAGGTGCTCTCCACACCAAAGCTGATGGTGCTGAATAATCAAACAGCCCTGCTCAAGGTGGTCGATAACCTCGTTTATTTTTCCATCGATGTTGAGGAAGATGTGCAGGATAACTTTATCAACAGAACGTTTACCTCTGACATCCATACGGTACCAGTGGGACTGGTGATGAGTGTGACGCCTCACATTTCCAAGCGGGACGAGGTGATCTTGAATGTCAGGCCGACAATATCGCGGGTGTTACGCTTTGTGCAAGATCCCAACCCGGCTTTGGCAGCGTCTGAGGTGGAGAGTTTGATTCCAGAAATATCGGTGCGTGAAATGGAGTCGATGATGAAAATCAATGGCGGCGATACGGCGGTGATTGGCGGCTTGATGCAGGATATCCAGGCGGATAATTCTTCGGGTGTGCCGGGGCTGTCTAAACTGCCCTACATTGGTGAGTTGTTTAGTTTAAAAAGCAGGAATTACACCAAGTCTGAATTGATCATTTTTATTCGCCCGGTGATTATTGAGCAGGCGAGTTTAAAGAGCAAAGCGCTGTCGCCCTTCCAGCAATTTCTACCCCGCAATCTTACTGCGGATGGCGCGGAGTAGCGGTCTTGAGTTTATTACTGGATGCATTAAAAGAAGCGCAAAAACAGCGGCAAGTGAGGGCAGCGGGTGAGCAGAGCGAGCTTGATGATCACGACACGTTACCGCTCAATGAAAATGAAGAAGCGCTGGAACTGGAGTTAGAGCTCGATTTAGAGCTTGCGGTGCCGGCAGAAGAGGAGCCTACGGCGTTAGTGTCGGAGGATATCAGCGCAGATAGCAGGCCAGCGCTGACTGCCTCGCTACAGAGTGAAACAGCTGCTGGATTAGTGGCCAGCGATGTGCCTCGCGATGTTAGCTCGAGTGACGCCACCAGTAATCCGCCCTTACCCTTAGAGGCGCAGCCCTCTGCGGACTCTTCACCTGTACTCGAGCGGCCGGCACTGGGTACCCGTGTCAACATCGATTCAGCGCATTCGGCAAATGCGGTATTTCGCAACCGTGGCGGACTGAAGGAAAAACGGCCGCTGGTGATTGCTTTAGTTTTACTCTGCTTGGTGTCGTTGGCTGTTATGGCGTATGTCTTTTTTCTAGCCAACGAATATTCACTAGCCCCACCAAAGGCCGTGGGGGTACAAAAAATGAGTAGCCCCGCCACGCCTGTTGGCGCACTAGCTGTTGCCGGTGATGTTACTACCCGTAATGGGGCAGCAGGGGTCAACAATGCGAGCTTGCCCGCTGAGGGCACTGCCAAAGCAGCTGTTATAACGGTGAGTCCAAGCCCTGATGAAGTTGAAAGGCCAGCCGCTCAGGAAAATCCCGCCCCGAGCCTTGCTGAGCAGAGTCAAGTGTCGGTTAAGGTGCCGAGTAACAAACAGAACGAAGAGTCGAATACCGCGCAGTCCAGTGCGAAACAGCGTCCCGAGTTGGCAGTGGCCAGTAACCCTCGGGCCTTAAGGACTGAGCCCGAGCCAGCGCAAGATGCGGTAACAGCATCGCAAGTCGGCTTTTCTGGTATTCAGATTCATAAACGGCGCATTCCCGAAAAACGTAATGAGCAGTTGCGGCTTGCCGAGGAGGCATTACACGGTGGCCAGTTACACCGTGCCGAGGTCGGTTTCAGTGCTGTACTCAAAACGTCACCGGCTAATGTTACCGCCCTATTGGGCATGGCAAATGTATTGGTGATGCAGGGGCAACATCAGCAGGCACAATTGTTTTATCGCCAGGTACTAGTGGTGAACCCACAACACCTTAGAGCCCGGGCGGGTTTGTTGGGCCTTGCCAGTTCATCCTCTCTCAGTATTGGCAGTGGCTTGCAACAACTGATCGAGGAGAACCCCGCCCAGGCGTTTTTACACGCTAGCCTCGGTAATTATTACTTAAAACGGCGCGAGTGGGGCGCCGCGCAAGAGGCCTATTTTGATGCCTTTAGCCGCGACGCTAAAAATGCAGATTACGCCTACAACCTGGCCATTTGTCTCGATCAGATGCTGAAACCAAAATTGGCTCTACAATTTTATCGCCAAGCCCTGGAGCTAGAGAGAACATTCAATGCGCATTTTGAGCGCAGCGTCGTGTTGTCGCGGATCGCTGTATTAAAGGCGACTCAAGGATGAATAGCCCTATTCAGCCAAGAAAAAGAATTGGTGATCAATTAATTGATAGCGGGGTCATTAGTGCCGACCAATTATCGATCGCCATACTCGAACAAAAACGCTCCGGTGAGCGTCTCGGCGCCGTTCTGGTACAGCTGGGCTTTCTTACCGAGTCGGTACTCAAGGAAGCACTCGGTGAGCACCTGGGTCAGGATAGCGTCAATTTACGCGAAGTAATTCCCGACTCCGACGCCATCAAATTGATCGACAAGTCACTGGCGGTAAAGCTCAAAGTGATGCCGGTGAGCTATATCATCGACCAGAAAAAATTACTGCTGGCGATGCCGGACACCTTTGATATTTTGACCATTGACCGGGTCACGGCGGCACTGCCCGAGGGTGTTCATGTCGAGCCCCTACTCGCCAGTGAGCAGGAGGTGATGTTTGCCATTGATCATTTTTATGGTTTTGAATTGTCTATTGACGGTATTCTCCATGAAATTGAGACCGGCGAATTTGATGTTCGCAGCTCTGAGCAGGAGGGTAAGGAATACAGTCACCCAACGGTGCGGCTGGTGGATGCCTTTCTCACCGATGCGGTGAAGCAGGACGCTTCGGATATTCACTTCGAGCCGGAAGAGGGCTTTCTACGGGTGCGCTATCGCATCGATGGCGTGTTGCGGCAGGTCAGAAGCCTGCATAAAAAGTATTGGCCGGCCATTGTAGTGCGTTTAAAAGTGCTAGCCGGTATGAATATCGCCGAGGTGAGAGCGCCCCAGGACGGGCATATCTCCTTGAAAATTACCGGCCACCCAATCGATTTTCGCATTGCCTCACAGCCCACTCTGCATGGCGAAAATGTGGTGTTGCGTATTCTCGATAGAAGTAAAGCGATTGTGCCCCTCGACGAACTGGATATTAGCGACTACCAGCGCAATATGTTCAAGTTGATGATGGCGCGCCCCGAAGGTCTTATTTTGGTGACCGGGCCCACTGGCAGTGGTAAAACCACCACCCTTTATTCTCTGTTGAATTACCTCAATGACGAATCGGTCAATATTATGACGCTGGAGGATCCGGTGGAGTATCCGATACCGATGATTCGCCAGTCTTCCCTCAATTCTGCGGTAAAAATGGATTTTGCCGGGGGTATTCGCTCACTGATGCGCCAGGACCCCGACATTATTTTGGTCGGCGAGATGCGCGATGGCGATACGGCCAATATGGGTTTTCGGGCGGCGATGACCGGACACCAGGTGTTTTCAACCCTACACACCAACTCCGCACTGGGCGCGTTTTTGCGATTGCGCGATATTGGCGTCGCCTCCTCTATGCTGGCGGGCAATATTATCGGTGTGGTGGGCCAGCGCCTCGTCAGAAAGCTGTGCCGGCATTGTCGGGTGGCCAAGGCGCCGAGTGAATTAGAAATTCAGCTGCTCGATTCTACAGAGCCCTTACCCGAACATATCTACCACGCCGGGGGCTGTGACAAATGCGGTCAGCGCGGCTATAAGGGGCGCATTGCCCTCCTCGAAATCTTGAAGATGGACGACGATCTGGATGAGCTGGTGGCGCAGCAGGCACCACTGCGCGAATTGAGCGAGCTGGCTACCGCGAAGGGTTTTTTACGCTTAGTCGATGACGCGATTGCGCGAGTGCGCAGTGGTGATACCACCATTGATGAGGTGTCGAGGGTGGTCGACTTTAGCTCCCGGCTGGGTATGTAGAGATGGCTGAATATGCCTACCGTGCAATCGACAGCAATGGTAAAAAATTGCGCGGTTGCCAGCAAGCGAATGGGATGGAGGACCTTACCGCACGTCTTGATAAGCAAGGGCTTTATTTATTAGACGCGAAAATTAGCAAGCAGGCCTTTTCACTTTTCCCTCAGCGGCAGGTCGACCGCCGTAGCCTGATTGTGCTCTTTATGTATCTTGAGCAAATGGCAGTAGCGGGCATTCCCATTCTCGAAGCGCTAATAGAGATGCGCGATAGTGAGGCGTCGCCGCTGATGCGCAAAATGCTCGGTGCCTTGGTGGATGATATTTCGTCGGGGCAGACACTGTCGAGGGCCATGCAAAGCCATGACAAGATTTTTACTGAGCTGATGATTAACCTGGTCATGGCGGGCGAGCAAACGGGCAATATGGCCGCCGTTTTTTCTGAGCTAAGAGATATTTTAGTGTGGCAGGATGACATTATAAGAAAGACCAAGAAGCTGGTCTCCTACCCACTCTTTGTCGGTGCGATTGTGCTCGCGGTAGTGTGTTTTTTAATGATTTATTTAGTACCACAACTGGTCAGTTTTATTATTTCCATGGAGCAAGAAATCCCCTTGATGACCCGAGCCTTGATAGGCGTGTCGAATGTTTTTGTTAACTATTGGTATCTGATTATCGCCGCGCCTGTGCTGGTTTTTATAACAACGCGGCAGATCCTTAAGCGCAGCTCAGCCGCGAAGTACTGGTTTGATCGCAATAAGTTGTCTCTGCCGGTATTTGGTGAGGCCATTAGTAAGTTAGAGTTGGCACGCTTCAGCAAAAACTTTGCCCTGCTCTACGATGCGGGTATTAGTGTTATAGAGTGCTTGACGATTAGTTCAAATACCTCATCGAATGTTTATATTAAGGGTGAGTTCGCCACGATTAAGGCAAAGATTTCCAGTGGTGACAGTATTTATGTGGCCTTTTCATCGGCCCAACTCTTTCCCCCGCTGGTGTTGAGAATGCTCAATGTCGGTGAACAAACCGGCGCCCTGGGTGCTTCACTGATGCGCATCAGTGAGTTTTACAGCCGCGATGTTAATGAGCTTATTGAAAAAATACAGTTGATGATTGAGCCAGCAATGACGGTCATTATGGGTGTCTTGCTGGGCTGGATTATGCTTTCTGTACTGGGGCCAATTTATGACATTATCAGTACCATACAGTTGTGATGAATAGCGAAATTATCCTCTGTCTGAGTGATAGCCAATTAACGGTATACCGCTATGCGGCCCATGTTATTACCTGGGTTAATAGCTACGAATTGGGTGCCGCCGAGGGCCTAGAGGGCTTTGCAAGCTGGTTGGAGGATAAGCAGGGGCAATCGATGGCACTGCTGCTCGATGTCTCATCTGAAGATTATTATGAGGAGCAACTACCTCATGTGCGGGGGCGCGATCGCGAATTACTGCTGAGTAGAAAAATCGCCAAGTTTTTTCCAGCAGAGGGCTTTTCGCAGGCGACCTTGTCGACGCGTCTGGCGTCGGGGCGGCGTGACGATGTCTATTTTCTGTCCGGCATAACGGATTGCGCCACTATTGATCCGCTGATTGACGTTCTTGCCGATAAACATATTGCTATCCGCGGTGTGTACTCCTGGCCTCAGTTTGCAGCGGAGTTGGTAGGCTCCATCGAGCACAGCGACAAAGTCCTATTGATTACCTGCGATGCCGACCCTTCGCTCGATGACCGCTATATTTTTCGCAATACTTTTGTGGTCAACGGTAAATTGTATTTTAGCCGCAAGACCTCGATTGCCACGGCCGATGCGAGTGACATTCCCGGCAGTGTGCGCAAAGAGATCGATCGTACCTGGCAGTATTTGAATAATCGACGGGTAGTGCCTGCGGATAGCCGTATGCAGGTATTGATGGTTTTACCCCGGCAAATGCTGACTTGTCTTAGAGGGGAACCGGAGGCCTCCCACTGTGATTACATTTATGCCGATGTTGAAGAGTTGGCTCAACAGCATGGTTACAGCAGTGATGGCGGGGCATTGAGCAGTAGCTCTCTGGGTGCCTTTTTACTGGCTAAAGCAGGTGGGCGCAAGACTCACTACCAACCGCCACGACTGGGTGTCATTCAACGGCAGCTGAAAATAAAGCGTCTGCTGAACGTTGCCTGTATCGTCAGTATTGCGCTTGCCCTCGTTTATACCGCCTCAAATATAGTGCGTGGCCTCGAGTTAGTGGACAACAATGTGGCGTTGACGACCCAGACTCGGCTATTAGAAGGCGAGTTGAAATTACTGCGTGAGGGCTTTCACTACCAGGGGCCTGCGCCACAAGAAATGCAAGATCTGGTGGAATTATCAAACCAAATATTACAACAAAGTGCTTTGCCGGCACCGGTATTCGCGGTTATCAGTGAGGGTTTGTCGGGCTTTGAAGACCTCTTGTTAACCGATATAGAATGGCGCAATGCCGGCTTTGAGGCGCTTAGCGGAACACGACAAAATAGGGCCGCGCGCCAAGGCGGTGACGCACCACAAACTGAAGCCTTGGTGGTGGTCAGTTTGCGGGGTGAATTGACAGACTTTGATGGCGATTTTCGTTATGGCATCGAGCGAATACAGTTGCTGATCAGTCGATTTCGTGCCGATGAGCGGGTTGTGGCCATTACCGCGAAAAGGCTACCTCTCGATATCGGCCCGGCGTTTAAAATTAGCCGCGCCCTATCTGACCAGCGCGCCGCCAATTTTGCGATTGACGTGACACTCAATGGGTCTGTGTTCTGATGGGGAATATGCAGTTTTCGTTGATTAAAAAACAGTTCGTGGTCTTTGTGAGCATAGTACTTTGCAGTCTTGTTCTTGTGCTGGCGAGTTTCCTGTATACGCAACAGCAATTGGATGAAGAGAAATCGATTAAAACGAGGATGAGGTCTTTACGAGTAAATATTGCGAATATTGCCCACGATAAGGTTTTGATTAAAGACTATCAATTGAGCTATGAAAGCCTCACCAGCAAGGGGTTTTTCGATAGAGAAAAACGTCTTGCTTGGATCGAGCAATTGCAAATGACGGCCGATCGTTTGGGTTTGCCGAATTTACGCTATCAAATAAATTTACAGACAGAAATCAAGCAAGGCGAGTTGCCAATGCCCTCGAGTGTGACGCTGTTTAAATCCCAGCTTAATTTTCAGACGCGTTTATTGCATGAGGGTGACCTGCTGAGTTTGATCGGCGACTTACAGAACCATAATTCGGGCTTACTGGTTGTCGACCACTGCAAGTTGTCACGCAATACCGGCAGGGACAATCATTCTAGGAAGTCACAAAACGATACATATCATTTCCACTCTGAGTGTGATGTTTCTTGGTATACCTTGGGTAAACGTACTGCACCAGGCCTACCCAGGAGGGATGGGGCATGATGGCAGCCTTTATTCGCCGATTTTATCCTGCCGTATTGGTGGCTTTACTGGTAGGGCTATCGCCTCACAGCGCGGCCTTTGGTCGACTGTTGACCAGCCCGGCCGAGCGCGCGCAACTCGATAGTCAGCGCCTTAATTCGGAGGGTTTACCAGCCCCCTTACAGACGCTGCAAATAACTAAGGCTAGACAGTTTATTTCTTTAGAGGGTTGGGTGTCGCGGCGCAATGGCCCGGCCAGTATTTGGCTCAATGGCCAGCTACAGGATCAACCAAGCACCAATACCGGGATAGAGGGACAGAATAAAGCGGGGATAGACGTGCCGCTGTCAGCCTCACAAGGTTCTATTAGAGTGCAACCGGGCCAGCTTTTACATCTCGATAATGCTGAGCTGCATGATCTGTATCTTATTGACGCTGCAAGCAGTAAGGCTAAGCCAGCGGCACTGGGAGAGAGAGCTAGCCAGAAGGACGGCGATGCGTCTTCCGTCAGAATCAGTCAATAGTTGATGATTTGGCTAATAAGTGGGCATCAGCGACACAACTTACCCCGCCAACAAAGGGGTGCCGCGCTATTGGTTTTCCTGATGTTAGTCGTCGTCAGTGTGTCGGGGTTTTTACTGTCGGGCATGAGCCGTATCAGTCACCAGCTAGCCAGCCCCTTTCATAATGTGCGTGTGCTTGGCGAGGCAAAAAATGCTTTGGTTGCCTATGCGCGCCTTTCTGACCCCGACCTGAGTGCCGATACGGGCTTAAATTATCGCTATCTTCCCTGTCCCGATCAGGATGGTGATGGCCTAGAAGAAACACCCTGCGGTACGGCGAGTGCGGCGGGGTGGTTACCTTGGATGTCTTTGGGTTTGGCCCCGTTGAGAGACGCCAGTGGTGCCTGTTTACTGTATTTCGTCGGCGCGGCCTACAAACAAGGCACAGCGACGGCACCATTAATTAGCGCACTGCCCAATGCCGAGTTCAATATTAATAATGCCAGCGCGGTGGTTAGCGAAGATGTGGCCGCGGTGTTGATCGCACCGGGCAAGAATGTATCGAGCCAATCGCGGAGCGTAGCCCCGGGTGTCGCGACCGAATGTGGTAGCTCATCGCTGGCAAGTGAAAAAAACCAGATGGCTAATTACCTAGAGACGACAGCCGGTATTAATAATGCCTCCGCTCCGGAATTTATAAGCCTGCCATTATCAGTGAATAGTCTAAGCGGATTTAATGATATTTTACTGGGGGTGTTGTCCAATGAGTTGTGAGCCGTTAAGGGTGTTAGTGCTATGAATAACAGGGCGAAGTCTTCTTGCCGCACCGCCGGCTGCCATCGTGGCTTTTTGGCAGCGGGTTTTAGTCTGCTTGAGATGTCGATCGTCCTCCTGGTTATTGGTGTGCTTTTGGGGGGTTCCTTGGTGCCCTTGTCGGTACAAATGGAGAAACGTGATAGAGATGCCACGCGCAGTCAATTATTGGATATGCGTGAGGCGCTGACGGGTTATGCCTTAGTTAACGGCCGTTTGCCCTGTCCGGATACCGACGGTGATGGCGTCATTGATATCTCTACCACCTGTACCAATGTGGAGGGGGGCTTCCCCTGGGCTGACCTGGGTTTGGGTAAAGAAGATGCTTGGGGCCGGGCCTTTACCTATCGAGTCAGCGGCAATTTTGCCGATACCACCGACGGCACCGGGTGTGCTTCGTCGCCCACCGCAGGGCTGTCTTTCTCCTTGTGCTCGGTGGCCGATATCAATGTTGTGGATGGTGCCAGTGGCAGTGCGGTGGCCTCCACTATTCCCGCTATTATTATCTCTCATGGCAAGAACTGGGCAATAACCACCAGTGGTGATGAAGCTGAAAATAGTGATGGTGACGCTGTTTTGGTAGAGCGCAGGTTTTCGAATAGCGCCAGCCCGACCTTTGATGACTTAGTGGTTTGGGTAGTGCCCAATATCCTCAAGAGTAAAATGGTTTCCGTAGGCCTGGTTTTTGGCGATTCAAATGACGATAACGGCAATAACGGCAATAACGGCAATAATAATAGTTGTGAAAATAGCAACGGCAACAGCAATAACTGTAATTAACTAAAGCCTTTACTCCTTATGCTTTTATATTGTTTTGCCACAAAATTTTAAGTGAATAAGTTCACAGATGTGTCGGGCCGACTGGAATGTATCTATGGTATTCGTATACTGATTTAACGTTGCTTACAAAGTGTTCAGGGATGATCGTGTTCGGCGGAGTTGCCACTTTATAACGTAAAGCCATCCTTGATAAAAAATAATTTGGTATAAACAATGCGAAGTAAATTTTTTCAGTCCCATCGAAATAAACAATCGGGTTTTACCCTGGTAGAAATCGCCATTGTCTTGGTCATTATTGGCTTGATTCTGGGTGGTGTGCTGAAAGGCCAAGTGTTGATAGACAACGCCAAGTATAAAAATTTTGTTAAACAAGTAGAAAGCTATCGTGCCGGTGTTTATACCTTTCAGGATACTTACCGGGCTCTACCGGGTGATATTGGCGTCATCTCTGCACTTGATGCTGCAGCTACTGCTGGTGATGGCGATGGCGCTATAGAAGGGGCTGAGTGCTCTACCAATGGCGAAGAGTCGTGCCTCGTGTGGTCGCACTTACGCTATGCGGGTATTATCGCTGGGGATCCCAGTATCACCACTACCAGTGCCCCCCCCACTCATACCTATGGGGGCCGGGTAAGCTCTATTGCCACGGGTGATTGGGCGAATGGCGTCAGTGCAATAAAAATCCTTACCTTAGGTATTCCCGGTGATGTTGCACAGCGCTACGATAATGAGTTTGACGATGGCAATGCCACCAGTGGTAGTGTGGCGCGCTATAAACCCGGTGAAGACTCGACGACCTATGACCTTACCGCCTCACATTCCGTTTATATTGCACTCTAAACAAGCCATAATCAGTAATCCATTTGATGGTGTATCGAGCTTCTATTGACTAAGCAAATACCCGGCGAACATCGCCTTGAACGACGACTGCCAGGACTGAATACCTCGGTTAAAATTCGCCGTCGTGGTTTAGGTTTTAACCAATGGCGTGCCGACCTTGAATTGGTCGACCTCAGCGCTAACGGTATGGCCCTACTGTCCCCTAGTTTAAGGCTTGAAGCTCTGCAGAAAATTGATTTTGAACTGTCATCCGGCCAGTGTAAAACCACTGGCCGTGCCGTGGTGTGTTATGCCGGTAACGATGACAGTCAACATCGCTATGGCTTACTTTTTATCGATACGGACGCCGAATTTGACGGTTTCTTGACGGGCGAGTCGCTTTCCTCTAGCGAGGTTAAGCGCCTGGGTGAAGAGTTAGCCGAACAGTTTATGCAGAAGCGTCAACTTGAGGCTGGTGAGCTCTATAGTGTTCAAAACCAGCGCATGGTCGATGCCGTTAGCGCTCTGGCTCAGCGCTTGGGTCAAATGGGTTTGTCTATTATTGGTGAGGCGGGAAAAGTCTTATTGCCGGTCGATTCACTGGTGGTGGGCAAGAGCGGCGGTTTAAGTCTGCCGATGAAAGATGCCTCTAGTGGTGCAATCGTTCGCACCACTATTGCGTTGGTTCAAAGTACCGAATCGATGGATTTTAGCTATCAGATCGAAGGTGGCCCAGGGTTTGACAATATTATCGATTTACTCGACCAGCTCTGCCTTTGTTTCGATCAAATTTCGCAGCCTTAAGTTATCATGCGCCCACTTACCGGTAAGCATTTTTAGCGCTTGTTGATGATGGTGAGACTTCTTCTTGCTGGGAAACCTTGTTGAATAATGTACAGTCAATTTTTCGGTCTACAGACCTCGCCTTTTGGCATTACTCCCGACACCTCCTTCTTTTATTCAGGCGGTGAGCGGGAGGCGCTTATTAGCGCCATTGCCTACGGTATTTCCCATGGCGATGGCATTATTAAAGTGGTCGGTGAGGTGGGCAGTGGTAAAACCATGCTGTCACGAATGTTGGCCAGTCAGCTGCCGGATAACATTAACCTGGTGTTTTTACTCAACCCCAGCTTGCGGGCCAGTGATTTAATTTTTGCCATTGGCCATGACTTAGGTGTGCAGTTCACTAGCCAGTGCAGTAAAAATCACGCCCTGCGATTAGTACAGGATAAATTACTGGCGATGCATATCTCTGGTCAGAGGGTTGTGGTATTCATCGACGAGGCCCAGTGTATGCCGTTGGAAACCCTCGAAGAATTGCGCTTGCTCAGTAACCTCGAAACGGAAACCGATAAATTATTGCAATTGGTGCTGTTTGGTCAACCGGAGCTCGACGAGCACCTTGGCCACAGTTCTGTTCGCCAAATTAGAGAGCGCATCATCCACAGCTTCTATTTAAAACCCTTCACCCGGGGCGAGGTGGCAGAATACCTGTCCTTTCGTTTGCATAAGGCGGGCTACAATGGCGCGCCAATATTTTCCGCCTCGGCACTACGGTTGTTAACGCGCTGTTCCTCGGGATTGCCTAGAAAGTTGACGATACTGGCCGACAAGTCCTTATTGGCGGCTTTTTCGGGACAATCGCGCAGGGTAACGGCGGCTCATGTGCGTCTCGCGGCGCAGGATTCGGGGCCGAGTCCAGGTCTCGTCTCAAGTAAGGGTATGGTGGCGATGGCGCTAGCTTTTGCCCTGTTGCTGGTAGTCGTGGTTTTTTATCGGCCGTTCTCACTCGCCCCCTCAGCGAGTGGTTCGCAACAGCAAGGTGCGGCTGTCCCGCTGTCTGCGGAGCAGTTCTCTGTTAGCCAGCCTATGGTGGCCGATGTGCCGAGAGTCAAGCCTCAACAAGCGCTATCGCAGGCGAGCCCAAAGGCAGTGCTGGCTCAGCTTGACGTTACTGCGGTGACATTGCAGGCATTGACACTGAAAACCCAACGTTGGCTGGCCTCTTCAACGGACATGCTTTATACCATCCAGATACTCTCTGCCAATGTCGGTGACGATCAATTTCTCGAGCTGTTCTTTACGAATATTGCCGAACATATAGGCCTGGATGAACTCTACGTCCACCCCGTTAGCGTCGACGAAAAGCGCTTGCTCGCCGTTACATTGGGCGGCTTTACGTCGCACACACAGGCCGCAGCTTATCTCGCTTCCCTGCCGGATTTCATCCGGCGTTATCAGCCCTATATTAAAAATATCGACAGTTTTAAAAACCACAATTAAGCCCGACCGGCTCCTAGAGCCGAATATACTCGACTCGGCTGAGCTTAAAGCGTTTCAGAGCGCCCTTAAGTAAGTCGATATCGGCACTGGCTGCAGTGAAGATCGCGGTGTTTTCAGTGGCCTGTAGCACGGTATTTATAGTGGGCTGATCCGCGAGTAGGGAACTCACTCGCCGGGCGATGGCCTCTCCCGAGTCGATCCAATGGACAGCCCGTGGTGCGACGTCGATTAATGACTGGCGAATCAGCGGGAAGTGGGTACAGGCAAGGACAATCGTGTCTAGCTGCGGCTTATCAAATAGTGGTTTTACAATCGCTCGCAATATTTCTCGTGGCGCTGGCGTGCCCCGCAGTGCTTGTTCAGCGATGCTCACAAGCTCGGCACTGCCGACGCAAACCACCTCGCAGTCGCTGGCAAATTCCTCGATTAGTGCCTTTGTATAGGGTCTGGCGACGGTGCCGGGGGTGGCGAGCAAGCCGATAACCGACGTTGCCGATTGTCCGGCAGCGGGTTTGATGGCAGGAACGACGCCGACGACGGGGATGGTGAAATGCTGGCGAATACGCGGCAAGACCAGGGTGCTAGCCGTATTACAGGCGACGACGATAAGATCCGCTTGGGTTTTCTCGATCAGTGCTTGCAGCACGTGGTGGACGCGCTCAATTAAAAATTCGGCGCTTTTGGTGCCGTAGGGAAAGGCCTGATTATCGGAGGCGTAGTGGTATTCACAGCTCGGCAGCGCTTGTTGCAGGGCGTAAAGAATACTCAGGCCGCCAACGCCGGAATCGAAGACCAGAATTTTTGCCGCTACCGTTTTCGCCAATGGAGTGAGTTGCCCTGTGTGTGAAAGGAGTGTGGCATGGAGGTGGTTGGGCCGCGAGGCCGGCATTTATTTTACCCCATTGCCATGGGCTGAACTGCTAAAATCCGGCGCTATGATTTCTCTTCCCGCCGTTTCGTCGCTTCCTTGGATTGTTCTCGCCACTTTTATGAGTGCAGCTTTGGCTGGCCTGGTGGTTTATTGGCGTTACAACCGTCGCGACGTCGGCGCGCGCGTAGAGATCGCCAGCTTACAGAGTGCTCGGCAATACCTTCAGCAAACCATTGCCGACTTACAGGCCGAGGCAACTGAGCTCCGCCAGCAAAACCTCGCCTTAGGTGGTGACAATAGCGCCTTAACGGCCCAGCTAGAGTCTGCACGACTGCAGGGGCAGGGGCAAATGGCCTTGCTGGAGCAAACCCGCACCTCGCTTGGCCAGGAATTTGAAAACCTCGCGAATCGTATTTTCGAGAATAAACAGGCGACATTTTCGCGCACGAGTAGGGAGAGCTTGGATAGTAGCGTCGCGCCTTTGCGCAAGGATCTCGCCGACTTCCGCAAGCAGGTTGACGATGTCTACGCTAAGGAGAGCGCCGAGCGCAATCGCTTGGAGGGCAAAATTGGTGAGCTGCATTTGCAAACCCAGAAAATTGGTGAGGATGCGATAAAACTCGCCAATGCCCTGAAGGGGGATAATAAATTTCAGGGCAACTGGGGCGAGTTGATTCTCGAGCGTCTGCTCGAGGCGTCGGGCCTGCGCAAGGGCAGGGAGTATCAAACCCAGGTGGCCCTGCAAGACAGTGAGGGTCGGCAGCGCAATCCCGATGTGATTTTGCACCTGCCCGACCAGCGCGATATTGTTATCGACGCCAAGGTCTCGTTGAAAGATTACGAGTGCTTTTGCAGCAGTGACGATGAAAACCAGCGCCAGCAAAGCCTGAAGGCCCACATTGGCTCTTTGCGCAGCCATATCAGCGGGCTTAATCGCAAGGCCTATGAGCAGTTGGAGGGTGTTAATACGCTCGACTTCGTGCTGATTTTTATACCTGTGGAAGCGGCCTTTATACTGGCGATTGAACGCGACTCGCAATTGACTAGCGATGCCTACGACAAGGGCATTATTTTGGTTAGCCCCAGTACACTGCTGGCAACCCTGCGCACCATTCATAATATTTGGCGCTATGCCGATCAAAACCTGAATGCTGAAAAAATTGCCGCTCAGGCCGGTGGCCTCTACGATCAGTTTGTATTGCTGGCAGAGGGTTTGGAGGATATTGGCAAGCACCTCAATAAGAGCCGGGACGCTTGGTCCACCACCCGCAAGCGGCTGGTCTCAGGTCGCGGTAATCTACTCAAGCGGGTAGAGGATCTCAAAGCGCTCGGTGCGCGAACGCGTCGTGTGATGCCACCTACCTTGAGTCGCGAAAGCCAGTTGGCCGAACAAGGCCCCGTTATTACGGTCATCGGCGATGGCGATAACCAGCGGTGAGTGAGTGGCTCACGTGGCCAATAAGGGCGGCTAACATTGCAGCATCTTGAGGTTGTCGGCTTTGTGTTTACGGCTATTTTACCCGTCTATCTGCTCACCGCCCTGGGTGTACTGCTGCGACGCATGGGCTGGTTGAGCGAGGGCTTTCTGCACGACAGCTCGCGCATCGTGTTCAATTTTGCCGCTCCGACGATGTTGTTTTTAGCCTTGTCGAGTGCCGACTTAAGTATTGCTGAGGCGCCACGCTTTCTTTTTGTCAGTGTCGGTCTATTGATCTTGTTGTGCCTATTGGCCTGGGCGCTAGCGCCAATGATTGTCTCCCGGCGGGCCGATCGCGGCGTGTTTATTCAGGGCGCCACGCGTGGCAATTTACTGATTTCTGGCCTCGCCATGGCCTACAATGTCTACGGTGTTGAAGGTGTGGCCCTGGCCTCACTGCCGATGGGCATTTTTATTATTTTTAATAATATCTATTCCATTAGTGTGCTTAAGTTTTATAGCCAGCTAGAGGGCGCTCCGGCGAAGAACTATCTGTCCGATATCGCTAAAAACCCGATTATCATCAGTGTCTTACTGGGTACGGTCGCCGGTACTCTGGAACTGCAATTACCCGAGGCGCTGGCCAATAGTGGCCGACTGCTGGGGCAGATGACGGTGCCACTGGTGCTAATTAATGTCGGCGCCTCTCTGGATTTTGCGCAATTGCGCAGTCCCTCGTTGGCCGGTTGGGGCGCGGCCTTGTATAAATGCCTGTTAATGCCTGCCCTGGGTGTACCTCTAGCTTGGTATTGCGGTTTACGGGGCATGGAGCTAGGCATTATATTTCTCGTGTTGTCGTCGCCGACCTCGACCATTAGCGTGGTCTTTGCCCAGGTGTTTGGCGGTAATGCCAAGATGGCGGCAAATATTGTCTTACTGGGCGGCCTGTTTTCCTTCCTGATCGTGGTCGCTGGTTTGATTTTTTTAAGAAGCTTTGGCTTCGCCTGAAGTGGGCTTGCTAGCCCTATTTTGCCGATATTTATTGAGAGGTGGTCTGTGGTTTTTTTAATGGTAAGCGCGCTTGTTATTGTCCTGGCTTTGGCGGGTTATGCCCTGCAGCTGCATCGAAAAGTACAGCGTGTTGATGCTGAGCGCGAGGCGGCAAGACTGGCCTTTGAACAGCAGTTAAAGGACAAAGCGGCAGAGACGCGCAAAAGTATTATCATTTTGTCTAAAGGCTTAGTGGCAGGCGAGTTGAGTCTTACCGAGGGCTGCCTACGGATTTCTTGGTTGTTGACGCAAATTGACCCGCAGGCCCGGGAGTCCGAGGCCTACAGTGTATTTTACCAAGTCGCCGAGGCCACCGCCCATATCCCTATTCTTGAGGCCTGGAAGGCGCTGACGCGAGGGCAGCAAAAAGCCTTTGATTTGGAGCGCTTGAAGACGGAAAAGGCCTTTGGGGATTTCGTCCTCGCCGCCGCTAAAAAGCTCCTCGACGAGGGAGTGCCTAAGCCGGCAGGCGAGGCCGAGGGCCTTTACTACTCAGCCTGATCGACTTAAGCGTCGCTGGCTATTCGCTTCTTCAGCACGGCACCGGCTTCTAGGTGGTGGGTGTAGGGGAACTGATCGAAGGCGGCGAAGTGTTCGATACTGTGGCTGCTATCCAGCGCGGTTAGATTGGCGTGCAGGGTTTCCGGGTTACAGGAAATGTAAATGATATTGTCAAAGCGACGCAGCAACGCCACCGTGTCGTCATCGAGCCCCGCCCGGGGTGGATCGACAAATACTGTTGAAAATTGGTAACTCTTTAAATCAATATGGCGCAGGCGGCGAAAGGGCCTGACCTCATTCAGCGCCTGGGTAATCTCTTCGCTGGAGAGGCGCACAATCTCAATATTTTCAATCTTATTGAGGTCGAAATTGTAGGTCGCCGAGTTGACCGATATCTTGGCAATTTCCGTGGCCAATACCCGTTGAAAATTTTGTGCCAGCACGGCGGTAAAATTGCCGTTGCCACAATACAACTCTAAGAGGTCGCCGCCAAAGTCGGTGCTGTGTTGGCGCGCCCAGTCGAGCATTTTCTCATTGACTCGCGCATTGGGCTGGGTGAAACCGGTTTCTTTTTGCTGGTAGGTGTAGGTGCGCCCGGCGACCTGTAATTTTTCAATCACATAATCGCGGCCAATCACCAGCTTTTGTTTGCGGCTGCGACCGATAATATCGGTACCCATATGCGCGGAGAGGTCTTTGGCGCGGGCTTCCCAAATCGCGTCGAGGGGGCGGTGATAGAGCAGGGTGATGACGGCCTCGCCACTCAAGGTCGACAGAAACTCCACGCTAAACAGGCGTTGGCGCAGAATGTCGCAGTCATTGATTTGCTCGAGCAGCGGCGGCATCAATTCAGCAATGGTGGTCGAGCCCGCCGGAAAGGCCTGAATAATATAGGCCTGTCGGTGTTCGCCCTGGCGATACATGGCGTAGTCGGCGCGGTCCTCTTGTTGCCAGATTTTAAATTCGGCACGCATGCGATAGTTTAGGGGTGCGGAGGGGTAAGTCTCGAGCGCGGGGAGTTCAAGCGTCTGGAAACGGGCCTGTAGGGCCGCCACCTTTTCGTCTAACTGCTGGTCGTAGGTGGACGGGTCGATATCAGTCACAGAGGCTCCGGAAAAACGCCTATTATAGCGTTAATTGCGGCACCTAAGCCCGATACCTAACAATACGACGTAACGACAGGCGAGTAACGTAAATGATCAGCACATTGACACTCGATATTGAGCGCCAGGGCTTGCACGATTTCAGTGTCGAGCTGAATGCCGTCGTCAGCGGCGCGGAATTACACGAGGGTTTGTGTACCCTGTTTATTCAGCATACCTCGGCAAGCCTGCTGATTCAGGAGAGCTATGACCCCTCGGCACGCAGAGACCTCGAACTCTGGCTCAACCGTTTGGTGCCGGAAAATGACCCGCTCTACAGCCATACCCTCGAGGGCCCGGATGATATGCCGGCACACATTAAAGCGGCGCTAACGGCGAGTAGTGTGTCGATCCCGGTGATGGAGGGTAAGCTGGCGCTGGGCACTTGGCAGGGGGTTTATCTCTGGGAGCACCGTCACCGGCCGGGTAAACGACGGGTGATTGTTCACTTGACGTAGGGGCGCTGGGCTTGTTATTGGTGTTACCGACCGGTTCTTGTGCTTAGCGAAAACTCACGACATAATCGGCTCAGTTTAGTGGCACTATTTGGCTCCATTTGGGTCAAATAGTGGCGCGAGACGGTTCGTCCTTTTGAAAGGGATTGTAGGCCAAGTAAAGGCCTGACAGGGTGGATAACTATAACTGTGACATTGATACATGGGAGATCAGCATGGCTTTTCAACGGCCCGAGTTTAAAGAGCAATATGAGAACTACATTGGTGGTAAATGGCTTGCCCCAATTGGCGGACAATATTTTGACAATACCTCGCCGATTGATGCCGGCTTTATAGCGCGTATTCCCCAGTCGACGGCAAAGGATATTGACCTCGCGGTGGAGAAGGCCTGGGAGGCGGCGACGACCTGGAGCAAGAGTTCTCCCGCTGAGCGCAGTATGTTGATGTTCCGCATTGCCGATCGCATTGAAGAGAATATCGAGCTGTTGAGCATGGTGGAAACCTGTGACAACGGTAAAGGTATTCGCGAGACTCTGGGGGCCGACTTGCCTCTGGTGATCGATCAGTTCCGTTATTTTGGTGGCTGTATTCGCACCGAAGCCGGTAGCGTGACCAATATCGACGCCGATACTGTATCGATGGAGGTGCACGAGCCACTGGGCGTTGTAGCCCAGATTATTCCCTGGAACTTCCCTCTGCTAATGGCCGCCTGGAAAATCGCCCCGGCGCTGGCCACCGGTAACTGCATTGTTATCAAGCCCGCAGAGCAAACACCGGTTTCGCTACTGGTACTGATGGAAGTGATTGGTGACCTGTTGCCGCCCGGCGTGCTCAATGTGGTGAATGGCTTTGGTGTCGAGTGTGGCAAGCCACTGGCCTCCCACCCCGATGTGAAAAAAGTAGCCTTTACCGGTGAGACCAGCACCGGGCGCTTGATTATGCAGTACGCGGCGGAAAATATTATTCCCGCCACCACCGAGCTCGGCGGTAAATCACCGAATATCTTCTTTGAAAGCATCATGGACAAGGATGACGAATTCCTCGACAAGGCGATTGAAGGTTTGGTGTTGTTTGCCCTCAATCAGGGCCAGGTCTGCACCTGCCCTTCACGCGCCTTGATCCAGGAGAGTATTTACGACAAGTTTATGGCCAAGTGTCTGGTGCGCATTGAAGCCATCACCCGAGGCGACCCCTATGAGCTGAGCACAATGATGAGTGCCCAGGCCTCCAATGATCAACACGAAAAGATCATGAGCTACATCGATATTGGCAAGCAGGAGGGTGCCGAGCTACTCACCGGTGGCAATGCCTATAAGAACCCGCAGTACCCCGATGGTTACTATATTGAGCCCACCGTGTTCAAAGGCCACAATAAGATGCGTATCTTCCAGGAGGAGATTTTCGGCCCCGTACTGGCTGTGACCACCTTTAAGGACGAAGATGAGGCTCTGGAAATCGCCAACGATACCCAGTTCGGTCTGGGCTCTGGCCTCTGGTCGCGCGATATGCACCAGGTGCATAAAGTCAGCCGTGGTATTCAGGCGGGACGGGTGTGGGTAAATAGCTATCACATCTACCCTGCGGGCGCGTCTTTTGGTGGCTACAAAAACTCAGGCATTGGCCGAGAGAATCACGCGATGATGTTGAATGGTTACCGACACACGAAAAACGTGTTGATTTCCTACAACAAAAACAAGCTGGGCTTTTTCTAAAAAGCCCTTAAATACGGCCCGGCGCAATGTCGGGTCGTATTTTGGATGTCAACCGAGAACACAGGAGGCTTACCATGCCCGTTGAGCGAGTGAGTGTGACCGAGGCTGCGGCCGAGGTGATTGACCGTTTGCGTAGCGAGCACGGTGAGTTGATGTTCCATCTCAGCGGAGGTTGCTGTGATGGTTCATCGCCGATGTGTTTCCCCCTGGGTGAATTTCGCCTCGGTGGCCGGGATCTCTACCTGGGTGATATTCACGGTTGCGGCTTTTATATGCACGCCGACCAGTTTAACTACTATGAGAACTGCCACACCATTGTCGATGTTGTCGAGGGGCGGGGCGCTAGCTTTTCTCTCGAAATCCCTCTTGGCCTACGCTTTCTGATACGTTCGCGAATCTTCACCGATGCAGAAATGGCCGACGTGCGTCCGGTGACAGCAGCCACTTAAGCGGCTAGCCTGCGCTTATTTTTCGCAACGACGCTGGATTAATAGCTCTGGTCATCGATAGATGGGCTCCTGATAGACGGGCCTGAATAGATGGTGTCTCGATGGTTTTTTTCGAGAAAATGAGCGAAGCCCTGCTGCTAACACCTACCGCTATGGGGTGACAGCGCTAAGCGGCAATCAGGTGCCAGTCCACCTACATTCCAAGGTGCACCCGGAAAGTTTTTGCCATAGTATGGGGCTTGATATCTATGAGGGCCAAACATGAGTTCCAGCAAACTCGACAAACACCTTGCCGAACAGCGCGTCTATATTGCCAAGCGTGAGAAAGGCTATCGCGAAAAATCTCTGAAGCTCTACCCCTGGATTTGTGGGCGCTGTACACGCGAATTTACCCGCACCAATCTTAGCGAACTAACGGTTCATCACCGCGACCACAATCACGACAACAATCCCTCCGATGGCAGTAACTGGGAGTTGCTGTGCATCTATTGCCACGATGAAGAGCACACCAAGTTTGTCGATTTTATCCGCTATGGGAGTACCGAAGAGAATGAAGTTGCCGCCGCGACCTTCAATCCCTTTGCCGATCTAAAAGAGCGCATGAAGCAAGGTAAGTAGCGACAGAGGGGATGGGGCTAAATCTACTGTGGCCGTCTATTTCGCTGGAAAACCTCTCTGGAAAGCCCCGCCAAGGCATGGGCAAGAACACACGGAATTGACTGTAATTTGATAGGGCATACAGCATGGATGACGTAGAACCACTATTACAAGGCATTAAAGTATTAGAGATAGCGACCTATATTTTTGGCCCCGGCAGTGCCGCCATTCTCTCCGACTTTGGCGCAGATGTGATTAAAATTGAGGCGCCGGGGCGTGGTGACCCACTGCGCTATGCCCACATGGCGCCACCCTTTATGCCCCTTGAGTTTGGCTATATCTGGCAGCAGGATAACCGCAATAAACGCAGCATTGGCCTCGATATGAAAACGGCTGAGGGCCGAGAGATTTTATTACAGCTGGTGAGAGAGGCGGATATCTTGATCACTAACTTTCCCCCCGATGTGTTGGCGCGACTAAAAATTCGCTACGAGGATCTGGCCCCTGAGAACGAACGTTTAATCTACGGGCAAATTACCGGCTTCGGTGAAAAGGGCCCCGAAGCCAGTGCACCGGGTTTCGACGCCACGGCCTATTGGGCGCGCTCGGGCTTAATGGACGCCATTCATACCAGCAATAGCGAGCCCTGTATGTCCTCGCCGGGCATGGGTGACCACCCCAGCGCCATGACCATGTATGCCGCGATTATGACCGGCCTCTATAAAAGAGAGCGCACCGGGCGTGGTGGCAAGGTGCATAGCAGCTTGCTGGCCAATGGCCTGTGGACTGCCTCCAGCTCGCTATCTTGTATCTTGGCGGGCGGCGGCGCGGTTGCGCACCCCGATCTCAGCCAGCCCACAAATGCACTGTTAAACCACTATCAAACCCGCGATGGCCGCTGGTTATTACTGGTGCTGTTGCATCAGAATAAACACTGGCCGAATCTTCTCAAGGCACTGGCGCGGGAGGACTTACTTAACGAACCACGGTTTATTGATAGCAAAGCGCGCAATGCGAATGCCAAGCTACTTGCCCCAGTGTTGGCAGAGATTTTTAAAACCAGGGATTTACTCGACTGGCGTGAGCGCTTGGCGGCGCAAAAATTAACCTTCAGCGTATTGGCGACGATGGAGGAGGCCGTCAATGACCCCCAAGTCTTGGCCAACGATATGTTAATCGATGTCGAGGGCCATGATTATGGCCGTGGGCAGGCGGTGAACAGTCCCTTCTGGGTAGAGGGTTCCGACAAAGTCGCGGCCCACATCGGCCCCGAACCGGGTGCCAATGGCGCTGAAATATTACGCGAGCTGGGGTACAGCGAGGACAATATAGAGCGACTCGGCCGTAACGGCGTAATCTAAGCGCGAGCTTGGCTTAGGCCGCCATTGCCAGAGGGTTTCTTCACCATGTAGTTTGATATTTTTGTGCAGTATTGATGGCTCGGGTTAAAACGCTGAAGTGAAAACGTAATGAGCCGTCGATAAAAGCGCTATTTCTTCTTCCACTTGCTGAAATGATTGACCAAGAAATAATGGCCTACTTTCATCGAGAGGCTGGGAAATTCTGATGGTTACCTTGTTGTCATCTTGCGCCTCAATCAGTAATGTCCGTTGCGTTGTTAGTCTGTAGAGGCTGTCAACTTCATGCATTAAAATTAACCACGGTGTAGGCTGAGCTATTCCATGTCGGTGTTCTCAAAAAGACCAGTATTTCTTTTTTGTATTGATTTTTATTGAGGGGGTTTATCGGTATGCCGCTCAGGGGGTATTCGAAGTAAGCGAAATCCCCTGCCGAATAAGGGCCTTTAAGCAATTTTTATACGCTCACCTTGATTAATACAGTGTCTATTGGCTTTGAAAAGCCATTGTTTTGGAAGCGAGTGCGACCGGCAGAAATGGCAACAATGGGGCCGCGAATGATGGCATCTGACACCCTAATAGTTTGTACAGGTGTTAATGCTCGATAATCGATTTTGGTGCCGCCTAGTAACGTGAAAAATCGGTGTGCTCGGTGCTCGGTGCTCGGTGCTTTTTGTGTTGCGGGGCATATGTGCCGTTAGTTGCGCTAGGGTCCAGGGTGGTATGTAGCTCTACTGCCGTGGCCTGGCCATAAATCATCAGTAATCCTAAGCTTATAGAAATAAGGCTTTTCATCGTATTTCGCCAGGTAATTACAGGTTGGGGCTTGTCAATATAGACCTGTACTTTCAGAAGCGACTATTTTTTGTTTATAGAATCACGATGAGAGTGCGCTTTTACTTTTGTGCCTATAAGCAGTTTTCAGGCCTCGGTAGGCCGGCAATTTTACTCGCTACCCGTGCCGGGCTGGGTGGAAATAGCTGCATTAAATAAATACTGCGGCCCTTTTCTTTACCCAAATTCTGGGCGATGTATTTCACCAGGGGGCGCATGGGGGGCGACAGCGCGTAGCGCTGGTGGAATTCTTGCAAGAGGTAAATGATTTCCCAGTGGGCCTCACTGAGTTCAATGTTTTCACTGGCCGCGAGTTGTTGGGCGGCCTGCTCGGACCAGTCGGCGAGATGCAGCAGGTGGCCGTCGTTATCCAGTGGTAAAGCCTTGTCCATATCTACGCAGTCTCTGATTATGTCGGGGCGAAGTCGGGAGCGGGCTAAGGTCACGAAAAGGAATGTGTAAGCCGCCAGTTAAGCCTTTATGGCTTGCTCAGAGGCGCTCTAGATCTTCGTTAGCATGTTGTTTTAGTACCAGCTCTGTATCGCGGACGCTGCGCTGGCAAGGTCAACAAAGCCGGCGTCGTCGGTTATTTTAAAGGCCGGTAGTAGCGCGCGGTCTTGCAGTCCCCGCGCCTGACAGTCGGCCTGTAGTACATAAAAGCCCGTGCCATCGGCGCTCAGTGCTTGTATGCGCTCGACATACCCCGGCTCGCTTTGTGGCTTATTGAGCGCCCCATAAACCCCATTTTCGATCAGCAGAATAACATCTGTCGAGGTGACGACGCGCAGGCAGTCACCAAGGGCGTTATTGTCAAAAACCGATTTATTGACCGTATGTAAAATCATTAAAAGCTCAAAATATTTTTACTGCTCGCGAGAAGCGCTTGCACGCGGCTGGAGTCAATAATGTGACCGGCATTAATATCACTGCCACTGAGGTTCCGCTGCTTTAGGGAGTCTGCATCGACCCAGATCTCGTCAATATCATAGAGCGGTAGCGCGCTGGCCATGGCCGCCTGATTTTTACAATCGATAGCGCTACTGTCTTGTGGTGCGAGTAGCTGCCAGACACCCTCGTTGATATAGAGCACGCTGGTTTTAGCGCCCATGGCGCCACAGGCCAGTGCCGCCTCCAGACCCTCCCGCGCCAAGGCATTGCCATAGGGGGCGTGGCGGAACACCAATAATATCCCCGACTTTTTTGAGGGCTCGCTGGCAGATTTATCCAAAGGTAATCACCCGGTCGGCGTTGAGACCGGCGTCAACCAATTGCCCCAGCCCCGATAGCTCGTGGCCGTCGCCAAGGTTGTTACCGGCCTTGCCGAGACGTTTCGACTGTTGTTGGTCGAGTACGCCGCGCCGCGTAGCGGCGGCAATGCACACCACCGAGTCGAGCCGATGGGCCTCAATAAGTTGCTGCCATTGCTCGGGCAGGGTGCTTTCATCTTGCCCGGCGGTGACCAACGCGGAGGCATTGTGGACCCCGTCGTGGTAGAAAAATAGACGATAAATACCGTGCCCGCCGGCCAGTGTCGCACGGGCAAAGCGCAGGGCGCTGGCCGATGCCTGAGTGCTATAGGGTGGGCCCAATATAAGTAGCGCAAAATTCATAAGAGGTGTCGTTGGCTGGCCTGGGGGTTCCGCTCAATGTGGCGGGATGGCTATCCTAACAAATCCCGCGCAGGAGGTTGCTAAAACACCGTGGTCGTTCGCAAGGTGTGTGCAAGTGTCGGTAGCGATCAGTGGGCTTATGGGGGGTGACCACGAGCCACAGTGTTATGACCTGCGACAATGGCGCGTTAATCGCAGCTAACATGCCGATGCAATGTGTAAACCTCCTGTTTAAAGCCCTAGCGAATTGTTAATCTTAGCGGCAAGTAGATTGAAATATGATACATAGATTGCAGGAGAAGCAATATTAGCCAGTTAGCGATAAGACCCACAAGTTACGATTTCACTGAAATCCACGATGCCATGCAGCGCTATGTCGATGACAACCTGGTCAGCGGTTTATCGGCGGTCATCTTAAAAGGCACCGACGTTGTCGATGTCAAGACCTGGGGCTATATGGACATCGACGCCCAAACACCGATGCGCGACGATGCGATTTTTCGCGCTTATTCCAATACCAAAATCGTCACCTCGGTGGCCGCTTTGATACTTTATGAAGAGGGTGCTTTTGAGCTCGATGACCCTATTGCAAAGTACATCCCTCAATTCAAAGCCTTAAAGGTCCTGAAGAAAGGCGCCAAAGAGCTCGACGATACCGAAGCTTTGCAAACGCCACCCACTATCCGCCAGCTGTTTAGCCATACGGCGGGCTTTGCCTACGGCTTGTTTATGAATAATCCGGTGGATAAGGTTTATGTCGAGCAGCGGATCATGGGCAAGGAGTCGAGCCTGAGTGAAATGATCGACAAGCTGGCCAAACTACCGCTGCTGTACCAGCCCGGTGATGAGTGGCAGTACAGTATTGGTATCGATATTTTGGCGCGCCTGGTGGAGGTTTGCTCGGGCAAAAGTTTTCATGAATTTCTGCAAGCGCGAATATTTACCCCGCTGGGCATGGTCGATACGGGCTTTAATGTGCCCGAACAAGATCAGCACCGACTGACAACCCACTATTCCCCCATCGATTTGCGCGATCCCATGACACCGGGCCTCAAGCCCTGTCCCGATATCATGATAGGTAGTGTTTGCGAGCCCAAGACCTTCCACTCTGGCGGCGGTGGCCTGGTGACGACCATTGGCGATTACACTCGATTTATCCAGATGATTATTAATGGGGGTGAGTGGCAGGGCCAGCGAATATTGTCACCCAGCGCCGTCGAATTGATGCACACCAACCAACTGCGCGAGGGGCTCAAGGTCAAATTGCCCACCTGGGATATGCCCAATACGGTGTTTGGTCTGGGTTTTGCGATTAAGAACTCACCTGCCAAAGAAGAGCCAGGCAGCGCTATTGGTGAATATCACTGGGGCGGTATGTCGGGTACCCACTCGTGGATTTCCCCTCGGGCGGGTGTATCGGCACTGATCTTCACTCAGCGCGCCTATGGCTTTTGGCATCCCTTTAGCCACGAGTTTAAGCGCCTGGTGTATAAAATTGCCGGCTAGCGCCATTGTTTTATGGCAGGTATTACTTAACGAACAAAACTTGAATACAAGAAGAGAAGCAACATGGCAAGAGTAGAAGATAAAGTCGCACTGGTGACCGGTGCAGGTTCTGGTTTGGGTCGTTCAAGCGCAGTGCGTCTGGCAGAAGAGGGCGCGCGGGTAGTGGTTACCGATCTCAATGCCGAGGGTGGCGCCGAGACGGTCGCACAAATTACTGCTGCCGGGGGAGAGGCTTTCTTCCTTCAGCACAACGTCGCCGAAGAAGAGGAATGGCTCAGCGTACTGGCAGAGGTGGAGAAGCGTTATGGCCAGCTCGATATTCTGGTCAACAATGCTGGCGTGTTCCTCGTGAAGCCGATTGCGACCACTAGCCTCGAAGAATTCCGCTGGCAGAATAGTATTAATGTCGAAGGCGTATTTTTGGGCATCAAGTACGGCATTGAGCTCATGGAAAAGTCTGGCGGCGGCTCCATCGTCAATATCTCGTCCATTGCCGGATTGGTCGGCACGGCTGTATCCCCCGCTTATTGCGGCAGTAAGGGCGCGGTGCGTTTGTTAACAAAAGGCTGTGCGATGGAATGCGCACAGAAAAGGAATAAGATCCGCATTAACTCCATCCATCCCGGTGGCATGCTCACACCTATGCTCGAAGAGGGCATGAAGGCCCTGGGTGGTGGCGATAAAGTGCGTAAAGGTTTTGAAAACATGGCACCGATTGGGCATCTAGGTGAAGCCTTAGATATCGCCAATGGTGTTGTCTATCTGGCGTCGGAAGAGGCGAAATATATTACTGGCGCCGAGTTGGTTATTGATGGAGGTATTACTGCTGCGTAGGGTTGTTTTCTCACTAGACTCGATTGACCACTACGCGCTAATTTTCAGTAGGATTGGCGTGTAGTGGCTGTCTAGGGGACTAGCCCGGCTGGGTACCCCAATGTTGCAGCATTTTTTTTGTGCGGGAATTTTCTGGTTGCCGCCACAGTGCGGTAAATTAAACGCCCAGATTGAAAGCCTGAGCAGATACGCCTTCATACGCACATTTAAGCTCGCTTATATTCTCAATCAATGGGCTGGACGTAGGTATGCAAAATGTTACTTTTCGAACTGTGTTTATCAACAGTTGATCCGTCTTGTTTCAATTGTTTTGCGTGTTATCGTTCCGTGGCTTGCGCGATATCATTCCACTGTGTTTAGAACGTGCATAATAATCAGCGGTTTGGAGCTGTCATGGGGTGGGGGGAGATTGCATGCTGCGCATGCGCGTTTAGCGCGGGATGGAGTTAGGCGTGTTTGATGTTATTTTTTAAATCAATGGCTTGCGGGTGTTTTTCGAATATCAGGTTCGGCAAAGTGCGGATGCACAGTATACAAATGTTATGCCTCTTAGGAAATTATGATCTACGTAGAAGAGAAGGGTTTTGGTCGTCAAATTGAGCTGCGATCTTTCTTGGCAAACTCCCGCGATTTGGTTGTTTGTGCTTGGCTATATCCCGAGGCGGCAATGCCAAAGCTGGCAGGTTTTAAAGTAACTGACAATCCTGATTCATTAATACCTATTACTACCTCTGAAGATGGTTTTCAGCCCAAGTGCACGGCGCCTGTTACAGCTAATGAATCAAACATCGAGGCCTTTCGTTCTGCTTGCTCAGACCTAAAAAATAGCTGTGTGCACTGGTTGAACAATGATTTGTCGCCGAGTGAGCATGAGGATTTAATAAATTGATGTGCCCGGTGTTGTTGGCCAGAACAGTTGAGCATTGACGATAGGCTCGGCCTAATTTCTGTGCCGGCATTGTAGAGGCTGTGTCAAAAAACACCTCTTAAATTGATATAAGAATGATGACGATATATACCCATAAATAACAGTCGATATTTTTTCCTGGTGGATTTTGCCAATTCCGTCTATTTTAAGGTATGGTTATGTTGCTTTAAAAAATCGCCATGTATTCAACAACAATATGTTAGGGGTTTGTTATGAAACGCCATTATTTCGTGAGTGATGATTTAGACGATCTTGAACATGTAGAGGAAGAGTTGGAACGGGATGGGTTGGTAACGCCCCAGATACACGTGCTGAGCAATGATGATGCAGGAGTGGCCCACCATCCGCACCTGCACGAAGTTGAAGCCGTGATGCGCACCGACGTGGTTCGCTCGATGAAGATAGGTGCAGTGGTTGGCTTAATTGCCGCGCCCTTGGTTTTGGTTATAGCTCACTACTTTGGTTATGCCGAGCAATACACTTGGGTGCCCTTCATTTTTTTGTCCATTGTGGTGTTAGGTTTTTGTACCTGGGAGGGGGGCTTCTTAGGTATTCAGGTGCCCCATCATCAATTTAAGCAATTCAAGGCTGATCTCGACGCCGGGCGGCATGTGTTTTTTGTCGATGTAAACCTAGAGCAAAAGGCCATACTTGACGGCGTGGTCGGTACTCACCCGGGCTTACACTACGGTGGTGAGGCCAAAGCCACAGCCGGTTGGTTTGTTAGTGGCAACCAAAAAATGCGCGAGTTTATGAAAGCAATGCCCTAGGGGCTTTGCTGACCGCTTAAAGGCGGTTAATCAATGCGATGGTAAGTTGGTAGGGTGTTGTGCTTTTTAAGGCCCTGCTTTCCCCTAATGCTTGATTTCTCGACCCATAAAAAAACCGGAGATATTATCTCCGGTTTTTTTATGGGTGCTTCTATTACAAAAGTTTTCCTAATTACTACCCGGCCTGATCACCTGGCATACTGTTTTTAAGTACAGTATTGGTCATTGTGTCAGGGGCTAGCTATGGCTCAAAACAAAGTGCAGTTTCAAAAAAGTATCAGTTTTAGCCAATTTCTCAAAGATTACGGCACAGAGGAGCAGTGCTTCAATGCATTGGCTGAGTGGCGCTGGCCAGATGGGTTTCACTGCCCTCTGTGTAACCATGATAAGTATGGCCAACTGACGATCCGTAAACTTTACCCGTGCAATGCTTGCCATCATCAAACATCGGTGACTGCTGGCACTATCTTGCAATCGACCAAGCTCCCTCTAACTTTCTGGATTCATTGAGTTTGACGATGCTTATCTGGGCGTGGAGCCGCAGGTAAAACACCCTTTGTTGCCGCTGTTGAAACCACCAATTCCAAACAGCCAGTGAAGATTAAGCTCGGTGTCGTAAAAGCCTTTCGTCGCATTGAAATTGCAGCCTGGAGTCAGCAGCATTTAACGGCAGGTAGCACGGTAATTTCCGATGGGCTGGCCTGTTTCAACGCGGTTACTGATGCTGGCTGTGAGCACGATAGAATCGTTTGTGGCGGGGGCGAGCGCCTGTAGAGGAGCCTGAGTTCTATTGGCTAAATACAATACTGGGCAATTTAAAGACTGCGTTACGTAGTACCTATCACTCATTGACGCCAAAAAACGCACAGCGTTATCTGACCGAGTTTCAGTATCGTTTCAACCGCCGTTTTGACTTGGCGGATCTCATCCCTCGGCTAGCTTATGTTTGCCTCAGATGTAGTGGTCTAATAATTTCGTACATTTAGATAGACGGTATAATCCCCTATCAAAAGGTACCTACTAATGCCCAAACGAGTATTTTCCATTGAATTTAAAAAAGAATCGGCCAGCCTGG
>MAAC01018432.1_pt1 | contig 87544 bp, 90 predicted proteins | sample 1115981 | NCBI WGS metagenome assembly MAAC01 (sample SAMN04961126, study PRJNA320927) | seawater metagenome | isolation source: sample BD02T64 sea water enriched with oil for 64 days | place: USA:Gulf of Mexico | collected 2013-07-27 | reverse complement strand
TGCCCACAAACTACCGCCATCGCGACAGGTTCGAACAAATTTCGGCAGCAATGGCTTCAAAATCGGGTCTGAAACAAACTCGGAGCGAATTTGGCGGTAAAGAATTTCGACTACTGCTCCACCGGTTGCAAGTGCCATCACCATATTTTGTAAGAGAAGTGCCCGTTCAAATTGGCTTTCAGGCAGTTCTTCGTTTTCATGAAACACAGACTTCCTTTCTAAACAGACTCACTTCAATTGACTGTCCTTGGACCCGCGCCGATTAAACCCGCCGCGGGCCTTATAGGCCCCATCCCGCTCCTGCCGGCACTCAATGCATAGTTTGACACCGGGAATGGCGATCTGCCGCCTTTCGGGGATGGGCTCTTCACAGTCCGCGCAATGGGTCAGGCTTTCGCCGACCAACGATTTTCGTGTCTGCATCCGGGCGAGCTCATCACTAATCGACGCCTCGATCTGCTCACTCACCGCACCGTCCTTTGCCCATCCACCTGCCATGGACCCATCTCCCGTTGTTCTAACCCAGCCCTTACAAAGGCCGGGCCACTTCAAACACCTTATCAATCATTTCTTGCGTGCCACGCGAGAATTCAAGTGGACAGGGGTACTCTGCCCCGTCACGCACTGATCGCCCAAAGGCCTCGACCTGTAGTTTGTAATGATCATCACCCGGGAAGCGCGTCACCTGCACCTCTAGCCCGGCGCGGTGCAACTCTACCCGAGCCTCGCCAAAAACCCGCGCGTTGAACGGTGCGGTCAGACGGATCACACCAGTTTCACCGTGGAACAGCATCTCTTGGTAGGGATGCATGCGAATGCTGACATAGGCGGAATAGGAAAAGCCGGGAAACTGCGCCTGTACTTCTGTCAAAACATCAACGCCGTTTTCCCAACGGATTCGCGCCGAGATCTCGTCAGGCTCTTGACCCGTTGCATAACGAGCCGCGCCAAAAACATAGACGCCAATGTCGCGAAGGCCACCGCCGCCGGTCTCGGGCTTGTTGCGAATGTTGCCCATGTCCGAGCGGTTATCGTATGAGAACTTGCCGCTTACATGCACCAGCTTGCCAATCGCGCCCTCGTCAATCAACCGTTTCACCATCTGCCACTGCGGGTGGTGCACGATCATATAAGCCTCAGCCGCCAACACTCCGGTCTCATCACGCTTGGAAATCAACTGGTCGAACTCACCCGCCTGCATGGTCATCGGCTTTTCGCACAACACATGTTTGCCTGCGGCCATCGCCTTCAGGCTCCACTCCACATGCAAATGGTTGGGCAGCGGCACGTATACCGCATCAATGCTGGGATCGGCCAGTAGCGCATCGTAATCATCATAGACCGTCAGTTCCGGGCAGAACGCCTGAAACGGCTCGGCCTTTTCAGCGCTAGAGGTGGCCAGCGCCGCCAATTGAGCACCCTCAGCGGCATGAATGGCTGGTGCCATGAACTGGCGGGCAAACTTGCCAGCCCCTAATATTCCCCACCGAACTGGCTTTTGCATCATCACTCTCCTGGTTGAGCGGATAACTTACCTTGGTTACCGCTATCAGCAAGGCCCCATTGCCCTGAGGTTTTCCTTGCGCACATAACTCGCTGCCCTAGGCTGCCGCTAACTGAATAGGGAAAGGTCTTTCAAATGCGCAAATTGGGAAAATGGATCGGGCGGTTGCTGATCCTGGCTGCAATACCGGTGGTTGGTTTCTTTGTGTATGGCCCGGAATATGTGGAAAAGGACCGCAATGTCGTGTCCGAGCACGCCCCCTACCCGATCAGCCCCGAAGCCGCCGCGCTGCACAAGGACTTGCTGATTGGCGACTGGCATGCCGACACATTGCTGTGGAACCGCGATTTGAATGAGCGCGGCACCCGAGGTCAGGTTGATATTCCTAGACTCATCGAGGGCAACGTGGCTTTGCAAATGTTCACTGCGGTGACAAAAACACCTGCAGGCCTGAACTACGACCACAACGCCGCAGATGCGCGCGATAACATTACCCTGCTGGCCATCGGCCAGCTTTGGCCGCCACGCACCTGGACCTCGCTGTATCAACGGGCGCTTTATCAGTCGGAAAAACTGCATGACGCCCAAGCCAACTCGGACGGGCATCTGCGGATCATCCGCACCGAGGCTGATCTGGATGCCCTGATGGCGCTAAAACTGGCTGGTGAGCCTGTTGTTGGCGGGTTGCTGGGCATCGAAGGCGCGCATCCGCTGGAGGGTGACCTGGACAATCTGCAAGGTCTGCAGGATGCCGGCTATCGCATGATTGAGTTGCAGCACTTCTTTGACAACGAGCTAGGTGGCTCGCTGCACGGAGATGCCAACTCAGGCCTGACTGATTTTGGCCGCGAGGTGGTTCAGGCGGTCGTGGATCGTGGTCTGATCTTGGACGTGGCACACTCTAGCCACCAAGTGGTGCGCGACGTGCTGGCAATGACGGACATTCCGCTGGTGGTGTCTCACAGCGGAATTTACAAAAACTGTCAGGTCAAACGCAATATCCCAGACGAGTTGATGCAGCAGATCGCCGCCACCGGAGGGGTGATTGGCATTGGTTATTGGGCTGATGTCACCTGCGATGACAGTCCAGCCGGAGTGGCGAAGGCCATCAAGTCTGCCATCGACGTTGTTGGCGAGGATGCCGTTTCCCTAGGCTCCGATTTTGATGGTTCAGTCACAACCTCTTTCGACACCTCAGAACTGGCCGCGCTTACACAAGCGATGCTGGATGTCGGGCTCACTGAAACGCAGATCCGCAAAGTGGCTGGTAACAATATGCTGAGAGTTCTTCGGGCAAGACTGGACTGACCAAAACACCACTTCAAACGACTTAGATTTCAATAGCCGCCCAAGGTAACTTGGGCGGCCTTTTGTTGCGTCTGACAGTACCTGAGTCTTTTGGTCGCATCGTTAATCCTGACAGATACAGTCAAGTAATTGATTTTGTTCGATTTATTATTGACCACCTCCGCAATGTCGCCTATCAAAGTAACAGAACAGGCAGCAAGCCAGAATCATCAGGCCGCCAGCATCTAGCTACTCCAGCCAATCCTTAGGGACGCGCCAGACAGCCAGATACGCCAGCCCCCAAAACGATTTCAGCCAGCCGAGCCAGCAGGGCATTTTGTCCGAGCCAGCCATCACACTGTTCGCTTTTAGCAAGCCAAAATTAGCCCGCTACAATCCAGCCAGCATTTCCAGACATTGTTCATTTGGGCTGGATCAACAGCAAAAAGGCGGTGCCAAAGCACCGCCTTTTCTTCGTTCTCAAAATAAGATGTCTTACTTAAGCCGTTGCCATCATACCCTTGGCCGATGCCAGTTCACGCATCTTCTTTTGCAGCTTTTCAAAGGCCCGCACTTCGATCTGGCGGATACGTTCGCGACTGACACTATACTGGCCACTCAGTTGCTCCAAAGTCATAGCTTTCTCAGCCAAACGTCGTTGGGTCAGAATGTCCTTTTCACGGTCATTCAACACCTCCAGCGCCTCGGTCAGCAATTCACGACGTGCCTCTAGCTCATTGCGCGCCTCGTAGTCGCCAGCCTGATCAGCATCTTCGTCTTCGAGCCAATCCTGCCATTGCATGGTGCCTTCGCCCTCGGACCCGACTGTAGCGTTCAGCGAAGCATCGCCGCCCGACATCCGACGGTTCATCGAGATCACTTCGGCTTCGGTCACACCAAGATCGGTGGCAATGCGCTTGACGTTCTCGGGCCGCATGTCGCCGTCTTCCAACGCGCCGATACGAGCCTTAGCTTTGCGCAGATTGAAGAACAATTTCTTCTGCGCCGAGGTTGTCCCCAGCTTTACCATCGACCACGAACGCAGGACGTATTCCTGGATCGAAGCCCGGATCCACCACATCGCATAGGTCGCCAGACGGAAACCACGTTCGGGATCAAAGCGTTTCACCGCCTGCATCAGGCCCACGTTGGCCTCGGAAATCACCTCAGCCTGAGGCAAGCCATATCCGCGGTAGCCCATTGCAATCTTTGCCGCCAATCGCAGGTGAGAGGTGACCATTCGGTGCGCCGCACCAGTGTCTTCCTTTTCCACCCAGGCCTTGGCCAGCATGTATTCCTCTTCCGGTTCCAACAGTGGAAACTTACGGATTTCCTGCATATAGCGGTTCAGACCGCCCTCAGGTGTTGGTGCCGGTAGGTTCTTAAAGTTCGCCATGTAGTGTGCCCCTCCCTAATGTATAAGGACTTAACATATCAATATATGGGTCAGCATAACCTCCCTTTCAAGAGGTGCTGTAACTTTCTGATATACTAACACGGGAAGGCCCGTCTGTGATCTGCTTCACAGGGATGTGCGAAAAGTTGCCCAAATTGCTTTAAAGAGCGCGCTCACCCTATAAAGACAGGGCGCACCTGACTTTGGGGATGTGCATAACCGTTTGGTCCTCGAGGTTTGAGATATGGCTAAGCAGCAATCTGTCGCAACTTCGCCATCAACTCTTCCATGTCATCAGGCATCGGCGCTTCAAACCGCATCTCCTCGCCCGAGACCGGATGAACAAAACCCAACACTGCTGCGTGTAGCGCCTGACGTGGGAATACCCGCAATGCATCATGTGCCGCCGGGGCCAGCGACTTGGCCGCCAGTTTCCGACGTCCTCCATAGGTCGGATCGCCCACCAACCCGTGACCGGCATGGGCCATATGAACCCGGATCTGGTGGGTACGACCCGTTTCCAGCCAGCACTCAATCAGCGCCACAACTCCGGGATTGCCAAAGGGTTCAACAATGCGCGCCCGCGTCACCGCATGGCGTCCACCTTGAAACAACACCGCTTGGCGCTGGCGGTCAAACTTGTGCCGCGCCAGTTGGGTGGTCAATTTCAGGATATTGCCCGGCTCAAAACTGGTGCCTTTGATGCCGCGCAGACGCGGATCATTGGCGTCCGGAACGCCGTAACAGATCGCTCGATAGTAACGCTCAACCGTGTGTTTTTCAAACTGCTTCGCCAGCCCCTGGTGCGCTACATCAGACTTGGCGACCACCAACAATCCACTGGTTTCCTTGTCGATACGGTGCACAATTCCGGGTCGCTTTACGCCGCCAACACCTGACAGGTTTTCGCCGCAATGGTGCAGCAATGCATTGACCAAAGTGCCCGACGGCGTGCCCGGTGCCGGATGCACCACCATGCCAACCGGTTTGTTGACGACAATCAGATCGTCATCTTCATAGATCACATCCAGCGCGATGTCCTCGGGGCCGATATGACTATCCTCGGCCTCTTCCACAGTGACCAGAATCACCGCGCCCTCAACCACCTTGGCTTTGGGGTCTTCGACCACCACGCCATCCACCGAGACCGATCCTGCAGCAATCAACCGGGCCAACCGGGTGCGCGACAGGGTGGCTTCCACTGGCACATTCCGTGAAAGCGCCTTATCAAGCCGGTTAGGCGGATTTTCCGCGATGACAAACTCAATTTGGCGGCTGCCCATGACACGTCCTTCCGAACCCGAACTCCAAGAGCCAACTCAGCTAAAGTTCCTGAGGCGGCTGGTGACCACGCTCACCGCGATCATGATTGGCGGGCTTGTAGTGGTAATCAGCCTGCTTGTCATCCGTTTGTCGGATAAAGCTGTAACTCTGCCCGATAGTATCACCCTGCCCGACGGCACCACGCCAACGGCGGTCACCTTTGGCAAGGGCTGGATTGCGGTGGTCAGCGACGACAACCGCATTCTGATTTTGGATGCAGAAAGCGGTGATCTGCGTCAGACCATCACCATCGAATAAGAACAACAGTCCGGTTACGACCGCAGCAGTATCTTGGTGGAATCAATCGCCTGGGCGATCTGAGCATATTGCAGCGAGCGGCTGTTAGAACCTTCGGCACTGCGTAGCAATTGTGTCTGTGCCTGTTCAAGAATGGCGATGGCCCGCTCCCCGACCTCTGCCTGCGCCCCACTGGCAACTGGTGTCAGCGGTCGCGTGCTCCGTTCAGACGAATCACCCTGACGTGAGGCCGGTGCTCTGGGCAAATCCGGGTCCCGATTATCACGCGCCAGCAGCGCCATCTCAGCCGAAGCGGATTCCAAAACCTGGCGCACCTCGTCGTAATCGGTGCCCTCGGGAATGTCATCAGACACCACTTGTAGCCGTTCAGCCAGACAATCAACGCGATAGGCCGACTGGTCCAGCCCTCCACAAAATGCCTTGGCAGTAGCCAGACTGGACACCAGTTGCCGGGTGAAGTTGGTCGAACCAAAATCACCCGCAGGAACGATAACAGTATATAAAACGCTGGCTCCGACCTGTGCCCGAGCCAGGACAGGCGCAGTACCAGTGGACGCGGCAAGCGTCAGACCTACGACATGAAACCATCTCAACATTCTTCAATCTCCTCGTTACACCAACACCCATCCAACCCTCTTCTGACTGGATTGCCCGCGGTCACCTAAGCGTCGAAAGACCCTGCCTTTACATCAATGAAAGACACTCAAAATCTTTGATTAACTCAAATCAATTTCACGGCTATCATAACCGCAAAATAATCATAATGGGTGGTGTTATATGTTTCTACAATTTTCGAGGACTTTATTATTTGGCGCGGCATTTCTGATTTCACCTCAATTGACCCATGCACAAGGCGCCGATCTGGCGTTGGCAGAGGCCAAGACACGGCTGGTCTGTGGCACAGGCACCCCAATTGCGGCCGAGTATCTGCCTGGGGGACTATTGCAAGTAACTTGCCGAAAAAACCTCCCCCGTGACACGCTGCCAGACGCGCTTCAGGGCACAGGGCTAACTGTAACCACTGAAATTGGGTTAATTGCGGCTATCGCGGTCATATCTGTAATTGCTGGCAACAACTCTGTCAGCACAACCACGAGCATGTCTGGTTACTAACCATGTCGACTGCTGGAGCGTTCATAGAACACACCAGCAGTCGGATTTCCCCTACCCAACCAGTGACGGCAGGTACAAAACGATACCCGGAAAGGCCACCAGCAGCGCGATGGTAACGCCATCGGCGATGAAGAATGGCATCACGCCGCGAAACACATCCTGTACTGTCAGATCGTCACGTACCCCGGCCACTACAAAGCAGTTGAGGCCAATCGGCGGCGTGATCAGGCAGAACTCGGCCATTTTCACCACCAAGATACCAAACCAGATCGCGCACATGGTTCCGCTCATGCCAAAGGCACTGTCAGCGGCGGCAACACTTTCGCCACCATTCAGCGCCATTACCGCCGGGTAGACCACCGGCAAGGTCAGCAGCAGCATGCCGATGGCATCCATGAACATCCCCAACACCGCATAGGCCAGCAGGATGCAGATCAAGATCAACATCGGTGCCATCTCTAGTGAGGTTATCCAATCGGAAAACGCGCCCGGCAGATCAGCAAAGCCCAGAAACCGCACATAGATCAGCACGCCCCAAATGATGGTAAAGATCATCACCGTCAGCTTGGCCGTCTCCAGCAAGGCCGACTTCAACTGCTCCCATTTCATGCCGTTATAGATAGCCATGCAGAACACCACAAAGGCCCCCAAGGCGCCGCCCTCAGTTGGGGTACCCCAGGCCTCGTCACCAAACGGGTTGTAGACAAAGCAGATGATGATCACGACGACAAAGATGATCGGCAACGCACCCGGCAGAGATTCAAACCGTTGCCGCCAGGTAAAACCAGTCACTGGCGGGCCGACATTCTTGAACACCACCGCGATTCCGACGATCAGCAGCACATAGACCACTGCGCTAAAGGCTCCGGGGATAAATCCGGCCAGCAGCAGTTTGCCGACGTCCTGCTCCACAATGATGGCATAGATCACCAGAATTGCCGAGGGCGGGATCAGCGAGGCCAGAGTCCCCGCGGCTGCCACCACACCGGCTGCGAACTGCTTGTTGTACCCAAGCGCCAGCATCTCTGGGATGGCGATGCGTGCAAATACAGCCGAGGTCGCTACCGAGGCACCAGAGACCGCGGCAAAGCCCGCCGTGGCAAACACCGTCGCAACAGCCAACCCACCGGGCAGCCAGGCAATCCAGCGTTTTGCAGCCTCGAACAGGGCCTTGGTCAGCCCGGCATAATAGGCCAGATAGCCAATCAGAATGAATGTCGGGATCAGGCTTAACGCCTGTGATGACACTTTAGAGTGTGGCACCTGACCGGCAACCTTGATCGAGACAGTCAGCGCTTTGCCAAATTTGTCCGGCGCATAGCCATACTTAGCCCAGAAGATCCACACCAGCCCGACCAGACCAGCCATTGCAGCGGCAAAGGCCACCCGCATTCCTGCCACCACCATGACCAGCATAAAGCCAGAGACCCAAAGGCCAATTTCAATCGGTTCCATAATCCTGCCCCTTAGCCCTTCGAGCCATTATTGCCAGCTTCACTTAACTGTTCCGCCTCAGCCGCTGCCTGCGCGGCTGCACTTTGGATCAACGGCACTGCCACAGGGTGTTCCAACCCCAGCACTAACGCGCGACCATAGCCCCAGGCTTGCAGTACCAATCGCAAGCACAGAACCGAGAATGCAACTGGTACCAGCAGTTTGGCAGGCCAGATCGGCAGGCTGATATCAATCGAGCTGTCGCGGCTCCACAGCGGAGCGGCAAAATCAAACGAGCGATCAAAATGCGACCAGCTGCCATAAACCAGCGCCATCATCAGCAGCAAGATCAGCAACACAGAAATCAGCTCGAACAACCACATGGCGCGGCCTCGAAGTGAGCCAATGAGAATATCCATGCGGATGTGGCCGCCATCGCGCTGCACATATGCAATGCCCATGAAGGCGATCAGTGGCATCACCTGCTCAATCCAGTCGACATATCCTGGCAATGGCATATTGAATGCGTTGCGGCCCCCAACCGAGACCACAGCCAGCACCATCAGCGAAAACACCGCCAACCCACTGACCAGCGCCAGTAGTTGTTCCAGTCGCACCAATTGGCCATCCAATCGGCTCAGCAGACTGCCATCTTCCAATACCGTTGCGCTAGACGCCATGGATCAGATCCTTACCAGTTCTTAGAAATCAAATGGGCCGGGCAATGATGCCCGGCCCAAAATCACATTTGACCCGCTTATTTGCGTGTCTCAGCCAAAGTATCCATCACAAGATCATACAATTCCTGCGCCGGAATGCCCTGCGCGGTCATGTCACTGATCCAAGCTTCACGGATTGGGTCAGCTGCAACAGTGCGGAACTCGGCCAGTTGTTCTTCCGAGATCTCTACCTTCTGCACGCCCTTTTCAGTCAGCACATCGTCCCACTTGGACAGCAGCTCGCCATAGTTGGCCAGATAGTGATCGATTGATTCACCAACCGAGCTGTCCAAAGCCTCACGCTCACCATCGCTCAGCGCATCATAGGCGTCGACATTGACCACCACTGGGCAGTTCACCGTGCCGGGGTTCAGGTTGGCGGTCCACCAATCGGCGCGATTGATAGTGCCAAAGGCCAGATGCGCGTGCTGAGCAAAGGCGACGGTGTCGACAACACCCGATTCCATCGCGTTATAGGCCTCAGTTGCAGTGACAGACGTTGGCACCGCGCCCACGGCCGCAAAGGCTTTGCCGATACCGCCGGTGGCACGCACCCGCATGTCTTTGAACGAATCCAGCGTCGCGCGCGGATCGCCGGTGCCAACCAGATTATACTGCGGCATTGGCGAGGTCATCAGCAGCTTGGCGTTCCAGCGCGCCAAATCAGCCTGAACCGCCGGGTGCGCATAAACCGCATTGGCCACGGCAACTTCTTCTTCCAAGGTGTTCACACCCAGGAATGGCAGCTCCAGTACGGTGATGGTCGGGTTCTTGTCACGGTGATAGCCAGCACAAAACTGCGCCATCTCAAACGCGCCAATGGAAATCCCGTCCAGGTTTTCCTTGTTTTTCGACAGACCACCATACGAGATATTCAGAGTAAAATCGCCGTTGGTCTTTTCGCTCACCAACTCGGCCAGACGCTCAACATGCTCGGTAAAGGCACGCCGCTTGCCCCAAACGGAAACGTTCCATTCGGTTGCAGCTGCCTCAGAGACAATGGCGAATCCTGCGGTTGCCATCAGCGCCGCGGTCAACATCTTAGTCATATTATTTCTCCCAATGTGCGCCATTGCTACGAGGCGCTTGGCTGCCAAGCTAGCGACAAGCCCCGCCGCTGCCAAGCCCCGCGAAAACACTGTGTGACAGGCCAGAGAACCCGAGCCAAAAGCACAGCATTCGAGTCACCGCACCACAGGTCCGACATAACGAAAACATGCGCAAAAATCACTAGGTTGCCACAAAATGTCACACGAGGTGGTTGCATCAAACCAGCCAATGACAGACTTTCATGACTGGGGATGCAGCATTGCAAGATTGGGTATCGTTGACAGCTAAAGCCCTTAGAGGCATAGAAAATTATGCTGTCAGGGCAAGCAAGTTTACAAATTGGAAAAACGGTCGGAAAATCGTTTACAAGCAAATCGTTATTTTCCCGTCGCTTATTCACAAATTTGCAACCTGCTCTATGATCGTCGCCGAGGATGGAAACGGTTTGACAGACCCGCCCACAGGGCTGTGGTGTGACAAGCTGATAATATTAAGAGGGAGGGACCCAGGATGACCACGCAACACGAGAGCCCCGTGTATCCGCCGTCGGCCGAGACAGTGGCCCGCGCGCATGTCGACGCTGCCAAGTATGAAGAAATGTATGCGGCCTCGATGGCCGAACCTGCTGCCTTCTGGGGTGAGCAAGGCCAGCGCATCGACTGGATCAAGCCCTATACCCAGGTAAAGGACGTCAATTTCAACTTTGGCGAGGTCTCGATCAACTGGTTCGCCGATGGTGCGTTGAACGTCAGCGCCAACTGTATCGACCGCCACCTGTCCAGCCGAGGCGACCAGACAGCGATCATCTGGGAACCGGACAGCCCCGAAGACCCGGCCTTGCACATCACTTATAATGAGCTACATCGCTCGGTCTGTAAAATGGCCAATGTTCTGGCTTCGATGGGGGTTAGCAAGGGCGATCGGGTCATCATCTATATGCCGATGATCCCCGAAGCAGCCTATGCCATGCTGGCCTGCGCCCGCATTGGTGCCATTCACTCCATCGTGTTTGCCGGTTTCAGCCCCGACGCGCTGGCCTCGCGGGTCAACGGATGTGGTGCCAAAGTGGTAATCACCGCCGATTACGCGCCGCGTGGCGGACGTCATACGCCGCTAAAGTCCAATGCCGACGCCGCCCTGCTGCATTGTCAGGACGATGTGAAATGCCTGGTGGTCAAGCGCACCGGCGGTCAGACCACTTGGGTTGACGGTCGCGACTATGACTACAACGCCCTGGCCGCAGACGCTGGTGACACCTTCACACCGGAGGAGATGAACGCCGAAGATCCGCTGTTCATCCTCTACACCTCTGGCTCTACCGGCCAACCCAAAGGCGTCGTGCATACCACCGGCGGTTATCTGGTCTACGCCGCGATGACCCACGAGATCACCTTTGATTACCATGACGGCGATGTTTACTGGTGCACGGCGGATGTTGGCTGGGTCACTGGCCACAGCTATATCGTCTATGGACCACTGGCCAATGGCGCCACCACACTGATGTTCGAAGGGGTACCAACCTATCCCGATGCCAGCCGGTTCTGGCAAGTTTGCGAAAAGCATAAGGTCTCTCAGTTCTACACCGCCCCCACTGCGCTGCGCGCGCTTATGGGGCAAGGCAATGAATGGGTCGAGAAATGCGATCTCTCCAGCCTGCGCACCCTGGGCACCGTCGGCGAGCCGATCAATCCCGAGGCCTGGAACTGGTACAACGACATCGTTGGCGGCGGCAAATGCCCGATTGTTGACACCTGGTGGCAGACCGAGACTGGCGGCCACCTGATGACGCCTCTGCCCGGTGCCCATGCCATGAAACCCGGCGCCGCGATGAAGCCGTTCTTTGGCATTCAGCCCGTTGTACTGGACCCGCAGTCCGGAGTTGAGATCGACGGCAACGATGTCGATGGCGTACTGTGCATCAAAGACAGCTGGCCCGGCCAGATGCGCACCATCTGGGACGACCACGAGCGGTTCCAAAAGACATACTTTGCAGACTACAAGGGCTACTACTTCACCGGTGATGGCTGCAAACGTGACGCCGATGGTGACTACTGGATCACTGGCCGGGTGGATGACGTGATCAACGTCTCGGGCCACCGTATGGGCACCGCCGAGGTCGAAAGCGCCCTGGTGGCGCATGTCGCCGTGGCCGAGGCTGCGGTGGTCGGCTACCCGCATCCGATCAAGGGCCAGGGCATCTATTGCTATGTCACCCTGATGAACAACGCCGAACCCAGCGATGCGCTGCTGAAAGAGCTGCGGACTTGGGTCCGTACCGAGATTGGCCCGATTGCCAGCCCGGATGTGATCCAATGGGCCCCGGGCCTCCCTAAAACCCGCTCGGGCAAAATCATGCGTCGTATTCTGCGTAAGATTGCCGAAAGTGATTTTGACACCCTTGGCGATATTTCGACCCTGGCCGATCCTTCGGTGGTTGAAGATCTGATTGCCAACAGGGCTGGAAAATAGGGGAATGAGCATGAGTTCAGAGGTCACCCCCTCCCCCGCAGTTCTGATCCTGCTGGGGCCACCCGGCGCCGGCAAAGGCACCCAAGCCCGCATGCTAGAACAGCGTTTTGGCATGGTGCAACTCTCGACCGGCGATCTGCTACGTGCCGCTGTGACTGCAGGAACTGAGGCTGGCAAGGCGGCAAAGGCCGTAATGGAGTCCGGCGGGTTGGTCAGCGACCAGATCGTCATCAACATCCTGCGTGATCGGCTGACCGAGCCTGACTGTGCCAAAGGGGTTATCCTCGACGGTTTCCCGCGCACCACAGTGCAGGCACAGGCGCTGGACAAGCTGCTGAGTGAATCCGGGCAGAAGATCAATGCGGCCATCAGTCTTGAGGTTGATGACGCCGCCATGGTCGCCAGAATCTCGGGTCGTTTCACCTGCGGCAGCTGCGGCGAAGGCTATCACGACAGCTTCAAAGCTCCAGCTCAGGACGGCACCTGTGACAAATGTGGTGCTGCGGACATGAAACGCCGCGCCGATGACAACGCCGAGACCGTCGGCTCACGACTGGAGGCTTATCACGCGCAAACCGCGCCGCTAATTGCCTACTACCGTGACAAAGGCGTGCTGAAATCGGTGGATGCCATGGGCGAGATCACCACTATCGCCATCGCAATGGCAAAGCTGGCAGATCAAGCCATGAGCTAACTTTCGCGGCCCCCGCACTGTCGGGGGCCGTTTTGATTGGTGGACAAAACCACGCCTGCGTGTCAGGTCAGCGTTTGGGACCATAAAAGAGCGCACGGCATGTCCGAAACCAAATTTATTCCAGGGCCAGAGACCGCCCATGCCTATCGCACCGCGCTGGGCTGTTTTGGTACCGGCGTCACCGTGATCACCACCATGACGGACCGTGGTCCTTTGGCCATCACCGCCAATAGCTTTACCTCGGTCTCGATGGCTCCGCCCCTGCTCCTGTGGTGCCCAGCAAACAGATCTCTACGCCACGATGCCTTTGTCAACGCCAAGGATTTCACCATTCACGTGATGGGCGAAGACCAGTTGGACATGGCCAAGCATTTTGCCAGCAATGGCGAGGCCTTCGATACAGTAGACTGGCAGACCAGTGACGCAGGCACCCCCACCCTGCCGGGCTGCATCGCCCGCTTTGAATGCCACCATTATGCCTGCCATCCGGGCGGTGACCATTCGATCCTGATTGGTGAAGTCCTGTCCGTCACCACCCGCCCCGGTAAGGGATTGATATTCAAACACGGTCTCTACGGCGGCTTTCTAGAGCAGTCCTGACCTGCGACCCCAGACTTACTGCCTGCGCCGCGCCTCTGACCGAAATTGCACCGCACTTGGTTGTCGGCGGTACTGCGGCTCTTGAATTTCCTGAGTTTGGCAGGCGCTGCACAGGGCTATAAGCTGCAACACCTCCTCCGAGGCTTGCACACCGCGCCCGCCCCAGATGCGGGCCAACAACCGATCCATCATCGATTTGGCGACAAAAGGTTCACCGCAGGACGTGCAATGAAACGGTTCGGCCTTATGCAGAACCTTGCGCGCATCTGCTCTGGGGAGCGGATCCAATCTGGGCATTAGTTGCAGCGCATCCTCAGGGCAGATAGACCGGCACATTCCACACTGGATGCAGCTGCTTTCCACAAAAAGCAACTCACTCTTATGCTCGCCGATAGACAAGGCGTCTGTCGGGCACAGCCACACGCAACTCTGGCACATGGTACAGGCCGATTCATCTAGCTGCACTGTTCCATAAGGCGCATCCGCCGGCAAAGGCACCGGCGCCAGCGCCGTGGGCAACAAAACTGCGGCACAAGACCGCGCGGTGGCCCGACGGCTTGCAGCGACGACAGGGAAATCATGTCGCCAAGGCCCTGTTATTTCGGGTAAAGCCTGCAGAATCTCCGCAAGCCGGTGGACAGATCCAAACAAATCCAGTCGCCCATTTCCGCCCATCGCCCGCGCCATTTCAACTTCCTGGTGCTGAATTGCCATGGTCTCTGGTGCCACCAGTTTCTGTAACAAGACATGATCAAATCCCATAGCCAACGCCAGCAGCACGTCAACGTGACCAATCCGGTCAAGGGCGCAGACCTCCACTGTGTGCACCCGCGCGGTGCAGTCGGAATCCTCAGCCTGACTGACTGCCATTTCCCCCATTGTGTCATGCAGTATCAAAATATGGGTTTGCGCCGCGGTTTTCCGCCGCTCCAGCGCCGCCTGACAAATCGATAGCAGCGGCAATTCAGCCCGCCCGACCTGCGGCTGGTACAAGTCCACCACATTGGTCCACTTGCGTTTCGAAGCGCGCAGGCAGTGACCACAACCTGCCACATCAACACTGCGGCATAGGCAAAGACCTGATCGTTTCCAATCGGACATTCTCACCCCTTCTGGGCTGGCCAATTCTCCGAACTCAAATAATCATTCAAGTTCACTCTACCTTAACGAGTTCTAGCGTTCCGTTAGATCATATCAAGGCAGCGCATAACTTCTTTATTCTGTATTGATTCTGGAAATGAATGGGCCCGCCGCGAATAATCACAGCGGGCCCAACGAACTTTCACAACTCAACCTATGGAGATGCAGCGAGTTACTTCAGCGCAGCATCAGTAATGGCATGTGTCCAAGCGCCTTCCGGTGCCTTGGTGATCACCGGATCCGAACCACCGCCCAGCAACGTGGCCACGGTCCGATCAAAGTCAGCCGGATCCAGAGCACCATTGCTACCCGCAGTCAGTTTGGCAATCTCAGCCATCATCCGCTGCTGGTGTGCTTCTGTTTGCGCACCAGATGCATCGTTATCCAGCACGATGTCAGCAGCTTCGCTTGGGTTGGCCTCAGCATATTTCCAGCCCTTCATCGACGCGCGTACAAAGCGCACCATCTTGGCCTGGAATTCCGGATCTTCAAGGTTGCTTTCCAGCGCATAAATACCGTCTTCCAGCGTCGCAACACCTTGGTCTTCATACTTGAAAGTCACCAGTTCATCCTCGGACACGCCTGCATCCAACACCTGACCATACTCGTTATAGGTCATGGTCGAAATACAATCAGCCTGACGCTGCAACAGTGGATCAACGTTGAAACCCTGCTTCAGCACAGTCACGCCGTCGTCACCACCATCGGTGCTGATACCTTCTTTGCTCATCCAGCTCAGGAATGGATATTCATTGCCATAGAACCAGACCCCAATGGTCTTGCCCTTGAAATCCGCCGGGCTGGTGATGCCGGTGTCTTTCCAGCATGTCAGCATCAGCCCCGAGCTTTTGAACGGCTGGGCAATATTCACCACCGGCAGACCCTTCTCGCGCGCCGCCAGAGCCGAAGGCATCCAGTTCAGCATCACGTCAGCGCCACCACCGGCCAGAACCTGCGGTGGAGCAATATCCGGACCACCCGGCAGGATGGTCACATCCAGATCTTCTTCGCTATAAAATCCCTTATCCAGCGCCACGTAATAGCCAGCGAATTGTGCCTGTGTCACCCATTGCAGCTGCAAACGGACTTCATCGGCGGCTTGCGCGGTGCCTGCAGCACCCAGCGCCAGAGCGGCGGCTGTCAAAATGTGTTTCATTGGTAGTTACTCCCTGTGGTTATGGCCAAAGCTTGCAAGAATTTGACCATCCGTTCAAAGTTTTTCTTATTCCCATCGCAAAGCCTTCATAACCCTGCACAGGTATTGAGCACGAACAGCCAAAAGAAATGGCCCCGAAGTACCCGTCCGGTATCGCAGCCCCTTCGCAAAGGGACCGCGGAATTTCAATTCTCACCGCCGTTGCGACGGGTGCCAGAAAGTAAGAGATTTCTCCACCATCGCCACCGAGCCATAAAACATCGACCCAGCCAAAGCCGCCACCACGATCTCGGCCCAGACCATGTCCAGCGACAGTTTCCCAACGCTGGTGGAAATCCGGAACCCCATACCAACGGTGGGCGAGCCAAAGAACTCAGCAACAATCGCCCCAACCAGCGCGAGAGTGGTGGAGATCTTCAATCCGTTAAAAACAAACGGCAGCGCCGCCGGCAGACGCAGCTTGAAAAAGCTCTGCCAGTAGCTGGCCGCATAGGTCTGCATCAAATCCCGTTGCATAGCGCTGGTCTCGCGCAGTCCGGCCACAGTGTTCACCAGCACCGGAAAGAATACCATGACAACAACCACTGCAGCCTTGGAATGCCAGTCAAAGCCAAACCACATCACCAGGATCGGCGCAGTGCCAACAATCGGCAGGGCAGCCACAAAATTGCCCACCGGCAACAACCCCCGACGCAAAAAATCACTGCGATCCATCACAATCGCCATCAGGAATGCCGCAGAACAGCCAATCACATAGCCACTCACCGCCCCCTTAACAAAGGTCTGCAGGAAGTCTTCCCACAGTTTGGAGAGGTTCCCGGCAAAGGCAACAGCTATATCCGATGGCGCCGGCAGGATCACTAATGGCACCTGCAACCCCTTCACCAAAAATTGCCAAACCAACAACAGCGTCACGCCAAAAATCACTGGAACCAGCAACTGCACCAGACGAGTTTCCGCCTGCGGCCCATTGGCCAACCGCGCATTTAGCCACCAACCACCGCACCAAATCAACGCGGCAAGACCGACCATCAACATGCCAATCCCCCCCGCTTCTTCTTGTTCAAAATACCTCGGGGGAGCCGCGCAGCGGCGGGGGCTCGCCCCCGTTTACGTCCAAAAATCATGCGCCCATCCCCATCCGCTTCAGAACAACCCGCTCTATCACCCCCAGCAAAGCCACCAAACAAGCAGCCAGAATTGCTGCGGCAAACAAAGCCGACCAAATCTGCACCGTTTGCCCGTAATAGCTCCCGCCCAGCAATCGCGCCCCAAGTCCCGCCACAGCACCCGTTGGCAACTCGCCAACAATGGCCCCAACCAATGACGCCGCAATACCGATCTTCAGCGAGGTAAACAGATAAGGCATCGAGGCCGGCAGACGCAGCTTCCAGAACCCCTGATTAAGGTTGGCACTATAGGTCCTCAGCAAATCCAGCTGCATGCTATCCGGGCTGCGCAGGCCTTTAACCATACCCACAACCACCGGAAAGAAACTCAGATAGGCCGAGATAATCGCTTTGGGCAGTATCCCCTGAACTCCAATGGAATACAGTACTACAATGATCATCGGAGCCAGCGCGATAATAGGTATGGTCTGGCTGACAATTGCCCAAGGCATCACCGACATATCCATAACGCGCGAATGTACGATCCCTACGGCCAGCAATATCCCCAGCCCGGTCCCAATAGCAAAGCCCAACAGCGTCGCACTCAGCGTCACCCAGCCATGAAAGAACAGGCTGCGTTTGGACATGGTCTTGCCCTTCAACACCATCGCACCGGTGGTTTTCCACAACTCCACCGCCACCTGATGCGGTGCCGGCAGTCGTGGCCGTTTCTGCGCCCATGTGGCCGGAATGGCAAAGCTGTTGTCCAGCACCAGTCCAATCACACCCATATCCCGCCGCTCCTTCGCGCCCGCCGGAACAACCGTGACACCTGCGCGTTCGGCCTCAGTTAAAACGCCCTTGATATTCATCGGCAGGCAAGCCGCATACCAAAGGGCAATGATCACAGCCAGCACCGTGAGAACCGCAACGAGGGTCTTCATGATACGGTCCTTCGTAGGGTGCGTGCTGGCACGCACCAGCTATTTTCTACCAAGCTTGCTGGGTTACACATCGTCGCCATGCCCCGCCCGCAGACCTTCGCGTACCCGATGCGCGATCTCGATAAATTCCGGGCTGTCACGAATATCCAACGGCCGCTCTTTCGGCAGTGGGCTTTCGATCACATCAGTAATCCGCCCGGGCCGCGGGCTCATCACCACGATCTTGGTCGACAGATACACCGCCTCGGGGATCGAGTGAGTGACAAAAGCGATGGTCTTATTAGTACGCGCCCACAGCTTTAACAGTTGCTCGTTCAGATGATCGCGTACGATCTCGTCCAGCGCCCCAAATGGCTCGTCCATCAAAAGGATATCCGCATCAAACGCCAGTGCCCGCGCGATGCTCGCCCGCTGCTGCATGCCGCCAGACAACTGCCAAGGATACTTGCCTTCAAACCCTGACAATTCAACAAGTTCTAACACTTCGTTAACACGCTTGTCCTGCTCGGACTTGGAATACCCCATAATTTCAAGCGGCAGCTTGATGTTACGGGCGATGTTACGCCAAGGATACAGGCCCGAGGCTTGAAACACATAGCCATAAGCCCGCTGACGCCGAGCCTCATCCGGAGACATGCCGTTAACGGTAATCTCACCGCCAGTAGGCTGCTCCAGCGCCGCCATCACCCGCAGGAACGTCGTCTTGCCGCAGCCAGACGGTCCGATAAAGCTGACAAAGTCACCCTTGTTGATGGTCAGGTTCACATCCCTGAGCGCCTGCACCGGCCCGTCATTGGTGGGAAACACCAGATCCAGATTACGGGCTTCTACGACAGCCTGGGTAGTAGATTCAGTAGTCATCATAATGCCTTGATAAGACAGGTTAACAGGGCGCCGCACTGCAACGCCCTACCCTGAGTTAAACGCCAGTTACCGGAATACCCGACCGCTCAACCGCTCGTGGCGAGGTCAGCTCTTTCCAGGTGCTCAACGCAGTGTTTACGCTTGTATTGGCTTCACGCGCTACAAACTTGCCATGGCCTTCCTGACAGCGGATCTCGCCATCATGAACCGCCACATGCCCGCGGGTCAGCGTAAAGCGCGGCAAGCCTTTGACCTCATTCCCTTCGAACACGTTGTAATCAATCGAGCTCTGCTGGGTAGAGGCCTGAATGGTCTTACTTTTCTCAGGATCCCAGACAACCAGATCCGCATCAGCGCCGACCAGAACCGCACCCTTTTTCGGGTAACAATTCAAGATCTTGGCAATATTGGTCGAAGTCACGGCAACAAATTCATTCATCGTCAACCGGCCTGTGGCCACGCCGTGCGTCCACAACATCGGCATCCGGTCTTCCAGCCCTCCAGTGCCATTGGGGATCTGCGTGAAATCACCAATCCCATTGCGTTTCTGCTCGGTGGTAAAGGCACAGTGATCAGTCGCAACAACCGAGAGTGACCCCGACTGCAAACCAGCCCACAGGCTGTCTTGATGTTTCTTATTACGGAACGGAGGCGACATCACCCGGCGCGCCGCATGGTCCCAATCGGGATTGAAATACTCGCTCTCATCCAGTGTCAGGTGCTGGATCAACGGCTCACCCCAGACCCGTTTGCCCTGCATCCGCGCCCGCCGGATCGCCTCGTGACTATCCTCGCAAGAGGTATGAACCACATAGAGCGGCACCCCGGCCATATCAGCAATCATGATCGCCCGGTTGGTGGCTTCACCTTCAACCTGAGGCGGCCGCGAATAGGCATGTGCCTCGGGGCCAGTATTGCCAGCAGCCAGTAATTTGGCGCTCAGCTCGGCCACCACATCACCATTCTCGGCATGAACCATGGCGATCCCGCCCAGCTCAGCCAGGCGCTGGAACGACGAATACAGCTCGTCATCATTCACCATCAGCGCGCCTTTATAGGCCATGAAGTGTTTGAAGGTGTTGATGCCGCGTTCCTGAATGACGGTCTTGATGTCGTCAAACACCTGCTCGCCCCACCATGTCACCGCCATGTGGAACGAATAGTCACAATTGGCGCGGGTGGATTTGTTGTCCCAACGCTTCAGCGCATCCAGCAGGCTCTCGCCCGGACTTGGCAGCGCAAAATCCACCACCATAGTGGTACCGCCAGCCAAACCCGCCCGCGTGCCACTTTCAAAATCATCCGAGCTGTAGGTGCCCATGAAAGGCATCTCAAGATGGGTATGTGGATCAATCCCACCCGGCATCACGTAACAGCCAGTGGCGTCGAGCTCTTCATCACCCTTCAGGTTCGGCCCGATCTGCGTAATCACCCCGTTCTCAATCAAGACGTCAGCTTTATAGGTCAAATCAGCGGTGACAATGGTACCGTTCTTGATGACTTTATTCATGATTATAACTCCCTGCAGTCGCCATCGGCGATCCGTCCTTCATCTGGCCACAAATATCCCGAGGGAGCGGCCCCACAATGTCGCGGAGACAGAGCCCCAATTACTCCACGATCTCAGCCGTCTCAACCACAGCATGGAACAACACATTGGCACCCGCAGCCGCCCATTCCGAACTGATCTCTTCAGCCTCGTTATGGCTTAGGCCATCCACACAAGGGCACATCACCATCGCAGTCGGCGCCACACGGTTGATCCAGCAGGCATCATGACCGGCCCCGGAAATCAGATCGGTATGGGAATATCCCAACTTCTCAGCCGCATTACGTACCGCGGTGACACATCCTTCATCAAAAGTGACCGGATCAAACCCACCTACCTTTTCAAACTCGATCGTCATTGCCATGGCGTCAGCAATATCCTGGCCTTCCTCACGCAGACGCAGCTCCATATCCTCGATCACTTCCAACTCAGGCGAGCGAAAATCAACGGTGAATACCACCTTGCCGGGGATCACATTGCGCGAGTTCGGAAATACTTCGATATGCCCGGCCGCGCCGACAGCATGAGGCGCATGGCTCCAGGCAATCTCGTCCACCGCCTCCAGCACCCGTGCCATCGCCAAGCCAGCATTTCGTCGCATTGGCATCGGCGTAGATCCAGTATGGGCGTCCTTCCCAGTGATCGTCACCTGTGTCCAGCTCAGCCCCTGACCATGAGTGACAACACCAATATCTTTTTCGTCGGCTTCCAAAATTGGCCCCTGCTCGATATGCAATTCAAAGAATGCATGCATCTTGCGCGCGCCGACCTCTTCCTCGCCCCGCCAGCCGATCCGGCTCAACTCATCGCCAAATTTCTTGCCCTCAGCATCTTCGCGCCCGTAGGCCCAATCCTGAGTGTGAATACCCGCAAACACCCCCGACGACAGCATCGCCGGCGCATAGCGCGTTCCCTCTTCATTGGTAAAATTGGTCACCACAATGGGATGTTTTGTCTTGATATTTATATCGTTCAGCGTGCGCAGGATCTCTAACCCACCAAGAACACCCAACACGCCATCGTACTTGCCACCCGTCGGCTGGGTATCCAGATGCGAGCCAACATAAACCGGCAGCGCGTCTGGGTCGGTTCCTTCGCGACGCGCAAACATATTGCCCATCTGGTCCAACCCCATGGTACAACCAGCGGCTTCGCACCAGCTCTGAAACAGAGCCCGCCCTTCGCCATCTTCGTCCGTAAGGGTTTGGCGATTGTTGCCACCGGCCACGCCGGGGCCAATCTTGGCCATATCCATCAGGCTGTCCCACAGCCGCTCGCTATTGATTACTAGATTCTGTCCAAGCGTAGCCATGACCGTGATCCTTCCCCGTCTGTTCACCTTTTGGCGATATTATTCCGCAGGCCATCCCATGTCTTGCGACATTGATTTGACCAACTGGTAAAACTCACGCTATCACGGGTCAGGCACCAGTCAAGAAATTGCAGCGCAAAGGCACCAAAAACCCTAAAAAATCATAGGGAAATGCCGGAAAATCAGGCACCAACAGATTGCCACCCGAGACAGGACCAAAGACACAGCGATGACAAAAGCTCCTAGCCCGACCCGTATTCAGAAAAAGAATCGCGCCGCCATCCTCGAAGCCGCGTTGGAGGTGTTTTCCACTCATGGTTTTCGCGGCACAACAGTGGACCAGATCGCCACCGAGGCCGGGTTAAGCAAACCCAATCTACTGTACTATTTCCCCTCAAAGGAAGCTATCTTCAACGAGTTGATGTCGGGCCTTCTCGACACCTGGCTGGACCCCCTGCGCTCGCTGGATCCCGACGGCGACCCGTTGCAAGAAATCCTCTCCTACGTTGAGCGAAAACTACAAATGAGTCGCGATTTTCCACGCGAAAGCCGACTTTATGCCAATGAAATTGTACAGGGCGCACCGCGCATGCTGGACACAATTTCCAACGATTTAAAATCTCTAGTCGAGGAAAAATCTGCCCTTCTGGACAGCTGGATGGCTGCCGGAAAAATCAACCGCACCCATCCCAAACATCTGCTGTTTTCCATCTGGTCGCTCACCCAGCATTACGCGGATTTCGACGTGCAAGTGCGTACCCTGATGGGCGACGAAGATCCCTTTGACGCAGCCCCCGACTATCTGGAAACCCTATACCGCCGCATGCTGACGCCGCGCAACTGACCAAACACAGCAAAGGCGACTCTCTCGAGCCGCCCCCTTCTTCTTGTCAAAAATACCTCCGCCGGAGGCAGGCGCCGCAAGGCGCCCCTTTATTCCGCTGCCGTTGCCGAAGGATTATTGGGATGTGTGGTCCAATTGGCATAATCCTCTGACACTACATCTCCAGTTCGCTCGTCCAATTGACCCGGTGCGACCTGTTCCAGCGTGATGCAATCCTCAACCGGGCAGACATTCACGCACAGATTACAAGCAACACATTCGTCATCCTTGACGGTAAACACCCGATCAGCCGACATCTCGATTGCCTGATGCGAGGTGTCCTCACAAGCTGCAAAACACCGACCACATTTGATGCAGTCATCTTGGCTAATCACCGCCTTAGCGACATAGTTCAGGTTCAGATACTGCCAATCCGTAACATTTGGCACCGCCTGCCCCATGAAATCGGCAATCGAGGAATGTCCTTTCTCATCCATCCACTGGGACAGACCGGAAATCATCTCTTCAACAACCTTAAAGCCATAGGTCATCGCCGCAGTGCAGACCTGAACATTGCCCGCACCCAATGAGATGAACTCCGCCGCGTCACGCCAGGTGGTTACCCCACCAATGGCCGAGATCGGCAATCCATGTGTTTCAGGATCACGGGCAATTTCTGCCACCATGTTCATCGCAATCGGCTTGACCGCCGGACCACAATAGCCACCGTGTGTTCCCTTATCCCCAATCGTCGGATTGGGCGCCATAATATCCAGATCCACCGACACGATTGAATTGATGGTGTTGATCAGGCTCACCGCATCCGCACCGCCGTTCTTGGCGGCCCGTGCAGGTTGACGAATATCGGTGATATTGGGTGTCAGCTTTACGATCACCGGCTTAGAATAGTATTTCTTGCACCACTCGGTAACCATCTGAATGTACTCAGGTACCTGCCCCACCGCAGATCCCATACCGCGCTCGGCCATGCCGTGCGGACAGCCAAAGTTCAGTTCAATACCATCCGCTCCAGTGGCCTCGACCTTAGGCAGGATGTCCTTCCAGGCCTGCTCTTCGCATGGCACCATCAACGAGACGATGATGGCGTGATCCGGGTAATCTTTCTTGACCCGGGTGATCTCTTCTAGGTTCACTTCCAAAGGTCGATCGGTGATCAACTCGATGTTGTTCAACCCCAGCAGCCGACGATCCGCCCCAAAGATCGCGCCATAACGCGGCCCATTGACGTTGACCACAGGTGGGCCTTCTTCACCCAACGTTTTCCATACCACGCCGCCCCATCCGGCCTCAAAGGCACGGCGTACGTTGTATTCTTTGTCCGTTGGCGGCGCCGAGGCCAGCCAAAACGGGTTCGGGGATTTTATGCCCAAAAATTCAGTTGTCAGATCAGCCATTTGTCTGCTCCTTGAAGTGCAAGCTTGAAACCGCCAGCGCGATCCCAAAGTTGGCTCAGCCCATCAGGCTGGAATGAATGTCAATTGCGCTGTCACGGCCTTCGGCCACCGCTGTCACGGTCAGGTCTTCGCCACCCGAGGCACAATCGCCCCCAGCCCAAACGCCTGAGACAGACGTACGGCCCGCGTCATCAACCTTGATCTTGCGCCCCTCCAGCGCCAGCCCCTCAGGCTGACCCTCCAGGTTTTGACCAATGGCCTTGAACACCTGCTCTGCCGCCAGACGAAACGTTTCGCCAGTACCAGAAACCCGACCATCCTCGATCTTAGTGTATTCCAGCTCAATCTCACTGGCAGCCCCATCGCCATGCACCGCAACCGGCATCACATTGAACATCAGCTTGACCCCTTTCGAGGTCGCCAGGTCCTGCTCAAACCGGCTGGCGCCCATGGCTTCCTGACCACGTCGGTAGGCAATAGTGACATTCTCGGCACCCAGCAGTTTCGACTGCACTGCGGCATCCACCGCAGTCATACCGCCACCAATCACCACCACATTGCGGGCCACAGCCAGCTTAGATAGATCACTTGCCTGGCGCAGCTCCGAGATAAACTCAACCGCGTCGCGCGCACCGTTCTTGTCCTCGCCCGGAGCACGCAGAGCATTGACGCCCGCCAAACCAATCGACAGGAACACCGCGTCAAAATCAGCCTTCAGCCCTTCCAGCGTCAAACCACCGCCCAGGCCCTTGCCATGCACAGTGCTGATACCACCAATCTGCATCAGCCAATCGACCTCGCGCGCCGCAAAATCATTGGTGCTTTTGTAGGCGGCGATACCAAATTCGTTCAGGCCGCCCGACTTGTCCTTCACCTCGTGGATCACCACTTCATGGCCCAGCATGGCCAACCGATGCGCCGCCGCCAGGCCAGCAGGACCAGCTCCAACAACCGCAATGCGCTTACCGGTGCTCGCAGCACGGCTGAACGGATGACCCTCCTTGGCCATCAACGTGTCGGTGGCATAGCGCTGAAGGCGGCCAATCTCGACCGGCTTGCCCTCGGCAGTCTCGCGCACACAGACTTCTTCGCAGAGCGTCTCTGTCGGACAAACCCGCGCACACATACCGCCCAGAATGTTCTGCTTCAGAATGCTGCGCGCCGCCGCCTCTGGGTTCCCGGTCTGAATCTCACGGATGAATTGCGGGATGTCGATACTGGTCGGACATGCCGCCATGCAAGGAGCGTCGTAGCAAAAATAGCAACGATCCGCCGCCACTGATGCCTCGTGCACGGTATAGGCAGGATGCAAATCTCCGAAGTTTTCGGCAATTTTCTGGCTGGGCAAACGCCCCGCCACAACGCCGGATGCCTGATGGCTACTCGCCATTGGGTGTCTCCTTGGATGTGTTCTTGTTACATCCAGAGTGCCACATTTCAATTTTTTATCAACTGGTAAAATTTTGAAAACGAGAGAAAATTCAAGAAAACGCGGACAATAACTACCTAAAACATTGATTTAATTCGGACTTCCGGTAACCGGTGCCGTCGGGCCAAGTGGCTCGACGCAGTCCAACGATTCGCACTACCCTGCTGTTTTCCCCTACCGCACATTGGTCACTTTCATAACCAAACCGCCCACAGGTCCCGTCAGAGTGACACCATCGCCGTGGCTTCAATCTCTACCTTGGCGTCGTCTTCAATCAGGTCTGCGACCACAACCATCGTCATCGCAGGGAAATGATAGCCCATCACGTCACGATAGGCCTGCCCGACTTCCCGCTGGTGCGCGAGGTACTCTGCCTTATCGGTCACATACCATGTCAGCCGGGTGATATCCGTTGCCGCGCCACCCGCCTCTTCTACCACCGCAAGAATGTTGCGCAGAGCCTGCTTCATCTGGCCTATGAAATCCCGCGCCTCAAACACCTGCTGTGCAGTCCAGCCAATCTGCCCGCCAACAAACAACATCCGGCCCTCACCGACCATACCGTTGGCATAACCTTTGGCTACTTTCCATCCCTCGGGATGTACTGAGATTGTCGGCATGGCACGGATTCCTGTTGCTGAGATCACCCCATTATCTCGCACAACTGAATTTACTTCAAGCTTAAAGCATCCGGCGACCCTCAGCATGAAAAAAAGGGCGCACCAAACGGCCCGCCCCTGCTTCATCTTATCACAAATACTCCGGGGTTTGGGGCCGCGCCCCAATCCACCAGCCCCCGGAGATCACATCCCCAGCGCTTCTTTGTACATTTCCAATACCGCCTCTTCCTCGGCGATGTCATCTTTGTCACGCTTGCGCAGGGCCACCAACTTACGGATCACCTTGGTGTCGTAACCGCGCCCCTTGGCCTCTGCCATGACTTCCTTCATTTGGTCGGCCAGGTCTTTCTTCTCCGTGTCAAGCTGCTCAAGCCGCTCGACAAACTGCCGCAACTCGCCTGCGGTCACACGGTAGCTGTCGCTTTTTTCTTGTTCGGTCACGTCCATCTTCGGCTCCGTCGCAGTGGGATTAAAGAGGCCGGAATACAGCCCAACACGCGCCACCGCAAGCTTCGATTGCTGCCATCGCCTTGCACCCGGCCCCGCAATCCATTAGGCGCGACAACGAACGTCGCACAGGAGCCCAGCCATGTTTGAAATCCTTGTCTGGATCGGTGCAGCCATATCCCTTACGGGTCTGGGAGGTTTGCTCTGGTGCATCCTGCGTGTCATGCGCGCCCGCAAACAGGATCTGGATGACGACGCCCTGCGCGCCGTGGTTCAATCGGTTCTGCCCTATAATCTGGGCGCTATGCTGCTTTCCATGCTCGGGCTGATGCTGGTGGTGGTTGGGGTGATGCTGGGGTGATCCAGTCAGACCGGAAAATTGTCGAAATACGCTTCGATTGCCTCTTCGCCAAGCGCCCTATCAAGACGTAGTAGACGCGATGGCACCGGCTCTCCACTGGCCCGCATCCGGCTCAACACGCGGTTGAACTCCGGCTGCATTGACTGCCGGGCCGCCGTACTAGCCCCAACAATGCGCTGTTCCAATCGCTCAGCGAGCCGCAATAGTTCGACGCTCTGCATTTTTTGATCCTCCGTCTATTTGTCTCAGAATGACACGGCCACGACATCTGGAAATGGAAATTCATCCCGGCTACTGCTATAGTGCTGCTTATTTACGCTGCCATTGCGGCCTACACCGATGCCCCAAAAGCTGACCACCACAGCCGCGGGTAAACCGAGGTTGACGGGCCAAGCCGCACAAATAATGGCGCGCCCCATGATGCGGACGTTGCCGCCAAATCACTGTCATTTCCCTTGATACACATTCACAATTCACCATATGATAACAGGAACGAATGGAGATCCGACCATGACGCCTATCATCAAAGCCTTTTTTGACGAGGCCACCAATACGGTTTCTTACGTCGTGCACGAACCGCAAGGCAGCGCCTGCGCCATCATCGATTCGGTACTGGATTTTGATCATGCCTCGGGCCGCACCGACACCTCCTCGGCCGACGCGATCATTGCCTGGATCAACGACCAAGCGCTAGATGTTCAATGGATCCTGGAAAGCCACGTCCATGCCGACCATCTGTCCGCGGCCCCATACCTACAGGAAAAACTGGGCGGAAAAGTTGGCATAGGCGCCAAGATCACCGAGATCCAGGACACCTTTGGCAAGGTCTTCAACGAGGGCACCGAGTTCCAACGCGACGGCAGCCAGTTCGACGCGCTTTTTACCGAAGGCGACAGTTTTCACATCGGCCAGATGCGGGCGGATGTGATGCACACGCCGGGACATACCCCGGCCTGCATGACCTATGTGATCGGGGATGCCGCCTTTGTCGGCGACACGCTTTTCATGCCCGACTTTGGCACCGCGCGCTGTGATTTCCCTGGCGGATCGTCGGAAATGCTCTACGCATCGATCCAGAGAATCCTCGCTTTGCCAAATGAAACCCGTGTCTTTGTCGGCCATGATTACAAGGCACCCGGCCGCGATCAATACTCCTGGGAAACCACCGTGGGCGAGCAAAAGGCCCTGAACGTCCATATCGGCCATGGACGCAGCATCGAGGATTTCACCGGACTACGTGATGCCCGCGACGCCACATTGGGCATGCCCAAGCTCATCCTGCCATCGCTACAGATTAACATGCGCGCCGGGCAGATGCCCGAGCCGGACGATCAGGGCGATGTATTTCTAAAACTTCCGCTCAACAAACTCTGACCCACAGGACAACCCTGGACCTAGAATAAAGGATTTCAATATGGAAATGGACTGGATCTGGGGCCTCGTCGGCGGCGGTCTCATTGGGTTGGGCGGCGCAGTCTATCTGCTTGGCAATGGCCGCATTATGGGCGCCAGTGGAATTCTAGGCGGGCTAATCGACGGTACTGAACGCAATGCGGCAGTTGAAAAACTGGCTTTTCTGGCCGGTGTCGTGTTGCTGCCGCTGATCCTTCAAACAGTGTTCGCGGCCCAAGCCAGCACCCACATGACCAGCAACATAACCATCATCATCGCGGCAGGCCTGCTGGTCGGCATCGGCACCCGCATCGCCAATGGCTGCACCTCGGGTCACGGCGTTTGTGGGATTTCAAGACTATCGCTGCGCGGCATCGTCGCCACTGTGTTCTACATCCTCGCCGGCGGACTGACGCTTACGCTGTTCCGTCACGTTCTGGGAGTTATCTGATGCGGCTATTTCTGTCTTTCCTGGCTGGCGGATTGTTTGGCGCTGGTCTTTTCATTTCTGGCATGACTGACACCACCAAGGTTCTGGGTTGGCTCGACGTATTCGGCGATTGGGACCCAACCCTGGCCTTTGTGATGGGCGGTGCAATTGTTCCAATGTTCTTCGCCTGGCGGCTGACTGTAGGCCGTGCACCGCTGGTCGGCGGCAGTTTCCCGGCACCATCAAAATCCGAGATCGATCACCGTCTCGTCATCGGCTCAGCCATGTTTGGCATGGGTTGGGGGTTGGTTGGCCTGTGCCCGGGACCAGTCATTGCCTCGATCACATATAACGGCTGGGGAGGCCTGTTGTTCCTGGTGGCGATGCTGGCCGGCATGTTGGCGGCACCTAAATTTGGTGTGCAGCTAGACCGGCTGGCGACAAAAGCGTAAAGAGGCAGATATGGACCCACGCTGTATCACACCCCGCTACTTCGTCTCGCCGCAGATCGCGGCCGAGGATCTGCAAGCTCTGGCCGAGGCTGGCTTCAAAGCTGTCATCTGCAACCGCCCCGACGCAGAGGTGCCTCCAAGCCATCAGGCCGAAGCCATCCGTGTCGCCGCCGAAGCAGCCGGATTGCGCTTCGAGGAACTGCCGCTGACCCATCAGACCATGACTGTCGAGAATGTTTCCAAGCAACGTGAACTTGCCGAGATCTGTGACGGGCCAGTGCTGGCCTATTGCGCGTCCGGCACCCGGTGCTCAATCGTTTGGGCACTGGGACATGCAAGCGATATGACGCCAGACACCATTCTCAGCAAAACCGCCGCAGCAGGCTATCAATTGGATAATCTGCGCCCCACCTTAGAGCAACTGACCGACAAAAGCTGATGGATCTGTGAGATCCGCGAAGGAACGCTTCGACCATCAGGTCTGGAGCGTTTTTTTTCGTTTTCAAAACGCGGATCAGATTGTATCAGGCAGCCCGGCCAATTCCGAAATTTCTGCCATAGCATCATCAGCGTCAAAGTCACCCAAAGCGCCCATTGGGCCGGTGCCCAACAGATCGGACATGTCCCCACCCAAATCACCGGCGCCCAAATCACCGGCACCAGAAGCCATACCGTCAAGAGCCAGATCGCCCATTCCAGCCATTGGCAAGCCACCCATTGGCAGGTCACCCATCGGGGGGAGATCGCCCATCGGTAAGTCACCCATCGGACCAGCTCCAAAACTATCCATTGGGTCTTGCAGAGTCTGCGCTGCGATTCCCAAATCGATGGTCTGCGGCTCATCAACCTGCCCGAGCGATATCTCGGGCCCAATTTCGGACGAGAACGCCAAACTATCTGCCGCGCTGTCACCAACCAATTTAGTACGCGCTTCATTCAACCGGACGGCGCGTGCGCCATTGATTTGCCCCAGACGGCCACCAGAAATGCTCTGCCCACTGATGGAAACCAAGTCCGTTTCGTAAAGAAACGCCTGATCCATCGGTATGAGATCGCCAACTTGAAGACTGGAGAATTTGCTCAGCGGCACCTGCATCTTGCACAGAACGGCGGTCAGTTCGACCCGCATCGATCCCATAGTGTTGCCCAGTGACGGACCAAAATCCATCCCATCGGCGTGGCCATCCTCAGCCGCAGTCGGCTCGGGCAGGATCAAAGTGATAGCGCCTTGCATGGCACCACAGGACAAATCCAGGGTCAATTCTATGACGCGGTAATCTTCCGCCTCAAGCCCCAACATCAGGCTGCGTACATCTTCAATCCGGGCGCCAAACCGGAAGCCGTCAAACAGGCTTAGGTCTGGTTGACCCTCCAGCATCGTCACCGCCTTGGCAAAGGCTCGGTCGATGAAATCAGCGGTCATCGCCGCATCTGTCGAGGTATAGTGACGCTCGGTCGGCGCCTTGCCCATCACCTGCCCCATCGTTTGCTGCTGGATCAAGGCGGTCACCGTTGGCGCATCCAGCGAGGCGGCACCAATACGACCATTAGGCCCGTCCAGCACCACAAGCAATTTATCGTCGGACAGATGCCGACCCAAATCTTCGGGAATGCAATTGACCTGCCGCGCAGCAATCACGGCAACTGGCAGATCGCACAGGTCAGCAGCGGCCCGCGCCAGCGAACGGCGCAGCACCTTGAGGGTAGCAGAATTGGTAATCCCGCTAGTGCCCTCACGCGCGACAGCTAGCTTGCGTGCAAGAACACTTGCAACGCCATCCACCGTCTCTGCTGTTGTTGTTTCTGACATAGGTTCCCAACCTGCACCTTCTGTGCCCCTTTAGATATCTTTTAACCCGCAGTTGGTTACCATAGTCTTTATAAACGCCGCTTCATGCTGCCAAATCTGTGTTCATTGGCAAGGTAACCCGGAAGGCACCGCCTGGGTGGCCGGTCAAATATCGCACATCGCCGCCAAGGCGCTGCATGATCTCGCGACAAATCGCTAGTCCCAGCCCCGCGCCACCGGCTTTTTCGGGGCTAACCCTAGAGAATTTCTCAAAAATCATTTGTTGCGAGGCCACCGGGATACCGCTGCCGTTATCAACAAAATCTATCCGCAAACGTCCTCGCGCCCTTGTGACCACAATGTTGATTTCGGGCACTTTGGCATCACAATATTTTTGCGCATTGGCGATCACATTGATGAAAACCTGTGCCAACCGATCCAAATCCGAAGATATTCGCACGGTTTCGCTCAGCGACTGGCGATGAACCAGCAATGGATTTTCTGACCCGGCCAGCGCTGTCGACACCGCGTGGTCCAGTACCTCGGCCAGGCTTCCAGCCGTCATATTCAGGCTCACTTTCCCACTTTCCAGCACGCTAAGATCGAGTAAATCATTCAACAGCCTGGTCAACCGCAGGGCTTCATCATGAATGATACTGGCATAGCGTTTATTTTCGTCCTCACTGCGGCCCTCAACATCCCGCAGGATCTCTGAGAAGGCCCGAATCGAAGTCATCGGCGTGCGTAACTCATGGCTCACCTGGCTTAAAAAATCGTCTTTCTGTTGCGATATTTGGGTGAGTTTTTCATTGGTTTCACTTAGTTGCCGCGCGGTGCGCGCAAGTTCCGCCGACTGTAGCTCCAACTGGTTCGAGTATTCCAACATCTGCGCCGTCTCATCCGCCACAGCCAATAAATCTTCGACAGAAACCGACGACCCACCGGCAATCTGTCCAACCATTGCGTGGGACGCAGCAGCCCCGACCGAGCCGCTCAGTTCGCGTTCCAATCGCTCCAAAAACGCCGGGGTTGGCTCTGGCAGGTCACCCGGGCTTCCTTGACGGGAAGCTTCACTCTGGAAAAATTCCTGAGCTTCGCCAGCGCCTAGGATCCGTTGTGACATGATCATCAGATCTTCACTTTGCGCCACCTGCCCGGTCCAGCCACGAGGCCCGTGGGAGTGTTCAAAAACATTGACAAACTGTGCGCCCTGCAGCCGCTCCATTGGGCTGGGAAACGTCACCAGAGACACGATGCAAAAGGCCGCCGTGTTGAGCATCATCGACCACATCACCGCGTGGACGGTTGGATCCAGCCCTTCGATCCCGAACAGCGCTTGCGGTCGTAGCCAGGACAAACCGAACAGTCCATTGCTTAACACCGAATCCGGCAGCAACCCCCCTCCAAGAGTCGGCAGCAACATAGTGTACAACCACAATACGAAACCAATTGTCAGCCCCGTCAGTGCCCCCGAACGGGTGGCACCGCGCCAGAACAATCCGCCCACCAAAGCCGGCAGGATCTGCGCGATCCCTGCAAATGAGATCAATCCAATCGCGGCCAGCGCCGCACCTTGACCTGAATATCTGTAATAGAAATATCCCAGCGCCATGATCGCCGCGATTGACACCCGTCGCGACAGCAATACCACGTTGCGCACATCCCCCGACACCGAGGCTCCCTCGCCCTGCGACCGCAGCCAGATCGGCATCACAATGTGGTTTGACACCATGGTCGACAGCGCCATCGCCGCAACAATCACCATCGACGTGGCCGAGGAAAACCCCCCCAAGAAAGCCAGCATCGCCAGCCCGTCACGGCCCTGGCTCAACGGCAGAGTCAGCACAAACAGATCAGGATTAGATCCCTGCGGCAGCAATTCCAAACCAATGGCGGCAATTGGCACCACAAACAGGCTCATCAACAGCAGATACAGCGGAAACGCCCAAGCGGCAGTGCGCAGGTGCCGTTCGTCCTCGTTCTCGACAACCATCACCTGAAACATCCGCGGCAGACAGACAAAGGCAGCGGCGGCCAAAAATGTGATAGTGGCCCAGCGGTCGGCCCGCATCTGCCATTGACCAATTTGCGAGGCATCAATGCGGGCCATGGTGTCACTCACCCCATCCGATAGCCCCCAAACTACAAAAATGCCCACCGCCAGCAGCGCCAACAGCTTAACCACCGCCTCAAGAGCCACCGCGGTCACCACCCCGTGGTGCCGCTCATTGGCGTTCAGGTTGCGGGTGCCAAACAGGATGGCAAACACAGCCAGTCCGGCAGCGACCCAGAACACCGTTGTGGTCTCATTCAGATGGCGGGCCGGATCTGCCTCGGCAAAGGTCGAAAACGACAGCGTAATCGACTGCAATTGCAACGCGATATAGGGCGTGACACCAATCACCGCCAATATGGTCACGCAAATCGCCAGAGTGTTGGATTTCCCGTACCGCGCCGAAATCAGGTCAGCAATCGAGGTGACCCGCTGACTGCGGCCAATCCGCACCAATTTTCGCAGCCCCCACCACCAGCCAATCATCACCAGAGTAGGCCCGAGATAGATGGTAATGAACTCCAGCCCCGAGCGTGCCGCATAGCCAACCGCACCGTAAAAGGTCCAGGCCGTGCAGTAGATCGACAGTGACAGCGTGTAGATCAACGGCGAGCGCAACCATTTTGCGCGGTGGCCCTGGCTCGCTTTGCGGTCGGCAACAAAGGCAACCAGAAACAGCAGTGCCACATAGGCCAGACAAACCAAAACAAGCGCATTCAGCGAGGCCATTACGGTTCCTCCTCGCTGGGTTCGCTATTGCCTTCGGTCCATTTTTCCGCCCAACGACCAACTGCAAATCCAAAGGCCACGCTGGCCAGGATCAACAACGTCCAGACAAGGAATATATAGGTGATCGCCTCGGACATCGGCATGCCGCCCGAGGTATCCGGCGCCGGATATGGATCAGGGTTAGGCCACATCAGCGGCACCAAAAACAACAGCGCCCCCAATAGTGGCAATAGCCGGGCAATATCCATCAGGCGGCGGTGACGATAGGTCTTGCGCTCGACAAACAGCGCGGTTTGTTGCCGTCCATTGCCCTCGTCACCGCTGGTGCGGCTCATCCCTGATTAGCCTGCGCGTGCAGATCCCGAACGGCGGCCAGCACCTCGGTATTGGAAAACGGCTTGGTCATAAAGCGGCTGACCCCGGCCTTTTCAGCCATATCCCGGTCCCGCGCCTGCCCCCGCGCAGTCAGCATCAATACCGGCAAATTGCGCAGGCTTTCCTCGTCCCGCAGGTCTTTGATGATCTCCATGCCGCTTTTTCCCGGCAGCATCAGGTCCAGAATCACCAGATCTGGCTTCGCGGCCTTGATCACTTCGACTGCATCACTTCCGTCTGAATGCGCATCAACAGTCCAGCCATCGCGGGTCAATAAGAACCGGATTGCTTCAATGATATTTGGCTCATCCTCAATCAAAACGACATGTCTGCCCATATGCAGATCTCCTCCCATAACGCTGCCTCCCGGTCGTTTAAGACCCAACGTCAAATCCCCAAGTTCCCGGCAGAGTAGACCTGTGGCACCAGAACTGTCAAAACTCTTCATCCAGAATTGAAGGCTCACGTCGCGCCACACAGTCCTTGCCCGAACAGATCCGGCAACTGGATCCCACCGCCAGAGCCGCTTCTGATGCCTCTGCCTGCGGCAGGATCAACATCACCGCCCGATACACCGGGTCGCGGTCAAAATCTGGCTGCGTTTGCGGCCAGGCCATTGCCAGACATGCACCAAGGGCCGGGCCAAAGCCGCGTAAAGCGGCCACAATGGGCAAGATGCGCCAAAACGTGGCAGTGCAAACCCGGCTATTGGCTTGCGAAACAAAATCGCCCCCGAAGCATCACACAGAACCAGCCCCGATGGCCGCCCCAAAACGTCCTCGGGCAGTGCTGCTAAACGGCGCAGCACCTGCGGTAACCCACAGTCAAACATTGCCGCCAACCCCGCCGGATCAAGACCCGTGGCGACCGCGCGACCAATCTTTGTCAACGGCATCTTGGCGGCATCAGCGCTATAGTGTTCCAATGCACTTAGCGCACTGCTGCGCGCCGCATCGCTGAGCAATTCTGGCGATGCGGCTACCAATTGTTCGGGTGTGGCTTTTCCCTGTTCGATGGCACTGAAGTGATAATCATGGGCCGTGAAAAACGCCTCGACCTCCTCTTGCGGCACACCGCGCCGCGCCGAACTGGTGTTGCTCTGATCCAGAAAGCTGACCAGCGATTTGCTGCTTTCAGCCAGTCGCCGTGAATCCTCGTTTAGGTTGCGGTGAAAGCGATCCCGCCATTCTGGTTCCAACTCACCGGTTTCCGCCAAAATTGATGCGGTTGATCGGATGGCCGCGGCAGTCGACAGCACTTCATGTAGTGAGGCCGCCAGATGCGGATCATGTGTCAATCTATCCGACAGCACCTGCACCGTGCGCTCCAGCGTTGCCACGCGACGATGCTCGCCTGCAAGCACTTCAGCCCAGCCCGGAAACCGCCCGGCAAATTCATCCGCGTGATCCAATTCAGCCACTGGCTTGCCTGCATCCGCCGCCGCCTCGCGCAGAGTTGCAATCAGCGCCACCTCTGCCCCCTCGGTCAGCATCGAGGGCTCTACCCCTAGTGCCTTGGCAATATCAACCAGCAGTTTCCCACCGATTCTGCGCCGGTTGTGCTCAATCAGGTTCAGGTAGGACGCAGAGATTTCCGCCTGCCGCGCCAAAGCAGCCTGCCGCAACCCCAAAAACAGTCTGCGCTCGCGGATCCTGCTGCCAGTCAGTGTATCTCGTGCCATGCCCAAGGGTCCCATTTTCTCGCTATTTCAAATACTTTCTGCACTGCAACATAAGAAAATTTACAACACCCCACCTACTATTGTGCATTTATTTACAGAATTATCCCGAAAAACAAGGCGATTATTGCGTGGTTTTACAACTTCGCCTCATACTGCATTTGCACAACTGTGCCTGCGCATCGCGGAACTAGAGGAGCCGCGGAGCGTTTATCGACTTAGGGAGGATTATATGTCCAATTCGAAATTTACCCGTCGCGGTATGCTGAAAACCGGCGCTGTTGCCGGTGCCGGTGTTGCGCTGCCGACGATCTTTACCGCGTCATCTGTCGCGGCCTATACCAATGAACCCACCGGTGGTTCGGTCACTCTGGGCTTCAACGTTCCACAAACTGGCCCCTACGCAGACGAGGGCGCCGACGAGTTGCGCGCTTATCAGCTGGCAGTCGAGCACCTGAACGGTGAAGGCGATGGCGGCATGCTGAATACCTTTAGCTCCAAAGAGCTGCAGGGTAATGGCATCATGGGCAAAAAGGTCGAGTTCGTCACAGGCGATACCCAGACCAAATCTGACGCTGCACGCGCATCGGCCAAGTCGATGATCGAAAAAGACGGCGCAGTGATGATCACTGGCGGCTCATCCTCGGGTGTTGCTATCGCTGTTCAGGGTCTGTGTCAGGAAGCTGGCGTGATCTTCATGGCCGGTCTGACCCACTCGAACGACACCACCGGTAAAGATAAGAAGGCCAACGGCTTCCGTCACTTCTTTAACGGTTACATGTCTGCAGCGGCGCTGGCGCCTGTGCTTAAGAACCTCTATGGTACCGACCGTAACGCTTACCACCTGACAGCTGACTACACTTGGGGCTGGACTCAGGAAGAATCGATTGCAGCTGCAACCGAAGCCATGGGCTGGAACACAGTCAACAAGGTGCGCACACCGCTCGCCTCGACTGACTTCTCGTCCTATATCGCTCCGGTTCTGAACTCGGGTGCCGATGTTTTGGTTCTGAACCACTACGGCGGGAACATGGTGAACTCGCTGACCAACGCTGTTCAGTTTGGTCTGCGTGAAAAGATCGTAAATGGCAAGCAGTTCGAGATTGTTGTTCCATTGTACTCGCGCCTGATGGCCAAGGGTGCTGGTGCTAACGTTAAAGGCATCCACGGTTCAACAAACTGGCACTGGTCGCTGCAGGATGATGCTTCCAAAGCATTCGTTAAGTCCTTCGGCACCAAATATGGCTTCCCACCAAGCCAGGCGGCTCACACCGTTTATTGCCAGACACTGCTGTATGCAGATGCTGCAACACGCGCGGGTACATTCAACCCATGTGGTATTGGCGAAGCTCTCGAAGGCTTTGAGTTCGACGGCCTGGGCAATGGTAAGACATTGTACCGTGCTGGCGATCACCAGTGCTTCAAAGACGTGCTGGTTGTGCGCGGTAAAGAAAACCCAACCTCCGAGTTCGACCTTCTTGAAGTTGTCGAAGTCACTCCGGCGGCGCAGGTTACTTACCCAATCGACCACCCAATGTTTGCAGGTGGTGCCCTGGGCACTTGTAACGCAGGCTAAGGCCATTTGGCCGGGCCGGGCGCGCAGTTTCTGCGCCCGGCCCATTCTCCCGGCCGCCGGATCATGCTGATCGACATGGGATAATCCCCCACAAGGCCGCCGGACACTCACAAAGACCAGACTGATTAACCCAAGGTGGGGGCTATGGACGCAATCCTATTGCAAGTACTAAACGGGCTCGACAAAGGCTCGGCCTATGCGCTGATCGCGCTAGGACTAACACTCATTTTTGGCACGCTTGGCGTGGTGAACTTTGCCCACGGCGCATTGTTCATGATCGGTGCCTTTTGCGCCGTCACCGTACAACGCATCCTTAACCTCAGCTACGAGACTGTCGATGAGAGCCAAACCGACTTTCTCGGCAATGCACTAGTGGTTAAGACCCCCTATGTCGAGGCCTGGTTCGGCGCGGAGACGGGTGGCGCAATCATTGACTGGGCGGTGCCTCTGGCAATTCTATTTGCCATTCCGATCATGGTTTTTGTTGGCTATGCGATGGAACGCGGGCTGATCAAACACTTCTACAAGCGCCCCCATGCGGATCAGATTCTGGTGACTTTTGGTCTCGCGATCGTTCTGCAAGAGATGATCAAGTATTTCTATGGCGCCAACCCGATCCAGACTCCTGCCCCCGAGGCATTGAGCGGCATTGTCAATCTCGGCGCTATTATCGGCATGGATATCGTCTATCCGGTCTGGCGCATCGTCTACTTCTTCTTTTCTCTACTGGTCATTGGCGGCATCTTCTCGTTCCTGCGGTTCACCACTTTCGGGATGGTGGTGCGGGCTGGTATGGCCGACCGTGAAACAGTAGGCCTGCTGGGCATCAACATCGACAAACGCTTTACCATCATGTTTGGTATCGCGGCTGCGGTCGCTGGGCTGGCAGGTGTGATGTATACCCCAATCAACTCGCCGAACTATCACATGGGCATGGATTTTCTGGTTCTCAGCTTTGTGGTGGTGGTTGTTGGCGGCATGGGCAGCCTTCCGGGCGCCGTGCTGGCCGGGTTCCTGCTGGGCATCCTCGAAAGCTTTGCCTCGATGAACGAGATCAAATCGATCATCCCCGGCATCGACCAAATCATCATCTATGTGGTGGCAATTATCATTCTGCTCGTACGTCCGCGGGGCCTGATGGGCCGCAAGGGCGTGATGGAGGAATAGGAACATGTTCGGAATGAACAAAAACGACACCACCATGCTGTTGCTCGTCGCCGTACTGACGATGCTGGCCCCCTTCATCCTGAACCCTTTCCCAACAGATAGCGGATTGGCTCAATTCAACGCCGGCTACCCGGACCTGATGCAGCGGTTTGTCATCTTTGGCATCTTTGCAATCGGCTTTAACATCCTGTTCGGCCTGACTGGCTATCTCAGCTTTGGCCACGCGGCCTTTCTGGGTGTCGGTTCTTACTCGGCTGTGTGGATGTTCAAGCTACTCAGTATGAACGTCATCCCCGCGATCCTGTTGTCGGTGGCAATGGCCGGCGTGTTTGCGCTGGTGATTGGCTACATCAGCCTGCGACGCTCGGGAATTTACTTTTCAATCCTGACTCTGGCCTTTGCGCAGATGTCGTTCAACCTCGCCTATTCGGTGCTCACCCCGATCACCAATGGCGAAACCGGGCTGCAGCTGACCCTGAACGATCCGCGCATTCTGGGCGTATCGCAGACTGCGGATGGATCAATCCCAGTGACTAGCCTGTTTGGAATGGAAATGCGCTCGACTTATGAAATGGTCGTCGGCCCCTGGGCGTTCCAGTTCAACGTCGGCTACTATCTCAGTGCACTGGTCCTGCTGGCAGTGTTCTATCTGTCGATCCGCATCTTCCGCTCCCCCTTTGGGCTGATGTTGCGTGCGGTCAAATCCAACCAGCAGCGGATGAACTACACTGGCCTGAACACCCGCCCCTACACACTGGCTGCGTTTGTCATCTCTGGCATGTATGCGGGTTTGGCCGGCGGCTTGTTGGCCTCGATGGATCCATTGGCTGGTGCTGAGCGTATGCAATGGACGGCGTCTGGTGAAGTTGTGCTGATGACCATCCTTGGCGGTGCTGGCACCCTGATTGGTCCAGTTCTGGGCGCAGGTTTCATCAAATACTTCGAGAACATTTTCTCGAAAATCAACGAGAGCGTTCTGCACAGCTGGTTCAGTGCCCTGCCTGACGGGCTCGAAGATCTGCTGGTGACATTGGTCTACCCCTTTGTCGGCAAAGGCTGGCACATGACCCTCGGCATTCTGTTTGTGCTGGTTGTGGTATTCCTGCCCGGCGGCCTGGTCGAAGGCGGCCAACGCATAACCACCTGGCTGCGAAGTAAAAAGGCCGACGGCAATAAGCCCACCAGCACAACCGAACCTGCGGAATAAGGAGACACAAGATGGGAATTCTTGAAGTCAAAGGCGTAAACAAGCGGTTCGGCGGGCTCCAGGCGCTGGGGGATGTAAACCTCAGCGTCAAGGAAAACTCGGTCCATGCCATCATCGGCCCCAACGGGGCGGGCAAATCCACCCTGCTGAATGTGTTGGTGGGCAAACTGATCCCGGATACCGGATCGGTGATGTTCGACGGTCAATCCGTACTGGGCCGCGCGCCCTACGAGATCAACCAGATGGGCATTTCCCGTGTGTTCCAGACACCCGAGATCTTTGGTGATCTGACGGTGATGGAAAACATGATGATCCCGTGTTTTGCCAAGCGCGACGGGGCGTTTGAGATGAACGCCATCGCCTCAGTGCTCAGCCAAAAGGATGTGGTCGAAAAAGCCGAACATATGCTGAAAGAAATGAACATGGCAGACAAACGGCAGATGCATGCCGCTGCCCTGTCTCGCGGTGACAAACGACGGCTGGAGATCGGCATGTGCCTGTCCCAGGAGCCGCGCCTGTTACTGCTGGACGAGCCCACCGCCGGTATGGCTCGGGCGGACACCAACAACACCATCGATCTGCTAAGGCAGATCAACGAAGAGCGCAATATCACCATCGCCATCATCGAGCACGACATGCACGTGGTGTTCTCGCTGGCGGACCGGATCACTGTTTTGGCGCAGGGCAAACCCCTGGTCGAAGACGATCCGCAAAACATCCGAGGCAACCCCTTGGTGCGCGAAGCGTACCTGGGCGAGTCGGCGTAAGGAGAGACCCACATGAACGTCAAACCCGATTTCTCCAAGAATGCCAATCAGGCCACCACCGCCCCAGCGTTTCTGTCGGTCTGGGACATGCACGCCTATTATGGTGAAAGCTATATCGTGCAGGGTATCTCTTTTAACGTCCACGAAGGCGAAATCCTGGCTCTGCTTGGGCGTAATGGCGCGGGCAAAACCTCGACCCTGCGGGCCATTGCCCGATTGGACGACCCGCAGCTCAACAAAGGTGAGGTCTGGCTGGACCACCAGCCGCTGCACAACATGAAGGCCTATCAGGCCTCGGTCGCTGGTCTGGCACTGGTCCCTGAAGATCGCCGCATCATCGCCGGTCTGACCGTCGAGGAAAACTTAGAGCTGGCACAGATTGAACCGCCGATCGGCTGGTCGATCGAACGCCTGTACGAACTGTTCCCTCGTCTGGGGGAGCGTCGTAAGCAGGAGGGTGTCACGCTGTCGGGCGGCGAGCAGCAGATGCTGGCGATTGCCCGCGCGCTGGCCCGTGACATCAAGGTGCTGCTGCTGGACGAACCCTATGAGGGCTTGGCCCCGGTGATTGTCGATGAGATCGAAAAGACCCTCATGCACATCAAGGAACAGGGCATCACCACCATCATCGTGGAACAAAACGCAGTACGGGCGCTGGAACTGGCCGACCGTGCTGTGATCCTCGACACTGGTGGCATTGTGTTTGATGGCCTCGCGTCCGAGGTTCTGGATAATGAGGAACTGCGGGCCGAATATCTGGCCATTTAAGCGATCACTCCCTGTCGCACTGGCCCCTGCTGATGTTGACAGACTAAAGGTCGGGTCCTAGTGGCCCGGCCTTTTTTTGTTTCCGCCGCAAAAAAACGGATAAACCTAAGTCCAATCGCGGTCATTTTACCCACAAGTCCAATATCTTTACGCCAGCCCCTCTCTGACATGTCCTGAATGGCGAACGGTTGCCATGGCGGCCCCGGCCCTCAAGCAAGTTCAAAGGACAAACAACATGCAAAGCGTGAAAGTCTGGGATCCGGTGGTGCGCATTTTCCACTGGTCTTTGGTGTTAGGATTCGCAGCAAATGCCACTCTGGTAAGTGATCACTCGCCGCTTCACCTGTGGATCGGCTATGGCATCACCGGTCTGGTTCTCTTTCGTATCCTCTGGGGCTTTATCGGCACCTACTATGCACGGTTCTCCAGCTTTCCGCCCAGCCTTTCCGCCGCCGCCGGGCAACTGTCCGACATGGTCAGCGGCAACAAACGCAGTCACCGGGGTCACACACCGCTTGGCGCATGGATGATTTACAACCTTCTCGGCTCACTCCTGATGATCGGCCTAACTGGGTACATGCTGACCACGACGGTGCTCGCCAACGCCAATTGGGTCGAAGACCTGCACGAAATCTGTGTCGGCTGGGCTGAACTGTCAGTGGTTCTTCATATTCTGGCTGTGATTCTCGAAAGCCGGCGGACCAAAGTGAATCTGCCACGCGCTATGATCACTGGTCGCAAAGAAATTGCTGTGGAATAACCAAAACTGCGCTACCCCGAGAGGCCCATGTTTCTCTTTGGGGTAGCGCAACCAGCCAATGTTGCTTTGGAGCATTTGACCACCAAACGGCCAAAAGGGCTTTTTTTCAGCCGCAATTCAGTCCACATAGGCCGCCATGTCTGATATCGCCTTTGACCACGCCCCCATTGGGCTAGCGCAGCTGGAACATCGCATTATCCGGCGCTGCAATCTGCAATTTGCCGAGACCTTTGGCGACAGGCCTGAAGCCTTTATCGGCACCGAGATAGCCGAGCTGTATCCCAGCCGCGAGGATTTTGACCGGATCGGCACCCGCCTGCAGCAACAAGATGTGCAGGCCGGGCGTTATGATGACGAACGCATCATGCGGCGGCTCTCGGGCACATTGTTCTGGTGCCGGGTGCGTGGTCGCTCGCTGACACCAGAGCAGCCGTTTCGCGCCGGTATCTGGTCTTTTGCCGATATATCCTACGACCGGCCGGTGGTCTCGCTTACCCCGCGAGAACGCGATGTGGCGATCTTCACTTGCCGTGGGCTATCTGCCAAAGAAATCGGGCTCGAGTTGAACCTGTCCTACCGCACCATCGAGACCCACCGCGCCCATCTGCTCAAGAAATTTTCCGCTCGTAAACTACCTGAGCTGGTCGCCAAGCTGACAGGTATGCCATTGTAGCTTGAGGGCGATTGCAAACCCGGCGTGAACAACCCATGTTAGCACTTGGTTAGGGAGCTTTCCTTGCGGGCAACCTTGCCTTATAAGCGCGTAAAAATTCGGCCTTCGCTGCAAGCAGGCCACTGGGAACCGGCTGAGGATCAAATGAAAAACAAAACTCACGAAGCAGACGTCGCCTTTATCAAGGCCTTGGCCGAAATGCTGCGCGACAACGATCTGACTGAACTGCAAGTCAAACGGGATTACGGCGATGATGACAGCCTGAATGTGCGCGTCTCTCGTCATGTCGCGGCAATGCCTGCACCGGTCCAAGTTGCTGCGCCTGCTGCTGCCCTGGTCGCAGCGCCCGCAGCCGCTGCAACAGCCCCCGCCGCTCCGGCAGAAGATCCTGCCGCCCACCCCGGCGCTGTGCCATCGCCAATGGTCGGCACCGTCTACACCCAGGCCGAGCCTGGCGCGCCTGCCTTTATTTCCGTGGGCTCCAAGGTCAGCGAAGGCGACACCCTGCTGATCATCGAAGCCATGAAGACCATGAACCACATCCCGGCGCCCAAAGGCGGCACCGTGAAACGCATCCTGGTCGAAGACGGCGCTGCTGTCGAATTCGGAACGCCTCTGGTCATCGTCGAGTAAGGATCTGACATGTTTGACAAGATCCTGATTGCCAACCGCGGCGAGATCGCCCTGCGCGTGATCCGTGCGGCACGTGAAATGGGCATTGCCAGCGTTGCGGTGCATTCCACCGCCGACGCCGATGCCATGCATGTGCGTATGGCCGACGAGTCGGTCTGCATCGGCCCGCAAGCGAGCATCAACAGCTACCTGTCGATCCCGGCCATCATCTCGGCCTGTGAAATCACCGGCGCGCAAGCGATCCACCCTGGCTATGGCTTCCTGTCGGAAAACGCCAATTTTGTGCAGATCGTCGAAGACCACGGGCTGACATTCATTGGCCCTACCGCTCAGCATATTCGCACCATGGGCGACAAGATCACTGCCAAAGACACCATGAAAGAGCTGGGCGTGCCCTGTGTTCCCGGCTCGGAAGGTGGCGTTCCAGATCTGGAAACGGCGCAGAAAATTGGCGCCGAGATCGGTTATCCAGTGATTATCAAGGCCACGGCTGGTGGTGGCGGTAAGGGCATGAAAGTCGCCAAAATCGCTGCTGACATGGAAATGGCTTTCCGCACCGCGCGTGCCGAGGGAAAATCCAATTTTGGCAACGATGAAGTCTATATTGAGAAATACCTGACCACGCCGCGTCACATCGAAATTCAGGTGTTTGGCGATGGCAAGGGTAAGGCGGTGCACCTGGGCGAGCGCGACTGCTCGCTGCAGCGGCGTCACCAGAAAGTCTTTGAAGAAGCCCCCGGCCCCAGCATTAGCGCTGCCGAGCGTGCCCGCATCGGTAAACTCTGTGCCGACGCTGTCGCAAGGATCAACTATATCGGCGCCGGCACCATCGAGTTTCTGTACGAGAACGGCGAGTTCTTTTTCATCGAGATGAACACCCGCTTGCAGGTGGAACACCCTGTGACCGAGGCGATTTTTGGTGTTGATCTGGTGCGCGAACAAATCCGTGTCGCCGAAGGACTGCCAATGTCGTTCAGCCAGGACGATTTGGAAATCAATGGTCACGCCATCGAGGTGCGGATCAACGCCGAAAAATTGCCCAACTTTGCTCCCTGCCCCGGCAGAATCACCCAGTATCACGCCCCCGGCGGGCTGGGTGTGCGGATGGATTCCGCGCTGTATGACGGCTATTCGATCCCACCCTATTACGACAGTCTGATCGGAAAACTGATCGTGCATGGCCGCGACCGTCCCGAGGCACTGGCACGACTAAGCCGCGCATTGGGTGAGTTGATCGTTGACGGTGTCGACACAACCATACCGCTGTTTGATGCGCTGCTGGCCGAAAGTGACGTGCAGTCCGGCGATTACAACATCCACTGGCTGGAGCACTGGCTTGACACCAACATGTCCAGCTAAAATCACAGTAGCGGTGCGTGCAAGCACGCACCCTACACCCCTATCCGGGCCTACGCGATGACACTGACCGCAGAGCTGCTAATGCTTGCCTACTCAGCCGGGGTCTTTCCCATGGCAGAAACCCGCGATGATCCCGAAATTTTCTGGGTAGACCCCAAACGCCGCGGTATCCTGCCGTTGGACGGGTTTCATATGTCCAACTCCTTAGCCCGCCGGATCAAGCGTAGTGGCTATGAAGTGACGGTAAACCGTGATTTTCCTGCCGTGGTCGAGGCCTGCGCTGACCGGGTCGAGACCTGGATCAACGACGAAATCTATGATCGCTGCGTCGAGTTGCACCAGATGGGTAAGGCACATTCTCTGGAGGTCTGGCAGGATGGCGAACTAAGCGGTGGTGTCTATGGTGTCACTCTTGGAGCCGCCTTTTTTGGCGAGAGCATGTTCTCACGCCGCACCGATGCCTCAAAAATTGCACTGGCCTATCTGGTGGACCGTCTCAATCAGGCAGGCTTCATACTCTGTGATACGCAATTCGTCACGCCGCATCTTGCCTCGCTGGGGGGGCAGGAAATTAGCCGGGCAGCCTATCAATCACGGCTGCGCGACGCGCTCCAGCGAGATGCCGATTTCACCGCTCCTACGGTGCCGACGGCTCAGGAACTATTGCAGCGCAGAACCCAGATATCATAGCGGCTGTGATCCAGCGCACTCAGCGCCGGGCTAGAGGCTATCATCCAGCCTTCGAACTGAACAGCGCCGCTGTTTGGATCCCGAATGGTCAGGAAAGCAAAGGCATCGCCAGTGGGATTATCCGCCGGATAGCGGCAATCTGACAGCGTCACCAACAGGCCAAACAGCTCGGCGCTGCCCCCTGTTTGCAAGTCAGCGTCCACGGTGCGACCATTGACCTTGTCCAACCCGCGCAACACAGCACCGCTGCCCGACACCGCGCCGTCGTCCTGGGCCCAGCCAGCCGAACTCAGCCCCAACAGGGCCACTGCGGCCAGCAGTTGCTTCACGACTCGTCCCCGCTGCCGGACACAAATTTCAGCAGCAATGTGATCAAACTGACCGCGCCCTGCGTGTCATCAATCTCGTCGCCCGGCGCAAAGCTGAACGGAGAACCACCGGGCATGATCTCGACAAAGTTGCCGCCCAACAGCCCTTCGGAAGACACCACCACAGCGCTGTCATCTGGGATATCGATGCCTTGCAACACCGTGAAATGCGTGTCCGCCCGAAAGGTCTGCGGGTTCAGTTCAACATCGGTCACGGTGCCAATCTTGACCCCAGCCAATCGCACATCGGTGCCAACGCTGACGCCTTCGATAGATCGGAACGAGGCATTGAGGGCGTAATCCGCCCCGCTCTGCGACAAGCCGGTCGCCTGGCCAGCAAAGACGGCAAAGCCAATCGCTGCAGCCAATACGACGCCGCCAACCAGAACTTCGGTTATGTTATGGGACATAGATCTGTGCCTCTGCCGGGTCCGGATTACTCCGGCACCCATGCCTCATAATCGCTGCGCGCAGCCGGTTCAGAGGCGCGTCGAATCGAGCCCTCGGGCGCATAGGCCTGCGCGGTGCCGGTCAGGTTTTCCTGATGCGGCTTTTCCCAGGTCTTGTGTACCAGCGGCCGCTCGGTGGGCAGCTCGTCATAGGTGCGGTGCAGCCAGCCGTGCCAGTCGGCATTGACCTTCGTGGCCTCGATCTCGCCGTTGAAGATCACCCAGCGTTTGCTGTCATCGGCATTGTGATAATACACATTGCCCTTATCATCTTCGCCAACTTTGATACCCTTGCGGGCCGTAAAGATCTGTGTATTCAGCGTTTGACCGTTCCACCAGGTGACGGCGCGCAAGATACTGCTCAGGATCGACATGGATGCCTCCGTAAATTCCCCTCTGATATGACGCAGTTTGCGACAGAGGTCCAGATGTTGCGCCACTTCCAATTGCGCGCAACGTCGCAGATGTGCGTAATTTCCCACGTCCAGCGGGTTTCAGGTCACGTTGCCTGCGTTTGATTGCGGCGCCAGCGCAGTCACTTCGATCTCGATCCGGAATTTGGGATCAATCAACCCACATTCGATCATCGTCGCCGCAGGCGGGTTATCGCCAAAAGTCTCGGCCAAGATCGGCCAGCAGGGTTCAAATTCATGCCGGTCGGGCAGGTAGTAATTTATGCGTACAATTTGTTCAAAGCCACTGCCCGCATCCGTCAAAGCCTTGCCGATGATCGCCAGTGCCGAGCGGCATTGCGTCACAACATCGTCGCCCTGTCCCACGGTGCCCGCAACATGCACAAACCCGCCAGCCACAACAGCACGGCAATAACCAACCTTGCCCTCGAACTCGCCACCCGAGGAAATACGTTTGATGCTCATCACAGCCCCTTTTCATCCTGGTGCAACCAGGAGTCTACAAATTCCAATGTATCGCATAGCAAAACGGCGCGGGATGAACCGCGCCGTTTTATAAATCTATCTGTAACCGATGGGTTACCCAGCGGTTGCCGGTTCCTTTTCCGCATCGGTATGGATCATCAGCGGTTCAACTTTCGAATTCACCGCCTCCTCGTTCACCACCACCTTGGTCACGCTGTCCATTCCGGGCAGCTCAAACATGGTGTTGAGCAGGATGTCCTCAAGGATCGAGCGCAGGCCCCGGGCCCCGGTCTTCCGTTGAATGGCGCGTTTGGCAATTGCACTCAGCGCATCATCGGTAAAGTCCAGCTCGGTGTCTTCAATCTCGAACAGGCGTTGGTATTGTTTGACCAGAGCATTCTTAGGCTCGGACAGAATAGTGACCAGCGCATCTTCGTCCAGATCTTCCAGCGTTGCCAGAACCGGCAAACGGCCGACAAACTCGGGGATCAGGCCAAATTTCAGCAGGTCCTCAGGTTCCAGGTCTTGGAAGACTTCACCGATGCCACGTTCATCGTTATCACGAACATCCGCGCCAAAGCCCATCGCCGAGCCCTTGCCACGTGCGGCAATGATCCGATCCAGACCGGCAAACGCGCCGCCACAAATGAACAGGATATTGGTGGTGTCGACCTGCAGGAATTCCTGCTGCGGATGCTTGCGACCACCCTGCGGTGGAACACTGGCTACAGTGCCTTCCATCAGCTTCAGCAAGGCCTGCTGCACGCCCTCGCCCGATACATCGCGGGTGATCGAGGGGTTTTCAGATTTGCGAGTGATCTTATCAACTTCATCGATATAAACGATGCCACGCTGTGCGCGCTCAACGTTGTATTCCGACGCCTGCAACAGCTTCAGAATGATGTTTTCGACGTCTTCCCCCACATAACCGGCCTCGGTCAATGTGGTGGCATCTGCCATGGTGAACGGCACATCCAAAATCCGCGCAAGCGTCTGCGCCAGCAGCGTTTTACCGCAACCAGTTGGACCGACCAGCAGGATGTTGGATTTGGCCAGTTCAAGTTCCGAGCCTGATTTTTGCGCGTGGTTCAACCGCTTGTAGTGGTTGTGCACCGCAACCGACAAAACCTTTTTTGCCGTCGCCTGACCGATGACATAGTCATCCAGCACGCCGCAGATATCCTTGGGGGTCGGCACGCCGTCAGTGGCCTTCAACCCCGAGGCTTTGGTCTCTTCACGGATGATGTCCATACAGAGCTCGACACATTCGTCGCAAATAAACACGGTTGGGCCCGCAATTAGCTTGCGCACCTCATGCTGGCTCTTGCCGCAGAAGCTGCAGTAAAGCGTATTCTTGCTATCGCCGCTTGAGTTCGTTGCCATGGTCTACCTTTCAGTCCGCGCTGGGAGTAGCCCTTTCTAGGCGTCTCCCACTTCCAAAACAGCTTAGGCCAGTGCCTCAGCCGCTACAATCGTAAAAGTGCGCCCCGGCGTTGCCGGGATGCACAGGTTTGTATCTAATAAGAAGCCTCAGCTCTCTTCGGCTTCGCCCTTGGGACGGCTGGCCACGATCTCGTCGATCAGGCCAAAGTCCTTGGCGTCTTCAGGCGACATAAAGTTATCGCGTTCCAGCGCGGCTTCAACCTTGTCCAGCTCTTGGCCGGTGTGTTGCACATAGATCTCGTTCAGACGACGCTTCAATTTCAGCGTCTCTTCGGCGTGGATCATGATGTCAGTGGCCTGACCCTGGAACCCGCCCGACGGCTGGTGCACCATAACGCGGCTGTTGGGCAGCGAGAACCGCATGCCTTTTTCGCCTGCGGTCAGCAGCAGCGACCCCATCGACGCAGCCTGACCAATCACCAGGGTCGAAACCTTGGGCTTGATGTACTGCATGGTGTCGTAGATCGACAGGCCCGAGGTGACAACGCCACCGGGCGAGTTGATATACATTGAGATTTCTTTGCTTGGGTTTTCCGCCTCAAGGTGCAGAAGCTGCGCCACGATCAGCGAGCTCATGCCATCGTGCACCGGACCGCTGAGGAAAATAATCCGCTCCTTCAACAGGCGTGAAAAGATATCATAGGCCCGTTCGCCACGTGCGGTTTGTTCAACCACCATGGGGACCAGGGTGTTCATGTAGGTTTCTTTTGGATCAAACATTAGGGCCTGCCTGCTTTGAATGTAATCGGGACCATACCCGACAGAGTGTTACTTGATTCTTAGTATCGCGGCCAAAGGGCTGCAAGAGGTGCGAAAAAATTTGCTGATCTCCGCCGATGTGGCACATTTGCCGTCGCATTCCACTTTTTCGCTGTCGCAATCCGGTGGTTGCCTGCAGCGATAGCAGTCTAACACACAGGAAGAAACGCCTTGGCCGCCTTGGGCAAAGTGTCAGCAGCGCCACAGGGACCCATCATGCAGACAGATAGTTTCGTACAAAAAGGCGCAGCGGCCAAGCTGGCAATCCCTTTTAGTGGTGCGCCGCAGGACTTTTACTTTCTAATGTTGCCCAAGGCAACGATGCTTCCCATCGCTGCCGCAATCGAGCCATTGCGGATAGCCAATCAAGTCACCAATACCACGCTGTACCGCTGGTACGTCATGAGCGAGGATGGCGCGCCGGTTACCTGCTCCAACGGTATGACCGTTACCCCGGACTTGCCATTGGGGCAACTTCCGCAGGACGCGGTGGTGTTTGTCTGCGCCGGAGTTGAGCCGCAGCACACGGCTGGGGATGCCACAATCAACTGGCTGCGCCGCGAACACCGGTTTGGCCGTCGCCTCGGCGCCATCTGCACCGGTGCCTTTGCGCTGGCGCAGGCTGGATTGCTTAGGGGGCAAGACTTTACCCTGCACTGGGAAAACCAGCCGGGGTTCAGCGAAATGTATCCCGACCTGCAACCCTCACCCAATATCTATGAGATTACCGGCAATTTTATGACCTGTGGCGGTGGCAACGCGGCCACCGACATGATGCTGAACCTGATCGAAGAGCGGCACGGTAAGAAACTGGCCATTATCATTGCCGACATGTGCCTGCACGTTCGGTCCGGCGGGCAGATGGCTCCGCAAAAATCCAACTATGCCGTTGCCATTGGCAGCCGCAACCAGCGTCTGCTCACTGCGTTGCAACTGATGCAAGACGCCATCGAGGAACCTCTGTCGATCGGCGCGCTCTGCGACCGGCTGGAGATTTCACGCCGCCAGTTGGAGCGGCTGTTTTCACGATATCTAGATCAAAGCCCGATGAACGTCTATTCCGACATGCGCCTCAGCCACGCCTATGCACTGATGAATGAGACCGCGATGTCAGTGACCGAAATCGCTCTGGCCTCGGGCTTCAACAGCGCCACCCACTTTTCGCGCCAGTTCAAACGCAAATTTGGCTCGAGCCCGCATTTCTTTCGCAAAGGTTGGGTGTAGCGGCAGCGGCGGGGCCGAATCAAAACATCCGCGCCCAATGATTTCGGTATCAGCGACACTCTAAAATCCTTGCCTTAGCCCCAGATAGACCTAAAACTACCGACTAACCCAGCACCCATTTCCACCATTCCACTCACTCGGCGCGTGTTGGTCGACACAGTCCTGCCCCGGCAGGTCCTTTTGGGAGGGAAAAATACTATGAGAATTTTCGTCGGCTTGATTGTTTTTTGCTTGGCAACGATCCAGGCAACTCGTGATGCCAATGCAGAGACCTGTGTGAACGATTCATGGTATCCCGGAAAATACGAATTATGTGTCAGCTCTGTTCTGTCGCCTCAGGGCAAGAACACATACGGGCCGGAACATATTAGCCCCCTTGTTGAGGGGAACGGGGCTTGGTGCGAAGGGGTCAAGGGCAATGGTATAGGCCAGACGATATCCTTCAGTTTCCAAGAAGGCCCCCAGAACATCAGTATGATTGACCTGCTAAACGGGCACCATAAATCCGACAAGCATTACGCCACCAACGGCCGCATTCGCAGCGTCGGGATTACCAGCGACAAGGGTCGACTGGGTGTCTTTGAAATTGCCGACACCAAGTATAGCAACATTGAATTCCCACAAGGCAAGTACAAGTGGATTAAGCTGGAAATCCTGTCCGTCTATCCGGGCAGTAAGTATCAGGACGTTTGCATAACGGCGATCTCTCCAATGTGACTTAAGGCGGCTTTCCAACGCGATCCCAATGGATTTAAATGGTCATTTGGCACGGCAACAAGACAGCCGACTTTGGACCGATTGCGCAAATTTTCTTAACATTTTGTGAACGGCGATCCAAACACAGCCACTAGAGATCACAATAAAGCAGTCCTCACTAAAGGAGCGCCTCCGTCAGGAGATCGATGACGGGCGGGAGACTTCGAGGATGGTTTCATGTTGCTGGACAGTCCCAACGATACAGACTGCCGTGATTATTGCGCCTCGAACCAGTCCACCATCAGTTTTGCCCAACTCTTGGGAACCGAATGGCCACCCGGAAACAGCGCGAACTCAATGTCAGCACCGACACCGCAGCCCCAACGACGGTGCAAGGTTTTGTCGTTTTGCCACGATTTTTCTGGCGCATGGCTTTCACAGCCGTTTGTCTGCCGCCACAGCTCCAGCCCGGCATAGATATCGCCCTGCTGGAACTGCCTCCCGCCAAGGTAGCGACCTTCCAGCGGAACCGTTGTATCGCGCCAGCCATGGGTGTGGAATAACCGAACCGGCGCAGCGCACCTCTCGGGCTGCGGGCGCCAAAAACCACCCGACACTGGCGCATAAGCGGCAAAATCATCCGGATGTGCGCAGGCCAGATAATTCACCATAAATCCACCAGCCGAAAACCCGGCCAGCACGGTGTCCCGCCTTGAAACGCCAAATCTGTCACCTGCATCCGCCATTACGTCGCGCAGGAAAGCGGCCTCATCTCGCCCTTCCCACCCGGGAAAGAACACCCAGGACCGGTTGCCGTTGCGCCGTCGGGTGGCATTAGGGGCAATCACCGCATAGCCGCGCGCCTTGAGCGCATCAATCATAGCAGTGTTTTTCATGGTCCCGGCACCGGAGCCACCATAGCCATGCAAAAACACCACGACCGGCACCGGGCGTTGGGCATCATGTGGCAGCGTTATGTGGTACTCGCCGCCGCTGACCTCGCAAGGCGCCAGATCCTCGTGACAACCAGCTTGCGCTGCCCCACCTGTCATCGCCGCTGCAACAGCGACAACTGCCATGATTGACGTCTTCATTCCTGCCACCTTGCAACGGGCAGATTGCCAGTCACCCAACCAGGTCCATCGCGCGAGCCAAGCATGCCTTCGGGCACGTCGATGATATTGCTGAACCCCGCCTCACTCAGCGCCAATGTCATCCGTGCCGAACGCACACCACGGGCGCAGATCAGCGCAATCGGAGCGCTGCGATTGCCGCCGACGGCCAAAGCCACCGCCTCGACGAAGTCTTTGCGTCGCATATCAATCTGATGGCCGCCAACGGGCACTCCGATGGCTTTCCACTCGATGGGGGTGCGAATGTCTATCAAGGTAATGTCGCCCGACTGCGCCTGCTGATAGGCCTCGGCCACCGCCAGCCGTGGGTGGTCGTGATCCGGGGCCTGACTGCGCCACCAAAAACCAACTGCCGTAACGGCAACCACCGCAGCACCGCCCAATAAAATGTGACGTCTGGATAGGGTCGTCTGTGGCATAGGGTCCCTCGGGTCTGTGTGTGCAACAGATGCGATCTAGCATGTTCCGTGACTCGGGTCAGAAAAAGCCTCTGACGGAGGCATCAAGTTCTTGTCAACGCGCCTTGCAGCCTCCACTTAAAGCGCAAGAATTCAACAAAACGCAGCGCAACTGCCGCAAACCACCCTAGCAAACACCACGGGGGCTGGCACTGATGCTAAAAATTGCTTAGGCAACTATAAATTTGCCTTGCCCAAGCCCGGAGATCATCACGTGTCCCTGTTTCTGATTGCGGCCCTGCCCTTTCTTGGCGCGCTGTTTCCCGCGCTGCTGATCCGCGCCGGGCGCAACGCCGCCGCGGCCTCGGCCGGTTTCACCACCCTGCTAGCCTTTATTGGATTACTGCTGAATGCCCCCGCCGTGTTGCGCGGAGAAGTGGTGCAGGCAAGGCTGGACTGGCTGCCCGGATTGGGTCTGAACGCTAACTTTTATCTCGATGGGCTGGGACTGCTGTTCGCCGGCCTGATCCTAGGCATTGGCCTGCTGATCATCCTCTATGCCCGGTTCTATCTGTCGCGCGAAGATCCGATGGGGCAGTTCTACACCTATCTGCTGCTGTTCCAGGGCGCGATGATTGGTATCGTCCTGTCCGACAACATTCTGCTTTTGCTGGTATTTTGGGAATTAACCTCACTCAGTTCATTCCTATTAATCGGCTATTGGAAACACCTTCCCGCGGGTCGGCAAGGCGCCCGGATGGCACTGGCTGTAACCGGGTCTGGTGGTCTGGCGATGATTGGGGGTATGCTGATCCTAGGCCATATTGTCGGCTCGTATGATCTGACAGTGATCCTGCAGCAGAAAGAGCTGATCCAAGCTTCGCCGCTGTATCTACCAGCTTTGATCCTGATCCTGATTGGCGCCTTTACCAAATCGGCGCAGTTCCCGTTCCATTTCTGGTTACCACACGCGATGGCAGCCCCGACACCTGTATCAGCCTACCTGCACTCGGCTACGATGGTTAAAGCAGGTCTTTTCCTAATGGCCCGCATGTGGCCAGTCTTGGCCGGCACCGAGGCATGGTTCTATATCGTGGCCACCACTGGCTTGATCACCATGGTGCTAGGTGCGGTAATTGCGCTGTTCAAAGATGACCTTAAGGCGCTGCTGGCCTATTCCACCGTCAGCCATTTGGGGTTGATCACCATGCTGCTGGGTTTTGGCACCAAACCCGCCGCCATTGCTGCCGTATTCCACATCATCAACCATGCGACATTCAAAGCGGCGCTGTTCATGACCGCCGGTATCATCGACCACAGCGCCCATACCCGTGACATCAAACGATTGGGCGGGTTGCGCAAACTGATGCCCATCACTTTTACCATCGCAGTGATTGCCTCGCTGTCGATGGCTGGTATCCCGCCGCTGAACGGCTTTCTCAGCAAAGAAATGATGCTAGAGGAAACCGTCAACACCCTGTGGCGCAACTCGCATTATCTGGTGCCTGGATTGGCCGTGTTCGGTGCCATGTTCTCGGCGGCCTACTCATTCCGCTATATTGTGCATGTGTTCCTGGGCCCGCAGCGCACCGATTATCCAACGCAACCCCATGATCCCGAAGTCGGATTATGGCTGGCCCCGGCCTTGCTCGCGGTATTGGTGGTGGCCGTTGGCCTCAGCCCCAATCTGTTGTCCGGCCCTGTTGTCTCATACGCGGCAGCCGCTGTAATCGGGGATGGCGAAGTCCCGCACTTCCACGCTCAATTGTGGCATGGCATCACCATACCGCTGATGATGTCGGGAATGGCCATAACCGGAGGCATATTGCTGCTGTGGGGTCATCCTAAACTGGCAAAACTGTGGAATGCCGCCCCCCGCCCCGAAGCAAAGGTAATCTTTGACGCCGTCCTTGGCGGCATGACCCGGACCAGCCAACGGGTGACTGACATTCTGCATAATGGATCGATCACTCGCTATTCAGCGATCATGCTGGTCTTTACCACCGCGATTTCGCTGTATGCCTATCACACTGGCGTCGCCGCCGAGGCCACACGCGCTGTGCAACAGGCCGGAGCCCTGCCAATCATCGGCTGGATCTGTCTGGTGCTGGCCACTCTGTTTATCGTGCTGAACCATCGCAAACGCCTGTTAGCGCTGGTGTTGATCGGCGTTGTTGGCTTGATTGTCTCACTGTCGTTCAACTATCTCTCGGCCCCGGATCTGGCGCTGACGCAGATCTCGGTTGAGGTGGTGACCATCATCCTGATGCTGCTGGCGCTGAATTTTCTGCCCAAAGACACTCCGGTGGAAAGCCCGGTTAGCGCCCGCCTGCGTGATGCGGCGATTGCTGTCACCGCCGGTACTGGTGTTGGCGGGCTGATCTATGCCCTGATGACCCGAGACTTCATCGCCCCGTCGATTTCGGAATTCCACCTCGCCAATTCATACAAGGGCGGCGGTGGCACCAATGTGGTCAACGTGATCCTGGTCGATTTCCGTGGCTATGATACTTTTGGCGAGATCATCGTGCTGGGCATTGCCGCGCTGGTAATCTTTGCGCTGACCGAGGCCATTTTGGGCTCCAAAGTGCGCGCCTATCTGCTGAACCGCAAACCCGACCTGCCCCAAGATGGTGACCCGCATCCGCTGATGATGGTGATTGCCACCCGGGTGATGATGCCACTGGCCCTGATGGTTGCTGCCTATATCTTTTTCCGCGGTCACAACCTGCCCGGTGGCGGATTTATTGCTGGCCTGATCGCCGCGATTGCCATGCTGATGCAATACATGGCCTCAGGCTTTGGCTGGGCGGCTGAACGACAGAGAGTGTACTACCACGGCATTATCGGGTCCGGTGTGCTGATTGCAGCCACTACCGGCATGGGGGCCTGGCTTGCGGGCAAACCTTTCTTGACCAGTGCCTTTGGCTATCTGCACTGGGCACCGCTGGAAGAGTTCGAATGGGCCACTGCTGCTCTGTTTGACCTTGGTGTTTTCCTCGCCGTGGTTGGCGCAGTGATGTTGACACTGGAAAGCCTGGCACGACTAGCCTGGCAGCCTGGTATGCAGTCGGAACACCCCATGGATATCAACCCGGCTCGCGATGACGCGCCCACGATTGAAAAGGAGGCCTGAGCATGGAAATCCTGTTTGCCTCGGCCGTTGGCATTCTGACCGCTGCGGGAATCTATCTGATCCTGCGCAAGCGCACATTTCCCGTCATTCTGGGGCTTTCCCTACTGACCTACGGGGTCAACCTGTTCCTGTTTGCCACCGGTCGTTTGATGGTCAACGCGCCACCAGTGTTGAACAAATATGCTGAGGTGCCTTATACTGATCCGTTGCCACAGGCGCTGGTGCTGACCGCCATTGTGATTTCGTTCGGCATGACTGCGGTGGTGGTGATGATCGCGCTCGGGGCCTATTTATCGGCCAAAGACGATCACATCGACATGGTTGAAGACACAAAGCGCGCAGGAGATGACGCATGAACCATCTGCTGATTGCGCCCGTCGTGCTGCCTGCCATCGTGGCGCCCTTTATCATCATGGTACTGCGTCACCATCTGAGCCTGCAACGGATTTTCTCGCTTGCCAGTACTGTCGCACTTTTGGCGATCTCACTGGTGCTGGCCGTGCAGGCGACTGACGGCACCGTGCAGGTGTACGAGCTGGGCAATTGGCCGGCGCCATTTGGTATCGTGCTGGTGCTGGACCGTTTGTCGGCGCTAATGCTGCTGCTGACCAGCGGTTTGGCCCTAACGGTGGTTCTTTATTCCATCGGATCAGGCTGGGACGCCCGGGGACGTCATTTCCACGCACTGCTACAGTTCCAGCTGATGGGAATTCTTGGTGCCTTTCTGACCGGTGATGCCTTTAACCTGTTTGTGTTTTTCGAAGTGCTGCTGATCGCATCCTACGGGCTGATGATCCACGGCGGCGGCACCAAACGGTTGCAGGCTGGCGTGCAATATGTGGTTTACAACCTGCTCGGATCAACCCTGTTTCTGTTTGCCCTTGGCACCATCTATTCGGTGACCGGCACCCTCAACATGGCCGATCTGGCGGTGCGGGTGGCTGAATTGTCCCCCGATGACACCGCGCTGCTGCGAGTTGGCGCGATCATGCTGCTGCTGGTCTTTGCCATCAAAGCCGCCGTGCTGCCGCTGCACTTCTGGCTACCGGCGTCCTATGCCAATGCCCCCCTTCCGGTTGCCGCTCTGTTTGCCATCATGACCAAGGTTGGCGCCTATGGCATCCTGCGCATGTACACGCTGGTGTTTGGCCCCGAAGTCGCGGCCACTGAAGGTCTGGTTGGCGACTGGCTGCTGCCCGCCGCGATGATAACACTGGCCGTCGGAGCCATTGGCGTTCTGGGGTCGCGTGAGATTGGCAGGCTGGTGGCCTTTGGCGCCATCGCCTCGATGGGGACCCTGCTGATCGCTGTGGCGCTGTTCACGCCAGAATCAACCGCCGCAGCGCTATATTACACTGTGCATTCCACCCTCGCCGCCGCTCTGTTGTTCCTGGTGGCCGATCTGGTGATGGAACGCCGGGGTGGTGACATCATCGCGCAACGTCCCATGGCGCAAACCGGGCTGATTGCCTCGCTGTTCTTTGTCGGCGCCATCGCTATGGCCGGGATGCCGCCCCTGTCGGGCTTTGTTGGCAAGTTGCTGGTGATGGACGCAGCACGCGGCCATGATCTGGTCTGGTGGATCTGGACGGTTATTCTAGTAGGCTCGTTGGTCACCATTATCGGCTTGGCCCGCGCCGGGTCCGAGATTTTCTGGAAAAGCCACGACGCCAGCCATATCGACGATCCAGAGCCAGAATTGGCAGGGAACGATGAACGGGCTGAGTTGGAACAGGGCGTTGCCCCCACACCAGCGCTACCGTTTATTGCCTGCTTTGCCTTGCTGGCAGGTTTGGTACTGCTGACCATATTCGCGGGCCCGATGATGGACTATACCGAGGCCACCGCCGCGCAATTGTTTGATCCAAACCTCTACATCGACGCGGTTCTAAAGAGGGTTGAGCCATGAAACTGCTCCAACGTCTGCTGCCACACCCGGTTTTGACCCTGCTGCTGACCGTGACATGGTTGTTGCTGGTCAACGGCTACTCATTGAACTCCTTGGTGTTTGGGTTTGGGTTGGGGGTGATCATTCCCTTTGTGACCCAACCATTCTGGCCAAACCGCCCCACAATCAAGAGACCGATCAAGGTCATCCAGTACATCCTGCTGGTGCTTTATGACATCGTGGTGGCCAATGTTGTGGTCGCCAAGATTGTGGTGTTCAAATCCAACGCCAAGCGTCAACCCGATTGGGTCACCATCCCGCTGGAGCTGCGCACCCCCGAGGCCATCACCGCGCTGGCTGGCACCATCACCATGACCCCCGGCACCTTAACGGCGGATGTCTCAGCCGAGGGTCATGCGCTGCTGGTGCATTGCCTGGACGCTCCTGACCCCGATGCAGTGCGCGACGATATCAAACAACGCTACGAGCGACGCCTGATGGAGATTTTCGAATGATCCACTACGCCACCATATTCGCCTTTGGCTGCTTCGGGTTGTCGATACTGATGAACCTGTGGAAAGTTCTTTTTGCCGACGAGATCGCCGACCGTATCCTGGCGCTGGACACCATGTTCATCAACGCCATCGCCCTGATGGGGCTTTATGGCATTTCGCTCGGCACCGGCATTTACTTTGAGGCCTCAATGATCATCGCCATGCTTGGCTTTGTCTCTACCGTGGCCTACGCGCGCTTTATCCTGCGCGGCAACATCATAGAGTGAGGGCGACATGGACCTGTTTTTCGAACTTCTGATCACCGCGTTTCTGATCATGGCCGGCCTCTTTGGCCTGGTTGGCTCGTTTGGCCTGCTGAAACTCAACGACGCCATGTCGCGGCTGCATGCCCCGACCAAGGCGACCACGCTGGGCGTTGGCGGCGTGCTGCTGGCCTCGATGACCTACGCCTTTGCTATGGGTCCTCATTACTCGGTGCACGAGCTGATGATCACGCTGTTCTTGCTGCTCACCGCTCCGATCACCGCGAACTTCATTGCCAAGGTGCACATTCACCAGAAAGAAAGCCGCGACAGCCTGCCTGCGGCGGGTGAGGACGGCAGCTGGGCCACGCAAGACCTGGAAGACACCGACGACGAAAGCTAAGGGGTCGCGCGCCGCTTGGATGAACATTGAGAAATCTGAGACGAGGCCGCCCGACCATGAATGATCCTCATCTGCCGCTGACCCGAGATCTGGTGCTGATCGGGGGAGGCCATGCTCATGCGCTGGTCCTACGCAAATGGGGGATGCGGCCGCTGCCCGGTGCCCGCCTGACGGTGATCAATCCCGGCACCACCGCGCCCTATTCCGGCATGTTGCCGGGGTTTGTCGCGGGGCACTACAGCCGCGAAGATCTGGACATTGATCTGGTGAAATTGGCGCGTTTTGCCGGTGCACGTGTGGTGATTGGCGCGGCTTCTGGCATCGACACTGACGCTCGGCAAATCCATGTCTCTGGCCGTGCGCCAATTGGCTATGATGTGGCCTCGGTCGATGTTGGCATCACTTCGGATATGCCCGCCCTGCCCGGTTTTGCCGAACATGCCATCCCAGCCAAACCATTGGGCGCGTTCGCTGCAAAGTGGGACACATTCCGCAAGGGTAAAGGCCCCGCTCATATCGCTGTCATCGGTGGTGGCGTTGCTGGGGTCGAGCTGGTGTTGGCTATGGCCCATGCCCTGCGCATGCAGGGACGTTTGGCGCAGGCAACACTGATCGACAATGCAGAGGCCCTGACGGCAATTGGCGACAAGGCCCGTACCAAACTGCGCAACGCTCTCACCGAACAGGCGGTGACCCTGTTGGAAGGCGCCGAGATTGCCAGCATCGAGCCAGATCACATTCGCCTGACCGATGGCCGCGAAGTGCTGTCGGATTTCACCACCGGTGCAGCGGGCGCGCGTCCCTATGACTGGATCGCTGAGACCGGGCTAGAGCTAACCAATGGTTTCATCTCTGTGGATGCGCAGTTGCAGAGCTCGGATCCGGCGGTGTTTGCTACCGGTGACTGTGCCCACCTCAGCCACGCCCCACGCCCCAAGGCCGGCGTCTATGCAGTGCGCCAATCGCCCGTGTTGTTCGATAATTTGCAAGCCGCGCTGAGTGGTGGCCAACTGCGCCCCTACAAACCTCAGAAAGACTATCTGAAGCTGATCTCTCTGGGCGAGAAATCAGCGCTGGCGGAACGCTTTGGCCTCACCCCGTCGGGGTCGCTGATGTGGCGCTGGAAAAATCACATCGACCAGACATTCATGAGCAAGTTTCACGAGTTGCCAGCGATGGAGCAGCCACCACTGCCGAGTTACCACACGCTGGGCATGGCTGAGGCATTGGGGGACAAGCCGATGTGTGGTGGCTGCGGCGCCAAGGTGGGCCGCAACGCCCTGCGGGCCGCACTGGCGCCTCTGCCCGGCAGCCTGCGCGACGACATCACACCGCTGCCCGGCGATGACGCGGCACTGCTGACCACAGGCGGAGTGAAACAGGTAATCAGCTCGGACCACCTGCGCGCGTTTTGTCACGACCCGGTGATGATGACTCGCATCGCCGCCGTACATGCCCTGGGCGATATCTGGGCAATGGGCGCATTGCCACAGGCCGCCACCGCCACCCTGATCCTGCCGCGCATGTCGCCAGAGCTGCAGCAACGCACTCTGCTTGAAATCATGGAGACCGCCAGCGCTGTCATGCGTGATGCGGGTGCCGAAATCGTCGGCGGCCATACGTCGCTGGGCGATGAGCTGACCATTGGCTTTACCGTGACGGGCCTGTGCCCGCGTCCAGTGATCACACTGGCCGGGGCCAAACCCGGAGACGTATTGATCCTGACCAAGGCGATTGGGTCCGGGGTGATCATGGCGGCAGAAATGGCGGGTCTTGCGGATGGCGCCTGGGTGGCTGCGGCTCTGGCGCAGATGTCAATTCCACAGGCGCGGGCGGCTGAGATCCTGCAAGATGCCCAAGCGATGACGGATGTTACAGGATTTGGTCTATACGGACATCTGGCTGGGATCTGTGAGGCCTCAGGCGTTGGGGCTGAGTTGCGGTTTGCCGCCGTGCCATTGATGCAGGGCGCTGCGCAACTGGCCACTCAGGGTGTTCGCTCGTCCATATTTGCCGACAACCGCGCGCTGGCGCCTGATTTGCACACAACTGGAGCGCAGGACTTGCTGTTTGACCCACAAACAGCCGGAGGGCTGCTGGCCGCCGTTGCCAAAAATGATGCCCCGAAGCTGCTGCAAGACCTGCAACAGGCGGGTGAACCCGCAGCTATCATCGGATCAATCACTCAGAATGCTGCGGGTATTATTCTAGCATAAGCCCGTTGCGCCCGCAGCGTCGGCTCATGCGGTGACAATTAGGCCAATGAATAGCCCTGCATGATCTCTGTAATCTGGTCCGCAGCGCCAGACAATCCATCACTGTCCAGCTCAGACACCAGCACCTCTGCCATCACCCGCGCGTCCACAGTCTGGCGTGATTTCGCATAGGCCGGGTCATAGTGCTGCACCATCAGGGATTCAGTCAGCGCCGCCTTGTCGCCCGCTTCAATCAACTCAAGCCAAAAATCAACCACCGCATTTGAGCGATGCGCCCGCAGCGGCGCCAGTTTAAGACGTAAGGTGACCGCATCCGACAGAATATCGTCATAGGCCTGCACCAAATACCGGCAACGCGCCGCGACCGGTACGACAACCTGAATGCGTGGCGCTGATTTCATCACAGTCCAGAGCGACGGCGGGATAATGCGCTCACCGATCTTGCTCGACTCGGCTTCGACCAACACTGGGCGGGTGGGATCCAGCCGCGCCAGTCTGGCGGCAAGTTCCGTTTCAAACGCTTTTTGGCTTGGCTGAGGTCCAGCCATGCCGCCCAACAGTGAACCGCGATGGTTGGCCAGCCCTTCCAGATCCAGCACCTGAATGCCACGGTCCTGTACCAATTTCAAAAGGTCCGTCTTGGCAGTGCCGGTATACCCATCCAGAGCCACCAGTTGGTGCGGCAGCACTGTGTCGTACAAATAGGTCTTCACCAGCCGTCGATAGGTCTGATAACCACCCTCGATCAGCTCGGCGCGCCAGCCGATTTGCTGCAATAGCCAGGTGAACGAGCCCGAGCGCTGACCCCCGCGCCAACAATAAACCAAAGGCTGCCAGCCGCCGTCTTTGTCGGCCAAGGCGGTCTCGACGTGACGGGCGGTGTTGCGGAACACCTTGGCCGCGCCCAGTTTCCGGGCCAGGAAACGGCTCTGCTGTACATACATCGTGCCAACCTGCGCCCGCTCCTTATTGTCCAGAACAGGCAGGTTAATCGCGCCGGGCAAGTGATCTTCGGCAAATTCTCCCGGGCTTCGGACGTCAATCACACTATCATAAGAATGATCCAACAAGTCGACCAAAGAGGAGAATGTCAAAGCCATGCGCCACCTCTAGCTGCAGTCAGACGCAAGGGAAAGCGCCGTTTGGCCTAAGAAACAGGCAAAAGCAGCTTGCGTAGGCAGTGCGAGGAAAAGTAACCTTAAATTGAGCGCTTTCAGTGATGCTCGTAATAGGGTGCCCTTCCACCCCCAAAACTAGGACTAGCTACATGAACACAATGGAACTACATCCTCTGGATATTCACAGCATGCCCGGTCATCTGATCCGCAGGTTGAATCAAATATCCGTAGCACAATTCATGGAACACATTGCGACAGCCGGCTTGTCACTCACCCCGGTGCAATATGCAGCGCTCTGCGCAGTTCGTGATAATCCCGGCATCGACCAAGCCACGGTCGCTGGATTGATTGCTTATGACCGGGCGACGTTGGGCAAGGTCATTGATCGTCTGGATGTTCGTGGGCTGGTCCTGCGCAAAGTGTCCAGTGCCGACCGCCGCGCCCGCGAGCTGTTCCTGTCCGAAGATGGCGAAGCGCTGTTAGCCATTGCCCACCCTTTGGTTGAAGCTGCGCAGCCGGATATCCTCTCTGGGCTAACGCCAGAGGAACAAGAGCAACTTGTGCAGCTGTTGCAAAAAGTTATCCACGCTGGAAATAGCCTGAGCCGAGCACCGCACCGTGGTTTGGACAAAACCAGCGAATAACGAGTCGTTAAAGCAGCTGCCCCCTTGGCACATCATCTGGGTCAAACGGTTCTATCAACTCTGGCCCAGACGCGCGGTTTGAGTTCACTGCCGGATCAACCCGGTGATACTCCAAGACATCCTCGTCTCCTGGCTGCATCAATGTTGCGGCCCTCTGCCCCAACTCACCCAACCAAAGCGCCCAATCCTGAGGCTCCAATATCAGCGGCATCCGGTGATGGATGGGTGACATCGTCTGATTGGCGCTAGTGGTGACGATGGCACAGGTGTTGACCGGATCGTCCTGACCCCAACTTTGCCAGATCCCGGCAAATGCCAGGGGCGTGCTGTCACGGCGCTGGATATACCATGGCAACCTGCGGTCTTGATCATCCTTGGTCCATTCATAAAAACCCGTGGCGGGAATCAAGCACCTCCGTTCTCTGCACGCTTTGGCAAAGGCAGGTTTTTGGGCGATGGTCTCTGAGCGTGCATTGATCAGCAACGGCCCAGCAGAGGTCGTTTGGTACCAACGCGGCAGAAAGCCCCAGCGCATGGACACCAACTGGCGCCCAGTTTCCCCAGACTGCACCGCATGCACCGCAGTGGTCGGGCAGACATTGAAATTCGGAACAACGGGCAAGTTATTGGCGGGCTGCGCCGCAAATAGCTGCGCCATCGCATCATTGGGCAAGGTGGTGGCAAAGCGTCCGCACATTGCGCAAGACTATCTACCAATTGCTCGGTCGTCAGCCATCTATTTTCCTGCCAGCTGTCAAACTCGAGAGCCACTTGGAAAGCGTACAAGCTCGAAGAAATTGCTGCTAGAATAGAAAACCCCGCCGGATCTCTCCGGCGGGGCCTGTGCATCACATAAAACTGTGATTACTTCTGTTCGATGCGACCATCGACATAAGGCTTATATGGCGAGTTGGCCGCCATGTATTCAGCCAGAACATCGGCCAAATCTGGGCCAAAGTCATAAGCATTTTTGTCGTCGCCCGAGAACATCTTGTAGCCGTCACCGCCACCACGAACATAGTTGTTGGTCACAACCATGTAGGTCTTAGCCGGATCAACCGCGACGAAACTGTCGCCATCGGCAACCATGACGTCCTGAATGCGGCCTTCGCCGGCTGCAACGCTTGCGTCCCAGCTGAACTTAAGACCGGCAACCTGAGGGAAGCGGCCTTTGACCTCTTCCACTTGACTCACACCGTTTTCCAATGCTGCAACCAAGGTGGCGCCGTCCAGTTCAAAGGTCGACAGGGTGTTCTGGAACGGCAGGACTGACAGCACTTCGCCCATAGTGACTTCGCCCGATTCCATGCTGGCACGAATGCCACCTGAGTTGGCAATCGCAATGGTCACGCCTTGATCCTTGACCCGTGCAAGCATCGCATCAGCCACTAGGTTGCCCATCTGGCATTCCTGAATACGGCAGGTAGCGCGGTCACCATTGATCGCCTCAGCTGACTCGGCCACAACTTTGGTGCGGATTTCGTCCAGCGGTGTGCCTAGCTCGGCAATACGGGCAACAGTGTCTTCGTCTTCGGCCACGGATGCGTCCATACTCAGCGGCTCACCAGAAGCCTGAATGACATTGCCAGCATCGTCAAAGGTCACATTCAGTTCGCCCAGGAACTTGCCATAGGCATAGGCCTGCACAATCGCCGTATCATTGACCATGGTTGGGTAAGGACCCACTGCGCGATCAGATACATTCGACAGGTAGCTGTTAGAGTGGCCCCCAACGATCACGTCAACACCAGTGGTCTCGGCTGCAACCTTTTGGTCAACAACATACCCCGAGTGGCTGAGCACAATGATTTTATTCACGCCTTCGGCTGTCAGACGGTCCACTTCGGCCTGAACCGCAGCAACGGGATCGCCAAAAGTGATGTTCTTGCCCGGGCTAGCCAAATCATGCGTGTCTTCTGGTGTCAGACCAATCAGGCCGATTTTCTCACCGCCACGTTCGATGACTGTGGATTTGTTCAGAACACCGGCCAAGGTTGGTTCGGCGCTGACGTCGGCGTTGGACATCAGGATCGGGAAATCGACCGAATCCATGAACCCACGCAGAACTTCGGGGCCATCGTCAAACTCGTGGTTGCCGACGGTCATACCGTCGTAAGCCAGTTTATTCATGAACTCGGCGGCCATTTTCCCCTTGTAGTAGGTATAAAACAGCGAGCCCTGGAACTGGTCACCGCCATCAACAAGGATCGAGTTGTTCGAGCGGGCACGGGCATCGGCAATGGCAGTCACCAGACGCGCAGTGCCGCCAAAACATTTGCCTTCGGCATTGTCGCCTTCACGGCAGCCGCTGTCATACTTGCTGACCGGCTCGAACCGGGAATGAAAGTCATTGGTGTGCAGGATGGTGAGATTATAGTCCGCAGCCGCCATACCTGCCGTCAGGCCTAACGCCGCAACCGAAGTCAGAATTCGCATCATCATTATGTTAGTCTCCCAGTTATTATTTTTGTTGCCCTCCAAGCGTCAGTAGCCACGCTATCTGAAGGGAATATGACATAGTTGCGCCCAGATACCGAAATCGCAAGGTTCTTGTCACTTCCCCCTGGATTCTGCGGTCACCTACAAAGTTCGCATGACGGCCCAATGAAAGGTCAGGGGAAAAGCTAGGATTTGGTAGCAGTTACGCCAGTCCCTTGACCCGGACGCGCGTGCAGGGCATCAGGCAGACATGCTGATCTACAAAATCTTCCGTGCCGACGAATGGGCGGCATTCGACTCTCAGGGGGAAACTCTGGGCGCCGCAATCGACCTGTCTGATGGGTTCATTCATTTCTCGACCGCCGAACAGGCCGCTGAAACCGCTGCCAAGCATTTCGCTGATGTTGAGGGCCTGATGCTGCTGGCTTTCGATGCCGACACGTTGGGTGATGCTTTGAAATGGGAGGTGTCACGTGGTGATGCACTGTTCCCACATCTGTTTCGCGCGCTGAAACTGGCCGAGATGCTCTGGGTGAAACCACTGCCACTGGTCGATGGCGCTCATCAGTTCCCGGCTGATATGGCATGAAGCTGATCGAAAAACTGGGCCTGAAGGCTCTGCATCAAATCGCCCCCGAAACTGCGCACGGGCTGGCGATCAAGGCTTTGAAAATGGGGCTGGTCCCAGCCCCGGGGCCGGTAACCTCACCACGGCTGAAAACCACGCTTGCGGGGATAGAGCTGCCCAATCCGATTGGGCTGGCCGCCGGGTTCGACAAAAATGCCGAAGTGCTGACAGAGTTGTCGCTATCCGGGTTTGGCTTTGTCGAGGTCGGAGCCGCCACTCCGCGTCCGCAACCCGGCAATCCAAAACCACGCCTGTTCCGGCTGACCGAGGATAGCGCCGCGATCAACCGGTTTGGCTTTAACAACGAAGGCATGGAGCAGATTGCACAACGCCTGTCCCAGCGCCCCAAGGATGCAGTAATTGGTCTGAATCTTGGGGCCAACAAGGACAGTGAAGATCGTGCAAGCGATTTTGCCCGTGTGCTGGATCACTGCGGTGCGCATCTGGACTTTGCGACCGTCAATGTCTCGTCCCCCAACACCGAAAAGCTGCGTGATTTGCAGGGTAAGGATGCCTTGTCGGCGCTGCTGACCGGGGTGATCGCCACCCGCAACGATCTGGAGCGCAAAATCCCGGTGTTCCTGAAAATCGCGCCCGATCTGAACGCCGATGAATTGCGCGACATCGCCGAGGTGGCTGTGGAAACGGGTATTGATGCTGTGATCGCGACCAACACCACTCTGTCGCGTGACGGGCTGCACAGTGCGCATAAAGGCGAGGCTGGCGGGCTCTCCGGCGCGCCGCTGTTCGAGAAGTCAACCCGCGTGCTGGCACAGCTCTCCCAGCTTCTGGATGGCCAGATCCCGCTGGTCGGCGTCGGCGGCATTAGCACGGCTGAACAGGCCTATGCAAAGATCTGCGCCGGAGCCAGTGCCGTACAACTCTACACCGCCATGATCTATCACGGCATGTCTTTGGCAGGCAACATCGCCCATGGGCTGGACGATTTGCTGGCGCGTGACGGCTTTGACACTGTGGCGCAGGCTGTAGGCAGCCAGCGGAGCGATTGGTTGTGATCACCTATTGGCACAATCCACGCTGCTCAAAATCCCGAGGCGGGCTGGCCTTGTTGCAAGAGCATGACGTGACAATAGAAATCCGTCTCTACCTACAAGACCCGCCCAGCCTTGCAGAAATCAAGCAAGCGCAGGCCGCGCTTGGCGTCTCGGCGATACACATGATGCGCGCAAAGGATCAGCTTTTCAAAGACCTAAGACTAAGCAAGGATGCCTCTGATGCTGAATTACGAGAGGCTATGGCCGCGCATCCGGCGCTAATCGAACGCCCAATTGCCATTGCCGGTGACCGCGCGGTGATTGGCCGCCCTACCGAGAAAATTGAAATGGTGCTCTAGCCATCTTAGCCGTTTTCTGCACAGAAAACGGTTCGGAATTTTCAAAAATTCCGGGTCAGGCTGCGCGGGATTCCAGTGCCGGATAGCGCAGCCCCAAACTGATCCCGCGTGCGACAAAGGAAATCAACAGTGCCAGCCACAGCCCGTGATTGTTCAGCACCGGTACCAGAACCGAAACGGCAAAAACATAGACTCCGAAACTGACCAGCATCATATTGCGCATGTCGCGCGTGGCGGTGGCGCCAATAAAAATGCCGTCGAAAATCCAGGCCGCTGCACTCAGCACCGGCATTATCACCATCCAGGGTAAGTAAAGGCGAGCTTCGCTTCGCACTGCGTCAGATGTTGTCATCACATCGATGACCCAACCGCCAAACACTGCGAATCCCAACGCCGTCACCACGCCCAGGCTCAAGCCCCATATCCCCGCCATTTTGGCGCTCTGCCGCACGGAGGCGCGCCTGCGGGCACCCATCGCCTGCCCAACCAATGTTTCGGCAGCAAAGGCAAATCCATCCATGCCATAGGATGTGATCATCAGAAATTGCAGCAACACCTGATTGGCTGCCAGCACCTCGTCACCAAAGCCGGCCCCGAAGAACATAAACGAGACAATGATAGCCTCGAGCAGTAGAGATCGGATCAGGATGTCACGGTTGACCAGCGCCATGGTTCGCAACCGGGCGCGGTCGAACACCTGCGCCCAATTGCGCCAATCGGGCAGTCGAAAGACATCCCGGCAAAGCCACAGCCCCACCACCAACCCAGAGGATTCCGCCAGAAGTGTTGCCACGGCCACTCCACTGACGCCCCAGCCCAGCCCCAGTACGAACCACAGATCCAGCACTATATTTAGGCCGTTCATCCACAATTGCAGCACCAACACTGCGCCGGTGCGTTCTTGCGCAATCAGCCATCCATTGATGCCAAACAGCGCAATCGCCGCTGGTGCCGACCAGATGCGGATCTGCAGATAGTCCCGCGCCAGCATCTCTACCTCGGGCGAGGCCGGGGCAAAGTGGAACGCCAGCCAGATCAGCGGCATTTGCAACAGGATCAACGTCAGCCCCGCCACTGCCGCAATCATCAGCGCCCGCGTCAACAGCGCAGCAACCTCTCCATGGTCGCCTTTGCCCAGCGCCTGCGCTGCCAGCCCGGTAGTGCCCATGCGCAGAAAGCCAAACATCCAGTACAGTGCGCCAAGAATAATCGCGCCAATCCCGACCGCGCCTATTGGAGCAGCCGCGCCCAATTGGCCAACCACGCCTGTATCAACCGCGCCCAGAATGGGAACAGTCGCATTGGACAACACAATCGGCAGCGCAATTTTCAGCACCCGGCGATGGCTCAAAGGCGTTTCAGCCTTTCTTAACATCGCGCTTGTCTTCCCCTTGCGGCATCAGAAAATGACCAACGGCCTGCGCAAACGGCCGGTCCTTATGATCCTGCCAGGCCTCGACCCGGACACTGGCGAAACGGCGGCCTGATCGGGCCACGGTAGCGCGGGCATAAGCATCGCGCGGTAGGCCCGAGCGCAGGTAATCAACGGTGAAGTCTATCGTTTTAGGCTGTCGTGGCAATTTACCAGCGGCCAAATCCGCAGGGTCAATTTCTCCACTTTCGATTTTTGGCCAAAGGTGCTGCCAGTTCAACGCCATCATGGCCGTCATTTCCAAAAAGGCTGCGGTGGCACCTCCGTGCAAGGCGGGCAAAAACGGATTGCCAATCAGTTTTTGGTCAAAATTCATCTGACCTGTCAATTCATCGCCTCGGCGATCAAAATTGATATTCAGAAACCGGATATAGGGAACCGAGTTGACCAACGCAGCCAAAGCGGCGTCGCGGCGTTGTTTCACCACTTGCATAGGTTCGGGACGGGGGCGGCTCAAAACTTTGCCTCCACTGAAAAGGCCGCCGTTGCGGTGGCAACCGGGCGTTCTCTGTCCTCGTCCATCGCCACGGCACGTACAAAGGCAACATTACGACTGATATGGTGGCAGGTGGCCTTGGTTGTAATGGTCTGCCCCGGCGTTGCCGCCCGCATGTATTCGATACGTAGATCTATGGTGGCGGTGCCACCGGGGGCCTCGGGGTGGCTCATCACCGCTGCGCCGCAACATGTATCCATCAAGGCCGACACGGCGCCGCCGTGAATAACGCCGGTGTCAGGATCGCCAATCAACTTGACGTCGTAAGGCATGGAAATCTCGGCCGTACCGTCGCCAATGTCGGTCAACACCATACCCAACTCCTGAGCATGCGGAATCGCCTCTATAAACTGGCGTGCCAATTGCGATTTTTCGCCCATGATGCAGCCCCTTTCGTTATACGCACAACTTTATTGCTGTGGTCTGTTTAATGAGCATCCCCACCTGTTGCACTACACAAAGCAAGTGCCTAGGTTGCCCGCAAGGAGGATGGTGGATGACCGAAACGAGATTGTCATTCAAAGAGATGTGCGCGGCGTTTGATGTGACGCCACGTACCCTTCGGTATTATGAATACATAGAGCTTTTGCACCCCGACCGCGAAGGTCGGTCGCGATTCTATTCAGCCCGCGAAAAAGCCCGGATGAAACTGATCATGCGGGGCCGCAAGTTCGGATTCCAATTGGAAGAAATCCGACAATGGCTGCTGATCTATGAAAACGAAGGCAATCAGGCGCAGGCGCAGGCTTTTCTGGAAATGGCAGATCGTCAGATGATCGAGCTAAAGTTGCAGCGCGAGCAGCTGGATGAAGCAATGGCGGAACTCAGTTCTTTGCGTGCAACAACGGCACAAAGTCTGCCCTAAGCAATCCGAACTCTCTTTGATAATGTTGCTTTCAAAGCCCCGTCCTGTACGGGGCTTTTGTATTTTCAAGCCCAGCACAACCAAAGTAGTTGGCCTAAAGTCGAGACATGACAGCCCTCAAAAACCGCCTCATTAGCCTTGTTTTGTTAAGCAGTTCTCTCAATTTCCACCAATTTTGTGAGACGACGCTGCGTCAAAATGTTCGGACCCCACGTCACAAATCAACTGACGTAGGGTATAGCTTACGTCAACGTCAGGCACGTGTTGTAACATAACCCGAGCAACTCAGCCTAGGACAACACCAGCAGCGAGAGTGACCACGATGACTGATCAGACTTTGAATATCCGTGAGATGTGCGACGCCTATCAGGTAACGCCCCGTACATTGCGTTTCTACGAAGCCAAAGAGCTCCTGTTTCCGATCCGTGAGGGTCAAAAACGGTTGTTTACCAAACGCGACCGCGCTCGGTTGAAGTTGATCTTACGTGGCAAACGCTTTGGCTTTAGTCTGGAAGAGATCCGTCAACTGCTGGACCTCTATCACATGGGCGACCAGCAGCATACGCAGCTGTCACGCACCTACGAGATAGCCCATGAACGACTGGCCGATATGGAACGTCAACGCGACGAGTTGAACGAAGCCATCGTAGAGTTGAAAGAACAACTGAAATGGGGCGAAAAAGTTATCGCTTCGGCTACGTCAGGCCAAAAGGCAGCTGAATAAGCCGCCCGCCCCAACCTTAGCTGCTGCATTCCAACAAAGTGCACCGACAACACCACTGTATTGATTTACCAGAGAGGCCCAAATGCCCGTTTATAACGCCCCCACCAAAGACATGCAGTTCCTGTTGCACGACGTGTTGAATGTCACTGCGTCCAGCACCCCCGGCTATGATGAGCTAGAGGCGGACTTCACAAACGCGATCCTGGAAGAAGCAGGCAAAATCGCCAGCGGTGTTCTCCAGCCGTTGAACGTGGTGGGTGACACCGAGGGCTGCTCGCTGGAGAACGGCGTGGTCCGCACCCCCACCGGTTTTGGTGCTGCGTTCGAGCAGATGAAGGAAGGCGGCTGGACCGGGCTCGATATGCCGGAACAATATGGCGGCCAGAATATGCCCTATGTGATGGGCACAGCCGTTGGCGAAATGTTCTCGGGCGCGAACCAAGCCTTTGTGATGTATCAGGGTCTGACCCATGGCGCGGCCTCGGCCATTCTGGCGCATGGCACCGACCAGCAGAAAGACACTTACCTGCCGAAAATGGTCTCCTGCGAGTGGACCGGCACCATGAACCTGACCGAGTCGCATTGCGGCACCGATCTGGGTCTGATGCGCACCAAGGCGGAGCCTCAGGGTGATGGCAGCTACAAGATCACGGGTGAGAAGATCTTTATCTCGGCTGGCGAACACGACATGGCCGACAACATCATCCACCTGGTGCTGGCCAAGATCCCCGGCGGCCCAGATGGCATCAAAGGCGTGTCGCTGTTCATCGTGCCCAAATTCATCGTCAACGAAGACGGCAGCCTGGGCGATCGCAACGGCGTGTCGGTTGGCAACATCGAAAAGAAGATGGGCATCCACGGCAACTCGACCTGTGTGATGAACTATGACGAGGCGACCGGCTATTTGCTGGGGGATCTGCACAAGGGCATGCGCGCCATGTTCACCATGATGAACGAAGCCCGTGTGGGTGTTGGCATGCAGGGTGTTGCGCAGGCCGAAGCTGCCTATCAGAACGCTGTGGAATACGCCAAAGACCGTTTGCAAGGCCGCGATGTCACTGGTGTGAAAAACCCGGAAGGCCCTGCCGACCCACTGATCGTGCATCCTGACATCCGTCGTTCCTTGATGGATCAGAAAAGCTTTGTCGAAGGTGGTCGTGCCTTCCTGCTGTGGGGGGCTTCAATGATCGACGCGGCTCATCGCAGCGACGACAAGGACGCCCTAGGTCTGGTTTCACTGCTGACCCCGGTGATCAAGGGCTTCCTGACGGATGAAGGCTATGACATGACCGTGCGCGCACAGCAGGTCTATGGCGGTCATGGTTATATCGAAGAACATGGCATGAGCCAGTTCACCCGCGATGCCCGGATTGCCCAGATCTATGAAGGCGCCAACGGCGTTCAGGCGCTGGATCTGGTGGGCCGCAAACTGGCCGCTGATGGTGGCAAGCATGTGATGGCGTTCTTTGAGCTGGTTAAAACCTTCTGCAAAGAAAACGCTGACATTTCTGATGAATTCACCGCTGAATTTATCACTCCACTCAAGGCTGCCAGCAAGGATCTGCAGGCTGCAGGCATGTACTTCATGCAAAACGGCATGAAGAACCCGAACAATGCGCTGTCTGGCTCCTACGACTTCATGCACATGTTCGGCCACGTCTGTCTTGGCCTGCTGTGGGCGCAGATGGGTAAAGCAGCCCAAGGCGCTCTTGACGCTGGGACTACTGACGCGGCGTTCTATGAGACAAAGCTGACCACTGGTAGGTATTATATGGCACGTCGTCTGCCTGCCACGTCCATGCATCTTGCCCGTATCACCAGCGGCGCAGACACGGTGATGGCGCTGGACGCGGACCAATTCTAAGATAGGGTTGGCGGGGATTTCCCCGCCTTCCACCCCTGTTTCATGGATATGATATGCCCAAACGATTTCGCCTGACCCGACGCTTTCCAGTTGCAATGACCGAAGATGGCTATCGCCGCCTTAAACGTTTTGCATCCGACGCTGGGCTGGACGAAGGAGAGGCACTGTCGTTCCTGTTCGAGAACTTTGACAGTGTCACCGACACCGAAAACCTGACGCATCGGCTGCGCCTATTCAATGCCGATCTAGACGCCAGAAAACGATAGGCACGCGCCGGGATGAGCGCACCTAAGGGGAGAGATATGACTTTTACCACCGCCACCCAATCCGCCTGGATGACCGACGAGCACCAAATGCTGTCCGATATGACGGCTCAATTCATCACCAACGAATGGATGCCCAAGTATGATGCTTGGCGCAAACAAGGCATGATGGACCGCGACACTTGGGGCCAGGCCGGAGAGCTGGGTCTGTTGTGCCCATCAATCCCCGAGGAATACGGCGGCGCGGGTGGTGATTTTGGTCACGAAGCTGCAATCTTGATCGAAGGCAGCCGCGCCAATCTGGCCAGCTGGGGCAACGGCATCCACTCGGGCATCGTGGCGCATTACATTCTGGCCTATGGCAGCGAAGAACAAAAACAACGCTGGTTGCCCAAAATGGTTTCGGGCGAAATGGTCGGCGCGCTGGCCATGACCGAACCCTCAACCGGGTCGGATGTGCAAAGCATCAAGACCAAGGCGATCCGCGAAGGAAATGCCTACCGGTTGAGCGGACAAAAGACTTTCATCACCAATGGTCAGCACGCGAACCTGATCATCGTGGCAGCCAAAACAGATCCCTCGCTGGGATCAAAAGGCGTGTCGCTGGTGGTTGTCGAAACCGATGGGGCCGTTGGGTTCCAGCGCGGACGCAACCTCGACAAAATTGGGCTGCACGCGGCGGATACCTCCGAGTTGTTCTTTGACAACGTTGAAATCCCGCCTGAAAACATTCTTGGCAATGCCGAGGGTCAGGGGTTTTATCAGATGATGAAGCAGCTGCCGCAAGAACGGCTGATCATTGCGGCTGGTGCCATCGGTGCCATGGAAGGCGCGGTTGAACGCACCATTACCTATTGCAAAGAGCGCGAAGCTTTTGGCGGCCCCCTCACCCAGTTCCAGAATACTCGGTTCAAGCTGGTTGAATGTCTGACCAAAACTAAAGTGGCGCGTGCCTTCTTTGACGAATGCATGGCTGATCATCTGCGTGGAGAACTGACCGTCGAGAAAGCCGCGATGGCGAAATACTGGATCACCGACACGCAAGGCGAAGTGCTGGACGAATGTCTGCAAATGCACGGCGGTTATGGCTTCATGCAGGAATATGCGGTGGCTGAAATGTGGACCGATGCGCGGGTGCAGCGGATCTACGGCGGCACCAACGAGATCATGAAAGAACTGATCTCACGCAGTTTGTGAAATTATCCCGGGTTTCTGACCCGAAACAAAAAATTTGGGAGTAAACTATGACCATCCAACTGCATTGCTTTGGCGAAAGCGGACATTCCTACAAGGCTGCACTGGCATTAGAACTTTCCGGTCTGGACTGGGAACCAGTGTTTGTCGATTTCTTCAGCGGCGTACATCGCAGCAGCGAATATCGCGAACTGAACGTCATGGCCGAAGCGCCCGTGTTGGTGGACGGCGATGTGCGCCTGTCTCAATCTGGCGTCATCCAGCAGTATATCACCGATAAAACCGGCAAGTTTGGCGGTGCCCCTGCAGATAAATACGAAGTGCTGCGCTGGGTTCTGTGGGACAACCACAAACTATCCAGCCAAGCGGGCATGACCCGCTTCCTGATGAACTTTCTGCCCGAAGACAACCGCCCTGCCGATGTGATCGGGTTTATGCAGGGCCGTCTCAAAGCTGCTTTCACAACACTGAACCTCCATCTGGAAGGCCGCAACTGGATGGTTGGTGACAACCTGACCAACGCCGACCTCACCTGTTGTGGTTACCTGTTTTACCCTGAACCATTCGGCTTTGACCGCGCCGATTGGCCCCATATCGACGCCTGGCTGACCCGCATCAGCGAAACGCCCGGCTGGAAATCCCCCTATGATCTGATGCCCGGCAACCCGTCGGACCGAGTTTAAGGAGAGCATCATGACCGAAGCTTATATCTATGACGCGCTGCGCACCCCCCGTGGCAAAGGCCGCAAAGACGGCTCCCTGCACGAGGTCACCTCGTTGCGCCTGTCCGCCCTGACCTTGAATGCGATCAAGGAACGCAACAATCTGAGCGGCCATGCCGTCGAGGACGTGATCTGGGGCAACGTGACCCAGGTAATGGAACAGGGCGGCTGTCTGGCTCGTTCTGCCGTATTGGCCTCTGATCTGGACGAGAGCATTCCAGGCCTCGCCATCAACCGGTTCTGTGCCTCGGGCATGGAAGCTGTAAACTTGGCTGCAAATCAAATCAAAGGCGGCGCTGGCAAGGGCTATATTGCTGGTGGCGTTGAAATGATGGGCCGTGTTCCCATGGGCAGCGATGGTGCAGCTATTGCTGTTGATCCGTCAATCGCCATGGATCAGTATTTCGTACCTCAGGGTATCTCGGCAGACATCATTGCCACTGAATACGGGTTCAGCCGAGATCAGGCAGATGCACTGGCCGTTGAATCACAGCGTCGCGCGGCACAGGCATGGGACGAAGGTCGATTTGACAAATCCGTCATCACTGTACGCGACCAGAATGGCTTGCCGATGCTGGACCGTGACGAGTACATGCGCCCACAGACCGACATGCAGTCACTGGGCGGCCTGAACCCGGCCTTCCAGATGATGGGCGAACAGATGCCCGGCTTCGACAAGATTGCTATGATGAAGTACCCGCACCTTGAGCGGATCAACCACATCCACCACGCTGGCAACTCGTCGGGTATCGTCGATGGTGCAGCGGCTGTCCTGATCGGCAACAAAGAATTCGGCGAAGAGTTTGGCCTGACCCCACGTGCCAAGATCAAAGCCACCGGCAAGATCGGTCTTGATCCCACCATCATGCTGACCGGCCCGGTTCCGGTGACCAAGAAGATCCTGGCCGACAACGGCATGGTGATCAGCGACATCGACCTATTCGAAGTCAATGAAGCCTTTGCTGCCGTCGTCCTGCGCTTCCAGCAGGCCTTTGATGTTGACCCTGCTTTGGTCAACGTCAACGGCGGCTCGATCGCGATGGGTCACCCGCTGGGCGCCACCGGTGCGATCATCATTGGCGCCCTGCTGGACGAGCTGGAGCGTCAGGACAAAGAAGTTGGTCTGGCCACGCTGTGTATTGCTTCCGGCATGGGTGCAGCTACCATCATCGAGCGCGTCTGATGCCCAAGCTGAACCTCTCCCAAATCCCTTTTGTCTCGCGGTGCTCTTACCCGGGCAAACTGGCTCAGCCTTTTGAAGGCCGTTCCACCCAAAGTTTGGGGGCGGAAAGCGGGTTGACGCAGTATGGTGTTAACATTGTCCGGATTGAACCTGGGGCACCGTCGTCACTGCGCCATTACCACATACAGCAGGACGAGTTCCTGATGATGACCGAAGGCAAGCTGGTGTTGATCGATGACGACGGCGAGCACGAGATGCTGCCCGGCGATTGCGCCAGCTTTCCAGCTGGCGACGCCAATGGACACCAATTGGTGAACAGAACAAACGCACCCGCCGCCTTTCTGGTGGTGGGAACGCATACCCCAACAGAGACCGCTTTTTACAGCGATATCGACATGATGGTGAAAGTTGACCACGACGGTTTCAACTTTACCCGCAAAGATGGCAGCCCGCTGACGGCTGACCAGATCGGAGATGAAGAATGACCGATTTTACATATGACGTAGACGCAGATGGCGTGGCCATCATCACCTGGGACGCGCCCGGCAAAAGCATGAACGTGCTAACCCGCGAAGCATTTGTACTCGTCGAGGACTATATCGACCGCGCATTGGCGGATGACGCTGTCAAAGGCGTGGTGATCACCAGCGGCAAGAAAGATTTTGCTGGTGGCATGGATCTGAATGTTCTGGCCACCATCCGTGACGAATCCGGTGACAACCCGGCCCAGGGTCTGTTTGACTTCACCATGAACGGCCACCGTATCCTGCGCAAACTGGAACGCGCCGGAATGGAGCCCAAGACGAACAAAGGCGGCAAGCCAATTGCCTGTGCCATCAACGGAACCTGTGCCGGCATCGGCACCGAAATCGCGCTGGCCTGTCATTACCGGGTGATGACCGACAATCCAAAATCCAAGATCGGGTTGCCGGAAATCATGCTGGGCATTTTCCCCGGCGGCGGTGGTACCATTCGCTATTCGCGTATGGTTGGCGCGATGGCAGCGGCTCCGGTATTGCTGGAAGGCAAGATGCTGGACCCGAAAAAGGCCAAATCTGCCAGCCTGATCGATGCCGTTGATGCAGATCCACTGGAAGCTGCGCGCCAGTGGGTGCTGAACGCCAAACCTGCTGACATCATCAAACCATGGGATGCCAAGGGCTATAAGATGCCAGGCGGCGCGCCCTACCATCCTGCTGGGTTCATGACCTTTGTTGGCGCCAGCGCCATGATCAACGGCAAGACCCAAGGCGCCTTCCCGGCGGCCAAAGCCTTGCTAAGCGCGATCTATGAGGGCGCGCTGGTCGATTTTGACAATGCTCTGAAGATCGAGGCCCGCTGGTTCACCAACGTGCTGATGAACCCGTCGTCGTCGGCGATGATCCGCAGCCTGTTCATCAACAAGCAGGCATTGGAAAAAGGCGCCGTGCGCCCCGCAGGCATTGAAGATCAGTCGGTCAAGAAAATCGGTGTTCTGGGGGCTGGCATGATGGGGGCCGGCATTGCGCTGGTGTCGGCTCAGGCTGGCTTGGATGTGGTGCTGGTTGATCGTGATCAGGCTGCTGCCGACAAAGGCAAGGCCTATAGCGCCAGCTATATGGACAAGGGGATCAAGCGCGGCAAAGCCACGCCTGAGAAAAAAGAGGCGCTGCTAGCGCGGATCACCGCTACACCCGATCTGGAGCACCTGAAGGGCTGTGATCTGATCATCGAAGCGGTATTCGAAGACCCAACGGTCAAGGCCGAGATGACCAAGAAGGTCGAAGCGATCATCCCCGACGATTGCATTTATGCCTCCAACACCTCGACCCTGCCAATCAGCAGCCTGGCAGAAGCTTCGGTTCGCCCCGAACAGTTCATCGGCATCCACTTCTTCTCGCCTGTTGAGAAGATGTTGCTGGTGGAGATCATCAAGGGTGACAAAACCGGAGACCGGGCTGTCGCTAAGGCACTCGACTATGTGCGTCAGATCCGCAAGACGCCGATTGTCGTAAATGACGCGCGGTTCTTCTACTGCAACCGCTGTATCATCCCCTATATCAACGAAGGTCTGCGGATGATCACCGAAGGTGTGTCGCCGGTGCTGATCGACAATGCAGCGCGCCAGCTTGGCTTCCCTGTAGGGCCGGTACAGCTGAACGATGAAACCTCGATTGATCTGGGTGCCAAGATTGCCCGCGCCACCAAGGCGGCGATGGGCGATGACTACCCCGATAGCCCCGGTGACGATCTGATCTTCTGGATGGAAGAACAGGGTCGTTTGGGCCGCAAGGCCAATGCCGGCTTCTTTGACTATGACGACAAAGGCAAACGCACTGAGTACTGGAAAGGTATGCAGGATAAATACCCGCTGGCCGATGATCAGCCTGATCTGATTGAAGTGCAGGAACGTCTGATGTTCGCTCAGGTTCTGGAATCGGTGCGGGCTCTGGAAGAAGGTGTGCTGGAAGACATCCGCGAAGGTGATGTTGGTGCCATCCTGGCCTGGGGCTTTGCACCTTGGTCTGGCGGTCCCCTCAGCTGGCTGGATATCCTTGGCACGCCTTATGCTGCTGAACGTTGCGACGCGCTAGAGGCGAAATTCGGTGATCGCTTTGCCTGCCCGCCATTGCTGCGCGAAATGGCCGCCAAAGGTCAGAGCTTTTACGGTCGGTTCGATCCGGCGAAAAAGGCCGCTTAAGCGACCCAAAACCAAACTGGCCATCCCGATGGGGTGGCCTTTTTCATATCAGCTTAGCTTCATCCGGCCCAAACAGCAAAAAGGGGCATCTGACCTTCGCCATGCCCCTTAGATAGCCTGTGTATATTTTGGTTAGATGACCGGCGAAAATTGAACCTCGCCATGACCTCCGGCTCCCGGAGGCATGTCATTGGTCCAAAATGCTTCCTCTGCCATCATATTTACAACCAGTTCGCGGGCAGCATCCTGCGGCAGGACCCGGTATATCCCATCCTCTGTCGCTGCGGTGTCTAGGATGCTGCTGGGCGTCGGGCTGAACCCTAGCAATCCCGCCTCCAGATAGATCACCTCATCCTGGGCAAACCGAGGCATCACCAACTCAAACCGCTCCCCCGGATATGCACGGTGAATACCCCGATACCCCTCTAGTGCGCAGGTGGGCACGACGACAAATGGATCGCCCAAGGCATCCACTGCCAGATCACTTTCCAACAAGATACCCTGATCCGGCATCACCCACATGGCCATCCGGTTGTGCAACGCATCCTGCGGTACCAGCAACGGGCATTGTGCGGCGGACTGATCACATTCGGGCACCAGCATCGTTTCCCGGTGCATTTCGGTAATGACCTGCATGCCGTGATCAAAAGTCAGGACACTGTCGCCCACACTCAACGCTTCAACCTGCCGCCAACCCAAGTTCGAGGCCACGTGTGTGCCGGCAAGAAAACCGCCCTGCCCTGTCGACACCATAGGACACTCGGTGCTCATCACCGATGCCACGGATGAAGCCTTGCGTTTGGTGATCCAGTCAAACATCGCCTTTTCCTTCTAAAAAGACGGCTTTGCCCGATGGCAAAAGCGCGCAGTATTTGTTTCAATCCAAAAGGCCCGGCTTTCAGGCCGCAAATGAGCCGGAAAAAAGGCATCTCGGGGTCATTGCCGGCAAAAGACACTCAATGCCCATCAGAGCAGCGGATTAGGGCCATTTAGTCGACAACAGTTCAATTTCTTACCCAAGGGATAGAGGTGAATCGTTAAAAGAGTATTCAAATCGTCTGATATCTTCAGCGCAGCTGTGGGCCACGGCCTCGGCACTACGATCATTGTAGTACCGCCGATAATCGCGACACCGGGTCGAGCTATTGATGACAGGCAGCTCCAGTGAGAAGCCAAGGTGATCAAACAACGGCTGCGCGTCTTTGGTAAAATGTTCCAGCCGGATATAGAGCTGGCACTGCTCAACCCCATCGCGATGCTGCATGTAGGAAACGGCTGGCGCGGCCCGCAATGTCGCCATGGTCTGGGGATGGCAGGTGAAATCGGCAAAACTCAAGGTCTGCGCCATATGCACCGCCGTGTTTTCGAAATTTTGCACCTTTAGCCAATGATAGTAGCTGACCGCCCGATCCCAGGGGTTGCGTACCATTGTGAAGGCAAACAATCCGCGAAGCGACTGATCCGGAACCAACCCCTCAATATCCGCCAGGGTCGAATGTTTCCATTTGCGACCTCTCGTCGCCACATCCTTTATCCGCTTTCGCCTGCGGCGCGCCTTGGGTGTATCGCCCAGCATGATATCATCAGCCTTGGCACGCGCCTCCAGCGCCAGTGCCAGGGCAGTGCCGCCGGTCTTTGGGATATGGATAAACACGTAAGAACGGCCAGGCGACAGGATCATGGTCGTAGGCTATGTCACCGCGTGACAAAAGGAAACCAAGGCTAATGCCCTGCCAGCGCATGCCTCCGGCGGGAGTATTTCTAAAAAAAGATGAAACAGCGGAAAGCACCTTCATCTTTTTGAAAATACTCCGGGGGTGAATTAGCCCCATTTTGTTGGGGCCAATAGAGGCCGGAACCCCTTTTCAATGGCAGCAAGATTGCGCAGTATCTGTTCCTAGAGGAACTACCCCAAACGGGTAAAAGGGAGGACGTTTATGGGCTGGATGGCTGACGAGACCGGGCTGGAGAAGAATACTGCTAACCATGTGGCACTGACACCGTTATCGCACCTGCGCCGCGCGGCGTCGGTGTTTAAGAATCATTTGGCAGTCAGCTATGGCTCTCACCGCAAGACATATGGCGAGTATTACCAACGCTGCAGCCAGTTGGCCTCTGGCCTCGTTCAGCTTGGGATTAAACCCGGCGACGTCGTCGCGACATTGATCCCCAACCTTCCTGCACAAGCTGAGGCCCATTTTGGTGTCCCCGCCTGTGGCGCTGTGCTCAACACCATCAATATTCGACTGGACGTGGGCACGGTTGCCTATATTTTTGATCACGGTGGCGCCAAAGTAGTCTTGGTCGATTCTCAGTTCCTGGAAGTGGCAGAAGCAGCCTGTGAAGAGATGGACGGCCCCGCGCCGACCCTGATCGAGGTAGCCGACGATCAAGCAGGTTGGCACGCAAGCAGCAAACACACCACTTATGAAGACCTGCTAGTCAGTGGCGACCCGAATTTTGACTGGATGCTGCCCCAAGACGAATGGGAAAGCCTGGCACTGAATTATACGTCAGGTACTACCGGCCGCCCCAAAGGCGTGGTTTACCACCATCGCGGCGCATATTTGATGACCATGGGCACGGTTGTGTCATGGCGAATGGTGCTGCATCCCGTCTATCTGACCATTGTGCCAATGTTTCATTGCAACGGCTGGAATCACACCTGGATGATGCCTCTGCTGGGCGGCACTTTGGTGTGCTGTCGCGATGTCTCGGCCAAAGCAATTTACAATGCTATTCACTTTGACGGTGTGACCCATTTTGGCGGTGCGCCAATTGTGCTGAACATGATCGTCAATGCTCCCGACGAGGACCGGCGGACCTTTGACCACCAGGTCGAAATCTTCACCGCTGGTGCCCCACCCGCGCCAGCAACATTGGCCAAGATCGAGGACCTGGGGTTCAACGTCACACAGGTCTATGGGCTGACCGAGACCTATGGCCACATCACCGAATGCTACTGGAAGGGCGGCGATTGGGACGAGTTGGATAAGCCCGGCATTGCAGCCATCAAAGCGCGTCAAGGTGTTGCCATGCCGATGATGGAACATGTGGTGGTACGGGACAGCAATCACAATCCGGTGCCCATGGACGGCGTTACCCAAGGCGAGATCGCCATTCGGGGTAATTCGGTGATGAAGGGATATCTGAAGAACCCTGAAGCCACCGCCGAGGCTTTTGCCGACGGATATTTCAATTCTGGCGATATCGCTGTGCAGCACCCCGACAGCTACGTGCAGATCGCGGATCGGGCCAAGGACATCATCATCTCGGGCGGTGAGAATATATCCTCGGTAGAGATCGAAGGCGTCTTGATGGAACATCCGGCTGTAAATCTGGCAGCGGTCGTGGCCAAACCCGACGATAAATGGGGTGAAGTGCCCTGCGCCTTTGTCGAATTGAAACCGGGGGCTACAGCCGATGAGGCTACTCTGATCAGTTTTACCCGACAAACGCTGGCGGGCTTCAAAGCGCCTAAAAGGGTGCTGTTCCAAGACCTTCCCAAGACCTCTACCGGAAAGATCCAGAAGTTCGAACTACGTAAGCTTGCCCGAGATCTCTGAACACCGGCACCATCAGTAACAAAAACCCCTTTGTCAGCAATGCCGTTTGCCGACAAAGGGTCAACCGTGTTAGCTTCACGCAGCAATTGAGGCACAGGCAAGAACAAGCAGATGACTGCACTCAGGGAATATCAACGGCTTGAGGCTGCGGGCCTGTGGCGCGCCAGCCCCGAGAGCCAGCGACGAGACGTGATTGTCTCAATTGGCGATGCGACTCTAACGATCACCGATATGAAAGACCAACCGCTGGCCCATTGGTCCCTGGCGGCTCTGAAGCGGTTCAATCCAGGTCAGTATCCAGCTATTTTCCATCCCGATGGCGATCCCGGCGAAACACTGGAGCTGACCGAGGATGAAACAGCCATGCTCGATGCTATTGAAAAGGTACGGCTGGCCATCGAAGGGTCGCGTTCTCATCCGGGCCGGTTGCGAGCGGTAAGTGTTCTTGGCAGCCTTGGGCTGATTGCGGCCCTGTTGGTGTTCTGGTTGCCCGGCGCCATGATGCGCCATACCGTCAGCGTAGTTCCAGAGATCAAACGAAAAGCCATTGGCCAGGCGCTACTGGGCCGAATTGAGCGAGTCTCAGGCCAAGCCTGTTCGACCCCGGAAACGGCACCGATTTTGGCCCAACTTGCCCAACGCACCGGTGCGCGGCAGGTTGTGGTGCTGCGCACGGGCGTGGTCTCCAGCCTGCACCTTCCCGGCGGCATCATCCTGTTGAACCGTTCGCTGATCGAGGGTTACGAAGACCCGGCAGTGGCGGCTGGTGCGGTGCTGATTGAGCGCGCTCGTGCCCAGGCCAGAGACCCATTGGCCGAGGTGCTGAGGTCTGGCGGCATGCTGGCCTCGTTCCGCCTGCTAACCACCGGAAAATTAAGCCGCAGCAGCCTGGACCACTATGCTGAAGCCATGATCAGCGCACCACGTCCGGAAGTTCCTGAAGAGCAATTACTGGCCGTTTTTGCTCAGGCGGCAATCCCTTCGACACCTTATGCCTACGCTCTGGACATCACCGGTGAAAAAACCCTGGGCCTGATCGAAGCGGATCCAATGGCAGGGCGCAGCCTGGAGCCGATCCTGAACGATCGCGATTGGGTGCAGCTGCAGAACATTTGCGGATCTTAACAGCACTGAAAAGCGCCATGACCCGGAATTTTCAAAAATTCCGAACCTGAAAATTCGAGTTTTCCGGAAACCACTGCGCTTGTTTAGCCATCAAAAGTCAGGACCCAGACACATCTGCCTGGGCCGATCTGCACGGACTACTTGCTAAGACGTGCGCCTGAATAGCCCGCAGCGCGAACCTGTTTCAGTGCCGCTTGGGCCGTTGCATCAACGCGAAACGGTCCGGCCAGAACGACCCTAAATACCTGCCCTTTGCGGGTGACATTGCCCAGACGCACTGGCAAGCCACTGGCCGCAAGCGCTTGGGCTGCGTCGCGTGCCATTGCCGGGTCGGCATAGGTTGCAGCACGCACGTAACGGTGCGGCGCAGGTGCTGCCAAAATGGTTGCCGCGTCAGGAACCGAGCGGGTGGATAGGCGCATTACCAGATCGCCTTGCTCTTCAACTGGACTACGCGCTGCGTTTGCCGACAAGTTGACAACTGGACGGTCCAGCGGCAGGGCAACCAACTTGCGTGGTACCGTGCGCGTCCAGATCAAATCGCTTTGCGCATCCCCGACTTCCGTTCGCATCGCCCGATGTCCATTCAGCCGGTCGTCGTCACGATTCACAAGTACATATCCCCGAGGCACCTCGACCACACCGCCGATCACCGCAGGTTTCAGCCCACGTTCAGCTCTGTGGAGGTTCAACCGATCATCCTCCCAAACTGAACGATACCCTGCAGGAGCGTCAAGCCCCTGGCTATGACGACGAGCCTGATACACATGGGTCTGCACCACACGCGTGTTTGGAGTTAGTCGCAACGAAGACTGCGGACCTATTGCGGAGCCATTGCCATAGGTGACAGGTGACGCGGCTTGCGGCCCACATCGTGCACCGTCGTTGGTATATTGCTGGCTCAAGGCCGAGACATTGGAACAACTGCTCGGCGCCTGCGCCGCCGGCACAGTTGTGCTGGCCACAGGCGCAGCCGCGACAGGCTGTTGCACAGGCTTGGGAGGCGCTGTCGTTGTCACCGGAGCAGTCGCAGATGAGCTGGCACTGGACGCGGTTGTTGTCGGGCGCTGTGGCTTAGTCGGGGCCGCAGTTGCTGGAGCTGTAGTACTGGCCACAGACGTTGTCGGCTTCGCCGGGGATGTCGCGGCAGGTTGCTGGGCGGTGGGCACGGTGATCAACTGCGGCGCCGTGCTTTGCGTTGGAGTGCGGGTCGCACCCGCAACTGCCGTGGGCTGATAGCCGCAAAGCTGCTTGCGCGAGCGGCTCACCCTCGGCACCCAATTTACATTGCCATCAATGCCAGCCCGAATGAACACGCAGCCCTTGCTGTCGACGTATTGTTTGCCTTTATACGAGGCCGGTGGAAACTCTGCCGGAGGGCCTGCATTTTCCAGGGATTGGGCCTGCACCGCGGGCACGCCCATCGCGCAGGTCATTATGCTCAGTGCAATAACTCTAGTGATCTTCATAACCGCGCCCCACAATATATGGGTCGACGATGCCCGAAAAGCGATTCGGAGTAAAGCACGGTTTGTGGACAATAATGAGGCAATCAGGCGAATAGTTGCGCAATCGCCCCATAATTTATTTGCGAACCCGCTGGTTTTTATTTGGTTCCGAACATGCGGTCACCCGCATCCCCCAGACCAGGCATGATATAGCCCTTCTCATTCAGCTCGCGGTCCAGCGACGCCGTCACAATCGGCACATCCGGATGCGCCTCTTTCATCCGCGCAACTCCTTCGGGGGCGGCCAGCAGGCAGAGGAAACGAATGTCAGTGGCACCTGCCTCTTTCAGCAGATCAATCGCCGCAACCGAGCTGTTGCCGGTGGCCAGCATTGGATCCACTGCAATCACCAACCGGTCGTGCATTCCCTTGGGCACTTTGAAGTAGTACTGAACCGGCTGCAGAGTTTCCTCGTCGCGGTACAGACCAACAAAACCAACGCGAGCCGAGGGGATCAGTTCCAGAACTCCATCCAGCATGCCGTTGCCTGCCCGCAGGATCGACACCAACGCCAGTTTTTTGCCGGCCAGGATCGGCGATTCCATTTCCTCCATCGGCGTCTCGATGGTGGTAGAGGCCAGCGGCATCTCGCGGGTGATTTCATAGGCTAGCAGCTGGGTGATCTCGTGCAGCAGCCGACGGAAACCAGCGGTCGAGGTGCCCTTGTCGCGCATCAGTGTCAGCTTGTGTTGCACCAGCGGGTGTTTAACGACGGTCAGATGTTCAGTCATTTAAGTCTCCAATCTCTTCTTCACCCGATCCCGGGTGGCGTCATCACAGAATGCGGCCGCTAAGGCGGTCGCATTCAGAGCGGCAAAATCATCCGCGTCCCAGCCAAAAGCTTGGTTCAGCATCTCATATTCGCGGCGCATTGTTGTATGGAAAAACGGCGGGTCGTCAGTGGACACGGTCACTGGCACACCTGCATCCCGCAATCGCGCGATGGGATGTGAGGCAAAATCCGGATAGACCCCCAGTACAACGTTGGAGCCGGGGCAGACTTCAAGCACTGTGCCGCGATCAACCAACTCATGCACCAGATCGGAATCCTCGATGGCTCGCACGCCGTGACCAATACGTTCAACGCCTAGGATCCGCACCGCATCGCGCACACTCTCGGGGCCGCCAAACTCGCCCGCATGGGTGGTCAGGCGCAGCCCGGCTTCGCGCGCACAATCAAAACTCCAGGCGAAATCGCCTTGTGTTCCCATGCCCTCATTACCGCCCATACCAAAACCGACAATCCAATCGCCAGCCGTGTCAGCGGCACATCGCGCAGCATTCTTTGCCATGTCCGGCCCGAAATGGCGCACACAGGTAACAATGCCACGTAGGGTGATGCCAAAGCGTTTCTCTGCTTCCTCAGATGCATCCTGAATAGCCGCCAGATAGTCCTTCCAAGCCGCCAAATCACCGCCGCCGCAGAAATCTGGGCTGATGAAAGTCTCGGTATAGACCACGCCGTTTGCGGCACTTTCTTCCAAAATTGCAAGCGTAAGACGGCGGAACTCCTCCGGTCCGGTAAGCACTTCACTGGCAGCTTCGTAGACCGACAAGAAATGGGTGAAATCGCGGAAATCATAACCACCGTCGTCGCGAAAAATGCCACTCAGGTCCATTTTCTTTTCATACGCCAACTGACGAATAAAATTTGGCGGTGCTGCACCCTCATGGTGCAGATGCAATTCAATTTTGGGCAGGTCTGCGACAGTCATAAGAAGCTCCTTCCTGGGCCTTCTGACACAACACCCAGATGCTCTGCAATGCTTGCCGCCACATCAACGAAAGCCACCGCGCCTATTGGGCCCGCGCCAAGCCCGGCAATCAGCACCGGCACCTGTTCGCGGGTGTGGTCCGTGCCTGGCCAACTGGGGTCATTGCCGTGGTCGGCGGTCAGCAGCAACATGTCGCCGTCACGCAGGTTTGCAATGATCTTGCCAATCTCAACGTCGAACCATTCCAGCGTCCGCGCATAGCCCGAGATATCGCGGCGATGGCCGTAAAGGCTGTCGAACTCAACAAAATTGGCAAATGTCAGGCTGCCGTCAGCAGCATTTTCCACCCGATCGGCCAAATGCTCTATCAACGTCGCATCAGCCCCTTTTTCCAGAGTCTCGATGCCCTGCATGGTGAAGATATCGCCGATCTTGCCAATCGCATGCACCGCACCACCCGCATTCTGCACCCAATTGGTCAGCACAGGCGCTGGCGGGGTGATGGCAAAGTCTCGCCGATTAGTAGTGCGGGTAAAGCCATCCTGTGCATTGCCAACAAAAGGTCGGGCGATAACCCGACCCACTTTCATCTTATGCAGGTGCGGAGCGATTGCGCGGCACAGCTCCAACAAACGGTCGAGCCCAAATGACTCTTCATGCGCCGCAATCTGCATCACGCTGTCAGCCGAGGTATAGACAATCGGCATGCCCGTCATCATGTGCTCTTCGCCGAGACGCTCGATAATGGCGGTGCCCGGTGCG
>MAAC01009542.1_pt1 | contig 87588 bp, 80 predicted proteins | sample 1115981 | NCBI WGS metagenome assembly MAAC01 (sample SAMN04961126, study PRJNA320927) | seawater metagenome | isolation source: sample BD02T64 sea water enriched with oil for 64 days | place: USA:Gulf of Mexico | collected 2013-07-27 | reverse complement strand
CGGGTGTGCTCGTATTGGCTGCCGGGGTTACCCAGTCCAACCACGAGCCTCACTTGCGCGTCCAATGTCGGGGCCTAAAAGTAGAGAAGGAAGTCCTTCTTAGGACTCCTCGCCCTCTTTTTCATCTCCAGCATCGCCTTCTTCAGCGCTATCAATCTCTTCGTCTTCAATCGCTTTAGATTTAACAACTGCAGCGACGGGGAGGTCGTGATCTTCACCGTGTGTCAGGGCAACACTGGCCACGCCTTTAGGCAGTATGATGTCAGAGATATGCAGGGTCTGGCCCAGCGTGATTTCAGCCATATCGACTTCAATGTACTCTGGCAGGTCGCTAGGCAGACATTCAATTTCCAGATCATTCATGGTGTGAGAAATCTGGCCGCCTTCCATTTTGACACCGACACACTCTTCTTCATTGAGGAAGTGCAGGGGTGCGCGGATGGTGAGCTTCTGATTCATATCGACGCGCAGGAAGTCGATGTGCAGAATTTCAGCCTTGGCAGGGTGGCGTTGAATGTCTTTAAGAATCACGTTCTGCGACTTATTGTCGACGCTCAGTTCAATGATGTGCGAGTAAAACGCTTCATTGTCCAGCGCGTGGCTCAGTTGGTTAGCGGCGAGAGAAATGCTCTCGGGCGTTTCACCCAGACCATAAATGATGGCGGGTACTTGATTGTCCAGACGACGTAGGCGGCGGCTCGCACCTTTCCCTATATCGTTACGGACTTTGGCATTCAGTACAAAATCGACCATTTGCCTTTGCTCCTATTTTGTTCCGCTATAGCTGTTGCGACCCAGATTATAGCGGTGAGGTTAATCCCCGTCGCCAAATGCGGCGGGAAGTTTATCCGTGCCCGTTTTTGTTAGTTAAACATGGCACTGATGGATTCTTCATTGCTGACCCGGCGAATGGCCTCGGCGAGCATGTGTCCCAGCGACAGTTGGCGGATTTGCTTGCAAGCTCGCGCTTCGTCAGTGAGGGGAATACTGTTGGTGATGACCAGACTGTCGAGCTGAGAGCTGGTGATATTGTCGATTGCCTTGCCGGATAAGACCGGGTGAGTACAGTAGGCGACAACACGTTTGGCGCCTTGTTCTTTCAGCGCCTCGGCAGCCTTGCACAAAGTGCCGGCGGTATCGACGATATCGTCAACCAGTAAACAGGTGCGGCCGGCGACGTCACCGATAATATTCATGACCTGTGCCTGGTTCGCCTCGGGGCGGCGTTTGTCGATAATCGCCAGGTCGGTATTGAGTTGTTTCGCGATGGCGCGGGCACGAACCACGCCGCCGATGTCGGGTGACACCACGAGTAGGTCTTCGTACTTTTGCTTCTCTATATCGTCCAGTAATACGGGTGATCCGTAGACGTTGTCGACCGCACAGTCGAAGAAGCCCTGAATTTGCTCGGCATGCAGATCAACGGTTAAGACGCGATTAACGCCGACGTTGTTGATCATATCGGCGACGACCTTGGCGCTGATGGGTACTCGTGCTGAACGTACACGTCTGTCCTGGCGGGCATAACCAAAGTAAGGTACGACGGCGGTGATGCGGCCGGCTGAAGAGCGGCGCATGGCGTCGACCAGAAAAATCAGTTCCATCAGGTTTTTATTGGTCGGTGCGCAGGTGGGCTGGATGATAAAAACATCGCGGCCGCGCACGTTGTCGTTGATCTGTACGCTGATTTCACCATCGGAAAAATGGCTGACTTGTGCGTCGCCAATTGCCAACTGTGGATTAGAATTTCCTGAGAACAACATCAAGTTGGGCATGGGGGGATCCTAGTGTCACGAATGCGAGTGCTAAAAACACAAGTACGATGGATGGCGCAGGGGGTCAGAAAATGGCTGGGGCGGGAGGATTCGAACCTCCGAGTGACGGGATCAAAACCCGTTGCCTTAACCACTTGGCCACGCCCCAATAAACTTATGCTAACGACTTACTCGACGAGCTGCTCGGATAGGCTGGAGAGTGGTTAACTCCCCGGGCAACAAAAGCCTGCCATCGTTGCGGAACATCGGCCAGTACCTTACGTGCTTGTGCTTCGTTCTCGAAAGAGGCGAAGATACAGGCACCGGTGCCGGTCATTCGAACATTTGCGTATTGCTCCAGCCAGTTGCGGGCTGTTTTTACCTCAGGGTAGAGCTTTTCCGCTATGGGTTGGCAAGCATTTCTGCCACCCTGCTCGAGAAAGGCGCGTATTGTGATAGCGCGTGCGTCCCTTGTCAATTGCTGGTGTGAGAATATTGTCACTGTTGAGACTTCAACGTTGGGTGCCAGAATAAGAAACCAGCATTGGGGCATGTCGATAGGGCTTAAAATTTCGCCAATACCTTCGGCCCAGGCCGTGCGCCCGTGGATAAATACGGGCACATCTGCGCCCAGTTCAAGCCCTATGGCGGCGAGTTGTTCGCGGCTGAAACCGAGCTGCCACAACTGATTGAGACCAATTAGGGCGGTTGCTGCATCACTGCTTCCTCCTCCCAGCCCACCGCCGAGGGGTAGGCGTTTACTCAAATGCATGCTTACACCGTAATGATGCTCGGGGTTGTGCTGTTGGGCCTGTTGCTGCAGGGCTTTGGCTGCGCGATAAACGAGATTATCTTTTTCGGCAATCGTTGGATGAGTCGGGCTGAGGGTGATAGTTGAGTCATCGCGTCGCTCAAAGTCCAGCTGGTCACCGTAGTCGAGTAGTTGAAACAGTGTTTGTAACTCGTGGTAGCCGTCGGCGCGTCGTCCGGTAATGTGTAGGAAGAGGTTTATTTTCGCCGGTGCTGGCAGGCTGAGCTTATTTTGTGTCACAGGTAAATTACTTGTTCAGTGAATGGTTTGGGTTTGAGGTGCATTACTGTGGGTTGCTCTCTGGAAAAGACCAGTCTTTTAAAAGCAGCGTAAACGTTAGTTTGTCACTACGGCCTTTGATTTTACCCGGCAACTGGCCGCGAGGCCCGTTCTGATAGCGGCTGATATTCAGTTGCCAGCCATCTTCTTGCAGGGTGTTGAGCAACCCTTTTTCATTGAAGGTTTTTATGACCCTGGCTGATGAGCTGGCAGGTAGACCTCTGGCCCAGGCGCGCATTTGCTCCACGGGCAGCTGCCAGCCAAAGAGTCGCTGGGTTAATATACTGGCAGAATGAGCGCTTATATCGGCCTTGCCCGGCTGGCTGAGCGTAATAGCTTGGGCGTTACCGTTGATTTGCACCGTGCCGACGCCGAAGGGGCCACTCAAATAAATCGTAAAATTGTCGTCGTGTTGGGTCCAGTCAAACCAGGCGCTGCCGGAATTTTCTTCATTATGATAGGCGAGCTTGCCTTTAAGTTGCCAGCTATCAATGGCTTGCATTGCTGTTTGATGTGCAGGCCACGTTGGGGGTGGGCGATAGATGGCGGGGTCAGGCTGCTTTTGTAGTGGCGCACAGGCGCCGATCAATAACAGAAGCAGGGCGATAAAGCCGCGGGCTGATACAGGGGGCCAGTTGATAGGGGCTGGGTTAGTCGATGTTGGCAAGCTGGACATCAATCCTAGGTGCTGACAATTCAGAGCCGGTTATTCTAAAGCATGATGGTCAAAGTTGGACATTTAGTCGCTTCAATGTGTTGATTAAGAATTCACTACTGGGATTGTTGTCGATGGCGTTCTGCCAGATGGAGCGCGCTTCATCCTTTTCACCGGTGGCCCACAGTACCTCGCCTAGATGGGCTGCGACTTCGGGATCGGGCATGGTGTTCATCGCCGCGCGCAGATGCCCCAGCGCTTCGTCGTATTCGCCGCGTTTGTAAAGCACCCAGCCGAGACTGTCGCGAATGGCGGGGTCGTTGGGCTTTATTTCCAGCGCTCGTTGAATAAATTCGAGGGCCTCATCGTAGCGCTCAGTGCTGTTGGCGAGGGTGTAGCCGAGGGCGTTGAGTGCGGAGGCATTATTGGTGTCGCGTTCAATAATGGCGCGCAAATCTTTTTCGGTAGCGGCGATATTGCCGAGCTTTTCATGAACCAGTGATCGGCTGTATAGCAATTCAATATTATCGGGATGCTCGGCAAGGCCTTCGTCGAGCAGGGCCTGAGCGCTTTGGTGCCCTTGTCGCTCGATGAGTAGTTGGCTCTCAATTTGATAGAAAGCACTGGCGTGATTGGGGTAGTCGAGACGCAATTTGTGCAAATATAGCCGCGCATCGTTGAGCTGGTCACGGTCTGCTAATATCTGGCTGATACGTACAGTCGCCTGTAAGAACAGATTGTTATTGTTGACCATTCGATAGTGCCGCAGGGCATCGTCAGACGCCTGGTTCTGCTCGGCCATAACAGCGAGTTGAAAATGGGCCTGTGAGACCAGATGTCCGTTGTCGATAAGGGCGTGGTAGATCACTTTGGCGGGCTCGGGTTCGTGGTTTTCACGGTGTAGCAGAGCAAGTGCTAGCTTGAATTTATCGTTGCTGGGCTCTTGATTAGCCAGGGCAGTCATTTTCTCGATGGCCAGAGGTAGATTGCTCTCGGCCATGAAACGAATTAATTGCAGTTGTAATTGCTGGCTTTTAGGCGCGTATTTGAGGCCCTGTTCCAATTCGCTAATGGATTCTCTGTGGTGGCCGGCTTTGTGCTGGATTTGTGCGGCGACGAGGCGGGCTGGCTGATCGTCAGGGTACTCGTCGAGAAGTTGATGGGCGGTACTCAGGGCTTCGTCGACACGGGCTAGTTGAGCCAGCAACAGCGTTTTGCCCAGTAATAAATCGCGGTTGCCGGGTTTGTTCTGCTCAGCGATAGTATAGAGTTCGAGCAGGTGCAGGCGCTGCTCTTCATCGAGATTGGCGGTATAGCTGGGCAATAAGACCATGTATTTGCCATTGTTCTGGCTGAGCAAATGGCGGGCGTGCTCAAAAGCGAGACTCAAATTAGCCTGTTGTGCCTGGGCGTAAAAAGCCATGTTGCGAGCTTGAATGCTATCCGGTTCCACCTCCGCCCATAAAATGCCCAACTCCTGTAATGCCTTATTATTTTTTTGATAAGAGGCGGTGCTAACGGCTCTGGCGATAACACCGGGGTCGCGAGTGACGAGCGCCTGGCGGCGGTAGTTTTCGAGTGCCAGGCCCAAATTACCGCGCGTACCGGCGACCTCAGCAACAAGTAAGTCGTAAAAAGTTTGTGTTGGGAAGGGTCGAACGGGATAATCGCGCCTGATTGATGATGCGTCGGTCTTTGTGTCGGCGACAGTCGGCGTGTTGTTGGTCTGTTGGCTGAGCTCAGGTGAGGCGCAGGCTGTCAGCAACAGGGCTGCAATCGGCAATACCGTTTTAAAGCGCAGCTTTGCGAATCGCTGTTTACCAGTCAGTTGAGACTTGTCGACCATAGTTGCGTCATTCCGAGCTGTTGCCGTAGAAAGTAGTCAGTATAATTGTGACAGCGATGAGACGTTTAGTTCATCGTTGTGACTGTGAAATATATCCACATTGGTCCTTTATGCCCCTGATTGCCCTAGGAATCAACCACCGTACAGCAAGTCTCGAGGTTCGCGAGCGGGTTGCCTTTGCCCCCGATCAAATGATTTTGAGCTTGCAGCAGGGTCTCGATGCCTGTGGTGCGGACAATTTGGCGATATTGTCGACGTGCAATCGCACCGAGCTTTACGCCACGGGTAGCGTAGCCCCCGGCACTTTATTAGCCTGGTTGGCCGATCATCATCACTTGTCGGCTGAGGCTTTGGACGACAATTATTACGTGCTGGAAGACGACAAAGCCGTGCAGCACATGATGAAGGTCGCCAGTGGGCTGGATTCAATGGTGCTGGGCGAACCGCAGATTTTGGGCCAAATGAAGTCGAGCTATGCCGTCGCGCAAAAAGCGGGCACGGCAGATGGGCTCTTGTCTCAGGTGTTTCAGGGCGTGTTTGCCACCGCCAAGCGGGTGCGCAGTGAAACGGCGATTGGTCAGAATCCGGTATCGGTAGCCTATGCGGCGGTGAGTTTGGCCCAGCGTATTTTTAGCTCGATGAAAGAAGTCAGTGCGCTGTTGATCGGTGCCGGCGAAACGGTTGAGTTATTGGCTCGTCATCTGCGAGAGCAGGGGGTCGGCGATATTATTGTCGCTAACCGAACCCTGGCCCGTGCGCAGGAGATGGCAGAGGTGTTTTCGGCCGAAGCCATTTTATTATCTGAGATTCCCGAGTATTTGCACCGCGCCGATGTCGTTATTTCATCCACTGCCAGCCAGTTGCCAATTTTAGGCAAGGGTGCGGTGGAATCTGCTTTAAAACAGCGCAAGCACCGCCCCATTTTTATGGTCGACATTGCCGTGCCCCGGGATATCGAACCTCAGGTCGCCCAGCTCGATGATGTTTATTTATATACCGTCGATGACCTGAAAGAGGTGATAGAAGCCAACCTGCGCCACCGTGAAGACGCTGCCGGGCAGGCCGAGGTGATCATCGAGCAGGGCGTTAGCAACTGGAAGAATCAATTGCGCGGCCAGCAGGCCGTGGGTACGATTCGCGCTTTTCGCGATAATTTTGGTGCGCTGCGCGATGCCGAACTTGATAAAGCGCTGGCCTCTATTGCCCAGGGACAGTCGGCTGAGCAAGTGCTACGCCAGCTGGCCCACGGCCTCACTAACAAGTTTTTACATGTGCCAACGACACGTTTGAAAAAGGCCGGTGAGCAGGGCGACAGTGACTATGTTCGCTGGGCCCACGATTTATTCGATTTGCCGGGAGCGAGTAAAATATCACCCGCTATTAAGCAGTCAGAGAATAATCAGCAAGGGGACGACTCTCGTGCCGATGATATTAATTCAGATGCCAACGCCGGCGTCAAAAAAAGGGACGAACAATGAAAGCCTCGCTATTAGAAAAATTGGATCGTCTTGCCGAGCGTTATGACGAGGTCGGGCACTTGCTTAGTGAGGCCGAGGTCATTGCCGACCAAAACCGCTTTCGTGGGCTGTCGATGGAATATGCCGAGCTGGAGCCGGTGACGAAAACCTATCAGCAATTTGTACAAGTGACTGAGAATACGGAAGAAGCGCGATCCATGCTCAAAGACAGCGACCCCGATATGCGTGAGCTGGCGCAAGAGGAGTTGCGTGAGGGTGAAGCTGAACTGACGGGTTTAGAAAAGGAATTGCAAACCCTGTTACTGCCGAAAGACCCGAATGACAAACACAATGTGTTTCTTGAAATTCGTGCCGGTACTGGTGGTGATGAGGCGGCGATATTCTCCGGCGACTTGTACCGCATGTATTCGCGCTATGCAGAATCCCGAGGCTGGAAAGTCGAAATTGTCAGTGAGCGCCAGGGTGATCACGGTGGCTATAAAGAAATCATCGTGCGGATTGTGGGTAAGGAAGTTTTCTCGCTGTTTAAATTTGAATCGGGCGCCCATCGCGTGCAGCGCGTGCCTGAAACTGAATCCCAGGGTCGGGTGCATACCTCGGCCTGCACCGTTGCAATCCTGCCGGAAGCCGATGAAATTGAAGCCGTGGAAATTAAGAAGGCTGACCTACGTGTCGATACTTTTCGTGCCTCGGGTGCGGGTGGTCAGCACGTTAACAAAACCGATTCGGCTATTCGCTTGACCCACTTGCCGACTGGCATCGTGGTTGAATGTCAGGATGAGCGTTCGCAGCACAAGAACAGGGCGAGGGCGATGTCTCAATCTCAGGAAGAATCGGAACTGCGTCGTAGTATGGTGGGTAGCGGTGATCGTTCAGAGCGCATTCGCACCTACAATTTCCCCCAGGGGCGAGTGACCGATCACCGCATTAATCTCACTCTGTATAAAATCGACGAAATTATGCAGGGCGATTTGGGGCAGGTGATCCAGCCTTTAATTACCGAACACCAGACTGAGCAGTTGGCGGCACTGGCAAAATAAAAGTCTTCCTGATAATGATTATTTGAAGAATATGGCAAGTGAAAAAGTCAGTATCGCTGAATTGTTACGTCTTGCTTCGCGGCTTGACGGTATCAGTGATACGCCTCGTCTCGATTTGGAAGTACTGCTTTGTCACGTGCTCGGCAAACCGCGCAGCTATTTATTTACCTGGCCAGAGAAAGAGCTCGATCAACAGCAGGTTAATTGTTTTAACGACTTACTGAAACGCCGAGCCCAGGGTGAACCCATCGCCTATCTGACAGGAGAGAAAGAGTTTTGGTCCTTGTCTTTAAATGTGGATACGACGACTTTAATTCCCCGGCCCGATACAGAACTACTGGTTGAAACAGCGCTCAATGTGCTTGATAAGCCCGATGCGCGGGTTCTTGATTTGGGCACTGGCACAGGCGCGATTGCTCTGGCATTGGCGAGTGAAAATTCAGGCTGGAAAATATTGGCTGTCGATACCGTTGTCGGGGCCGTAGAGCTGGCTGAACAAAACCGTCAACGCTTAGGCCTGGATAATGTCACCGTGATACGTAGTGACTGGTTTGAAAATATTCCTGCACAAAAATTTGACCTGATTGTGACTAACCCTCCCTACATCGATGAAGATGATCGGCACTTAAAAGAGGGTGATGTTCGCTTTGAACCTGTTTCTGCTCTGGTGGCGGATAATAAGGGCATGGCTGATATTGAATTTATTATTTGCGGGGCAAAAGAATATTTAGTGGATGGCGGGTGTTTGTTAATTGAACATGGCTATCAGCAGGCGAAAGCGGTGTGCACGCTGCTGCAAAATGAAGGCTTTTTATACATTGAAACAGCGTGCGATATGGCGGGTCTTGAACGCCTTACGTCAGGCTGTTTCAAAAAACCTTGTTAGATTTTGTTAAGCCGGATTGGTGTGGATGACGCAGTTGCCACCCTGTTTTTTTGCTCTATGCAGGGATTGATAATTAGAGGTTAGAGCGGCGGAAAGATCCCCATTTTCAATTTCGCAAATACCTGCGCTGAGAGTGATGTTAATTTCTTTGTCTTTATAGATTATGGGCTGGGTGCTGATAAAGTCACGAAAATCATCGCTTAGCCGGGCCGCTTTTTCAGCGCTAAAATTTGGCATTAATAAAACAAACTCTCCGCCACCATAGCGGGAAGATAAAAACATGCCGATGTTGGTTGTTAATGATTTTGAAAATTCGATCAAAAGGTGGTCGCCACAGTCATGGCCAAGCTCGTCATTAATGTCGTTAAAATTATCGATGGACATCATGCAAAGCGATGTTGTGGTGCCTGTTTTGTCATTCTCTGTAATGAGTTTTTTAGATTTTTCACTAAAATAACGGCGGTTATAGAGGTCTGTTAAATGATCCCTGTTTGCATAGTCCTGGACTCTCTCGAGTAATTCCCGCTCTTCCAGGTTGTGCATAATGCGGCAGTAGAACTCCTCGTGAATAAAAGGTTTCTTCAGGAAGTCGCTAGCACCATTCTTAATAAAACGTGCTGATAAATAACGATCACTCTCTGAAGACAGGGCGATGATAGTGAGTTGATTATTACCCATTTTTCGGCGTACGTACTTAGTGAGTTCGATGCCATCCATATTGGGCATATTGAAATCGGTAATAAGCAGTTTTATATCGGGGTTTTGTTCGAGTACGGTAATGGCTTCTTTACCGTCTTTAGCCTCGCTAACTTTAAATAGATGGGTTTTTAATAGTTTGCGAAGGTGGGCTCTGGCAGTAACGGAGTCGTCAGTCACGAGCACGTGAGTTTCTTCATTCTTGGTTAAGCGGACTAATAGTTTGACAGCGTATTCATAGGCGAAGCGACTTTCCTTTACAACATAGTCAACAACGCCTCTGGCGATTAATGACTTTCTGTTTTCTTCGTTGTAACTACCCGTCAGTACAATGGTCGGGATTTTCTTAGCCAGACAAAATTCGACGATCTCTCCGTTGGGCCCATCGGGCAAACCGAGATCGGCCAGGCAGGCAAAAAAAGGCGTAGTTGCACGGGCAATCAGTTCTGTCGCATGCCCCAGGGTTTCAGCAAATTGCGGTTTTAAATCGTCGTGTCGCGCAATGAATTGCTTGAGAACTTTCAACACCATGGGGCTGTCTTCGACGACTAGGATATGCTTCATGATTACTTCGAGCCTGTGCTTTTATCAGAGTTAGCAGCGCACTATAAATTGAGTCGCTACTTTGGACAAAAGGTGATCAGTCAAATTGACGATTGCTTCTCAAATTGTTGGCTCAGGACTTTGCGACAAAAAGAAAGGGCAGCTGGTGGGCTGCCCTTTAAGTTTCATACTTTATACGTGTAAAACTAGTCAATAATCGAGCGCTTTGAAATCTCCTCCAGCATCACCTCGGTGGCACCGCCGCCAATACTTTGTACGCGGGCATCTCGCACCATGCGTTCAATGGCACTCTCACGAATGTAACCAAAACCACCGTGGAATTGCTGGCAGGTGTACATGGTTTCGTTAACGAGTTCACAGCAGAATGCTTTTGCCATCGACACTTCTTTCACGCAATCCTGGCCCATAGAGTCGAGCCAGGCAGCGTGATAAGTGAGCTGGCGACCGGCTTCGACCTTGGCCTGCAACATGGCTAAACGCTGGCGAATGGTTTGTTTTTCCCACAGGGTTGCACCGAAGGCTTTACGCTCTTGTACGTATTGTAGGGTGATTTCCAAGGCTTTCGCTGCTTCACCGATAGATTGGGCGGCCAATACCGTGCGCTCGTTCTGGAAGTTGCGCATGATGGAGTAAAAACCCTTGTTCAACTCGCCGAGGATGTTTTCTTTCGGTACACGACAGTTGTCAAACACCAGCTCGGCAGTGTCGGAACTGCGCCAGCCCTGCTTGTCGAGAGCGCGGCTAACGGTGAAGCCGGGTGTGCCTTTATCGACGATAAAGATAGTCACACCGCGTGAGGCTTTAACCGAGGTGTCGGTTTTTGCCGCGACAAAATAAACGTCGCCTTTTACGCCATTGGTGATAAACATTTTCGTGCCGTTGAGCACATAGCTGTCGCCATCTTCCACGGCGGTGGTGCGCATGCCCGCCACGTCAGAACCGGCATCGGGCTCAGTGACACCCACGGCGCAAATCTTCTTGCCGCTGATGAGGTCGGGCATGTACTTGTCTTTCTGGGCTTTGCTGCCAAAGTTTTCCAGATGGGGGGAGGCCATATCGGTGTGGACCATGACGGTGACCGCGAAGCCGCCAAAGCTGGAGCGGCCCAGTTCTTCGGCTAAAATTACACTGCCCAGGGTGTTCATGTTACTGCCGCCGTACTCTTCACCGTAGCGAATGCCGAGAAAGCCCAGGTCGCCCATCTTGCGCAGTACGTCGCGGGGCACAAAGCCGTCCTCTTCCCAGGCTTCGCCGTTGGGAACAATCTCTTGTTCGACAAAGCGACGGATCTGCTCGCGCAGCATGTTTTGTTCTTCAGAAAAATACAGTTGGTTCATGGTAGTCCTCAGCGTATCTGCGTTGTGTGGGGGTTGTTCTGGGTTAGTGTGTAGATCGAATACTGGTCGTCATTCGTTTGGCTCTAGCTCAATCAATACAGCGCCGCCTTCAACGCTGTCGCCGACTGAGCAGAAAATTTCACCCACCACGCCATCGGTGGCAGCGGTGAGATTATGCAGGAGTTTCATTGAGTCGAGTACCACCAGGGTATCGCCACTGTTGACCGCGTCACCGGTGGCGACTTTAATTTCGACCACCTGTCCGGGCAGGCTGGCAGTGACATTACTATCACCGCTGCTGGCATCATGCCCTTTGCCCAGCGCAAGGTCTTGCTCGCTCAGGCAGCGATAGCAATGACTGCTGCCTTTGGCTGTGAGAGTAATAGCAGCGTCACTATTGTTGACGGCAAAGCTCTGGCTGTGGCCGTCAATTTCGACTTGTAGGGTGTGTTCGCCAATCCAGCCGGCGAGTATCTTGTGCTCACTTTGGGTGTTGCTGTCATCTATTACCTGAATTGTCAGCTGGTAGCCGCCTTGTGTACCACTAATGGTGACAAGCTGAATAGCGCCGTCATCACTCACTGCATCCTGCAAAATAACGCGGCTTTTTCCCGCCTGTCCTGCTCGCTCGAGCACGCGGAAGGCGCCGAGGGTTTGAAAGGGCGATTGATGAATCTGTGTGTCGCGTTTTTCAATCAACATGATACGAGCGACGGCAGCACAAACAGCGGTCTTGTCATCGGCGCTTTGGGTTTGCCAGCCACCTGTAAATGCTTCTTCGAGAAAGCCTGTCGTCAGGGCTTTTTCGACAAAGCTGGGGTGGCGCAGGATGTCGCCTAAAAAGTCGAGATTATTGCCGAGGCCGCTGAGGCTAAAGTTTTCAACCCCGCGTAGCAGTGCACTGCGGGCTTGTTCCCGATTGTCGCCAATGCCAATGACTTTGGCGAGCATGGGGTCGTAATAGGGGCCGAGTACGGTGCCGGCCTGCACGCCACTATCGACGCGAACATCGCTGTATTCAGGCTCGTTGTAGAGGGCGATAGTGCCGGTTTGCGGACGGTAATTATTGGCGGGATCTTCGGCGTTAACCCGCGCTTCAATGGCCCAGCCCTCACAACAAATGTCGCCCTGTGTGCTGGGCAGCGGTTCACCGGCAGCAATGCGGATTTGCCACTCGACCAAATCAAAGCCGGTAATGGCTTCGGTGACAGGGTGCTCAACCTGCAGGCGGGTATTCATCTCGAGGAAGTAAACTTCGCCATTGCTTTGGTCGAGTAAAAACTCGACGGTGCCGAGGGAGTCGTAGCTCACCGCCTGGCCGAGAGTGATGGCGCTGCTGAAAAGCAGCTCGCGTTGTGCGTCACTTAAAAAGCCAGCGGGCGCTTCTTCAATTACCTTTTGATGGTTGCGCTGAATGGAACACTCACGTTCGAATAAATGCACGGTATTGCCGTGATGGTCGGCGGCCAGTTGCACTTCAATATGGCGCGGTTCTTCAATCAGTTTTTCGAGCAGCACTTTGTCGTCACCAAAACCCGATAGCGCTTCCTGTCTGGCCTGGGGCAGTTCGCGGGCCAGTTGCTCGCTATTGTCGACCCGGCGCATGCCTTTGCCACCGCCGCCGGCGCTGGCTTTGATCATCAGCGGGTAACCCACTTTATCGCCTTCACTTAACAGGGTGGCTTCAGACTGGTCGGCCCCGTGATAGCCGGGAATGGTCGGCACACCGGCATTTTGCGCCAGCGCTTTGGATTCGATTTTAGAACCCATTACTCGAATAGCTTCGCGGTTGGGGCCGACAAAGATAATGCCTTCTTTTTCGCACAGGCTGATCAGCGCTTCGCTCTCTGAGAGAAAACCATAGCCGGGATGAATGGCGTTAGCACCGGTTTGTTGGGCTGCCGCGATAATATTTTCAGCTTTCAGATAAGACTGGGCGCTTTCGGCGGGGCCGATTAATACGGCTTCGTCAGCTTGTGCCACATGGCGTGCATAGCGGTCGGCTTCGGAATAAACGGCAATGGCACGGATGCCGAGTTTCTGGCAGGTGCGCATAATGCGTACCGCGATTTCGCCACGGTTAGCGACGAGCAATGATTTAATCATAATGACTGACACACCTTTAATAGGGGCAAGAGTGAGGCGTTTTTATTAAGCAGATGATGTCTTATCACATGCGATAAACCGGTGAAGGCCCGGTATTCGGCTCTTTGGCCGCAGCCAATGCCAGGCACAAACCCAGTACATCGCGAGTGTCGGCAGGTTCGATAATGCCGTCATCCCAAAGGCGTGATGTTGCGTAGTAGGGGTCGCTTTGCTCGCCGTACTGGGCGCGTACGCCGTCTTCAATTTCCTGTAATTCTTCGTCTGTTGCTGCACCGCCTTTAAGGCTGGAGCGGCGTAACTCAGTCATTACATTACTGGCGATGTCGGCGCTCATGGTGGCGCAGTTAGCTGACGGCCAGGTGAAGAGGAAGTTTGGCCAGAAGCCACGACCGGCCATGCCGTAGTTGCCGGCACCGTAAGAACCGCCGACGATAACGGAGAACTTGGCTACCCGTGATGTCGCCTGTGCGTAAACGAACTTGGCGCTGTTTTTGGCAATGCCACCGCGCTCGGCTTCACTGCCCACCATAAAGCCGGTGATATTGTGCAGGAACAACAGCGGCGTATTGCGCTGGTTACACAGCTCGATAAAGTGCGCGCCTTTTAAGGACGACTCTGAAAACAGCGCGCCGTTATTGCCAATCAGGCCAACCGGATAGCCGTGAATATAAGCGGTGCCGCAAATCAGCGTGTCGCCATACAGGGGTTTGTATTCGTGAAAGTCACTGTCGTCTACCAGACGGGCGATAATTTCCCGCACATCGTAGGGCATCTTCGGGTTGGCGCTGACCACACCGGGTAGCTCTTCCGGGCTGTAGCGGGGCGGCAGCACCGGGCGAGTGGCGGCGTGGCATTTTGTTGGCCAGTTGAGCTTGGCCATAATTTCGCGAATGCGCGCCAGGGCCTCGTCTTCATCTTCGGCTAAATAATCGCTAACCCCAGAGACTTTACTGTGCATCTCGGCACCGCCAAGGGTTTCACCGTCGATATCTTCATTAATAGCCACTTTAACAATGGATGGCCCGCCGAGATGAATGCGGGCATTGCCGCGCACCATAATATTTTCGTCCGACAGGGCGGGAATATAAGCACCGCCCGCTGTACAGCCACCAAATACTGCCGAGATTTGCGGCAGGCCCTGAGCTGACATCTGGCACTGGCGGTAAAAGGTATTGCCGAAGTGTTCTTTGTCGGGGAAGACGCGATCCTGTTCAGGCAGATAAGCGCCGCCACAATCAACTAAATAAATACAGGGTAATTTATTTTGCTCGGCAATTTCCTGAGCGCGGACGTGTTTCTTCACCGTTTCGTGGAAGAAGGAGCCCCCTTTTACCGTCGCATCATTGGCAATAATCATGCAGGTAATGCCACAAATTTGGCCGATGCCAGTGACGATGCCCGCCGAGGGTACTTCGTTTTTGTACTGCCCATAGGCGGCCAGAGGCGAGAGTTCAAGAAAGGCCGTGTGGCTGTCGACGAGTTGGTCGATACGCTCGCGGGCGAGCATTTTGCCGCGCTCGCGGTGGCGGACAATCAGTTTCTCGCGGATGCCCGTTGCCGCTTCGCTGTGGCGTTCTCGCAGCAGTTCGAGCAGCTTTGAGTAGTGCTCAAAGTTCTCTTTGTAAGCGGCGGACTGGGGGTTGATCGAGGATTGAATTTGGCTCATACGTCATCTCTTTAGGGGGTCTATTTGCCCCCGGGGAATCTAATAAATAGATGCTACCCGTTCAGTTTGGCAGCATTGCGTTGACGTTAACGTCAACTTTAGCGGTTGAAATTTAGCAAACCGTTTGTATGGATTCAACTTAACGTCAATGCATTTACATAATATCGGGTTGAGCGAGACGCTTGTCTAGCACTGGATGTTTGGATAAAAGCTTAAAAAATAATCCCCATAGCGGCTGTAACAAGCAGAAAAATATTGGCTAAAAACCCCGTCATCATGCCAGTACCCCGTGTCGTCGGGTCGGCAATATAGGCTTTGCGGTAGAGCACGCGACCCGCGAAAAAGACGAGCCCCATAATGCCCGCAAAACTGGTGCTGAAATAGTTAGCGCAAAGCCACATTGCTGGCAGAGTGACCATCAGCTGCTCCAGGGTGTTGAGCTGTACTCGCAGAATGCGTTCGAAGACCTCATCACCTGTCGTGGCAGGTGCCTTAATGCCCAGCTCGTCACGGGCTTTACCGGTCATGGCCATAAAATAGAGGTATTGGGAGACTAAAAGAAGAGTGACTAGGGCGACAAAAGACATGGTATTTCTCCAGTTTGATTTAAAGATTCGATAAACCGGTCAGGTAAGAAGCTCAGCTCATCTGACCGGTAGGTTTATATTGCCACACAACCGCCATCGACGGGCATCGCGTGGCCAGTGACGAAGGAGGCGTCATCAGAGCATAAAAAGGCGACCACCTTGGCCACTTCAGACGGTTCACCAAGGCGACCAATGGGTTGTAACTTGAGCAGTTGTTTTTCAACCCAGGGCTTTTCATCGAGGGCGCGCTGCAGCATTTCGGTGCGAATACCACCGGGGCATACGGCGTTAACGCGGATATTTTTCTTGGCAAACTCAATGGCCGCTGTTTTTGTCAGTCCAACAACGCCATGTTTGGCGGCGACATAGGCGGGTACACCTTTGGCGGCGACGAGTCCGGCAACTGAAGCGGTGTTAACAATAGCACCGCCATCACCCTGGGCGAGGAACTGGTTGATCTGGTATTTCATGCACATGAACACGCCCTTCAAGTTCACATCGATATTGAGGTCGAAGTTTTCGATGCTGCAATTGGGTGTGGTCGCGGCCTCGCCTTCAATCCCTGCATTATTGAAGGCGATGTCGAGTCGCCCGTAAGTGTCCACGGCTTTTTTGACCAGTGCGATAACGTCTTCTTCACTGGCGACATTACAGCGCTGAAAAACAGCTTCGCCACCAGCGCTAGCTATGCGCTCGACAGTCGCCTGTCCGCCCTCTTCATTAATATCGGAGACTACGACTTTCGCGCCTCTCTCGGCGAGTATTTCTGCTGCCGCTGCACCAATACCGCTGGCAGCCCCGGTGACCAGAGCGATTTTCCCTTCAATATTTCCAGACATAATTATTTCCTGTTTTGGTTAATTTAAAATGAATATTTGGACGCCAATTCAACACCAAAAAAACCTGTAGCTCAAATGAATATAGCCCCGCTTTGAGTGCCCCTTGCTGAATTCTGTCGTGCTAAGATGGCGCTTTATTTTTCTGAGTAATGATGAATGTCTGATAAATTTACGACGGTTGAACAACAAGTGAGCTACGGCATTGGCCGCCAGATGGGCGATCAATTGGCGGGCAGCCCTTTTGACGAATTGGTTCTGGAAGCAGTGCTTGAGGGCATTAGTGATTCTTACACGGACAAGCCCCCCCAGATTGACACTGAAGTTATGAAGGCGGCATTTGAGGCTGTGAATACACGTGTACAGGCAAAGCAGGCTGAAGAGGCCGGTAAATTGTCGGCCGAGGGCGTTGAATTTCTCGCTGAAAATGCTAAGCGCGACGGTATTACCGTCACCGCGTCGGGCCTGCAATATGAAGTATTAAACGAAGGCGATGGCAATATTCCGAGTAACACGGCTAAAGTCAAAACGCACTATCACGGTACTTTGATTGACGGCACTGTATTCGACAGTTCTTACGATAGAGGCGAGCCCGCAGAATTCCCCGTCAATGGCGTGATTGCCGGCTGGACTGAAGCGTTGCAGTTGATGAAAGAAGGGTCTAAGTGGCGTTTGTACGTGCCATCAGATTTGGCCTATGGCGACAAAGGTGCCGGTGGTGCTATTGGTCCCCACGCCACATTGGTCTTTGATGTGGAGTTGCTGGCGATAGTCGGCTAGCTTTAGCGCTTTGTATTTGTAGAAATACTCAGCTGTCAGGCTGTCGAATGGGGCCTGATAATAAGCAATAAAAAAGGCGCTCAATGGAGCGCCTTTTTTATGCGTCTTGTTTAAGCCTTATTCAAGGCCAAGTTGTTGTTCAGCGGACTGTTCTGGTGGAGATTCACCATGGCTCAAATTTTCAACAAAGGCCGCCAGTTTGTCCTGTACTAAGTCATAGGTCGTGTCGATATTACTGGCGATATCGCCGTTCAGTACCTGCAGTCCATCGAGTATTTCTCGCGCCTCGGTAAAGCCCTGGTCGATACCGCCGCTAATCACGTCGACGAATTGATTGAGCGCGGTGTCGAAATCTAAATCTGGGTTGGCGTCTCGGTAGGCAGAAAAGAAACTGGTGCTTAAAGAGACGATGCGTTCGGCCGTGGCTTCCGGGCTGACATCAATGCCGTTGTCGACTGCCGCTTGAATGGCGTTGGCCCCGAGGGTTGGTTCCAGTTCAGCATTAATGCCCTCTATCGCGGATTTTAATATCAGTGTTAATGATTGGTTGGCATCGCCACTGCTGAGAGACAGGCTGGTATTCACAATGGCAGCGTCGAGACTGACAGCTTCAGCCGCCTCTTTTTTCTCATGAGCCAAGGCTGAAACAGTTTGTCCGAAGGGCTCTGTCCGTTTATCGGGAGTCTGCGCCAGGTTGGAGATGTTGGCGCCAAAATTTGCAGTTTCCATGGTGTTTACCTGTGTCTGTATCTGCATGTGGTTTTCTGTGAAAGCAGCTATAGATGCTTCTGTCATTACCGTATCGGTTTAATTGACAAAAACTTAAGAGCTATTTCGCTTAAAGTCTATAATGTTTTGTACTAATGGTTCAGCTGTATATAGCGCTTACAGGCTGTTGAGATTCTGCTGCCCAGCAATCTATGGCGTCGTTTAAAAGCGGTTCTTTGTTTTTTTATTGGGTTTTATTTTTCGAACAACACACCCAACGGGTCAACTCTTTTGACTCACTGCGTTGGCCTATGGGCGTGCTCTTGAATTTATGTAGCTACACTTTATATAGCTACATACTGACGTCTTGCACTTCGCCCCAACCGGTAACGCCGTCGAGATCCCAGCGCAAAAAAGACTGGGTGCAGTAAACGAAGGGCCACGGCTGCCAGGGGTTGGAGGTGAAGGCCGCACCGCTAAAGTTGTGTACTTTGCCCCGTTCATCTTCCACCTGTAGATCCATGTTTTGATGGAGTCGGCCGTTACGGCGCAATTTTCCGGAGCCTTTAACCAGGCCGTAAACCTGGTCGCCTTCACGCACATAGCCGTGGGCAATAGCTTGATAATGGTTGGGGTCGTCGGGGTTGATGATCCAGATGCAGTGAATGCTGACATCGTTGTCGAAGTTGGCGTTGAGCCAGCAGAAATCCTTAAACTGGTCTTCTTTGCGCTCGCCCCAGCTGTGATCCATGCTCGACACGCAGTTAACATCGTAGGTCTTACCGTCGATGGTGAATGTGCCGGTAACGCGCCCGGTTTGGTCCCAGTGGCCCGCGTAGGCGGTGTCAGAAACGCTATCTTTCGTCGAGTCTGCTAATGGGTCTTGGGCGGGATCGTGAATATCGTAGGGTGCCATCAGTGCTTTGTATTGCACGTCAATCTTAACGCCGCGTTGGTCGTTGAATGTAATGTCGTAGTCCATTACCGGCTTGGTGCATTTAATCGATAAACCATTGTCGAGGGTGTAATCGTCAAAATCAGTTTTCGGGAAAGGTAAATGCACCTGATTATTGCTGTAGCGCACCAGGTGGGGTGAATTTGAAAAGCCATCGGTAACGGTAACGCTGGATAACACCACGCCAGCATTTTGGCGCGTCAGTACATAGACGTTAACGTGGATTGCTTCTTCGGGTATGTAAAAGCCAAAGTAATTCGTTTCCGCCCAATAATGGTCGTCGGAAGTGGGTGTGTGAAAGTACATGTCTTTTTCGGTAATCATACGGACGTCCTTATTTATATTTTTAATGGCATTGAAGTTACTGCATCTGCGTGCCGTTTAAAAGACGAAGATAAAAAGAAAAGGTAAAAGTGGCCGCTTATTTATCGCCACCAAATTGCGCTGCCGCGAGTTTGGCGTAAAGCTCACTTTCTTTAAGGAGTTGCTGATGAGTGCCGCTGGCCACCTGCTTGCCGTGGTCCATTACTACAATGTGATCGGCGTGGAGAATGGTCGACAGGCGATGGGCAATAATAAGCGTGGTACGGTTTTCCATCAGTTTTTCCAGCGCCAGTTGTACCTGCTGTTCGCTGTGCGTATCCAGAGCGCTGGTGGCTTCGTCGAGCAGTAGTAAACGGGGGTTTTTGAGAATGGCGCGGGCGATGGCGATGCGTTGTTTTTGCCCGCCCGACAAGCGCACACCCTGTTCGCCGAGAAAGCTGGCATAGCCTTCGGGCAACTGTTCGACAAAGTCGTGGGCATAGGCGGCTTTTGCCGCGGCCTGTACTTCTTCGTCGCTGGCATCGGGTTTGCCGTAGCGAATATTGTGGCTGACATCGGCGCTAAACAGAGCGGGGTGCTGGGAGACCACACCGAGCTGTTGGCGTAAGTCGTTGGGGGAAAGTTCGCGAATATCGGTATTATCGAGTAGTACAGAACCTGATTGCGGGTCGTAAAAGCGCTGCATCAATTCGAACACGGTGGACTTACCCGCGCCCGAAGGGCCAACTAAGGCCACTACCTTGCCTTCGGGAATATGGATGGAAAATTCTTCCAGTGCCTTTTGCCCAGGGCGGGAAGGGTAGCTGAAATTAACCTGCTTGAAGCTGACCTCGGCGGCGAGTTCGCTGGCGGCAATTTCTACGGAATCCGGCGCAAGAATGGTGGCTTCGGCCGTCATTAAATCGACTAGCCGGTCGGTGGCACCCACCGCCCGCTGCAAATCGCCGTAGACTTCCGACATTGTCGCCACGCCCATCGCTACCAGCATGGCGTAAAACACAAAGGCACCGAGATCACCGGCGCTCATGGTGCCATTTAAAACATCGTTGCCGCCGACCCAGAGCATGCCGCTCAGCGCGCCGAATACCAGTACGATCACCGCTGCCATTAACACGGCCCGCTGTTTGACCCGGCGACGGGCGACGGCGAAGGCACTCTCAACCTCTTTTCCAAAAGCACCGCGCTCGTAATTTTCGCGGGTGTAACTTTGCACGGTTTTTAGCTGGGTGATGATCTCCCCTGCGTAAGTGCCGACATTGGCGATGGAGTCCTGGCTTTGGCGGGAGAGGGCGCGCACCCGGCGGCCAAAAAACAATATGGGCAGTAGCACGACAGGGATACAGGCGAGAATCACCAGTGTTAGCTTGAGGTTGGTGACAATTAAAATAATCAGCGCACCCGTGGTGGAAATAAAACTGCGTAAAGCGAGGGAAAAGGAGCTACCAACAATACTTTGTAGCAGGGTGGTGTCGGCGGTGAGTCGGGACATAATCTCGCCACTGCGGTTGTTGTCAAAATAGCCAGGGCTGAGGGAGACAATATTGTTGAACACCGCACTGCGAATGTCGGCACTGACTCGCTCGCCGAGCCACGACACCAAATAAAAGCGAACAAAGGTGCCGGCGGCCATTAATACCGATAGGGCCAGTAAGAGATAAATACCCTGCTGTAGTTGCGAGGCTGAGCCGGCGACAAAACCGTCGTCAATCACCCTGCGCACACCCTGGCCGATGGTCAGAGTAATGCCCGCCGTAAATAGCAGGGCAATAATGGCGCACACCCAGCGCCAGCGGTAGGGTGCAATCAGGCGCAGGAGCTGGCGGATAGATGACATTTTAGTGGCGGCGGGGCGTTCGGTGGTTGCGGACATGCGTTAGGGTTATCCGGTGAAAAGGCTGTGGGGAAATTAGCGGTCAGTAGGGGCAGACAGTTTACGGCACTGAGCGGCAAAGAGGCATGGCGAGCGCACGGGGTGCCGTTTACGACAAAAGGGGTGCATTAAGTGACAGTGAAGCCTGGGTTGATATTGTTTAAAACGATGAGCCGGGTTGCTCAAGAAAGGCCAGCTCTTCATCGGTCGAAACCCGTCCCAGAATTTTATTGCGATGGGGATAACGACCGAAGCGTTCGATAATATCGCGGTGACGATGGGCGGATGAGAGGTGGGCGTCGAGGCCGGGTTGGCTAAATAATTGCACCGACTGCTTTTGCATTTCTCGTGACTCGCTGTGCATAAAGGGCATGTAGAGAAAGCCCCGCTGTTTTGCACTTAATCGCGAGTCGATGCCAGTGGCGATGGCTTGCTGAGCCAACGCAAGCGCTAGGCTGTCGTGGGCAAATGCCTGGGGCTGATCGCGATAAAGGTTGCGGGAAAATTGATCGAGAACAATGATCTCTGCCAGCCGGCCAAGGGGGCGACGACGCCAGGCAAAGCGTTCGCAGCGGTTTGCCGATAGGTGCAGTTCGGCAAACCTGTTGCGGATCAATGCGTCAAAGTCATCACTTTTTTGCCACCACTGGGCGGGCGTTATTTCCTCAAACCAGAACTCGATCACAGACAGATAGGGCATGGGCAATCTCTTTTTTATCGTGACTGTTTTGATTGTAAAGCATGGCACGGGTGACAGCCGCTAAATTACGGACTGTAAATTAGGACTTGATTACATAAAAATAAATAAATATATTGGGCCCTTCGCCGTATGGCGTCAGCCAATTTGTCAGTAATAGGCATTAGAGTTGAGCGGTATTCTTGCGGCAAGATATAACGAAGGGGCGCGCCAAAACTTTCTAAATGGATTTGTTGAACTTTACAAATACCGGTCAATTAATTGTTGGTTCATTTGAAAAGTCTTTTGGTGTAGCTCACGAATAACTTAATACATAACGATTTTGACAGGGGTGGTTTTAGATGAAGAGCTGGATAGTAACGCCGTTAGTTGTAGTTTTGATCGCTGCAGGGTCCTACTTTTTTTATATTTCCACTCTACCTCCCGTTCTCGAGGAGGGCTTTCTTTACGGCAATGGGCATGTCGAAGGGACTGAAGTGAATATTAGTGCCGAGGTGTCTGGACGTGTATTGGTCTCCAATTTACTGGAAGGTTCGACGGTTGCAAAGGACTCCCTGCTCGTCGAACTCGACGCCAGCGAGCAGACGGCGACTCTGGCTGTTGCCAGTGCCCAGCGCACCGCACGGGAATACGAGCAAAAGCATATTGTTGAGCAATTACAAACCTGGCAGGACAACCTGGCCACTGCCGATCGGGATCTGGTGCGCTATACGGCGCTGCGCAAACGCGGCATCGTTACCGTTCAGAAACTTGATCAAATCACTCTGGTACGAACCGAGGCGCTGGGTCGGGTGCGCGCCCTAAAAGCGCAGCTGGAGCAGGCCAAGGCCAACACTATTGTGGCGGCCAAAAATGTTGAATTACGGCAAATTGAGGTCGATAAATCGAAAATCTACACACCGATGGATGCCACGATTTTGGCCAAGTCCATTGAGCTGGGTGAGCTGGCAACATCTGAGCGTTTGATTGCGGTACTGGTCGATATGCAAGACCTCGAACTCAAAGCCTACTTGCCCGAGGCAGTGATCGGCAAAATCAAGCTCAATGCCCCGGCTAAAGTCCGTGTTAGTGCTTTTTCTGACCGCTACTTTGATGCGCGAGTGAAGCGTGTTGATCAGCGCGCACAGTTCACGCCGCGCGATATCAACATGCCGGAAGAGCGTGTGCGTATGGTCTTTGGTGTGGTCTTGGCTCTCGATAATAAAGAGGGCTTCCTGAAGCCCGGTATGCCCGCTGATGCCTGGATTCGCTGGGATGATGCCAAGGGCTGGCCACAAACTCTCGTCGTGCCTCATTAATCTGGCTTTGCTTGTAAATAGACAGCAGGGCTGAATAATATGAGTAGTTTAACGAGCATTGAGCGAGCTGTTGCTGGTTCGAAAAAGAGCGATACGAGTACCACTATTATCGACCGTAAGCCCATTATTGAGGCGCACAACCTGGGTCGTGTTTTTAATAAAAAAATGGTGCTCAAAGAAGTCAATCTGACCATTTACGAGGCCGAGATCTTCGGCCTGCTGGGCCCAGACGGCGCGGGTAAAACCACCTTAATGCAGCTGATGGCGGCGATACTCGATCCCAGTGAAGGCCATTGCACGGTGATGGGTCACGATACGGTAAAAGATGATTACTGGATCAACTCCCACATCGGCTACATGTTTCAGGGCTTTACCCTCTACGATAAATTGAGTATTGCGGAAAACATGGAGTTTTCGGCAGACATTCGCGGGCTGCCCAAAGAGCTTTACCTCGAACGTCAGGAGCGCCTGCTGAAAATGGCGGGCCTGTACCGCTTTCTTGATCGGGCTGCGGGTAATTTGTCCGGCGGTATGCGCAAGAAGTTATCGCTGTGTACCAACCTGATGCACGAGCCTCGCCTTCTGTTACTCGATGAACTCAGCCTGGGTGTTGATCCGGCTTCGCGGCACGAGCTGTGGGCCATGCTCAATGCCTTCCGCGATGACGGCGTGACGGTGGTGATGAGCACGCCCTATATGGACGAGGCCGAACATTGCGACCGTATTGCCTTTCTGCATGAGGGTGAAATTATTGGTGTGGACAAGGTGGAAAACCTCCATACCCGCTGTGAAGGGCACGTTTACGAACTGCACACGAAAGACCGGGGTGGGGCCCATAACCGCCTGGTCGAACACCCCGATGTACTGAGTATTCGCCATTTGGCAGAAAGCGTGCATTTTCAGTTGCACACTGCCAATCGTATTGAAGAGCGTTTGGCGGCCGACTTAACCAAAGACGGCGCACGTATTGAACCGGTAGAGCCCACTCTGGATGATGCCTACACCATGCTCAGCGGTGGTGAAAAAAGCAGTGCTTATGCAGAGTCACCGCCGAAAATTCACCTGCCCGAAAGGTTGCCCGAAGGTGGCTTGATTCGCACCAAAGATATGCGTGTGGAGTTTGGTGATTTCGTCGCCAATGACGACGTCACGCTAGAGATTAAAGCGGGCGAAGTGTTCGGCTTTCTCGGTGCTAATGGCGCGGGTAAAACGACCTTTATTCGCGCTCTGTGTGGGCTGCAAAAATTAACCAGTGGCGAAGCCTGGATTGGTGGCGTCAGTATTATTGACGACCCAAAGCGTTTACGTAATCACATTGGCTATATGTCTCAGCGCTTCTCCCTTTATCCCGATCTCACCGTGGCGGAGAACCTGTCGTTTTTTGCCGGCATTTACGGCCTGCAGAAAGGCGATAAGCAGAAGGCGATGGACTGGGCGATCAGCGTGACCGACCTCAGTGGTGTGATGAATCAATTAGTGGCCGATATGTCGGGTGCATTGAGTCAGCGCTTGGCCCTGGCCTGCGCGATTATGCATGAGCCCGCAGTGGTGTTTCTTGACGAGCCCACATCGGGGGTGAGTCCGGCGGCGCGCTATAAATTCTGGCAGTTGATTCAAACCTTGGCAGAAAGTGGCACTACGATTTTTGTTACCACCCACTATATGGAAGAGGCCAATTACTGCCATCGCCTGGGATTGATGCATCAGGGGCGATTGATTGGTATTGGTCCAGCAGACGAGCTTATTGCTGCGTTACCCGACGATGTTGAGGCGGAGACGATCGAAGATATGTTCCTTGCCTATATTAAAATTGAAGACGCACGCCTGGAGAAAGAACGCCAGAAACTAGAAGCAGAAAGCGCGGGGTCATCAAAATGAAGCTGCATCGCCTATACGCTGTTATGCGTAAAGAGACCCGCGAAATTACCCGTGATCACGTCACCCTGTCGACGGCATTTCTATTTCCAATCGTGATGTTGTTTATGTTCGGCTACGCGATTTCTCTGGAAGTTGAAAATGTCAGCCTGGGTGTGCTCGACCAGGATCAGACGCCATCCAGCGCCCACTTAATTGATGAGTTTAAAGAAAGCGCCTATTTTAAATTGGTGAGAAATTACGACTCCGAAGTACAAATTCACAAGTCGATGGAAGTGAATGAAGTCAAGCTGGTGCTGGTTATTCCTCCGGGCTTTAATTCCCTTATAGGTCGGGAAGAAAACCCCGAAGTGCAATTGCTGATTGATGGCACCTATTCCGCGACGGCCCTGGTCGCCTTGAATTACGGCATGACCATTGTGTCTAAATTTAAAGAGGTGGAAGATAATTCGTTGATCGATGTGCAAACCCGTATTTGGTACAACCCCAGTTTGCGCAGCATGATTTATGTGGTCTCGGGCCTTTACGCGGTGATTATCGCTGCCTTTCCCCCGCTATTAACCACGCTGGCGATTGTGCGTGAAAAAGAAAGCGGTTCCATCCAGCAAATTTACGCATCGCCCTTAACCGTGCCGGAATTTTTACTCGGCAAGCTAATCCCCTACGGCGTGATTTCCTCGCTGCAATTAGTCTCTATTGTGGCCCTGGGTTATTACTGGTTCGGGGTGCCCTTCAATGGCAGTCTGGGCTATTTGGCGATTGCGGGTTTGATTTATGTTTTTTGTAATGTCGGTATTGGCTTGTTGATATCGACCATTACCAATAGCCAGCTATTAGCGGTATTACTGGCGCTGGTGGTGACGATGATGCCGTCGATATTATTTTCAGGCTTTGTCTTTCCCATTTATGCAATGGCAGAACCGGTGCAAGCCTATACGCATATTTTCCCCGGCCGTTATTTTGTTGATGTGTCGCGGGGCATTATTTTGAAAGGTGCCGGCCCATCGGAAATGATACGCCCCTTAAGTTTTTTACTGGTGTATACCCTCGGTGTGTTTTTTGCCGCCGTCGTTATCTTTAAGAAAAAAGTTGCATGATGCCGCGTTTATGCGCGCCAAAGGTTTAGGAGAGCTGCTATGTGGACCCGTCTAAAAAGTTTAATGCTGAAAGATATTATTCAGTTTTCTCGCGATAAAACCATTCTCGGCGTGGTGTTCTGGCTCTATACCATGGAGGTGCTGATTTGCGGCTACGCCATGACCTTTGAAGTAAAAGACTTACCCATCGCCGTTATCGACCACAATCAAACGGTCATCAGTCGTAACTTGATCGATAAGTTTACGCTGTCAGAAGCCTTTGAAGTTGCCGGATATCCTGACAATCAGGAGCAGGCCGAGAGCTGGATGCGTAGCGGTAAAGTAAAATACGTAATGGTTATTCCCAATAATTTTGGCGAAGACTTACGCCGTGGTGAGTCGCCCGGGTTACAGATTTTACTCGACGGCACTAATTCGAATGCAGCATCGTTAGCAAAAGATTACACGGCGGCCATCGTGCGTAATTTCGAGTTGGAGTTTACTGACAATCCGGCAGAACTGGGCAGCACCGTGCGCCCCGTGGTGCAAATTTGGTACAACCGCGCCCAAACACTAGAGTCCTTCGTGGTGCTGTCGATGATTGTTGCGGCGATTATGATGGTGGGTACGATTCACTCGGCGGCATCGATCACCCGTGAAAAAGAGGTGGGCACGGTTGACCAGTTGATGGTGACGCCGACCCAGGTCTGGGAGATTTTCCTCGCCAAAACCATTCCGACACTGGCCGTTGGTATTCTCGCCTTCTTCCCCAGCCTGTTTATTATTTGGTGGTTTGGTGTGCCCATCAAAGGCAGCATGCTGCTGTTTGTTTTCTTGATGGCTATTTTTCTGGTCAGCGCCATCGCCATCGGCGTGTTGATTGCGTCGATTACCAAAACCTTACAGCAGACCTTGTTGCTGTGCTTTTTCGGCCTTTTCCCCATCTTGTTTCTGTCCGGCACCATGACCCCAACAGAATCGATGCCTTCCTTTTTACAGCCAATTACCTATCTCAGCCCGGTGAAATATTTTATGGATATTTGCATGGGCGTGTTTTTAAAAGGTGTGGGTATGGCCGAGCTGTGGCCTGCGGCGTTAAATATGGCGATTATCGGTGCGGTGCTCTACATCATTGCCGCGTGGCGTTTCAAGCATAACCTGTCATCTTAATGCTTGATTTGTAGTTGTTATAAAAAAGGGCGTGGCGTAAATAAAGGGAACCTCTGATCAAGTCATGAGCTTGCATTCTACGCTCAGGATATCCTGCTTCTTCGTCGCCTCAAGGTGCCTACTCTTGGTGTAAAGCTTCGCAATAGCCCGCTATTACGTGCGCTTTACGCCTCGCCTAAAGCGCCTACTGTTGGCAAATCAGAATACCCTGAGTCGAAGCCTGCTTCGCCCAGACTTAATCAAAGATTCCCTGGCCCTTTTTTATTGTTCGAGCCGCTCGCGAATAGAGTCGACCATTTTATCGGGCCGTATTTCCCAGTTATAAGACTCAACCAATCGGTCGTCCGGGGTCATCAGGTAGAGCACTGAGCTGTGGCTCATGGAGTAATCTTTCTCCGTTGCCTCGCCTTTGTCGGTGGCGATTTTTGCCCGGCTTGCCTTCCATGCTTTTAATACCTTGGCGATCTCGTCGGCTGAACCGGTTAAATAAATAATACGGGGGTCAAAGGCTTTGGCATATTCTTTAAGGCGAGCCGGGGTGTCGCGCTCGGGATCGACGGTGATAAATAGCGGGTAGAGCTTATCGTTCAGCGGCCCTAATTGACTCAGTGCCTGAGTCATGCGGCTGAGTGTGGTGGGGCAGACATCGGGGCAGTTGGTGAAGCCGAAAAAAATCAATTTATAGCGGTCGGCATAACTCTCATTATTAACAGGTTCGTTGAATTGATTAAGTAATGAAAAGGTTCCGCCAATTTGCGCCTCTGTACCGGGGGGTACAGTGCCTTCGCTGCGGCCCAGTTGTATGAGATAGTCGATGAGGGCGACACCAGCGATGATGGCGGCTGATAATACGACGGTGAGTAGCCCGCGTTTGAGTGTTTGGGTTTTCATAGAAAGTCTTTAGTTTGCTGTAATGGTCACTGTAAACGAGTGATTGTACTAATTTATATTAGGACTTGATAATACGCTGATGAAACAACATCGACAAAATAAATTCCGTTGGCTGATCTTTGTGCTTTTGTTGCTACTAACAATGGGTGCAGGTTATTTCCACTATCGCCAACAAATTTTCGAGGTCTTTGCCGCGGGCACTCAATGGGTGTTAGTCACCTGCGGTTTTCAGCCGGAAGAAGAGGCTGAGCGCAGCGAAAGTCTGCAAAGCGACCAGTTGCGTAAGTTGTTTTACGCGGCACGTATGTTCAACAGCCCGCCGCCTGAAGAGCTGTCTGAAGAAGATGCCAAAGCCGATAAGTTATATCCCGGTGTGGGCTTCGGTTTGGTACATACTTTTAACATTAAGCCCGTGCCGATTGTGATTGGTGGCTGGCTGTTCAGCATCCCCTGCACCTATTTCGCCGATGCGCGAGATTGTCAAAAAAGCGGAGCCTCAGTCGCCCGCCTTAAAGTCAGTGCCGATGGCTTGAGCGCCATGCGTGTGGAAAATATCGACGCATTTCTGGCGGCCTCCTCCCCCGATATTATCGGTATTACCCTTGCCGGGTTAGAGGGGCGGCCTCAGCAATGGTGGCAGCAAGAAGCCTCGCCAGCGGGCTATAGCCCTTACGAGCCAGCCGGATTTACTGGTGGTGCTGGCGGACTACTTTGTACAGAAGCACAGGTGGCGCGCGGCGTAATGTCCCATTGCTTACTGCGCTTTATGCATGGCAGAGATGTTTATGTAGAAATGAAGTTCGCCTCGCAACGGCGTGATAGCTGGGCTGAAATTGAGCAACAGGCACGAGCCTTGATAAGGGGCTTTCAGGTGAAGCGCTAGTGACATTAAGCCTTAAACAATGGGGCTTAGGCTGTTACATTAGAAGAGCAAAGTTGAATATCTATAACACTCTATTCAAAACAATAGTGAAAAAATGACGGAGAATAAAAATGATTAGTTACGTAACGATTGGTACCAATGATCTCGAACGAGCCGCTGTATTTTACGATGCTGTACTCGCTCCCCTTGGCGGCAAGCGCGGCCCCGAAACAGAACGCTATAAATCCTGGGTTGGCCCCACTCGTGGCCCGATGTTAATGGTAATGAAGCCCTTTGACGGAGAGCCCGCAACGGTTGGTAACGGCGTAATGATCGCCCTGGGTGCTGAATCACCTGAAGTGGTTGATGCGGTTTACAAAGCGGCAATCGCTGCTGGTGGTACTTGTGAAGGTGAGCCCGGTGAGCGTCGCCCAGGTCTTTATGTGGGTTATTTCCGCGATTTAGATGGCAATAAGCTGGATGCGATTAGCATGTAATAAATAGAGCGATATCTCGTTAAGGTGTAGCCGTGATGAGATGTCGCTCTGTGGTTGTCAATTTTGTTTGGATTATTATTGTAGAGATCTGGGGTGATTTCTTGTTGGGCAAGCCTGTCAAAAGATATATGGCATAGAAAGAGGTCGTTTCATATTGATGGGGCCTTTTAGTGGGTGTGTGGATCGTAGGTTCTGAGCCTGTCTTTTTAAAAGATACAAGTAGATTTTTATATGGATATAAGATTTTTTACATTAATGATATTTTTAACAGTATGTTCTAGCTGCTCTGTGCAACCCAAAAAAAACCAGTGGAACAATGATTTTTCAGAGGCAAAAAATATCAGCCAAGCAGCGGGAATTGACGGGTTGAAGGATCAGGTTTTAGCAGCGGAATACGGAAATCCAAATGGGGTTGGTAATGCAATAGAAGTTGGTAATATTATGTCGGGCTATGCTAGTCCACCGCCTGGTTTTACATCGCTGAGTAGTGTAGGGGTAGGTCTCTTGGGTTTACTTATATCGCCTGATACTCGGGCAGCTAGAAATAGTTTTTTTTATTGGGATAAGGAATCAAAGAATAAGACGGAGTTTTATAAAAATTTTATCGAGATGATGGAATCTGCAAAAACTGATTATGAAAATAATAATGGAACATTTAAGCTGAAGTCTAGATACAGTGTGGAAGAAAGAACTCCATTACCGCTAGTCACCTTGAAGCCTTATTGGGCGATAAGATTGAGTGGCCCTGGTTGTACGACCAAAAAAACTGAATGGGGTTGTGGAATAGGGTTTAATCTTGCAGAAATACGGAACTCTTATCCACCTAATGGTGATAAAGCCGTTATGCATACTGATGTATCAAATAGTTATTCTTTTACAAGTTTTAAGATTTGCCTGATAAATGAGGAAAATAGAAAGTTTGAGTGCAGTTGGGTAAGTAGGGGTAAGGTTAACCAGGGATTTGATGAGCTCAAGTTTATGACTGAGTTTTCTAGTTATTTGCCTGAAGATTTTTATATCTATGCAGCACCTAATAGGTTATTTACTGGTCGTGAAAAGAAAATTAAGGCTCCGATATTGATAAGCCAGGGAGTAAAACATTATTTTTTGATTGCTGAAAGGCTCTAGTGAGCCCAGTGGTTTCTTAAAGTGACAACACCTGTTCAGTAATAAAGGCACAGGCTTTAGCAATAAGCGGCTCAGGTTTTTCCAGGTGGGGATAGTGAGCAGCCTCCTCCATTTTAAACACTTCTAACGGGCTGCTCATTCGCTCAGTCATCAATGCCAGGTTGGGCTCATAACCGTAGTTATCTTGCTCGCCAAAGATGGCGAGTACCGGGCAGGTAATCTCTTCTAGTGAGGTTGCGTAGGGCTTTTCAGGCACGGTTTTTTTCAGTGCCATGCTGGCCCAGTTTTTAAACAGCGTATCTGTTTTATCGCCGTGAAAGGGCAGTAGCTTTTCACGCAGGCGACCTTTGTAAAAAGCATCTTCAACTAACTTGAGCCCTTCCATAGCATCGGCGTGCATAATTAATTGCGGCACGATAGATATTATTCCGCAGATATTCTCCGGGTGTTTACTCCCTGCAATTAAAGCCACAGCGCCGCCAAAGCTATGGCCGACGAGAATGACTTTGTTTAAAGCAAAGTGCTGAATGATGTCACTTATGGGCTGGCCTGCTTCGTCCTCCCTTGGGTCGCCGGGGCGGGGCAGTACAAGCGGATCAGATTTACCGTGACCCCAGCGGTCGTAAACAATACCGGCAAGTCCACTAGCTTCACACAGCTGGTGGGGAAACTTGCGCCACATGCCGATACAGTCGAGACCACCGTGCAGGAATATGAGTGTGGGTTTGTCGGCCGATGGCTCACCCAGCAGCAGGGTATTAATGCGGTGGCCCGCTGCTGTTATTCGTTGTTCCTGTGATTTCATAGGGTGATTGCCGAGGCTTAGAAGCCGGGGTCCATGGGTTCGCCGCCCAATAGTACGCGTCCCGCTGAATACTGGAAGCCTGCGCGGCGTGCATCGATGGCACCAACAATGGCATGAATATTACGCAGCGCGCGCTCCAGTGGGTGGCCTTGCATAAAGGCGGCGCGGGTACCTTTGGCGTAGAGTTTGCTGATCATTTCCCGGCCGAGGTCGGCGGCGAGAAAACAGGATGAGTACACTTCGGCGCGAAGTTTAAGGGGGATTTCTTCACCTTTACTAGCGAGCTCCCAGCTCCTCCCCATGGCTTCCAAACAACCGTAACGAATGGCGCGAAGCATGGCGTTGCTCTCTGAAATAAGCTCCTGGCTGGCGGGTTGTTCGCGTTGTGACTGCCCGGATATACCGGATATTTTGTTGGCAATTTCCTCGGTGGCGCTATCCAGAGCAGAGCTTAATACGCCGATAACAACGGCGGCAAACAGGGGCATGCTGTGAACCTGAGCTGGGTAGGTGTAGTGGGGGCGTTTAAAGACGGGTTCGGTACTGGGTTTGTAAGCGAAATTCTCCGGGATGAAAATGTCAGTGGCGTGGGCTTCATTACTGCCTGTACCGCGCATTACGGCTGAGTTTTTCCAGGTGGGGAATATCTCTAGCTTATCGGTGGGCACTAAAAAAATCCGCGCGTCGGGCTTGCCGTCAACCTGGCGTGGTGCGTCACCATCGACGACCATGCCAAGCAGTGCGCACCAGCGTGAGTCGACACAACCGGTGACGACGGGCCACGAACCGCTCAAGCGATAGCCATCCCCTTCGGGTACTGCGCGACCACCCACCACGGCGGAGAAACCAAAGTTTTTATCGGGCTCGGCAAACAGCGCGTTGCGTTCTTGCTCGGGCAGGCCAGCAGTGGCAAGGCAGGCGGGCACAGAGTTAACGATATACCAGGAAAGAGCGGGGTCTGCCGCACTCACCGCTTCGATGGCTTTAAACGCATCAACCGGTTTAACTTCCAGGCCGCCAACTTCTGTTGGGGCGTAGAGTCGGAACAGACCTGCTTTACCTGCCGCGTCGACAACGGCGGGGTTGAGGCGGGACGTTTCCTCTGATTCAAGGCAGTATTCAGTAATGAGTGGCTGTAATGCGGTGGCGGCGGCAACGACGGGGTGGGTGCTCATACTTCATATCCTGATAGTTATTTTTCGGCTTTATTATATTGATGTATTTTGATGCTATCATCTTTGCCGCTGCTGGTTAAGGTGTTTTGTGCTTTGCTCTAAGTGCTTTTACAGGTCGATGCTAAATCGATGTGACAGGCAAAACCGTAGAGCGAGTAAGTTTAGCGATACGTTATTTACTCCCGGCGGTACTTTTAAATAAACAAAAATAACTACGCTGTAATTTCATCGTCTTATGTTTAATTATCGGAGAACCCTATGAGATTTTTATTCCTGCTGCTCGTGGCCGCACTACTGAGTCCTGTCACTGCCGTGGCGAGCGAAGAGGCTGCGCTTGCCGTACTGGTACCCGGTTCTGGTACTTATAGCCGTACTATTTCTACCGACTCGAAACAGGCTCAGGCATTTTTTGATCAAGGCTTGCGACTGGCTTGGAGTTTTTATTTTCCTGAAGCCATGGCTTCTTATCAGGAAGCGTCTCGCCTCGATCCCAAAAGTCCCATGCCGTATTTTGGCCTCGCGCATGCTGCCGGGCCAAATCCGAATAGTCGTTACATGAAGATGCCCGATGATCCTCAAGGTACTGGCCTTACTGCGATCCTCAAGGCTCGAGAATTAGCGGGTAATGGCACGCAGCAGGAACGGGAATTTATCGATGCGTTATTTGTGCTCTACGATAAGCCGTCCATTCCTGATCGGGTTAAGCGCGACTTTGCCTTTTTAGATGCCATGGGCCGGCTGCACAAGAAATATCCCGATGATGCTGATATTGCCACGCTGTTCGGTGAAGCCTACATGAACACCACGCGCTGGGATTACTGGCAGGCGGATGGCTCGGCCAAGCCCGGCACCGCTGTGGCTAAAGCCGCCTTTGAAGCGGCGATGGCTTCGGAGCATGATCACCCCGGCGCTAACCATTTATATATTCATTTAATGGAGGGTTCGACTCAGCCTGAACTGGCTTTGCCCTCGGCGCAAAAACTCGAGGCCATCGCGCCGATTGCCGGGCACATGGTGCACATGCCGGGGCATATTTATTTGCGGGTGGGTGAGTATGAAAAAGCGGCGCGTACGAATATTCGTTCGCAAATCGTTGATCAGCAGTTTGCAAAAATCTGGGGAGATACCAACTTCCCTGTTATCGGCACCTATCCTCTCTCCCATAAAATCCATAAGCCCCATGCCCTCGACTTCGTTCGCTTTGCCAATACTTTGCAGGGTAATTACGCGGAGGCCTCTCGTGCCGCTAAAGAGGGTGCTAAAAATTCCAGCGACAAGTTGATGACCAGTCGTGGTCAAAAGCAGGTTTTTCAGCGTTGGATGGTGGAGAAAATATTTGGCAAATGGGATGTTATTTTAAGCGCTAAGAAAACTGATCAGTCAACGCCTTTTCTAAAAGGCATGCGCAGTTATGTCAAAGGCAGCGCCCTGATTGCGACAGGACAACTTACTAAAGCTGAAGCAGAACTTAAAAACCTGCGTCAGCAAATAAAGGCAAAAGGCGTTGATGATAGTGGGGTAATGCCGACATCGGCCTCGCATTTATTGAGCCTGGCAAGTCAGGGTTTACTCGGTGAACTTCGTGAAGCGCAAGGCGATTTTGACGGCGCTATTGAGGCCTTTACCCAGGCTGTGCAGTTGGAAGATGAAAATAGCTACATAGAGCCACCAGACTGGCCCCAGTCGATGCGTCTCTATTTAGGGGCCGTCTTATTGTTGGCAAACCGGGCGGAAGATGCTGAAGTTGTTTATCGTAAAGACCTTGAATGGAATCAGAAAAGTGGCTGGGCAACGTTCGGCCTTTATCAGGCTGTGCAGGCTCAGGGTAAAGTAGAAGAAGCAAAATTACTTGAACGTCAATTTAAAGACTATTGGCGTAATGCTGATACTGCGCTAAAACGTTCTCATTTATAGAGTCTTAAATAATTTTCAAGAATGATTTTTAATTCAATGATGTCCGCGTGAAGCTGGCGTATAAATTTAACCTGTAGAGTCGAATATTATGAAAACTAAATTAAGATCTTTTTTATTGTCTTCCACCATGGCGGCTGGTCTTGTTCTATCGAGCCAGGCTGTTACAGCAGATGTTGACCTGGGGGAAAACAATTGGAGCTGGGGTAAAGATGATGTGCTTGGTGCCGGTAACTTGATGACCGCTAATAGCATTAAAGCGGCTTTGGCTGCCGTTGAAAGCGGTAAAATTATTGAGCTTTCCCATGACGTGGCGGTGGGCGCGCCCTATATCAATCCGATTCAAACACCCTACGTTATAACGCTAGCGCGTACTTCAAAAAACATGGAGAAATTCTTACGTGATAATGCGGGTGCCACTAACGAGGTCGGCTTTTATCTTGAGCGTATTGAAATGACCACCCACGTCAGTACTCACATCGACGCGTTGGGGCATGTCACTATTGCTGCAGAACTGTACAACGGTCTTGATCGAGAAGATGCGGCCTCCGACATTGGTTTAAATCATAATGGCATCGACAAGTCGCCGCCTTTTATCGCTACCGGCATTCTTATTGATGTCGCTGCTTATAAGGGTGTCGATAACCTCGAACCCGGTTATGCCATTACCGCCGCAGATTTGCAGGGCGCACTAAAGAAACAGGGCACAACTATACCCAAGGGTGCCATTGTATTTGTCCACACCGGCTGGGGTAAAAACTTTACTGCCAAGCCGCAGCACTATGCGCACACTGGCCCGGGTATTGGTATAGAAGCGTCAAAGTGGCTGGCATCAAAGAGTGTTGTTGCGATTGGCGCAGACAATATGGCATTGGAAGTCACCCCGGGTGAAGATCCAAAAGTGATATTCCCTGTGCATCAGCACCTGCTGGTTAAACAGGGTATCTATATTATTGAGAACGTAAAATCTGATGAGCTTGCTGCCCAGAAGCTTTATCAAACTACGGTGATTATGTTGCCCACTAAATTTAAAGGGGCGACAGGGACGCCATTGAGAATTATTGCCCTGCACTAAAATAAATAAAGAAGAGGCTGCCTTTTTGGCCTGTAGTGATGGCCAGCACTGGATTTTGTTATGTTTTACGAACCTGTGCTGTCGGCATTAAACTGGAGGCGACTGCTAACGTTGTAAGTCGCTTCCAGTAATATTTTATATTCGTCAAACGTAAGTTTTCCCTACATCTCTGTCGGCGTCTCTTTTCTGCCAAGGCGACTGATGAGTGCCGCAAGTTTCAGCTGCATCATCAGAATATATGTTGCGGGTTTTTGAAAAAAAGCCGGAGACTGCATAACAATCTCCGGTTAAACCATCGGCTGGATGGCGGTAAAACTAGAAAATCTTGCTAACCGGTTTGGCGAGTAGCATGCCAATGATCATTGTGGGTACAAATATCAACGTTGCCAGATAACCATAGCTTATGCCGGCAATGGCAGGGCCAGGGCAATAACCCACAAGGCCCCAACCTGCGCCAAAAAGGATGGCACCTACCAGCAGTGGTTTGTCGATATCGGTTTTGGTGGGAACGTGGAACATATCGGCCAACAGTGGCGCGGGGTTTTTCAAAATAAATTTATAGCCAATAAAGGTGACCATCATGCCGCCGGCCATAACAAAGGCGAGTGTTGGGTCCCATGCGCCAGCGAGGTCAAGAAAGCCTTGCACTCGGTCAGTATTGGTCATGCCTGATATTGCCATGCCGAGGCCAAAAACGATGCCCGAGGCTAATGATGCCAGTAGTCTGTATTTTTTCTGTAAGGGCATAAGCCTAGCCTCCAAATACGTGTTTGAGTAAAAAGACACAAATAAAGCCTGCGGCCATAAATGTACAGGTGGCAACCATAGAGCGGGGTGACAGGCGCGAAATGCCGCAAATGCCATGACCGCTGGTACAGCCGCTACCCAGTCCTGTGCCCAGGCCAACGGTCAAGCCACCGATGATGACGAGCAAAGTACTGGTATCAGGCGCGGGGGGGACAAAGCTATCCGAGATCAATTCGGGAATAGCACCGCCAATGGCAATGCCTAGGACAAACAAGATACGCCATAGGCGCTCACCGCTGCTGTCTGTAAATGCGCCCGATAGTATGCCGCTGACGCCAGCGATGCGGCCTTTTAACCCCATCATCATGACGGCGGCGAGGCCAACAAGCCCCCCGCCAATGAGTGCTAGTACAAATGGGTGCATTTTTTGTCCGTCTCCTTTTTAGCGAATAAATGTTGAGAAAATACTTACTTTTCGATCTGATTCAACGGGATTTTCAGGTAAGCAACGCCGTTATCTTCAGGTTCTGGAAGCTGGCCGGCGCAGATGTTAACTTGAATGGCGGGCAAAATCAGCACCGGCATTTCAAGGTTTGCATCACGTTCTTTACGCAGCTTAATAAAGTCATCGGCACCTGAACCCTGTACATGAATGTTATTGCGCTGGTCGGCAACGGTACAAAGGTACTGTGGGTCATTGCCCGCTTCGGGATAGTCATGGCAAAGATAGAGGCGCGTCTCGTCGGGGAAAGAGAGAATACGCTCCAGCGACTGATAAAGGGTGCTGGCATCGCCACCGGGGAAGTCAGCGCGGGCCGTACCGTAGCGGGGTGCCAGGAAAGTATCGCCGATGAAAATGGCATTGCCAATCTGGTAAGACAGGCAGGCGGGGGTGTGCCCGGGAGTCTCCAGTACCTTAATACTCAAATCGCCAAGCTCAAGATTATCGCCTTCACTCAACAGTAAATCGAACTGGCTGCCATCGGTGGCGAAGTCGGTCATATTAAAGACGCCTTTGAAAACGTCCTGCACGATCGGTACGTTGGCACCGATGCCAGTTTGTCCACCACACTGTTCTTTAATGTAGGGGGCCGAACTCAAGTGGTCTGCGTGGGCATGGGTTTCCAGAATATAGTTGAGGCTGAGGCCAAGTTGCTTGAGGTCAGCAATAACAGCATCGGCAGCCTGAGTGCCGGTTTTACCCGAGCGATGGTTGTAGTCGAGTACCGGGTCAATAATAGCGGCCTGCTTAGAACTGCCATCCCAAACCAGATGGGTGAAGGTTGCAGTGGGCTGGTCGAAATACGTTTTAACTTCCATGATGTTGACCTCGTGTTGATTGAGATCCCATTGTATTAGTATTTCATATATTAGCAATAGTTAAAGTATAATATTCTAATATATTAACCGCTTTTAATAGATGCTCTGAATAGGGCTAATCAGAAAAAAGCCTGCCATGTAGGCGGGCTTTTGACCCGGTTTACAGGTCTATGTGCTGGCCAGAGCTTCGAGCTGTTTCATTTCACCGGCATCGTAAACCTGCGGGAATTCCAGCCCTTGCAGCTTGCCAAGAGCAATTTGACTGCGCATACCGCTGGCGCAGTAGAGCAGAATAGTTTTACCACGCAGTTGTTCACTTTGCGTGTCGATATCGTCAACCGGAATATTGATGGCATTGGGCAGATGGGCCTTAGAAAACTCAACCGGGCTGCGTACATCGACAAGCACGGCGCCCTGTTTCAGGTGCTCGCTGGCCTCCTCTGGGCTGAGGGGCAGTTGCCATTTATGCAGGGCGCGCATAAAGAGTTCGTAGATCCACGACAAAAAACAGAAGTGGGTGGTAATCACAATGACCTGCAAGACAACCAGCATCGCGCCAATGGCCAGGGCAGTGTTAGTCCAGCCGAGGAGGAAAAACGTCGCGACAAAAAAGTTAAGCACACCTGCAGAAAGACAGGCTAAACGTCTTTGCAGTGGGTTGGCGGGCAGGGCGATGGCCTTGAAGGGCTTGCGCACAATATGGTTGTAAAGCAGATCCATAGGGTGGGCGGAGGGTAATAAAAAGGCGAGCAGGCCCAGGCATGAAACAGCATAAGCCAGCCAGGGCAGCTGGTAGATGAGGGCGGCAACTGTCATTGAGGTGCAGGCGGTGGGCGTAAAGCGCAAGCCCCACTGCATTTGTTGTAGCTCCTCGCTGGTGTAGTGCTGGTAGCCCTGCTGGAAGAGCGAACGCTGCTGAAAAGAGAGATCGTCATTCATTATTATTACTCCGCATGGATGTTAGGAGGGGGGCATGCCTGGCGCATCCTTGCTGAATAATTCTTAAGTTACGTTAGTCGACAATGCCTTCGGGTATATATTGATCTTTACTCCAGGCATCAAAGCCGCCTTCGAGACTGTAGGTATTCGAGTAGCCCATATCCTGTAGCGTTGCTGCTGCCAGAGCCGAGCGGCCACCGGATTTACAGTAGACGAGGATGGCCGCGCCCTTGTCTTTAAAGACGGGGTTATTTTCGATGCGCATTTCCAGTACACCGCGTGAAATATGTTCTGAGCCTTCAATATGCCCAGCGTCATTCTCAACTTTTTCGCGGACGTCGAGCAGGGCGATATTGCCAGCCTCGATTAGCGCTTTGGCTTCGGCGAGGTCAATACAGCGGATTTTAGTTTTAGCTTCTTTAATAAGGTGCATTGCACTGGTCATCGTTACTTCCTCTTAATACGTTGGGTTTGGTTGGTAGTACAACAAATGTTTTTTTTATTAATGGATACTTAAAAACTATAGCGCAGCCGGGCAAAAAAGCTGCTGTTTTCTTCAAACTGGCCGAAGAAGGTGTAGTCATCTTTACCGCCAAAAAGGTGCATGCCGATTTCGCTCGACCAGGTGTCAGAGAGGCGATAAGTGACTTTCGGCATGGCGAAATAATCATCGTCCGTGGGCGAGTAAAAAACAAACAGGGAGAGCGTCAGTTTGTCTTGATAGGCACGGTAATTAAGACGGGTGGTGATTAAGTGGCGATACTCTTCGGGCTCTTTATCGGGCAGTGGCGAATACTTTTTCAGTGCGCTGTAATCCTGTGTCCACTCTACATAGTACTGCAGACTAAGGGTCAGGCGCGTAACCAGTTCCCGCTCGAAGCCGCTTAAAAAACGTAGCTGGCTGTTGGGGATAAAAGGGTCGCTGCCGTCGCTGTCATCTTCGGATTGATACCAGACCACTTCCATATTACCGATACCACCCTGCACTGTGCCGCGCACACTGGCACCAAGGGAGGAGAGTTTGGGGAAGTAATTCAAACCGTTTTTAGGATTAAAAGCGACCGGGGTTTTGAAATAGCCGTGGTAGCCATACAGCGCCCACTCGTTGCCATTAATGTTTTTATACACGCGTAAAGCCAGCTCGCCTTCATCAAGTTTGCTGCCGGGCTCCTCCGTCGATAGCCGAGGTGGGGCGGCAACAGTATCGTTAGCAAGCGGTGAAAAATAGCTGAAGCGTTCGCCGCGAATAAAGGTGTCGCTATCAAACTTCGGTGTCCAGACCAGGTCGATATTAGCCAGTTGATTAAAGTAACTGAATTTAAGCGCGTCGGAGGGGGCTTTGAGATATTCCATTTCCCGTCCCGCGAAAAAGGATACCCAGTCTTTGGGGAAGAGGTCGTTGAGAAAGAGGAGATCGCCGGTGCCCCAGGTCAGTACCTGACGACCGAGGTAGAGATCACTGTTTTCACTGGGTGAAAAGCGCACCAGTGCTTCACGGGTTTTTGTGTCAATAAAAGGGCCGTCCCAGGTGAGGTCGTCAACGGTGAAGTCACCTTTGTAGCCGATGTAGAGCTGACCAAAATAATCTGAGTATTCGAGGCGCAGGCGGGCTTCGTTGAGGGTGTCGTTGCGGTCAACCCAGGGGTTACTCTTTGTGCGGGTGCCGTAGGCGATTTCGATAAAACCGCTGAAGGGTGACTGTTTGTCTTCCTCTTCACCCCAGTCGTCATCCCCCCATTCATCGGTGTTTGCCGACGTGTCTGCTGTAGCTTTTAAATTTTCGGCGAAGGTGGACGGAAGGCCAAGGGCCAAAGTGACTAGAACCAGGGCGACTACGAATAAGGGGATAAGCCGTGGCAAGGCCATCGTTTGCGCTACTTCCTTTTAAACCACTGTTGCGGCGGGTTGCGCAGTGAGCGCTCGGAAAATACCTCGTCGGGCAGACCAATGTCGTAGCTGATGTAGCGCATTTCGGTGAGGGTTGAACCCCCGGAGCGCAGGTCTGACGCTTTCATGCGGGTGGCGGTGGCGAAGCCGTCGATATCTTTGACTTCCAGTGCTTCGATGCGACGGTAAATCTTGCCGGCGTTATCGGTGTACTCTGTTTTTGTCGGCATCCAGTTTTGCTTGTCTATCCACACGGTGTAGAAGGCAAATTCAACGCTGGTCGGATCGAGCGGCGTATTTTTAACGACATAGTATTGATCAGTGTTTTCTAACAGTTCGTGCTGGTCGGCACCGAGGCTGCGACCGGAGATATCTTCATAAAAAAAGTGGGAGCCAACAAAGCTGGTTCTTTTATCACCAGAGGAAATGCGTTTAACCAGATCGAGGCCGGGCAGGTAGAGCCAGCGGTCATCGCTGTTACCGATGTGCTTAATAACGCGAAACATCGTGTTGCGCACATCGGAGGGGCGGCTAAAGCGCACGAGGAAATCCTGGTCGGCATCGTCCGGGCCGCTGTGATCTTTGCGCAGAATAGTAAATTGCCGCACTTGTCTATTGCCACCGCCGTCGGTAATCAGCATGCGGGATTCTGCGCGCCCATCGTTGCCCTGATAAAAGGCAACATGATTTGCCTTGCTGACAATTAATTCCACATCGTTTTCTTCAGCGCTTGTGGCGGCCGTTGCGCCCAGTAGCGCGATCAGTGCGAGTAGTTTTGAAAAGCCTTTCATCAGGGGTTCTCCTGAGCTTTTTTAAATAGGAAGCCTTTAAGATAGGTCATCAGGATGGGCAATATGACCAGGGTTGTCAGGCAGGAAATAATCATAATGGCCGCGAGGAACATGCCCACGGTGTTGTAGGGCACCAGTGGTGATAGCAGCAGGGGCAGGAAGCCGATGGCGATGACAATGGCGTTTCTCGTAATGGCTCGTGCTGGTTGCTCAAACATTAGCGGGATAGCCTTTTCAAAGCTGCCCTCTTTGTCGACCATTTCCCGCAGGCGTTGCACAAAGTGGATGGCAAAGTCGACGGATAAGCCCAGCGACAGGGCCGATAGTATGGCCACGGGCATATCGTAATCCTTGCCCACCCAGCCAACGATGCCGTAGATAAAGAGGATAGTGGCCGAGAGAGGGATCATCGCCAACAGGCCAAAGAGGATGGAGCGGAAGAGGAAGATCATCATCAGGGAGACCACAAAAAAGGCGCCCATCAAGCTGGTGACCATGCCCTTGACCATGGCTTCCTGCCAGACCACGTTAATGTAGGTCAGCCCGGCCCAGCGCATTTCGACACCGGCAGGCAGGGGGTGGCTGGTGATGTAGTCGTCGACGTGGGCGATGACCTGGCTCATATCGACGTTGTCGCCACTTTTCAGTTGCAGCCAGATTGAGGCGGAGCGCTGATTCGGTGTTACCAGACGCCACAAATCCTGAGGGCGGTGGGAGGACTGATAGCTGAGCAGGGTTTGTGCCACTGCGGCGGACGAGTCGGGTATACGGTAGTAGTCGGATGTACCCTCGTTGAGCTCTCGGTACACAGTCTTCACGACATCGGTAACGGCGTTACTTTTGCCGACAATGCCCGTGGTTAGCAGCGATTCTTGCAGCGCTTCGATATAGGCCAGAGCTTCCGGCTGCTGGAAATACTTACTGGTGTTCAGCACGTCTTCAGTGCTCTCGAGTAAGGCCTCGAGATATTCGATGTGCTCGGCGTCAGCAGCGAAGAGCTGGTCATCGATTTTGAGGACTAAATTCTGCAGGAATTGGGGGTAGATACTGGCGTTGTCTTCACTCAACACGATCTCGTCGGCACTTTGCAGGAGTTGCTGCCAGAGGGGTGTTAGATCAACCGATTGAGATTTGGCCTGCTCAAGAATGGCGGTAGTTTTTTCTTCAAACGCGGCTTGTAGTTCGGCATCGTTGTGCTGCTCGAGAACAATAAAGGCGTTATAGGTACCGGCAAAGTGCTCGTTGAGGACTTTATCGGCAACACGCAGGCGGTGGGATTCCTGAAACCACTGGAAGGGGTTGTCGTTGATAATGATTTTATTAACCCCGATAACACTGACGGCGGTAATCAGCAGAAAGGCGCTGAGAAGAATTTTTGGTCGCGCCAGACTGCCCTTGCCCAGAGCCTTTAAGCTATTCGCGAGAGGGCCGTTGTTGTCATCTTGAGGCGTGGTTTCAGCCAGCTTTTGCAGGCGCTCCGGTGACAGGGAGATAACATAGGCGGGAATAAAAGTAATGGTCAGGAAAAATGCCAGCATCACGCCAAAGGCGATAAACAGGCCGAAAACCTGCACCGGGGGGATGGGGGTCAGCGCCAGCGCCGCAAAACCGATTGCCGAGGTCAGCGAGGTGTAGAGCATGGGTTTGTAGAGGTGATCGATCACCTCGCGCATGGCCGCTTCGGGCGTGGTGTCTTTGTGGTAGCGGTCAGAAAATTCTGAGAGTAGATGCACCGAGTCCACCACGGCGATGGGCATCAGAAAAATCATGATCATCGAACTCATGATATGCACGGTGTAGCCCATGCCGATTAGCAGCCCCATGGTGCAGATAATCGTCACCATGGCGAGAATCATTGGTGAGGCAATCAGCGACAGACTGCGGAAGAAATACCACATCAACAGAAAGACTAGCAGTCCGGCGACCGGTGCTGAGGTAGCCATTTGCAAAAACATTTCTACGCCAAAAGTATCCTCGGCGACGGGCAGGCCGGTGATATAAAAACTGTCATCACTATCGAGGCTGTCGATAATGCCTTCAACTTCGGCGACGATACGGTAGGACTGATCTTTGTGCAGAATGGGGATGTAAATAGCAGTGGCAATGCCGTCGGGTGAAACGATGGTGTTGTTGAGGAAGGGCAGATTTTCTACCGCATTACGGATCTCGCCTGCGGCGGCATCACTAGTCGGGGGCTGATTCATCATCCACTGGAAACGAATGGTGCCGGGGCCGTCCTGGGAAATATTGTCGACGGTGGCGAGGGAGAGTACATCCTGTGGGACGATGCCCTCGATATTCAAAATTTGCTGGGAGAGCTGGTGTAATACACCTAGCGAACGGGTGTTGTAAATGCCCTGCGGCCCCTCATTAATCATGCCGACGACGATGAGATCGTTAATGCCAAACTTGTGCTTTACCGCCTCGTGAAATACCCGGTCTTCCTGATCCGAGGGCAGCATGTTCTCGGGGTCGGTATCGATAATGATTTTCGGCATCATTGCGGCGAAAACAATGACAGCGACGAGCATTAGTAGGAATACCCGTTTGGGCTGCTGGAAGGCGAAGTTAACCAGGTGCTGTTTGATCACGGGTTCGTCCTTTTTTATTGATTTATAAAGCGATGATCTCTTTTTAGCTGCGTTTGGTTTTGGCTACAGCGCCTTCGCTCCATTTAGTATCAAATCATAGTCCAATATACATATAGCGATATTGTATTAGCATAATATACTTTAGCAATTCATAATGTAAGGGCGTTTAATTTTGGCGCATACAATTTAAGGCCTGGGCTGGAAAGCCTGTTGGGAGGTGTTCGGCAATGGTGACTGGTGTAGAACTAGCAAATTTGGCAGCTCATGCCGATGAAGCGGAGAGTTTGCTTAAGGGACTGTCAAACAGTAATCGTTTGATGATTCTCTGCTCGCTGAGTGAAGGCGAGCTGTCTGTTACTGAGTTGAATGAGCGCGTACCTTTGAGTCAGTCGGCACTGTCACAGCATCTGGCGACCTTGCGTCGCGGTGGCATGGTGGCGACGCGGCGGGAATCGCAGACGATTTATTATCGTCTCGACGACCCCAAGGTGAGTGTGATTATTGAAGCACTACACGGCATGTTTTGCGGGGTACCGCAACCGGCTTAACGTTTATTTAAAGCCGTGTTCCGCTTGGGGAAAGTCCCCGTTGCGCACGGCATCGGCGTAGGCCTGTAGTGCCAGTTGCACGCTATTGGTCTCGGCGAGAAAGTTTTTGGTAAATTTGGGGATGCGCGGTGAAAAGCCGAGCATGTCGTAGAGCACCAGCACCTGAGCATCGGTATTGGGGCCAGCGCCAATGCCAACCACCGGAATATCCAGAGCCTCGGTAATCGTGGTCGCCAGTTCCGTCGGCACACATTCCAGCACCAGCATATCGGCACCCGCTTCCTGCAAAATTTTGGCATCTCGCAAGATTAACTCAGCACCTTCGTCATCGCGCCCCTGTACTTTATAGCCGCCCAGTTTATTAAATGACTGGGGTGTCAGGCCCAGGTGGCCGCAGACGGGCACCCCGCGCTGGCTGAGGCTAAAGACAGATTCTTCCAGCCAGGCGCCGCCTTCGACTTTCACCATTTGCGCACCGGCTTGCATTAGCAGCGCGGCGTTGGTGAGGGTCGCTTCTTCGGTGGCGTAGGACATATAGGGCATGTCGGCAATAATTAGTGACTTGCTGTTACCGCGACTCACTGCGCCGGTGTGGTGAAGCATGTCGTCCATGGTCACGGGCACGGTGCTGGTGTAGCCGAGAATGACATTGCCCAGGGAGTCGCCCACCAGAATCACCTCGATACCGGCGAGTTCAATCTGCCGCGCAAAGGCACTGTCGTAGGCGGTGATAACGGGGAATTTTTCACCGGCAGCTTTGTGATTGTTAAGGGTATTGATAGTGACAGATTTCATCGGCTGGTCTCTGGTTAATGCCTAATACGTGACTGCTTTAATGTCTTACAAGTGAGGCTGGGGATTGTAGTAGTGCCGCCCGCTTTTAATGCTAAGCAGGTAGTCCACCAGATTGCGGTAGTCGTCTTCATTGTTAATCGGGTCAATATCCGCAGCGTTAATGATGAGCAGCGGTGCAGCCTCATAGTAATGGAAGAATTCCATATAGGCTTCATTGAGCTGGGTTAAATAGGCTAAATCGATATTGCGCTCACTGGCAACGCCACGGGCGTTGATGCGCTCTATGAGCACGTCAGCAGGCGCCTGCAGATAAATCACCAGGTCGGGTAGAGGTTTGTTCAGGGTTAGCTGTTTATACACCGCCTGATAAATCTTTAACTCGTCAGCGTCGAGGGTGACCTGGGCGAAGAGGGGGTCTTTGTCCATCAGAAAGTCGGCAATGCGCAGTGGCTGGAACATATCGCCCTGGCGCAGCTCTTCAATTTGCTCGGCTCTTTGTAATAAAAAGTGTAGCTGGGTCGGTAGTGCGGCGGCCTGCCTGTCCTGATAAAAACGGGTCAGAAAGGGGTTGTCGGCGGTTTTTTCCAGCAAGGTATCGTAATTGAAGGTTTCGGCCAGGCGTTTGGCGAGGGATGTCTTGCCGACACCCACTGGCCCTTCCACCGCAATAAAGCGGGGCGGTGTACAGATATCGAGGTCGAGATTAATAGTCTTAGCCAGTACGTCCACCACTTCCTCCAGCGCTGAGGCGGACAATACCTTCTGGCGAACAGTTTGCCAATAGTTTTGCCAGCGCTGTGCCGTTGGGCAGCGTTAATGCGGGGGCGATATCGGCCAGTGGCTGCAGGACAAAATTGCGCTCGCAAAGGCGGGGGTGGGGGATTTGGAGTTGCCGGGTGTTAAGGGTTTGATGAGCGTAGAGCAGAATATCAATGTCCAGTGTGCGTGGCCCCCAGCGGACAATACGCTTTCTACCCTGTTGTTTTTCAATCTGCTGTAAAGACTGGAGCAGGGCGCGGGGTTTGAGCACGCTGTTTATCTCTGCGACTGTATTGATATAACGCCCCTGATTACCGGGGCCAATGGCGATGCTTTGGTACCAGGGCGCACAGCGTACTAGCTGTGTCCCCGGTAGTTTGGCGATGGCTTTGAGGGCCGCTTTGATTTGCCGGGGTGGCGAGTTGAGATTACTGCCCAGGCCGAGATAGACCTTAGCTGGCATGATCCGCTTTGGGTTTGCGGCGGGATCGTCGGCGTTTATTACCCGATTTAGGTTTCGGCAGGGCGGCGACCATGGCCTCACGCTCATCTTCGTCGACTTCCTGATAGAGAGTCCACCACTCACCCAGACCCTGGGTTTGCTCGCCGGCCTGTTCGCGCAGCAAGAGAAAATCATAGGCGGCGCGAAAGCGGGGGTGGCTAAATACACGTGCGGCATTTTGACCATTGCGTCTGTTGAGGCGAGCCTGCAACTCCCAGATTTCCTTCATCATTGTGGTGAAGCGTCGGGGAATGGCGGTGCGTTTTATCTGCTGCTGAATAACGTCACTGCCGGCCTGCTGTAGGGCGTAGAGAGGTGAGTCTCCTTTATCGGTGTACTGTTTGCGCAGCTCGACAAGAGGCGGCCACAGCAATGCGGCATAAATAAAGGCTGGTGTTACGCGCTGGCGGTTGTTAATTCGGGCGTCGGTATTGCGCATGGCCTGGCTGATGAGGTTTTGATTAAAGTCATCGTCGAGCAGGCGGGCCGTTTGAGGGTACAGCTGAGTAAAGAGTTCAAGTTGGCAGAGCTGCTCGTAGGTGGCGAAGGCTGCACCGCTCATAAATAGCTTTAAACTTTCATCGAATAAGCGAGCTGATGATATGTCGCCGAGTAAGGGTGCGCACTCGGCGATGGGGGCGAAGGTTTTATCGTCTAGCTTAAAGTCCAGTTTGGCGGCAAAGCGCGCAGCGCGGAGCATGCGTACCGGGTCTTCGCGGTAGCGGGTGGCGGCATCACCAATAATGCGTAAGGTTTTTTGCTCGAGATCCTGCAGCCCATCGGCATAGTCATAAATGGTGTTATCAGTGGGATGGTAGTACATGGCGTTGATGCTGAAGTCGCGCCGACTGGCATCTTCGTCAATCGAGCCAAAGACATTGTCACGCAGCAACATGCCTTCTTTAGACTGGCGGGAGAGGTTTTTGTCTTTACCTGGGTTGCTGGTGTGGTGGGCGCGGAAGGTGGTGACTTCAATCACTTCGCGGCCAAAGCGCACATGGACGATACGAAAGCGTCGGCCAATGATTTGTGCGCGCCTGAAAACAACTTTGGCTTCTTCCGGGGTCGCATTGGTGGCGACGTCAAAGTCTTTGGGTTTGAGGCCGAGCATTAGATCTCGCACACAGCCGCCGACTACATAAGCTTTGTAGCCTGCTTCTTCTAAACCGCTGACAACTTCAGAGGCCGCACGACTAATATCCCTGGGTTCGATGGGGTGAGAGCCCGGCGGCACGATGTGTGGCCCAGAGGTCTTACGTTTTTTTTTGAAGCCTAATGTTTTGGCGATGCGTTTTAGCATGGAGTGGGCTTGGAAACCTTTGGATGTGAAGAAATAGGGGCGTGAGTCTAGCATACAGCCTGTGGTGGATGTGGGGGGGGGGAGGTGAATCGTATTAGCAGTCGAGCTGTTGAAGAATCCGGTTGAGATTTTATTGTCTGCTTCGTTGCCAGAGGCCGTTTGTTAGAGGGGGAATGTCTGGAAGGAAATAAGTAGGTAGCAAAAAGGGAAGCCCGAAGGCTTCCCTTTTTAATATGCCATGTGTTTCTGGATCTAACCCACCCTAAAACGTATAGCAACTCATCAAGTTATTATTATTATTTATTGTTATTCTTTTCAGTCATTCTTTAGATGACTTGAAATTATAATAAGCGTGATGTGGAAATTAAGCAAAGGTTTTTATGATTATTTTTAATCAGGTTATAAATCATTGGTGAATATGTATGTCTCGAAGCCTGGGAAAAATTTCGAGATTAAAATCTGCAGACAGTAAAAAGGGAAGCCCGAGGGCTTCCCTTTTTTAAAATGCCACGTATTTACGGATCTAACCCACCCTTAAAACGTATAGCAACTCATCAATATTTATTATTATTTTCTATTGTTCTTATTATATTTTATATATTCTGCACATTCATTATTGTTATAAGTGCGAATTATATTACTCAGAAAGTGTGAACTGTGCAAAGGTTTTCTTAGAAAAAAACACGCTTAGAGCGGGGGCCTTTATAGCTAAAAATGTTTGATTGCGACATTTTTTTTAAGGACTGTCACTTTCTGTCACCCTGCGAAGAACAGGTACATTACTTAGTTGCCAGTGATCAATTGCCCAGTTAAGTAGTTGTTGGTTTGAGCTGTTACTCAATTCTGAGGGGATGCTAAAGCCCAGTAAGCCCAGGCAATCAATCAGGTTAGAGGTGGTCTTATCGGAGCTGAGTTCAGGTGCATGGTTTTGTTTGCTGAGTTTTTGGCCCTCGGCATTACTCAATACCGGAATATGACCGTATTGCGGTGTCTCAAGCGCCAGGCAGTGCGAGAGGTGTATTTGCCGAGGTGTTGAGTCGAGCAAGTCGCTACCGCGAATAACGTGGCTAATACCTTGATGGTCGTCATCTAGGCTACAGGCTAGTTGATAGGCGGAAAGTTGATCGCGACGCCAGAGAATAAAATCTCCAGCCTTGTTCAGATCAAAAAGCAACGGGCCTTGAATTACATCCTTAAAGGTGACGGTGCTTTGCTCTGGCAGTTGAATACGGGTGGCATGGGGCTTGTCGTGGATTGTGGCGCTGGCGTGGAGATTATGTATCCGGCATTTCCCGTCGTAGCGTCCGCCCAATGTGCGCAGCCGCGCTCGGTTGCAGTAGCAGGCATACAGCAGACCAGCACAGCTTAGTTGCTGCAGTGCCTCTTTATAGGCGGGTAGTCGTGTACTTTGATAAAGAACGGGGCCGTCCCAGTGCAAGCCGTGCTCATCCAGTTGCCGGAGTATACGATCTGCGGCACCGGGGATTTCCCGCGGAGGATCCAGGTCGTCAATGCGCAACAACCATTGGCCGCCGTTAGCTCGGGCATCGAGAAAGCTTGCCAGAGCGGCGAGCAGTGAACCTTTGTGGAGAGGGCCGGTGGGCGAGGGTGCAAACCGGCCAATATAAGAGCTGACAGCCATTGATTGGCAGTCGGGGAAGTTTTAGCCGCCGCTAACTTGTCTCTCTTTGATTTCGTCGAGGGTTTTGCAATCGACACAGAGGGTTGCGGTGGGGCGGGCTTCAAGTCGGCGAATGCCAATATCGACACCACACTGATCGCAGTAGCCGTAGTCATCGGCATCGAGCAGCTCCATAGTGGAGTCAATTTTCTTGATCAACTTACGCTCCCTGTCGCGGGTGCGCAATTCGAGGCTGAACTCTTCTTCCTGAGTGGCCCGGTCAGCCGGGTCGGGGAAGTTTGCCGCTTCGTCTTTCATATGACTGACGGTGCGATCAACCTCTTCCATTAGCTCCTGCTTCCACGCCTGGAGCAGCGTTTTAAAGTGCTCCTGCTGATTTTCATTCATGTACTCTTCACCCTTTTTCTCCTTATAGGGAGCTTGGCCGTGCAGGGTTAGAGTGGACGCTTTGGCCGCTTTTTTCTTGGGCATGGATGTGTTCCGTTTTTAATGCTGTCGCGAAGCAGGACTTTATAGTGCCACTGGACGAATTTTTCAAGTCTATTTTGTATTAAAGACGTTGATTCATGGCCTACAATGCCTGATTTTTCCAGATGTAATGGGAAGCGCGCTATGTCGGATGGAATTCAACGTCAATATGCCTCAAGAATTGAGGGTATGACATCGTTTAAAGTAGTCGATTTTCTTGAGGCTGCCGTGAAAATGGAGGCTCAGGGGCGCGATATCGTGCGCATGGAGGCTGGGGAGCCCGCTTTTCCCACGGCGCCGGCAATTATCGAAGCGGCGAGCGCCGCGCTGCGTGATGAAAAAACCTTCTATACGCCTTCCTTTGGGATTATTGAATTACGTGAAGCTATCGCGGGGTTTTATCAAACGCGTTATGGCTTGAATATTCCTGCAGAGCGGGTTGTGGTGACCACGGGCAGTAGTGCCGCTCTCGGTTTAATTTGTGACCTCATTATTAATCCGGGTGATGGTCTGCAGCTGACCGACCCCGGCTACCCCTGCAATGCCAATTTTGTGCGCCGGGCTGGTGGTGAGCCCCAACTTATCCCTGTTGATGCCGACAATGCCTATCAATTAACGCCTGAGGCCGTTGCCGCATACTGGCAGGACAATACGGTAGGCGTTTTGGTGGCATCGCCTAGCAACCCCACCGGCGAGATGCTTTCTCGCGATAATCAGCGCGGCATCAACGACGTAGTGGCGAGCCACAATGGCGTGCTGATTATGGACGAGCTCTATCACGGCCTGGTTTATGACCAGCAAGAGAGTTCTATTCTTGAAATCAATAATGACGCCATGGTGATTAACAGCTTCTCGAAGTACTTCGGTATGACCGGCTGGCGTCTCGGCTGGATGGTAGTGCCGGAAGATGCCCTTGAGCCGATAAACATCATGGCGCAGAACTTTTATATTTCACCGCCCAGCATCGCTCAATATGCCGCCTTGGGGGCTTTTGAGCCGGCGACGATTGAAATTATGGAGGCCCGTCGTGCAGAGTTTCGCCAGCGCCGGGATTACCTTGTACCTGCTCTTCGCGAACTCGGTTTCAGTATTCCTAATATGCCGGCAGGCGCATTTTATATCTATGCGGGTATTGAGAAGCTGGCCGCTGATAGCGAGGCCTTTTGCTGGGATATGCTCGAGCGAGCGGAAGTGGCGTTTACGCCGGGCACGGATTTTGGTGAGCATTTGGCACGTCAGCATGTGCGCTTTTCCTATACCCAGCCGATGGACAGGCTTGAACTGGCCGTCGAACGTCTGAGCAAAGCACTGGCGAGCTAATGCTTTGGTGTTGAAGAATTCGAGCTGAATTAAACGATGAGTTGTCGATGAAAATTTCCCCTGCCTTTGAGAAAGCCACCTTTATTAAACGTTACAAACGGTTCTTTGCCGATATAAAGCTGAGCGATGGTAGTGAGTTAACGATTCACTGCGCTAACACGGGCTCGATGAAGAATTGCCTGACGCCGGGCCAGCCCTGCTGGTTCTCCCGGTCGGATAACCCAAAGCGTAAATTGCCCGGCACCCTGGAAATCATTACCACCAAAGGCGGGCGACTGGCCGGAGTGAATACTGCGCGGCCCAATAAGCTGGTTGTTGAAGCCATCGAAAATGGCGTGATCAGTGAATTACAGAGTTTCGACACTTTGCGTACCGAGGTGCGTTACGGCGAGGAAAATAGCCGCATCGATATTCTGCTCGAACAGGGCGAGGCTCAGTGTTTTGTCGAAGTGAAGAGTGTCACTCTGGAAGCAGAGGGCAGGCAGGCGCGCTTTCCCGATGCGGTCACGACCCGGGGTGCCAAGCACTTGCGGGAGTTAATGCACGTTGTTGAGCAGGGGCAGCGGGGGGTGTTGGTTTTTTGCGTGCAGTTGACTGACATTGACGAGGTGGCTGCGGCGCAGGAGGTTGATCCGGCGTATTCACAGGCATTAGCGGAGGCTGTCGAGGCCGGTGTTGAAGTACTGGTTTATGGCTGCAGTCTGAGTCCGGATGAAATTGTGGTCGACAGAAAGCTGAGGTTTTTAGCGCCGGTGAGTTAAGACGCCTCCCATAAAAAAGCCCCCGCCTCTTTATAAAGGGGCGGGGGCTTGATTGAGCGGCTTAACAGAGCAGGGTTAATTAGCTCTTGTCATCAATATCGACCACGCGCTGCTTGAATTTCCACTGGCCGTTAACTTTAACCACGGCGTCGATATAGCGGCCGGAGTTAATAACGCTGACTTTATCGCCACAGCCCACCAGAATCAGATAGGCATCGTGGGTGCCCGTGTCGCCGTCAACTTCAACGATGGCGTCAGTGGTGCAATGCTTCACTTTCATGGTGGGGATCATTTTCTTCGCAAAGGCGAGCAGGTCGGTGTGGCCAGCAGCCAATGTTTTACTGCCCATTTCAAAGCTGCCATCTTCAGTAAAGCACTCAACCCAGGCTTCGGGATTGCCGTAGTCGAAAGCACGGTTATAGCGGGCGGCGAGTTCACGGATGGCAATATGGTCTTCTACTTTACTCATGATGAGATTCCTTTGATGTGTAGGGAGGTGGAGATTTCTTAGCGAAGGGATTGTATTGCATACAGCCCCAGTCGAACAGTAAAGCGCTTGAGCTTATTCGTTATCGAGGGGGGCTTCACTCAGATATAGCTGCCCATCGACAATTGTGTGGGCGACAGGGCTGAGGCGAGTGCCAGGGCAGGGGCCGGAAACGCAGTCGCCACTGTCAATTTCAAACAAGGCCCCATGGGCGGCACATAAGATGTAGTCACGATTTCTGTCGAGAAAGCGGTCGGGCATCCAGTTGAGTTCGAGACGGGCATGGGGGCAGCGATTGCGATAGAGGTAAAGCTCGCCATCTTTTCGCACCGCGAAAATACTATTAAATTTATCCAGTTGAAACCCCTTTGCACCGTCGACGGGGATGTCGTCGATGGCGCAAAGTAGCTGGGGGTAGGTGCCTTCTAATGACAAATTAAACGCCCCGGCGTAGGGCTTCGATGCGTTCTTCCAGTGGAGGGTGCGACATAAATAGTTTGCTGGCATGCTTTTTCCAGCCACCGGAAATAGCCAATGCTGTCATCGTATCGGGCATTTCACTGGGCACATGAGCCTGGGTTTCGGCCTGCAGTTTTTGCAGTGCAGCAATCATTGCGCCCCGTGTCGCAAGGTGGGCACCAGCCGCATCGGCACGGTACTCACGCCAGCGTGAAAAGGCCATCACAATGGTGGAGGCAAGAATACCGAGTACGACTTGCAGCACCATGACGGTGACAAAATAGCCAATGCCGGGTCGGTCATTTTTAAACACCGCTTTGTCGATAAACGAGCCGATGATGCGGGCAAAAAACATCACGAAGGTGTTCACTACGCCTTGAATCAGCGTCAGGGTGATCATATCGCCATTGGCGACGTGGCCGATTTCGTGGGCCAGTACGGCCTTTATTTCGTCTTTACTAAAGCGGCTGAACAGCCCGGTACTGACGGCAACCAGTGCATTGTTTTTGTTCCAGCCAGTGGCGAAGGCGTTGGACTGCTGAGCCTGAAAAATACCCACTTCGGGCATGCCGATATCGGCTTTACGCGCCAGCTCGGCCACCGTTTCTAGCAGCCAGCGCTCGTCTGCATTAGAGGCTTCAGTAATGATTTGCGTGCCGGTGCTGCGCTTGGCCATCCATTTCGACATGAATAGCGAAATGAGCGAGCCGGCAAAACCGAACACGGCACACATGATGAGAAGCCCTGTCATATTGGCGTTCACACCCTGGGTGGCGAGATACTGTTCGAGGCCGAAAATCTGAAAGATGGTGGTGACCAGTGCGAGTATGGCGATGTTAGTCGCGAGAAATAAACCGATGCGTAACACGTAAAACTCCTTTTGATGATGGCGTGACAAGGCTTGAGTCTATTAAGATGCGCCCTGTTGTCAAAAATTCAATGGTTAATAAACATATGTCTCAGGGTGCTGATCCGCTAAAAAGTATTTTCTATGCGCTGTTTGCCAATGGCGCCATCGCGATAGCCAAAGGCTTTGCCGCGTGGGTCACCGGCTCCGGGGCGATGCTGGCAGAAGCCATTCACTCCGTGGCCGATTGTAGCAATCAGCTGCTGCTGTTACTCGGTATTAAAAGGGCCAAAAAGCCCCCTTCATCCGATTACCCATTGGGCTACGGTAAAGAGATCTATTTTTGGTCGTTTTTAGTGGCCTTGATGTTGTTCACTTTGGGTGGCGTGTTTTCAATTTACGAGGGCTGGCACAAGCTACATCAGCCAGAGGCCTTGAAGTCACCCTGGCTCGCTGTCGGTGTTCTGGTCTTTGCCATGGTGGCTGAAGGTCTGTCACTGCTGGGTTGTATGCGGGAGATTAATAAAGTTCGCCCGGCGAACCAGAGTTACTGGCGCTGGTTTCGTGAGACCCGCCAGAGTGAGCTAATGGTGGTGTTTGGTGAAGATTTGGCCGCTTTATTGGGGCTTAGTTTGGCAACAGCGGCGTTGTTGGCAGCTATCGTGACGGGTAATCCCATTTACGATGCCTGGGGCAGTATTGCTATTGGCCTGTTGCTAATAATCGTTGCTGTGCTTATAGGTGTAGAAATCAAGGCCCTGCTGGTGGGGCAGGGTGTTGAAGCTCATACGCGAGCGGAGATGATTGCCTTTCTCGAAAATGAATCCAGTATCGATAGGGTGTTTAATCTACTGACTCTGCAGATGGGCAATGATGTCATGGTGGCTGTGAAGGCAAAAATGGCTGTGATGGATGGTGCTAATGAGTTGGTGGCAGACATCAATCGTACCGAGGCCCTATTTCGACAGCGTTTTCCCCAGGTGCAATGGCTTTTCTTTGAGCCTGATGTGGAGGATTAATCCGTGACGCTTTTAAACAGAAAGTTTGCCCAATTTAGCGCAATGGCATTGTTGGCTGCATTGCTGTCGTCCTGTGCGCTGCTTGATCCCGCCTATGAAAAGCCCGCCGTGCATTTGGTAAAAATAGAACCCCTGTCCTCCCATGGGCTTGAGCAGCGTTTTCGCGTCGATCTTAAAATCATCAACCCCAACCATTCGGGGCTCAGTATTTCAGGAATGTCGTATACCCTGAAGCTGAACGGTGAAAAGGTTGTTAAGGGTGTTGCGGGGCAAATACCTGAGATTCCCCCTTATTCTGAAACCACTGTTCAGGTTGATGCATCGACGAACATTCTTGCCGGCCTGCGCTTGATTTCTTCTTTGCTTGATAAGCCGGGTCGTAAACTACACTACGAGCTGGAAACGAAATTACGTTCTGGCTGGTGGCCAGTGCCCATTAACATCGTTGAAGATGGCGATATTACCCTGCCGCAATAACGGGCCCTCCATAAAGAGCGATTTTATGACTGATCAACGTTGTACAGAAATAGAAATTAAACTTGCCTATCAAGAGGATACGATTAAGGCTCTCAATGATGTGGTATTCCGACAGCAAGCGAGTATCGACAGACTTGAACAGACCTGCCGTTATTTGATGCAACGTTTACAGGAAACCACACAGACCTCCCTGGTTGATGTTTCGGAACAGGAAAAGCCGCCCCATTATTGATGATTGTTTCATCTAAGTGGTTAGAGTGCCTGAATCGTACGGCTGAACTTCATTATCACCTGAAAACTTTGTTGTAAGCATCGAGCTCATCATCCCTGATACGACTGTGAACTAGAGCACTGATATAAATAGGTTTTACTACTAATCTAGGCGCCTGAGAGCTTTCGGCGGATTGGGATTATTCTGCTGTCTGATACTAATAAATAAGGGACGTAGTGTTTCATTAAATAGATGACTTGATTGTCTACGGGGTATAAATGTCAAACAATGTAGAAGCAATTCTCAATCAGCTGCGTGGTGTGATTGCGAATGGTGATAGTGAAGGCGTGGGCGTTTGGCTTACCGACCTGGTCAATGAGCCTGGCAAAGAGGCTGTTAACGATGCGATTCGTGAATTGGGCCGCATCGACGCCAATTTAATTATGTACCTGACGCATTTTATTGCTTACAACAGAGCTGCTGCGACTCAATATCCTTTGCTCGAAGACCTACTTTTTGAACAGATACTAGCCAGCCCAGATATGCTGGTAGAAATACTGTCCAGCAGTAGCGATGTTAATGAAATCGCCTATTACGTTCATTGCATTGAGGCTCTGGCTATGGAGTCTGCGACTCTGGGCCTGGAGACTAAGCTGGCAGAGGTGTCAGATGAAGGCTTATTGATCGCCATGCTGGGTGCGATCAATAAAATTGGTTTTTGTCATAATTCACAAAATCTTGCGGATTACCTCTACGCCTCTAACCGAGATATTATTGCAGCAGCAATAGGTGCGCTGGGCAGTATCGGTTCGCACGATGCGGTGCAGTTATTGAGCGATAGAATGGGCACTGACAGTGAGCTTGATCGCTTGATTCTCGACCAGTTTGCCGGAATTCAGGACCAGTTCTGTATAGAAAAACTTAGTGAAACACTGGCCTCACACATTACCCATGTTAGAAACTATGGCAAAGCAAAGCTCGCTGAAATGGGTGCAAAAGCGATACCGGTCATTATTGAAAACTTAGGGAGTGATGATCCGGATCTGGTTGTCCACACCTTGAATGTTCTCGGTGATATCTTTGATGAAAGTGCGGTAAAACCGATAAAAAACCTACTCCATAATCATCCCGCTGATGCCAATATTCGTTTTGCGGCTTATGAATCTCTGGGCAGATTGCCCAGCCAAAAAGTTGCCCTTGCCCTTGCCGAGGGACTGAATGATAAAGACGATAATGTTCGTCTGGCAGCATCTCGGGCCATTAATAATAATTATTCGAGGATGCTGGGTGTGGGTGTAAAAAACCTGCTTCGCTCGGCGGTGTTTGATAGTGAAAAAATTATTGCGGCGATTGTAGAGTCGGAGTCAGATAATATTTTCCTTGATCTCTTGGGTGAAGAGGAGGTTAGGAATGCCTTGTTTACCTATATTCGAGAGCAAGCACATAGCGATGTCGTCAAGTTCTTCAATGTTATTTTGGCGAAGAATGATAGAGGGGATTTGCTGAGCTTTATTCAACCCGAGCAGCAGCCTGAGAAAAAGGCTAAAATTCTAATCTATGCGATCGATGATTCGCGGATGGTTTTGAATATTTATCGCAGTGCCTTACACAAGCTCGGTTATGAATTTAAACTGTTTGAGTTTCCTGAAACGGCATTAAAAAATATTGAGGAAGATAAGCCTGAGTTTGTTTTTACTGATATGAATATGCCGTTGATTTCCGGTATAGACCTTACTCGGAAAATACGTGAAACCCACTCTGCTGAGGAACTGCCCATTGTGATGGTGACAACCCAGAGCGAGAGTGATTCTAAAGATGATGCTTTAGCTGCGGGTGTTAGCGAAGTTATTGGTAAGCCGTTTGGAGCGGATGCGTTAAAACAGGCAATAGAGAGAAATTACAAACCGACGTAAGTTTGTTTCTGGCGCTATCGATGCTCAGGTTTCATACAACATAATGTCTAGAGAAAAATAACCTGAAAGTATTCCGGCTCAGCGTTGTCGGGTAGTTGAACAACGGAGTAGTGGGCGCGCACCTCGTCTTGATCGAGGCGAATTATTCCTCCGTGTTCGGTATCCTTTCTCAGCTCAGACATGCCAACTTGCACACCATTGCGATCAAATAAAACAATCTTTAACGCGGGCTGTAAAGCGGGGTCATGATTCTCTAGTACTATCTTGTATTCATATAAGTGGGCGCCATTTTTACCTGTGCGGGTGAAGACGATATTCTTCACATAGCGCTTATCAATCTTGATAACTTCATCATAGTTCAGCTCTATGAGCCCGGGTAATCGGTTAAGTGTCAGTTCTTGTATTTCACCTTTGAGTATTCGGGTTTTCCTAACGTTGGCTTCTAGCTGTTCTGTCATGTCGGTAAGTTGCAGTCGTAAGCTAGCACTGACTCCCGATAAAAGACCTGCTTTGCGGATGTAGCTACCAAGAGCAATAGCGATAAACAAATTGATTAACAGAGACAGAGCGAGCGCGACACCCAGTATTTGAATTAAGCGAGTTCTACCGTGATGGGATCCACTAACTCGGGAGGAAGATCTGCGGTGGGAAGAACGTCGTGATTCTGAGCTTGAATTTATTTTCATATTCATAGGTTAGTTTTTTATTTGAGGGGCTCATTTGTGCCGGAATTCAGCAGGCGTATTTCCCGTTGTGGGAAAGGTATTTCAATACCCGCAAGGTGCAAGGCCTTGAAGAGTTGGTCGTTGACGCTAAAGCGTAGCTGGTGGTATTTGTCGGTTGGCACCCAATAGCGAATGCCGAAATTAATACTGCTGTCACCGAACTCATCGATACCAACCTGTGGCGGCCGATTGGTATCGACACCAAGTTCGTGAAGCACCGTTTTAATGGTGGCAGTAACCTGGTCAATGTCGCTAGTGTAGGCAACACCCAGAGTGCTTTCTACGACTTTAAAAGCGTTTGAATTGTGGATGATTTCGCCAACGATATGACGGTTGGGAATCAGAATGCTAACGTCATCCTCATCGCTAAGAATGGTTTGTGCCAGCCGCACTTCTTTAACAATACCCGTGACGCCCTGCACGGTAATGGTGTCGCCGACGACAAAAGGGCGAGTAATAATAATATTAAAACCAGCACCGTAGTTGGCTAACAGACCTTGCATGGCCAAACCTGCGCCCAAAGAGAGTGCGCCGATAGCGGCAACAAAAGGCGTCACGCTAATGCCAATTTTACCCAGGCAAATCACCGCAACAACAACAATAATGATGATTTTTGTACAACTGGCGAGAAAGCGACTTAACGTGACATCAAGCCCGTGTTTGTCGCAGGTACGAGCGACTAGTCGTGCAACCCGGTTAGAGATCAGCAGGCCGATCAGTAAAATAATCAGCGCGCCGACTAATTGAAAGCTGTAAGTGACAAAAAAAGTAACGATAAGATCGTAGACTGCTTTGAACTGGTCGATTTCTTCTTTCATAGAATTTTAGTATGTCAGCTGATTTCCAACGTCAAGTATAAAGCTAATTGCTCTTTAAGGCTTGTGTTGGTTATTGCTGTTGGTCTCCAGGGCATGTCTACAGGTGCTTAGTTCGAGCGCTGCATCCAGTAAATTCTGATTTGACACATAAATTTCGCGATTGATATTCAGTAAAGTTGGCAGGTTTATTTCAGTGTGTCGATTGTGCGAATAGTCGATCATTTGCTGGTGAAGCTGGTCATGGGAGTGCGCTATAGATTCTTTGATGGTACTAACAGCGTCATCCGCCCAGTCGCTTTCAGGTTTTTCCAGAAACGCAATAATATGCGGGTAAATGGCTAATATATCGGCGCTGATTGCCCCGAGGAGCTGTTGGCTGCCCGATTGGTGGCGAAGCTGGATTAAGTTGTCTCTGATGTCTTTCAGACTTTTCGTGCTGTACGTCGCATCGCGTGCGGTATCAAGTAACTCTGACAGCGTTTTTTCTTCTGCTTCGCTGAGGCTGGCAGCAGGTAGTTTGTGGCTGTAGTTTTGCAGTTGTTCTTCGTGCCTTTTGATGTCTGCGTATTGCTCATCGAAAGAAAGAGGTTTACTGCTTAGTCGAAGCTTAATAGGTTTTATCTCATCGCCGTTTAGCAGTGAGTCGGATGGCAACTTAAAAATACGCAGGTTAATCAGCAAGGCTTTAGTGATGAGATCGCGAGTGTCTTGTTCAATGGCGCGCAGTGCCGCCTCCGGTACGGTGGGTGGGACTAGATTAATATGATTGCAGCCGAGGGTGTCGGTTGAGGCAAAGCGCTGTTCAAGCCAGTGGGCAAAGGGTTTTGTGAAGGGCAGAAACAACACGATGCCGAGTAAATTAAAGAGCGAGTGAAAGCACACCAGGGCATACATGGGGTCGTCGATAGCGAGCGTTACGGTGATAAACGCCAGCAGGGGCGTGAGTAACAAAAAGGCAGTGATATCAGTGCCCAGGTTGAAAATAAAATGACTCAGGGCCACACGCTTTGCGTTTGTGGAGCTTCTTAACGAACCTAGTAGTACCGTGCTCGTCGTGCCCAGGTCGGAACCGATGATGATGGCTACTGCACTCGACAACGGTATGATTTCAGCATGTACAGCACTGAGAATGATCACCATGGTGGCGGAACTGGATTGCACCAGTGCGGTGAAGACGATGCCGCCAATAAAGTAGATCACTAAGGGATAATCGCGAAACCAGGCGTCATCGACCTGCGCCCCGAGAAAAGACATGCTGTCTTTCATCCAGGTGAGTCCCAACAACAATAGGCCAAGGCCGAATATGATTGAGGCCTGGTGGTAGCGAGAAGATTCGCTTTTAAAGGTGACGTAAGCAAGCGAACCAAGGGCAATTAATACCAGAGCATAGTCGCTCATGTTCAGCTTGAAGCCGATGGCCGTGACCAGCCAGCCCGTTAGCGTGGTACCCAGGTTGGCTCCAAAAATAATGCCCAGGGCATTGCGCAGGGGCAACATTCCAGAACCCACAAAGGCGAGTACGAACAGGCCGACCAGGGAGCTGCTCTGAAGAAACGCCGTGCTAATCGTGCCGACCAGTACACCCTGCAAAGGCGAGTGGGTGTGGTTACGTAACAGACTACGTAGCTGACGAGTGCTTAAACCACGTAAACCCTGCTCGAGAATTTTCATGGCGAAAATAAAAATGCCGAGCCCTGCGAGCAACTGCCAGAATTGAAACATTAAAGTGTCCGTTTTTACCGGTCATAGATTCTAGCAACTATTCTTGGCTTGTCGATGTAGGCCTGAGTCGGTGGGCGATTAACGGAGTATTACGGTATTCTCAAGTCTGTACTGCCACAGAGTTATGAGCATCAATGAGTTCTCCCCCATTAAAGCCAGTGCCGCTAAAAATTGCGCCGCTAACAATCGCGCAGTTAACGGGTCAGTCGCAAAGCCATTTACAGGAGGTTTTCCCCGGCCATTTCCTCCATCGCGATGTGGTGGCAGCTTATCTAGCACTTGTTGAAAGATCAGCTGAAGAGGGAATCGTACTGCGCATGGCCAGCGGTTTCCGCTCATTTGACCGGCAACTTGCTATCTGGAATGCAAAGGCCAGAGGTGAGCGGCCGGTTGTGGATAGTGAAGGTAAGCCTCTGGCAATAGCGACGCTGAGTGAACGTGAGCAGGTGTTCGCAATTTTGCGTTGGTCAGCCTTGCCGGGGGCATCCCGTCATCACTGGGGCAGCGATGTGGATATTTGGGATAGTGCGGCAGTCGGTGACGATTATCAGCTACAGTTGACCCCGGATGAGTACGCATCGGGCGGGCCTTTTGAACATTGTTCTCACTGGCTTGATGCGCTAATAAATAGTGGTCATGCGGCGTTTTTCTGCCCCTACAAGGGCGCTAAAAAAGAGGGCGTAGCCGCCGAGCCATGGCATCTGAGTTTTCGCCCGCTGGCCACTGTTTGCGAAAGGGCTTTGACGCCCGCTGTATTGCGTAAGCTCATCGAGAATACCGATATCTGCTTGCAAAGTGCGATTCTTGAAAACCTCGATGAGATTTATTCACGCTTTATTCGCTTGTAGTGTTGAATCTACAGCGCCTTTCGGCCATATTCGCCCCCTATAACGATTGATATTAATACCCCGAGCGATACCTCTCTTATGCCTCCCGAGTCCAATACCCTATGGCAGGAAATCCTCGCCGAAGCCGGTGACTTTTCCAAAGACGAGCCAGTATTGGCGAGCTTCTTTCATTCCGCGATATTAAGTCACGACTCTCTCGAAACGGCCCTTGCTTACAACCTGGCTGAAATGCTCGGTAATATGGCCGTGTCGAAACTGGCGATTCGCCAGGTTTTTGCCGAAGCGTTTGAAAACGATGCTCGTATCGGCGAAAAAATGCAGCGTGACCTCGTCGCCTACCGAGAGCGCGACCCGGCCTGTGATAAATATGCAATGCCACTGTTGTATTTCAAGGGTTTTCACGCCCTGCAGGTGCACCGTATTGCTCACTATTTGTGGTTAAACAAGCGTCAAGCCCTCGCCGTACATCTGCAAAGCCTTTGTGCAGAGGTGTTTTCTGTCGATATTCATCCTGGCGCACAAATTGGTGGCGGGGTTATGGTTGATCACGCGACGGGTCTGGTGATCGGCGAAACGGCCGTTGTTGAAGACAATGTGTCCATGCTGCACGCAGTGACCCTGGGGGGTATTGGCAGCGATAGTGGTGATCGCCATCCGAAAATTCGCAGCGGGGTACTGATCGCTGCGGGGGCAAAGATCCTTGGTAATATCGAAGTGGGCGAGGGCGCAAAAATTGGGGCCGGTACATTGGTGCTGGAGTCGGTTAGCCCCCATACCACCGTAGCGGGGGTGCCGGCACGGGTGGTCGGCCGGCCGCGAGAAGCCGCACCCGCGCTGGAGATGGATCAGCGTATTAACTCAGTTTCCTAACAGGCTTTAAACACGCGAGTAAGTTTTTTATGCATAAAACAGAAGGTGGGCTGATGTCTTTGTTGTATCGACGCCTGGTCGGTGCAACAGGGTTTTCTATACAGGGCTTAAAGTCCTGTTTTCGTTATGAAGAAGCTTTTCGCGTTGAAGTGTTTCTGGTGGTTGTACTGTCACCACTGGGCTTTTATATCGCCGACTCAGCACAGGATTTGGCCCTTCTATTTGCGGCGATGTTGATCGTCTTGATAGTGGAGCTGCTCAACTCTGCCGTTGAGGCGGTGGTGGATCTGGTGTCACCTGAAAAAGCCGAGCTGGCGGGGCGGGCAAAAGATCAGGCGTCGGCAGCTGTGATGCTCAGTATGTTGCTGTTTGTAGCGGTTTGGGCTGCGATCGGCTGGCAATTTTTCGCCGGTGTGGCCGGGAAGTGAGAACCGCGTGGCTGAAATGCGGCTTGCGCTCATCAATAATGCGACGATGGTTGGCTTAGTGCGGAGTACTAAAAATGAGTGATCAACAGTTTGATGTTCTTTTTCGCGGTGACATCGTTGCCGGGCAGTCCGTGGGCGACGTGAAAGAGCGTCTGGCAGGCCTGTTTAAGCTAGAGGCCGCGAAGGTTGATCAGCTTTTTTCGGGACGTCCGGCGGCTATTCGTCGCAATTTAGATGAAGCCGGGGCGAAAAAATACGAACAGGCCCTGTTAAAAATTGGCGCGATAGCCGAGCTACGTCCGGTGAAGGTCGATGCTCCACCTGCGGAGGCCGTTACGTCAGCCCCTGTCGCCAGGCCGAACCCTTTTTTAGAACCCGCAGAACAAGCCCCTGTTGCGACGCCAGAGCCGGCCGAACAGCCGACTGCGGATGGGGGCGATATGTCATTGGCTCCGGTGGGTAGCGATGTGTTGCGCCCCGACGAGCGTTCCAGTGTCACAGCGACAGAGGTTGATGTCAGTGCGCTGGCTCTGGAGCCTGGTGGGGGTGAGATTTTGCACGCCGATGAAAAGCAGTCTGTAGAGGCAACGCAGGTTGATACCTCTCATCTTGAAGTGCTTCCTCCCAGTTAACCCTTGCGTGTTTCCCCCATCTATTTAAGACAACTGTTTTAGTTGTTTTGTCGATAGGCTCTCTTGGCGAGGGCAGCCCGTTTCGGCGAGTGTATTTACCTGCAATTAATCAACGGCGCAATGCCAATGCTATGTAAGTCACTTGCTATACTTCCTCCTATTAATACTCGAATTAATTACCGGCTGTTTCGCGCCTGACCCTAAACGTCGCTGCGAACGGCTTGTTGTAAAAAAATAAAGAGGAGCGAGTGATCTTGCCTGTAGCGCTAGATGACAAATATACCTGCACCACGGGTAGAGCCTACCTGACCGGCATTGAAGCCCTGGTGCGCCTGCCGATTTTGCAGAGCCAGCGAGATAAGGCCAAAGGCCTGGCAACGGCGGGGTTTATCTCCGGTTATCGCGGCTCGCCGATTGGTGGTTATGACAACGCACTGTGGCGCGCCGATAGCTTTCTTAAAGAACACAATATCCATTTCCAGCCTGGCGTTAACGAAGAGTTGGCCGCCACGGCGTTGATGGGTAGTCAGCAGGTAAATCTGTTCCCCGAGGCAAAATACGACGGTGTGTTCGGTCTTTGGTACGGCAAGGGGCCGGGCCTCGATCGAGCGATGGATGCCATTAAACACGCCAATAACACCGGCGCTAGCCAATTCGGTGGCGTGCTGGCGGTGGTGGGTGACGACCACATGGCCAAGTCGTCGACTCTGGCCTATCAAAGTGAACCGATGTTTATCGGTGCTTCGGTGCCGGTGTTGAATCCGGCCGGCGTGCAGGATGTGCTCGACTTCGGCTTGATTGGCTGGGCTATGTCCCGCTTCAGCGGTTGTTGGGTAGGAATGAAAGTCACCGCTGAAAATATGGATGCGGCGATAGCGGCTGATATGAATCCCGAGCGTTTGCAGCTGTTTGAGCCAGACGACTTTGCCATGCCCGAAAGCGGTGTTCACAGCCGCTGGCCAGACCCTTTTCTGGAACAGGAAGAACGCCTGCAGCAACACAAAATTCATGCCGCTGTGGCTTTTGCCCGGGCGAATCGCATCGACAAGGTAACGCTCGATTGCAGCCAACCGCGCTTTGGCATCGTCGCCACCGGCAAGGCCTATTTTGAGGTGCTTCATGCTTTGGCCGACCTTGGTATTGATGAAGAAAAGCGCGAGGCCATAGGTCTTCAAGTTTACAAAGTCGCTATGATCTGGCCCCTCGAGCCCCAGGGCATGACGGAGTTCGCCACCGGTTTGGAAGAGGTTTTGGTGGTGGAAGAAAAGCGGCCGCTGGTTGAAGATCAGCTGAAAAGCCTGCTCTATTCACTGGCCGATGATCTGCGTCCCCGTGTGGTGGGTAAGCAGGATGAGGCCGGTGCTGCACTGCTGAGTACTATCGCCGAATTGAGTGCCCGCGATGTCGCCGCTGCGATTGCCTCGCGGCTGGAAAAACTATCGTCACCGGTCGCACTGGCGCTACCGGGCTCAATGCCAACAAATACTGGTGCATCAGTGGTGCCTGTCGCCACATTACCCCAGCGCAAGCCCTGGTTTTGCGCCGGTTGCCCCCACAATACCTCGACCAAAGTACCCGAAGGCAGTCGCGCCCTGGCCGGTATTGGCTGTCACTTTATGGTCACCTGGATGGACCGCGATACCGAAACCTTCACCCAAATGGGTGGCGAGGGTGCATCGTGGATAGGTCAGGCGCCTTTTACCAACACCCGGCACGTATTTCAGAACATTGGCGACGGCACCTATTTTCACTCGGGCATTCTCGCCATTCGCGCGGCCATCGCCTCTGGTGCCAATATCACCTATAAAATTCTCTACAACGACGCCGTAGCCATGACCGGCGGTCAGCATATCGATGGCAGTTTGACCGTTGAACAGATGGTGTATCAGCTCAAGGGTGAGGGCGTTAAACGCATCGTCGTCGTCAGTGATCTGCCGGAAAAATACAGCAGCGACTTCCCCAAATTTGCGGGGCTGAGTGTCGACCATCGCGACAATTTTACGGGCATACAAAAAGACCTGCGTAAGCTGGATGGCACCAGCGTGATTATTTACGAGCAAACCTGTGCTACCGAAAAGCGCCGACGCAGAAAGCGCGGTCTGTTGGAAGACCCCGATAAACGCGCGTTTATTAATGCTGCTGTGTGCGAGGGTTGTGGCGACTGTGGTGTGCAATCGAACTGTCTCGCGGTGGCACCGAAAGAAACGGGACTCGGTCGTAAGCGAGTAATTGATCAAAACGCCTGCAATAAGGATTACTCCTGTTTGAAAGGCTTTTGCCCGAGTTTTGTCACCGTCACGGGTGCAACCTTGCACAAAGCGCTGGCCGTATCGACCGAGCAAAACTTCCCCGATCTGCCGGCGCCGTCTATCTCTGGCGATGAACTCAGTGAGCCCTACAACATACTGCTCACCGGCGTTGGCGGCATGGGCGTGTTAACCATCGGCTCCATCATTGGCATGGCGGCCCATATCGAAGGCAAGGGTGTCGCGGTGCTGACCCAAACTGGGCTGGCGCAAAAGTTTGGCGCGGTAAGCAGCCATGTGCGCATCGCCAAAAAACAGTCCGATATTCACGGCGTGAGAGTACCCGCAGGCAAGGGCCAGTTAATGCTCGGTGCCGATATGGTGGTGTCGTCTGCGCAGGCCTCTTTGAGTTGTCTCGATCATTCGACAGCCGTGGCAATTGTTAACAATCACGGTTCGCCCACGGCGGATTTTACCCAAGATCCCGATGCGCCCTTTCCCGAACAGGCCATGGAGCAAGTGATTGGCGGCGCAACTAACGCCGCCCACTTTTTTGATGCCTCGGTACTGGGTACGGCTTTGCTGGGTGATGCCATGACAAGCAATCTGATTTTATTGGGCTTTGCCTGGCAGAAGGGCTTATTGCCCCTCGGTAAAGAGGCTCTGGAGCAGGCGATTACTTTGAACGGCGTGGCCGTTGCGGCGAATTTACAGGCCTTTCTTTGGGGTCGGCGTTTGGCCGAGCAGCCCGCAAAAGTGAAAGACCTGGCTGGATTAGATTCAGCCTCTGCCTCTGAGAAAAGTCCTGCAACTGAAACTCTGGAAGACATTGTTGCCTATCGCAGCACTCAATTGCGCCAGTATCAAAACCGATTTTATGCCCGGCGTTATCAAGCCCTGGTCGATAAAGTAAAAGTGGTAGAGCAAAAAATCGGTGTCTCTGATCTGACACTGACAAAAAATGTGGCTCGCAATTACTATAAGTTGCTGGCTTACAAAGATGAGTACGAAGTAGCGCGACTCTACACCGATGGTGAGTTTGCGGAGTCTTTAAAGCAACAATTTGATGGCGACTATAAACTGACCTTTCATTTGGCACCGCCCCTGCTTTCAAAACGTGACCCTGAGACTGGGCAGCTGATTAAAAGGGAGTTTGGCCCGTGGATGCTGCCAGCCTTCCGTGTACTAGCGAAATTCAAATTCCTGCGCGGTACGGCATTGGACGTCTTTGGTCGTAGCGAGGAGCGCCAGCTGGAGCGTTCGTTAATTACCGATTACGAACAGCAAATCGACCAGTTATTGTCGGGCCTGTCAGGGACAAACCCGTCGTCAGAGAAGTTGGCACTGGCAATTGAAATAGCGGGCTTGCCCTATTTTATACGCGGTTTTGGCCATGTTAAAGAAGCCAATATCGCGACTGCCCAGCGCCGGGGGGTGGGATTAATGAAGCAGTTCAATGGCGAGCCTGTGGGTGATAAGACTGTTAGTTATGAGCCTGTTGGTTTTGAAGAGATAGCCGTGGTTAATATTCAGGAGACTGAGTTACTTGATAAGTAGTTTTCTAAGGCTGATGGTATTCCCTGTGGAAATAAAAAAACATGAATAACAGTGTGGAAACCCTGTCGCTAGCAAGCCTGTCACTGGCATTTATCCCCGTCGTGGTGGTGCTGGTGATGATGTTCAGGTGGTCGCTGGGGCCGGGCAATGCCCTCTATGCCGTTATTCGCATGCTCGGGCAACTGCTGTTAGTGGGTTATTTCCTCAGCTTTATTTTCGAATCTGATAGCAGTGCGGTTGTGTTGGCCGTACTGGCGGTCATGGTCTTCGCCTCTAGCTGGATAGGCCTGGGCAGTATTAAAGAACATCGGCATTTTCTCTATAAGCGGGCTCTACTCGCTATCGGCCTGGGCGGGGGTCTGGTGTTGATACTTATTACCCAGGGTGTACTGCGGCTCGACCCGTGGTATGAGGCGCGTTATTTCATACCGCTGGCGGGGATGATTTTTGCTAACGCCATGAACGCTGTCAGTTTGGCGGCAGAGCGTTTGTACGCCGAGACCGGGCGCGGTGTCGAATGGCTGGAGGCGCGCAATATCGCCTGTCGAGCAGCGTTTATTCCCATCATTAATTCCTTGTTCGCCGTCGGCTTGGTATCCCTGCCGGGCATGATGACCGGGCAAATACTGTCGGGGGTTTCACCGCTGGTGGCGGCGCGTTATCAAATATTGGTGATGTGTATGATCTTTGGTGCCTCGGGGATTTCGACCCTGTGTTTTATTGCTTGGTCGCGGCCAATGCTGGAAAAGGCAAAATCGAATACTGACTGATTTTGCCTTTATCACCGCCGTTAGTGGCAAGTATGATTGTCGGGTATGGAGGGTGTTGCTACACTTCTCCTCGATTTATTTCGTAATGTTGGGAAGCCGTACCTTGGGAGCGATACGTGTTATTGCGTTAATTTCCCCGTGTATCACTTTCTTAATGCCAGCCATAAAAATTATAGGAGAATACATATGCAAACCTTTCTTACCCTCGGTAAATACCTCACTTTAGGCTTTTGGGTCTTACCCTTGTTGGCATTGTTTGGTGCCCTACCTGGGGATTGGAATGACCATATGCTGTGGGCAGGTGTATTTGTTTTCTTCGCTCACCTTGGTGAGCTGATCATGGTGCAGGGTAAATTACGCGCTCACGATAAAGCGGGAATCATGGATGCGGTGATGGTGATTCTGGTGGGTTTTTTCTACTGGCTACCCATCTTCAAACAAGAAAAAAACTAGCGGCTATGTCTGCCGGGGCTGGAAAATAGCCTCGGCATTTTGTCGCGAGAATAAGTATAGGACTCGACCCTGCAGGATGCGCAATAACTCATAAGCAAGGCGCATGTGAAATGAAAATAAATAACAACGATCTCGCTACTGCGATTGAAGAAATTAAAACCCAGGGCTACACGGTAATCCCCGATTTCTTACAGCCCGCACAACGACAGTCCATCAAAGTTTTACTACTGAGTATTGATGGGCAGTTTTTGGGTCGTAATAATTTTGAGGGCGATAAAACCGAGCGCATTTATTCCCTGCTTGCCTACGATAAAGTGATTCAAGATATTGTTGAAGATAAGCGAGTTATGGCTATCTGCGATGAGTTTCTCGAAGCGAACTATTTACTCACGACGAGCCAGTCGATTTGTATTCACCCCGGAGAAACGCCCCAGCCCTGGCATGCGGATGATATTTTTTACAGTATTCCCCGCCCTCGGCCGATGGTAGGTTTATCGACAGTGGTTGCTGTTGATGCGTTTACCCTTGAAAACGGCGGTACTGAAATTGTTCCCGGTAGCCATTTGTGGAGTGATGATGAGATTGGTGGCGATTATCGCGAAGGTGGTAGTGAGCGTGATTTGGCCTTTGCTAAGCGTATGAAGAGCCAGTCCGTCGCCCTGGAAATGCCTGCTGGTGCCTGTGTGATTTTTGCTGGGAATACACTGCACCGTGGTGGTGAAAATAACAGTAACGGGCCCCGTCAGGCTTTATCGAATCAATATTGCCAGCCCTGGGCGCGCACTATAGAAAACTTCTTTTTGTCGGTGCCCCGTGAGCTGGTGCGTGAAATGAGCCCTAAGCTACAGTCCTTGCTGGGCTATTCAGTGCTCTCGCCCTTTATGGGACAGGTTTCAGGTTCACACCCGCTAAAGGCACTTGCCCCTGATTATTTGCCGCCGGTGTCGCGGCTGGGCCAGGGTTTATAACGGGGATTATAATAATTTAACGAAGGTATTAGCGCCTGCTTCCCGATTTTTCCGGTGGTAAGGTGCGTAATAATAAAAATACGATGATGAAAAACAAATCGTTGTTTTGGCGAGATCTGGCCCTGCGTTTGACGCTATTGCTTTCTAGTTTGTGTTTTCCGCTCTACGCTGATCTTTATGAAGGGGGCAGGCTAAACATTGACGGCGATGCGCGACTTAAGCTGATTGCTATTGATGAGCTGCCCCTCGAAACAGGCACTAAACTGCCAGAATTAAATTACTCTGAAACGATATTGGGCCTTTGGGGAACCTGGCAGCAGTCTGAGAATATTCGCTACAAAGCCTGGATTAAAACTGAGTTTCGAAATTTTGCGACAAATAAGGACGCCAACCGTTATCGTTTTGTCGATGAATTTATTTTTCATGAATTGTCGGTGGAGTACAGTAATTTATTTGATGGTTTTGTCGATATCACCGTGGGTCGCTTTCCTCTCTACTACGGTCACGGTTTGTTGATTCTGGAAAGTAGCCCTTTAGATGCAGAGCGTAGCTATGGCTTTAATGGCATTAAAACGCGCTTTAAATTCGATGGCTTTAATCTTGATTTAATCGGTATTTATTTACCCGATGATGATCCCTTGTTAATTAATGACAAGCATAAAAAAATCAAACTGCTCGAAAGTGATGAAGAGGGATTTGTTGCTTATTTGACCAACAAATCACAAGCTTGGTTGCCGAAAGATGTGTACTACATATACAAGCACGAAGAGCCGCGTTTTGGAAAAAGTGATGTTTACTTTCACACCCTCGGTTTTATTGTTGAAGAGGCGCTCAGCGATTCTTTTACCGCCTATTGGGAATTGGCGGGGCAGAGCGGCCATCGCAGTGGCGGTGGGGATACCAAGGGTTGGTTGAGTGATATTAATTTTACCTATGCCTGGAAGGATCTAGCCTGGCGGCCAGAGTTGTTTGCCAGTCACTATTATTTGTCCGGCGATGATCCCTCTACCCAGACAGAAGAGGGCTGGCATGGGCTGTGGTCGCGCTGGCCGCAATATTCGTATCTGCTGGTATGGTCATTTATCCCCAAAATCGGTGAGTGGAGTAATCTTAACTGGTCGCGAGTCGGTGCTCGTTTTTATCCCGATCCGGCGAGTAGCTTTGAAATCAGCTTTGGCCCGGTGAAGGCACCGGAGAAAGGCCCCGGTGGCGGTCATGACAGGGGTGATTTGTTGATTATGTTGTACAAACACCAGTTTGGCGAGAAGTTGTCGGTGACGGTGCGCACGGAGTTTCTTGAATCCGGGGACTACTACCCGGAGGCGGATAATATTTCCTGGGAGAACAGGATCGATTTCAAATACAGCTTTTAAGCTTACCGTTCTTAATGGAGGCTGAATTCAGGGAGATATAAAGGATAGCGGGTCGGTGACGCTGATTAATTATCGCTCGGCTGTTAAAATACGATTTTAGAATGCTGATCCTTTTGCTATGCCTCCAGTCACTTCTCTTTTCTCTTATTCCAAATACTGGGCCGAATGCTTCGGCACCGCGCCTTTTCTACCGACTACTCGCGAGGAAATGGACCAGCTCGGCTGGGACAGCTGCGATATTGTCGTGGTGACGGGCGACGCTTATGTCGACCACCCGAGCTTTGGTATGGCGGTCATCGGTCGGCTGCTGGAAGCCCAGGGCTTTCGCGTTGGCATTATCGACCAGCCCGACTGGCGTAATAAGCAGGACTTTATGCGCCTCGGCAAGCCGAATCTGTTCTTCGGTGTTGCCGCCGGCAATATGGATTCGATGATCAATCGCTACACCGCCGATAAGCGGGTGCGTAGTGACGACGCCTATTCCCCCGATGACGAGGGCGGCAAGCGCCCCGACCGGGCGGTGATTGTCTACAGTCAGCGCTGCCGTGAAGCCTGGAAAGACGTGCCCATTGTGCTCGGCAGTATCGAGGCCAGCCTGCGCCGTATCGCCCACTACGACTACTGGTCGGACGAAGTACGACGCTCCATTCTGGTCGATGCCCAGGCCGATATCTTGCTTTACGGTAATGCCGAGCGAGCCATTGCCGAGGTCGCTCAGCGCCTGTCCCGTGGCCAGGATATTACCCAGGTGACGGATATTCGCGGCACCGCCGTGTTGCGCAAAGATCTGCCCGAGGGCTGGACGCTGATCGACTCCACTCGCGTCGATACCCCCGGTAGAGTCGATACTCTGCTCAACCCCTACGACAATGTTGAGGAGCAGGCCGCGGCGACGGGGGGTAAGTGTGCGGTTGGCCGCGATGAGGATAGCGGCGAACAGGTACTGCATTTTGTGCCCTATCGAGAGAAAGTCGATCGCGCTAAATCGGTGATTCGCCTGCCGGCCTATCACAAAGTAAAGAGTGACTCGGTACTCTATGCCCATGCCTCGCGGGTGCTGCATCTGGAAACCAATCCCGGCAATGCCCGCGCATTGGTGCAGCGCCATGAAGATGTTGAGGTGTGGCTCAACCCACCACCGATACCTTTGACGACGGATGAGATCGATGAGGTCTTTGCGCTGCCCTTTGCGCGGGTGCCCCACCCGAAGTACGAGGGGCGACGCATACCCGCCTACGAAATGATCCGCTTCTCGGTGAATATTATGCGCGGCTGTTTTGGCGGCTGTACCTTTTGTTCGATCACTGAGCACGAGGGGCGCATTATTCAAAGCCGCTCGGAAGACTCGATTATTGCCGAGATTGAAAACATCCGAGACATGACCCCGGGCTTTACTGGGGTGATCTCCGACCTCGGCGGCCCGACGGCAAATATGTATCGACTCGCCTGTAAGACCTCGGAAATTGAGTCCGCCTGCCGTCGCCTGTCCTGTGTCTACCCCGGTATTTGCTCCAATCTCAACACCGACCACAATCCGCTGATTAATTTATATCGCCGCGCGCGCGACTTGCCGGGTATTAAGAAGGTGTTGATCGCCTCCGGCCTGCGTTACGACCTGGCGGTGGAATCGCCGGAATATGTTGAAGAGCTGGTGACTCACCATGTCGGTGGTTATTTGAAAATTGCCCCCGAGCACACCGAAAACGGGCCGTTGTCGAAGATGATGAAACCCGGTATCGGCACCTATGAGCGCTTCAGCGCCATGTTTGAAAAGTACACCAAAAAGGCCGGTAAAAAGCAGTACTTAATCCCCTACTTTATTGCCGCCCACCCCGGCACTACCGAGAACGATATGGTGGAGTTGGCACTGTGGTTGAAGCGCCATCGCTTCCGTGCTGATCAGGTGCAGACCTATTACCCCTCGCCGATGGCCACGGCTACAGCGATGTATCACTCCGGGCGCAATCCCCTGCGTCGCATCAGCTATAAACGTGGTGAGAAAATTAGCCCGGTGCGGGATCTTAATAAGCGTCGTTTGCACAAGGCTCTGTTGCGCTATCACGACCCGGCCAACTGGCCCTTGATTCGGGAGTACTTGAAAACGGCGGGGCGGGCAGATCTTATCGGTGATGGCGAGGCTTGTTTAATCCCTTATGAGGACGTACAAAAGGCCAGTACGGGTCGGGAGAAGTTCAAGAAATTCGCGACTAAGCACAATAGAAAACCTCGTCGTAATACCCGTCGACGTTAGGTTGTAGCGGGTGGTTCCGGGGGCTAGCGCTTGGTCTTGAGTCGGCGATTGCCGGCTTTCTCGGGGTGGGATTCAAAAAACCAGTTCTCGAGGGCTTTTTCTTTGTCAGTAATGTGCTGTTCCTGCACCCGCTTTTCCGTTTCGGTGCATAAACTCAGGGCAATTTCTTTAATTCTCTCTTGTCCTCCAGAGCTTTGACGAACAAGGTTTTCTGCATTTATCTGTTGAATGAATGCGTTTGTTACTTGCTCGCATTGGGCATCGATACTGGCAATAGAGCTGGTTGAAAACAGCAGCCCAAGAAGGCAGGTGAGGGTAGGGATCGTGTTTCGATAGGCTTGGCTCGGGTTCATTGATTGGCCGTTAAGTGGTGATGGAAATGTTGGGGGCTATTGTAGCAGCCAATATTGCTCTGGCCGCGGCTTCCTTATCCGCAGTCTGCTAGGTAATGCCTGTATCATCCCGCGACTGACAAGCACGCACTAAAAAAGCGCGCTGACAATAGGCCAGAAAATTATCGCACCAAAACAGACCCTTGTGTTTTGTTCTGCAGGCCAGAATTGTTTGATAGCGTGGTGCTTCTGCTGTTTATTTTAGATAACACTGTTTTCTAGGACTTGGTACGTTTTCTGCTTATGACTGAGTTAAGCCAGTAAAATGGATTTGTACTGCTTTATTCATTTGTTATAGTAATATGACAATCTAAATTATCATGATATAGGTGGAACTCTATGAAAAATATTAAAAAAAATATCCTGTTAACGGCTGTTATTGCGGCATCACCCGTTGCCGCTATTGCTGCAGAGGTGAGTGGAAATGTCAGCATGACCTCTGACTATCGCTTTCGCGGTATTTCTCAAACCGATACCCAGCTAGCAGTTCAAGGTGGTTTCGACTTTGCTTTTGATAATGGCATCTATATTGGCACCTGGGGTTCAAACGTTGATTTTGCTAATAGTTTGGAGCTGGATTACTACGTGGGTTATGCGGGTGATTTGACGGAGGATGTTAGTTTCGATGTGGGCTATATCTATTATGATTACCCCGGCACCGACGATACCCCTCGCACGCTGAATAGTGATGCGGAAGATGATTACGCTGAAATTTACGCGAGTGTTTCGGTTGCTGACTTCACTTTGGGTTTTGCTTATTCAGATGATTACTACCTGGAAACCGGTGAGTTTTACTACATCTATGGCGATTACTCTTTTGCTTTGCCCAATGATATAAGCCTGGATTTACATTATGGCTATAACGATTTTGAATTTAGCTCTACAGATTCTAAAGCTAAAGATGCCGAGCAAGCCTTTTTGACAGATGGGGCGGATAGCTATTCCGATTACTCCATTGGTGTTAGTAAAGCCTTTGCTGGCGTTGATCTTAGTTTGACCTGGGTTGATACTGACCTGGATAAGAAAGAATGCTTTGGTGAGAATTTTTGTGATAGCACTGTTGTTTTTGCGATAAGCAAAGACCTGTAATTACCGCTGGTGGGCCGGCTCTATTGTTTAGAGGCGGCTTTTCAGGGCGTTACATAAAAAAACACCGGCCTTAGCGTCGGTGTTTTTTTATGGGTCTGCTTTTCAGGGTATCGTTAAAACGTCTATGTACCGCTAGTCGCGGCTTTAAGAAGGTCGTCGAGCATTCGTTCGAGATGGTCTAGAGTGTTACAGGTCTTGGCCATGTGGCAATAAGGCTTATATTTATGCATCACCGAGTCGCCTGAATTCCAGAAGGTCGCCGGTTCGGGGTTGAGCCAGATGACGCGCTTAGCGCGCAAATGCAGGTTTTGCATCACTTCGGTACGTGGTGCGAGGTTGTTGTTGCGCGCATCGCCAAGGATTAACACCGTCGTTTTATTATCAATATCAGCCATACACTGGTCGTCAAGATCGAGCAGGGTGGTGCCGTAGTCGGAGCCGCCCATGCCGTGATCGGACATGATTTTGTCAATCGCCTGTTCAACGGGGTACTTCTCGAAGATATCTTTTACCGGGATTAGATTGCCGGTAAATACATAACTGTCGATGCGCTGCATCACGTCGTTAAGGCTGTGCAAAAAAAGCAGTAGAAAGCGCGCATAGGCCTGCATTGAGCCGCTGATATCGCACATCACCAGCAGGCGGGGTTTGTCGATGTACTTGGTCTTCCAGTAGGTTTCAAACATCACGCCGTCGTAGGCGACATTGCGGCGCAGGGTTTTGCGAAAGTCGAGCTGGCCGCGTTTATCCTGTTTCTTCTTTTTCGAATACTGGGTGCTCAGGCGTTTCGCCATTTTGCGCACCAGATCGTGCATAACGTGAAAATCGCGTTGTTCGATATTCGAGAGCTTGCTGCTTTTCAGGTGGTCTTCGCGCAGGTTGCGGATGGCATTGCGGCCGTACATGGAAAGCTGCTGTTCGACGAAGTCTTTCACGCTTTCGGCGAGATACTCTTTGGCATTTCTCAGCTCACCCGCCTGGGCGATACTGGAAGGGCAGTCGCCCTTGCCCATGGCGGCGATGTCATTTTGCAGGTCACGCAAGCCCATCTTCTGCATGATTTTCTGCGCGTAGAGGCTCTTTTGGGTGAAGAACCAGATGTCGGTGAGACCGACTTCCCGAGCGGCCTTTTTCATTTCGGTGGCGAGGCTGGCGGTATCGCCCTCCATCAGCATTTTGGCGAGTTGTGATTCGGCCTGTGGGCTTTCGTTTTGTTCGCTCTTAAGGGGCTGCTGCTCGTCTGCCTCATCGCTGCCGTCGGCTTTGTTGTCGCTGTGCGGGTCATTGGCGGCACTGAAAGTGTCAAAGCTGAAGAACTGCTCGAAACACTCGGCCACCAGGGCTTGCTCGGTCTCCGATTTTGCCAGGCTGACCTGAAAGGCATTCTTTAGAATATTGCGATCGGTATAGCCGACAAGGGCGACGGTGCGGCTGGTCTCAATGGTATCCGACGGCGATACGTTAATACCGGCCGCACGGATGACCTTGTAGAAATCTTCGAGAGTCTGCTGCATGGCTACATCCGCCTTATGAGCCTAGCGCCCTGAGCGCTTGTGAGCCTTGTTAATAAAGGTGCGCAGGTGGTCACCCATGGCATCGATGTCGGTCTCAAACTTGAGCAGCACGTTAAGGGTCTTTTTTACCATGGCGGCATCGAGTTGCTCGCTGTGGAGGAGGAGCAGGGTCTTCGCCCAGTCAATAGTTTCGGAGATCGACGGCACCTTCTTGAGATCGAGTTCGCGAACCTGCTGCACGAAGCTCACGACTTCTTTGCGCAGAGTGTCGGAAAGCTCTGGCACGCGGCTGCTCAAGATGCGGCTTTCGAGCTTTTCGTCGGGGTAGGGTACATAGAGATGCAGGCAGCGGCGCTTGAGGGCATCGCTGAGTTCGCGACTATTATTACTGGTGAGGAAAACCAGGGGTTTGATTTTCGCCTTGATGGTGCCGAGTTCGGGAATCGTCACCTGAAACTCGGACAAGACTTCGAGCAAGAAGGCTTCAAACTCCGGATCGGACTTGTCGACTTCATCAATCAGTAAGACGCAGCCGAGTTCTTGATGTAGCGCCTTATAAAGAGGGCGTGGTTCGAGGAAGGTTTCGGAGAAGAACAGGTCGTCGTGGCTGTGGATACGCTCCATTGACTGTTCGAGGCCGGTGGCACCCTCTAGTAGCTCGCTGAGCTTGTCTTTTAAGAGCTGGGTATAAAGCAGTTGTTTGGCGTATTTCCACTCGTACAGTGCTTTGGACTCATCCAGCCCTTCGTAGCACTGTAGGCGCACTAAGGGTACGTCGAGAATTTGTGCAGTGGTTTTGGCTAGCTCGGTCTTGCCCACGCCAGCGGGGCCTTCAACCATGACCGGTTTTTGAAGGTTGTGGGCGATGTAAACGCAGGTGGCAATTTGCTCGCTGCAAATATACTGAGCCGCTTCAAAGCGCTGCTGAATGTCTTCAACCGATGTGAATTTGTCTTTATAAAGTTCTTTCATAGGGGTTTTGTTGCCTGTGCTGTGACGAATCTATCCGTCGCTTAATCTATCTGTTTTTGTTCGTCTAAAAAGCGTTCTGCTAATTTGATTGCTCGGGCTGAGGTTGCCTGTCGTCCAATGTTGCAGAGTATCTGAATGTCGGCTGCAAGCTCTTTTAGGCCGGGGCACGCGTCATGCCATTCAAGTAACGCTGTTTGCACCTGTTCTACCAATGACCGGAAACCGATAATAAGTGGTGTCAGGTCTGGTGTATGGCGTTGTTGCCCAAGTTTGCTGGCGGCAAGTATACCTAATTCCTTTGCGGATTCTGTAAGACTGAGGAGTTCGCCAAGTTTGCTGTTGTTGAGGGGGGTGCTGAGGGTGGGGGTTTGTGCAATAAGGTCGAGTTGAGCCTGCATTGCGCCAGCAATGGGTGCCAGCATCAAGCCGTCTTCGAGGGTGCGCATCGGTAGTGATATCTCTGTAAAGGCATTGCCGGGTGTGCCAATTAGCGAATCCGCGGGTATTCGGCAGTCAGTGAAGACGATGTTGCAATGGCTGCTTGGCTGTAAACCCTTTACAGGTTGAGGAGGTAATCGTTGTAAGCCCGGGCTGTTGGCAGGTACTAGGAAGGCGGAATAGTATTTGCGACCTTCATTTTGATTGGTAATAGCCAGCACAATAAAATGGTCTGCGTAGGGGCCGTGGCTGACGAAGGCTTTTTCACCGTTGATAATGTATTGACTGCCATCGTTAACGGCAGTGCAGCTCAGGTGCTTTGGGTGTGCGCCGACATTGGGTTCCGATATGGCAAGGGCACACAGTGAGTCGCCGTTGAGTATGGCCTGTACGTAATCAGGGTCGTGGCAATTGAAAGTGGTTAAAAAATAACATTTGAGCAGCTGCCCAATCCACGTCATCGTTAATCCCGTTGAGTGGTGATAGCGGGTCATAACATAGCCCGCCTGGGCAATGTCTCTATAAGCAAGTGTTGCTGATGGTGTATTTGGAAAAGAGGGGTGATGAAGAAACCGTTGGATCAGCTTGTAGTCTGCGAGCTCTTTCCAGCATTGGAGAGGGAGGTGGTGCTCGGCGGTGATTGTGTTGCTCGCGTTAGCGTAGAGTTTGGTTTTGAGGCGAGAAGTCTGGAGGGTTTTTAAAACCTCAGTTTCGAACTCGGTATTGTAGTGGCGGGGTAAGGTCATGGGTGACTCAATAAGACATGGCTTGTTCGATGCGGTTGAAGAAAAAACTAAGCATGATTAAAGGCTTGCGTCAGTTAACGAAGAAAATGATGAGCGTAGGTTATAAAGATAAATTATATTATAAATTACAGTGAGTTATGCGGAGTTTTCTAATGGGGTAATTTAGAAATGGGTGGGTTTAGGCATCTGTTTGAAGGGTGCAAGTAAAAATGCGTGTCACTTTCTGCATTGTGGTTGTCATTTTTAGCCCTGCGTTTACGTTGTTTTCATGCGTATATTTCGCTGCAAGTTGTTTGAAAAAGGTGTCGTGGGGTCTGTGGTTTGATCTGCACGGCAAATAAGTTTAATACAAAAAGACAGGGGTGCATCAACATGGCTACAGAAAACACACAGTCGATTGCTTTAGATAGCAGTGCGGATAGCAAGGTCGAAGGGCATTTTAAACGCAATCGCTTCGTTTATGGTTTTGGTGCACTGGTTGTAGCTATTGGTGCTGCTTTGCGCATTTATTTAGACACGATGGGCTTTTCAGTGGGCACTGACTTCTACTCTGATGAGTTTCAAGTTTATTGGATGCCTCTTCTCTACGGTGAACTCATACTACTGGGTGGTTTTACCGTTATCCTTTCTACCTACCTTTGGTTGACGAGAGAAACTGACGCTAGCGCGATTAGTAAAGAGCTTGAGTTGAAGCGTTATTGGAAAATGTTGAGTATCTTTTCGGTAATGGCTATTTGGGGTGGGCTTATTGGTGCGAATGCTATTGAGTCTGATGCAGCATGGCATCAGGTCACTATTCGTGATACTGACTTCACGCCGACGCATATTATTATTTTCTATTTTGCGTTACCCGCTTTGACCGCTATGCTGGTACCTGCGTTTATCTGGGTCCATACACGCGTCCCTGCTTACATGAATAAGATCTCTATTCCGTTTCTGGCTGTTGTCTGCGGTATCTTGATGATTATGCCTAACTACGGCTTTAACGAGTGGGGCCACACGTTCTTCTACGCTGAAGAGTTGTTTGCAGCGCCGATTCACTACGGTTTCGTCTTCCTGGGCTGGTCTTTGTTCTTCCTGATTCCTTTGGCTATGCAAATCATTAGTCATATGGCTCGGTTGATTTCTGAGACAACTGCTGAAGGCTATCAAGCTAGTTAAACGTTAGTTGCTGTTCTGCAATACCTATTATCCCCGTACGTTCCAAACGTGTGGGGATAATTTTTCTCCGGGGCTGATTCCTGCCTGTGTTTGGTAACAATATTATGTATGTACTGAGGGTATCACTATGAGCGAAACGCAAACTGCTGAAATAACGGAAGTCGAGGCTAAGGCGAGGTTACTTGACCTGAAGTCGCTCGATAACCCAAAGGCTATGAAGTTGTATCGCCGCTTTGATGGCATTATTATCCTTGTTCTGTTTTTGTTCATTGTGCTGGGTATTCAGATTCACTTTACTCTGACAGCGGGCGACTGGGATTACTGGATTGATTGGCGAGATCGCCGCTGGTGGCCGCTGGTAGCGCCGTTCTCATTATTACTTTTTATTGCGCCTTTTCAGTATGGTTTGTGGGCGAGGGTTCGCCTCCCCGTTGCAGGTACTGCCGTTACACTTTTACTTTGTCTGGTGTCATGGGTGAGTCGGTACTTTAATTTTTATGAATTCACCCACTTTCCCATGTCTTTTGTGTTTCCTTCCACTTACATTGCTCTGGGCATTTTGCTGGATTGCTCTTTGGTGGTGACACGTAGCTTATTGGTGTCTTCGGTGATCGGGGGCGGTCTATTTGGCGCGCTTGTTTATCCACTCAACTGGGCATTTATGGCGCCCTATAAAGTGCCTGTAGAGCTTCATGGTATGTTGATGTCGGTGGCCGATTTGATGGGCTATCAGTACGTTAGAACAACAACGCCAGAGTATTTGCGTATTATTGAAGAATCGACGCTGCGTACCTTTGGTGGTTCGGTGACACCCTTAACGGCTGTGTTTTCCGGTCTTTGTGGCATGGTTATTTACATGATCTTTTTATGGGTCGGCTCGCGGGTTAACGCCATGGAAAAATTCACCAAACGTATCGTTTAAGCTGACGCTGGAGCAAGTATCTACATGAATAAGTTATTAGCAAAAAAGAAATGGTTCGGCGCTCTTCTGGCGAGCATGATGCTGGTCATGATGGCGGGTGAAGCTTCGGCTCACGGCGAACGTGCGCAGCTAGCCAGTATGCGTATGCGTACAGTGCACTGGTTTGACACAAAGGTAGAGCCGCTGAACGTTAAGGTTGGTGATATTGTTACGGTGACCGGCAAGCTTGTTACGTCGGAGTGGTGGCCAAATCAGTTGGCGAGTATTGAAGATACCGTCTTCTTAAATATTGGTGTGCCAGGGCCTGCTTTCCTTCGTTTGGACTCTGAAGTCAATGGTGTGCCGATGATGCGTTCCACGGCATTTCCTTTCGGCAAGGTGTATGAATATAAGACGGTTATAAGGGCGCGTGTTGCGGGTCGTTATCACGTTCATCCCATCTTGAACGTCAAGGATGCCGGCGCTCTGGTTGATAAGGGAACCTGGGTTGAGGTTGCTGAAAACGATAGTGCCGCCCCCTTCGTCAATGAATATACAACGATGCCGGGGGATACCATTAATTTGGAAACGTATGCTCTGGGTGGTGTTTATACTTGGCATTTAATCTGGATTGCCATGGGCGTTGCTTACATAGTCTTTTGGCTGGTGCGCAAAGAGCTCTTTATCCCCCGCTTTATACGGATTAGAAGCGTAGGTAATGATCGGGCAAATGAGCTGATGACTAAGCGGGATTTTGTTGGGGGTAGTATATTTTTTACATTGACCCTTGCCATTATTCTCGGCGGATATTTGTGGGCTGAAAATAAATACCCCATTACTATTCCGTTGCAAACAGGCAAGGTTGAAGTGCCTCCGATTGACGTTCCAACAGGTGATCTTGAAATCGTTGTTGATAGCGCTACTTATAAATTGGCGGGTCGTAGCTTGACCATGAATCTCACCCTGACCAATAATAATAAGAGCCCTATTCGCCTAGCGGAGTTCTTGACAGCCAATATTCGCTTTATGAACCCTGAGGTTAATGAGGGTGAGATTTATGAAGGCGAGGAGATGGTTGCAAAGGCTGGTTTGACAGCATCTGTTAATACGATTGCTCCTGGTAAGACTGTGAAGGTTGAATTAGTCGCATCAGATGCTTTGTGGGAGCAGTACCGTATGACAGGTATGATCAATGACCCCGATAGCCGTTTTGCCGGGTTGATCTTTTACTATGATGATAATGGTGAAAGATACTTCCAGGAAGTTGGTGGGTCGATATTGCCTGAGTTTTTCTAACGGCAAGTGCGAGCTTGATAAGATAATAATGAGGATTGTTCGATGTTGGTAAAGCAGGCTGTTGTATTGGTAAGGCCCATAATGATGTGTTTAGTGGGGCTTTGGGCAGCCTGCGGCTCCTCTCATGCATTGGCGCATGGCGGTGTATCAGCGGAAGATGATGTTTGTATTATTAAAATTGATCGTTATAAGGCCCATTTTACGGGCTATTTGCCAAAGGAAAGAGCGACTCAGGAGTTCTGCGAAGACATTCCCGTTGCATCTGAAAGTATTTTCGTTATCGATTTTATTAGTGACGAATTAAGGGAGATGGAGCTGGATTTTCGTATTATTCGTGATGTTAATGACATTGGCGTGACGGCAACATTGGTTGATTTGGGCGGTGAGAAAGCCATTGAAGATGCAACACTCTTTTATGTGGAGCCACAGCTCTACCCAAAAGGAATTATGAATATACGTCATAATTTCACTCAGGATGGTGGGTATATCGGTATTGTTAATGCACACCATATTGAAACAGGTTTGAAGTACACCTCGGTTTTTCCATTTGCAGTGGGTCAATTTAGCTATGGTCGTTATGTCCAATACTTTTTGATGCTTTTCGCTGCTTGTGGTGTATTTATATATGCAGGTGGAAGAGGGCATGTGTTTAAAATTAAGCCGCCTCGTAGTGCGAGGAAATAGTTGCAATTTAATCGTATGAGCCGTTTACATCGGATCCTACTGCTACTTATTCTCGCTGTTACTTTCGCGGTGCTCCTGCCGTGGCAGTGGTATCCTCGGGATTGGCGGGTCTGGTACGCCGATACCTTTGGTGCTAGTGGTTTTCAAGAGCAGGCGGCAACCATTCCGGCAATATCTGATGATTCCTCTGAAGAGGCTTGCCCGCCTGATATTAAGGGTTGGCGTAAACCCCAGACAATTGCGGGGGTTGAGCTCTCAGCATCACCCAATTGCCTTGCTGACAACCCTCACGCTGTGGCGGCCTTCGTAAAAGGCACTAATAACGTCGGGCATATGACTTTAATGGATGCCCGGCTGTCACCCGATGCGGTGGTTAAGGGTCGCGATCTCGACGGTGATGGTGATCCTGATGAAATCCATATTCGCCTCGAAGTCTTTGAGCTGAATGGCGGTTCGCCTGATTTAGATGTGCCCGTTACGCAGTATTCCATTGCTCCGGGAATTACCCCAGGGATTTGGGTTTTTGCACCAAAGTCGGCAGGTATGTCGACAGAAAATTTTGAGTCTCTAGTTGCCCAGCCGGGTTTGAGGCTACCTTCTCCAGCCATTCGTGTTGAGCAAGGAGATAAGGTTATTGTCACCCTCGAAAACACCCATTACATGCCGCACACAATACATTTCCATGGTGTCGATCATCCTTTCTTAAAAGAAAATGGTGAAGGTAATGATGGTGTGCCTGTCACCAGTGAAAAGCCTGTTATGCCAGGCAAGCAGCGCAGTTATGAAATGCAGCCCAGGCAGACGGGTACGATGTTCTATCATTGCCATGTGGAAGTTCAGGCGCATATTTTAATGGGCTTGAATGGTTTGTTTATCATCGAAGAGAATCGTCCCAATAACTGGGTGCAAACATTTAATATTGGCGATGGATTTGTGCGTCACAGCTCGGTCGGGGTGAAAGAAAAGTATGACCGAGAGTACGACCTTCATTATCAAGATCTCGATAAAGAGCTTGGCGAGACGATACAGAAGAGCAATGATCCGCGCATAATTACACAGCTTATCAATCGTGAATACGACATTAGCCAGGCTGATTTTGAGTACTACACGCTCAACGGACGCTCCTTCCCTTACACGGCGAGAGACTCTTTAATTGTGACCGCGCCGGGTGAAACAGTTAAATTGCGGGTAGTTAACGGTGGCAGTGAAGGCGTCGCAATACATACTCACGGTCATAAAGTCACCATTACTCACTATGACGGTGTTGAGCACCCCAAGCCTGCGCAGATAATTCGCGATGTCGTTTGGATTGCCTCTGCGCAGCGCGTAGATTTAGAGTTGTCGACAGAAGATGATGGCTTGCATAGTTATGGTGAAGGCGTTTGGCTAATGCATGATCATCAGGAGCAAGGTGTGACGACCAATGGTTTTGGCCCTGGTGGTAATGTGACGGCTATCGTTTATGAGCGCTATTTGCAGGATGATGGTTGGCCAATGACTTTTGGCATGGGTTGGAAGAGCTTCCTAACACCTGGATTTTACCAGCGCCAGGAAGATGGCTCTGGGGCAACAACCTTGCTTCCTGGGGTAGAAGACGGTAGCCCATCGGGTATGAGGATTGCCATGCTTGCCGCCCTTGCTGGAATATTTGCGGGGCTTTTACGCAGTCTGTTTTTGAAGGGGCGGCCACGTGACTAGGGTTTATGCGCGCGTGTTTTTGTCTTTAGCTTTACTCGTCGTCGGCATGCCGGTATTTTCAGCTGGTGAGCACCATAATCACCACCAGATGCCTGGTATGAGTATGGATGCCACGGGCATGGTGATGGGCAATAATAAAGATAAGTTGCCCGATGACTGTAAAGAAATTGCCGGTGAGTATGAAATTAACGTGATCGCGGGGACTAGCTTCGCTGAGCCTTACGTAAGCACGATGTTTGGTTTCAATGAGCACGAGTGGCAAGTTGAGCCCTGCAGTCGCATAACGGTCAATTTTAAGAATGAAGATGACGTGCGTCACCAGTGGATGCTCCACGGTTTACCGAAGTATTTATACGATCGTGGTATGTTTCATATGGAAGCTGCTGGTGGTCATAGTCAAACGGGCGTATTCATTGTGCCGAGTGATGATAAGACCTATCTGGTGCATTGTGATATTGCTCAGCATATGGAAAAAGGAATGAAGGCTCAGCTGATTGTCGGTCGTGGGGCTGGTGATCTTTGGAGTGTCCCTGGTATTAGTGCTGATTTTGAACGCCCAGAGGGGCCTTTTGCTAGGAAGGCTGTCTATGCGGTGCTTGTGTCTACTTTTGTTTTTATTCTCACCTTCGTTGCGGGTATTAAGCTTTTTTGCCCATAAATACCTGGATCGACAGTATCTGTTTTAATTCACGCTGCTTTTCCCTGCCAGATTGATGTAGCTGTATCAAAGTGACTCCTTTGTGACTTGCGGGTTTGTTTGTGCCTGCGGATATGTAAATGCATATGATTTGTGCTTCTTTTATGTGTAAATAGACTGACATTAATAATGTGTTTTAGGCGTAGAAGCTCTTGAATTAGCAAGGGTTTTGGTCGCGTTATAAGGTTTAATCATGTGGTAGCCTTCACATAATCATGATAAAGTCCGTCGTCGAAATTAATGTAATAAAAGATACATAGTAGGGGAATGGATTTGGAGACTGCACGTTACCGTCTTTCGAGATATGTGATAAAACATCGCTGGGTGTCATTGCTGATCTTTTTGGCTTTGACTGTTTTCTTCGCTGTAGGTATTCAGCGAGTTGAGTTGAAAACAATATTTTCTGATCTGCTGCCTAGTACGCATCCGTTTGTGCAGACTTATAAAGATCATCCTAACTTCGGTAATCCCCTGACTGTTACTGTAATGGTCAAGCGTACGGATGGAGAGTCTATTTATAATCCTGAAACATTGCAGAAAGTTTGGGATATGACACGCAATATCGACTTGATTGCCGGTGTTGATCACGATCAGATTCTTTCGATAACCACAGAAAAAGCCCGTTATGCTCAGGCGACGCCTTACGGTATCGATAGTCAGCCATTAATGGGTGACCATGCGCCGCAAACTGAAGCGGAAATGGCTGAGTTTTTGGAGCGGGTTAAAAAATCACCCGGGAGTCGTGCCTTTCTTATATCGCATGATGAAAAAGCAACCATTATTCAAGCGACATTTATTGAGCGATTGCTTGATTACGGTGTTGTTTTTGCTGAAATTCAGGAAAAAATTATCGACGCTGAGCGCGATGATGCCCATGAAATTCATGTGGCGGGCCAGCCGGTATTGACCGGCTGGGTCTATTTTTATGAAAAGCAAATGCTGCAGATTTTTGGAATAACAGGCGCGGCACTGCTAATTTCATTGTTTCTTTATATGCGCAATGTTGTTGGTATCGTTGTGCCAGTGGTGACTAGTTTCGTCGCTGCGGTGTGGGGCTTTGGTTTTGTGGGCTGGCTCGGCGATCCCATTGAGCCATTGATTATGGTAGTGCCAATATTGCTTGTGGCGCGTTCGTTTAGCCACGCGGTGCAGTTTATCGAACGCTATTATGAGATTTACTATCACGTCAACGATAAGAAAAAGTCAGCAGAGATCTGCATGAGCGTGATGATGGCGCCTGGCATTTTAGGGATTGTTACAGATGCTATAGGTCTGTTTCTGATTGCCATTGCACCTATACCAACGATGGAGCGTTTTGCTGTCTTTTGCGGGTTTTGGGCTTTAATGCTCGTTCCTACGGGCGTATTCCTTACGCCTATATTGCTGTCAATGATGCCTAAGCCGAAAAACGTCAATCAAATCATTGGCCTTGATGGCGAACATGCGATGATTCATGCGGGCATTAAACACGTGCTGCAAAAGGTTAGTAAGTTAAGCTTTGGCCCTCCCGCAAAAATAACCACCGTCGTGGTTATCGTGTTGTCGGTTTTTGGTCTGTCAAAAATGCTTGAGATAAAAGTTGGCAATCCGGTGGCGGGTAGCAATCTGCTGTGGAGTGATTCCGAATACAATGTGGCCATTGCTGAAATTAATAGCCACTTTCCTGGCCTCAATACCCTCGAGATTATCTTTGAGGTTAAAGAGCAAAAGCAGGAGCGGCTACTTAAGCAAGCTCACCCCATCTTTAAGATGACGGAATTGCAGCGCATTGTTGAAAGCGGTGAAAACCCACCTGTTGCAACCCTGTCATTTGCGGATTATTTGCCTGAGGCTAACCGCCTGTTCAGTGGTGGTAATCCGAAGTGGGGGCCGCTGGATAAAACCGATATGGCGGTTCAGGCGGCATCTGGTGCAGTACTTTTCGGCACCAGCCCCAAAGCCTTTTCCCACGTAACTGATTTTGTGCAGCAAAATGGTACGGTTTCGTTGTGGTACAAGGATAATAAGCAGGACACGGTTGACGATGCGCTGGAGTCCGTTCGAGCTGCGCTGGACGAAATTGGCATCGATCATGAGAACTATCGCATTCGCCTCGGTTCCGGCACGATTGCCCTACAGCAGTCGATTAACGATACCGTCGACCTCTACCAGTGGTACATACTTGGTGCCCTAAATCTGGTTATCTTGATCAGTTGTTCGTGGGCCTACCGCTCATTCGTAGCCGGTGTTTTGCTTTTGATACCGGTCAATATGTCCAATATTTTTCTAGCAATGTCAATGGTTTATATGGGTATTGGCCTCGATGTCAATACGCTTCCAATTGCAGCCATCGGCATCGGGGTGGGTATTGATTACGGTATTTATTTGCTGAGCCGTATTTGCGAGGAGTATCAGGGCTTTAAGGATTATGGCAAGGCTATCTACGCAGCTGTTGCCACGACAGGTAAAGCGATTTTCTTTACGGCGACCATTGTTTTGATTGGCATTTTGCCCTGGTACTTTATGTCTGAGCTGAAATTCCTTGCAGACATGGGCTTGCTGTTGGTAATGGTGATGTTAATCAACATGGTTATTGCGCTGGTTGTAGTGCCACTTCTGGTTTGGCTGATTAAGCCTAAGTTTGTTAGTTCAGAAGACCTGCTGGTCGGCGAAGGTGTTGATCTGTCCGAGTATGCGGGTGGTGAAGAATCTCTGAAATAGGGTAAGTGTGAAAGTGTTTTATAGGGTCTAGTTAGTAATAGAAAATAATTGCCCGCAGAGAATGCAATGCGGGCTGGAACTTGTATTAGGAGTATGGTTAATGCACATCAAGAAGTATGATTTTGACTACAGTCGCCGGTTTTTTATGGACAAACTGGCCAAAGGCACCATGGGCGCAGGTGTACTCACCTCGCTAATGCCCCTGATCGGTAATACCG
>MAAC01012083.1_pt1 | contig 87718 bp, 61 predicted proteins | sample 1115981 | NCBI WGS metagenome assembly MAAC01 (sample SAMN04961126, study PRJNA320927) | seawater metagenome | isolation source: sample BD02T64 sea water enriched with oil for 64 days | place: USA:Gulf of Mexico | collected 2013-07-27 | reverse complement strand
TGATGAAAAACTTAACTAAGCAATTAACTGTAGGTGTTGAAGTAGGTAACTACTCAAGAGATGACAAAGATATTGACTCTGATTTTGCTCAACTAACATTAAAATACGTACTTTAGTTGTATGCACTTTAGCTAAATGCTTTTTATATGCCTTTAGCTAAAAATTTACTACCTTGCGTTAGTTAACCTCCAACCGAGGTTATTTTATGGGGAAGCTTTTGCTTCCCCTTTTTTTGTTTTTCAAAAAGGTAAACCTTGTCTATAGTTAAGATACCATAAATTAACTATGACCATCATGAATGACCGCATAATTGCTAGATGGCTAGCTGCATCGCTCTGCTTACTGCTATTTTTCTTGCCTGTCTTATTGCAGGATGAACTGACATTATTAACAAATTGGTTACTAATTCTCAGCTCTTGGTTACTTGTTATTATCATCACCGCTTACCCTTCGATAAAAGCCTTTATCACTAAAAGAGATGGGTGATTACGATGGCGTTCAACTCGTTAGTTTTACTGCTAATCATTTACATAGTAATACTCTTTTTGATTGCCCAATGGGCACAATCGAACAGCAATCAAGCTCAAAAAGTGCGGAACTCAGCTCATACCTACTCGTTAAGTCTCGCTGTTTACTGCACTTCTTGGACCTTTTTTGGTAACATTGGAGGATCTTCTACACAAGGTTTTTTTCTTCTATCCCTTTATTTAGGCTCCAGCATGACTTTTATTTTCATGACGCCTTTACTAAAAAAAATGGTTTTGCTCAAAAATGAATTTCACTCTACTAGCATTGCCGACTTCATCTCTTTACGCTATCGCAGATCGCAAACTTTAGCCGCACTGATCAGCACTCTTTGTTTAATAGGCATAGTCCCTTATTTAACTATTCAGCTAAAATCCGTTATCACTAGCTTCAAGCTACTTGCTACAAATACCGACACAACGAGTATATGGCTAGACAATTTTGATGTACTTATTGTGTTGATAATGGCTATTTTTACTATTATTTTTGGCGTACGCCATTTAGATCCTACAGAAAAGCATCCAGGTATGATGGTGGCATTAGCCTTTGAAAGTCTTTTTAAATTATTTGCTTTGGTAATCGCTTCCATATGGATTTGCTATTTATTAAACCCTGGGATTATAGAGTTATTCGATCAAACTGCAGCATCTAAATTACAGCAAAGTATAAAACCATTATCAGCACAAAACTGGCTAAGTTTTATGTTGCTTGGTGCTATCGGTATTATTACCCTACCAAGACAGTTTCATGTTGGCATTGTCGAGTGCTCCAAAGCTCATTTTATCGACCAAGCAAAATGGTTATTTCCACTGTATTTATTGATCATCAATATTTTTGCTTTACCCGTAGCGCTTGCAGGCTTATTGCAAACAAAGTTATTAGGCTCTGCTGATCTATGGCTGTTAACCATTCCGCTCTCAAATAATCATATGATTATTAGTACGTTAGTATTTTTAGGTGGTTTTGCCGCCGCGACAGGTATGATAATGATCAGCGCCATGACGCTATCAACCATGTTAACAAATCATATTGCTATGCCATTAATTTTGCACTTATCACAACTACAGCGATTAAAGCCCTATATATTACAAATTCGTTGGATGATGGTGTTTTTTGTGCTTTTTTTAAGTTTATTTTATTATCGAGCGATTGGTGACTCTTATTTAATCTTTAAAATAGGTACTATAAGTTTTATTGCTTGTGCGCAATTTGCTCCTGCTTTAATTGGTGGTTTAATTTGGCGTACAGGTAATTTAACTGGTGCTATAACAGGTTTAGTCGCAGGTGCTAGCCTCTGGTTTTACAGTTCATTACTGCCTTCTGTTGTGCGCAGTGGCTGGTTAGACTGGTCTATATTAGAGCAAAAATCTGGTTTTTTTTATTGGTTTAACCCTGAGCATTTTTTTGCTATTGCTCAAGCTTCACCATTAACCAATAGCTTAGTTTGGAGCTTATTAGTCAATACTTTACTTTATATTGGTGTTTCTTTATCAACAAGAATGTCTACTGAAGAACGTAAAATTGCTCACCAATTTGTTGATACACAAAATATTATACATGGTGAATCCTTCGCCCAAGCCGGCCCTGCAATCATTGACACTAAACAGAAATCAATACTCATTAGCACGTTATTTCAACAATATATGCCCAATGAAATGGCAGATGCTAAGTTAACATCTTGTTTATTAATAGCCGATATAGGCAATAAGGATAAAATAAATATCGCTGAATTATCAGTCTTGAAAAATTCAGCACTTAATGCTTTAGCAGGTGTTATAGGAATGGCCTCGGCTTATCGTGCCTTTAATCTAGTCGCTATTATTACCGACGAAGAGCAAGTACAATTAGCCACGTATTTCTCACACTTTTTAGCGCAACTACAGCTATCACCAAAAGAGTTATTTAAACAAGTTAACTTTCATCAACAAAAGCGTGAATTACTGGAAAACCATGCAAAGCAACAACTAACAACAATTACTCAGTTAGAAAATGAAGTTGAGCAGCGACTGAAAGCAGAGAAACGAACACAATTACTCAATGAGCAACTCGAGCAAAGAGTAAACGAGCGTACACAAGCGTTAAGCCAAAGTAACGATGAGTTACAACAAACACTAAACGTATTAAAACAAGCTCAATCACAATTATTAGAAAATGAGAAAATGGCCTCATTAGGTGGCTTGGTTGCTGGAGTAGCCCATGAGGTCAATACGCCCATAGGCATAGTATTAACGGCTATTAGCTTTATGAAAGATAAATGTAATAATATTATTAAAGCCTTAGACGATCAAAGTTTAACCGCCAAGGAATTAAGACTTTTTACACAAGAATTAGAGCAGGGATTTGAATTATCTTTAAAAAATATATCCCGAGCGGTTGAACTTATTGAAAGTTTTAAACTTATTGCAGTAGATAGTGTTGTTGATGATGCCAGAGAAATTAACCTAAAGCAGTATTTGCAGGATATTTTACGATCTTTAAAGCCTAAAATAAAAAGTACCAACATTACTATTCAACTTGACTGTCCTGAAAACATCACTATTTTTTCTTATCCCGGCGCTATCGCACAAATAACAAACAACTTAGTAATTAATAGTTTATTACATGCCTTTGAGCCGCAAGCAATAGGCGCAATATTTATCACAGTACAACAAAATAAAAATGCTATTACGCTTATATATGGGGATGATGGTTGCTGTTTAGATAACGAGAGTAAAACCCACTTATTTGAACCATTTTACACGACTAAAAGAGGTGAAGGTGGTTCAGGTTTAGGAGCACATATTGTTTACAACTTAGTTACACAACGGCTAAAAGGGAACATAGAATTAATAACTAATCAAGAAAAAGGAAAAAGCTTTAAAATAATTATCCCCAGTGATAGCCGAACGCAGGATAATCAAAATAATGCCGATCATACTACCTTTTATGACATTTAATTAACCTCTACTTTTTTTCAAAGTAGACTAAACTCTATTTGTATCAATATGTTTTTCAAAAGAGGGTTTTATGAATTTCTTGCGTAAATACACTATTCAACAGCGTTTTGTTATGCTTGTCATATTAATGACTATTGGCCTTATAGTATTAAGTTACATCAGTCTAACTAAAGCTTATCAGTCGCTATTAGAACAAAAGCACAGTGCTAATCAGCAAGTGGTTGAGTCTGTTTATGGTGTTATAGAGCACTTTCATCAGTTACAAACTCAGAATTTATTAGACGAAATACAAGCTAAGAAGCAAGCACTTGCAGTACTTAACACACTAAGATATGACAAAAGTAATTATTTTTGGGTTAATGATTTTACCCCAACTATGATCATGCATCCAATTAAGCCTGCACTCATTGGAAAAAATGTCGGTGGCGTTAAAGATGCTGACGGTACAGCGCTATTTATTAATATGGTCAATGTTGTACGTGCTAAAGGACAAGGCTTTGTTCCGTACAAATGGCCAAAACCTGGCGTTGATGAGCCAGTAGGAAAAATATCTTTTGTTAAAGGCTTTACACCTTGGCAATGGATTATTGGCTCAGGTACTTATACCGATGATATCGATGCCACCTTTGCCAGTCAACGTAACACATTAATAATAGAAGCTTTTATTACCACAATAGCTATTATTTTTTTCAGTTATATTATTGGTAGAAGCATTATTGTTCCAACTCATGCTGCTTCTGATTTAATGAAGGATATTGCTCAAGGTGAGGGCGACTTAACCCGTACTTTAGATAATAAAGGAAGCGATGAAGTATCCCGTTTAGCGCATTATTTTAACGAGTTTACAAAAAAAATACGTGCTTCTTTATCTGATGTTTCAAAAAATTCTGACCAAGTATTAGAACATGCTGAATCTGTTGCTAATGCCAGTCAAAGTGCTCAATCGTTAACGCAAAATCAAAATGATATTACCGCGCAAGTAGCTACCGCGATGGAACAAATGACTTCACAAATTCGTGATGTGAGTAATAATGCTAATTCTGCCGAGCAGGCGGCTAACGACGCTAGAGTCAATACCACTGCTGGTAAAGATATAGTTTCCAATACCATTGTTCAAATGCAATCCTTATCCAGTAATATTGATGAAGTATCACAAGTTATTGCCAGTCTTGCTAGCGAGAGTGACAATATAGGCTCGGTACTTGATGTGATTCGCGGCATTGCTGAGCAAACAAATCTACTCGCGCTCAATGCTGCTATAGAAGCCGCCAGAGCAGGTGAGCAAGGTAGGGGTTTTGCTGTAGTTGCCGATGAGGTTCGTACCTTAGCCAACCGTACTGAACAAAGCACAAATGAAATTCAAAAAATGATTCAAAAATTACAATCGGGTGCTCAAGAGGCTGTTTCAGCAGTAAAAATCAGCCAAAACATTTCTAGCCAAGCTGTTGAGCAAACGAGTAAAGCCGATGATTCGTTATCTGAGATTGACAGATTAATGGAAGTGATTTCTGAAATGAACACCCAAATTGCTCGCGCTACCGAACAACAAACCCAAGCTGCAGATGAAGTAAACTTACGTATAAATGACCTCGCTGGCATGACAGATGAATCATTAGCCACTTCAGAGCAGTTGAGTGAAGCAAGTTTACAGCTAAAATCTAGCAGTAATAATATGTCAGAGGTAGTTGGGCGCTTTAAGTTTTAAACGAGTAAAAAAAAGCCAGTGATATGTTTCTTTTGGGGAAGAATATCACTGGCTAAACCATCAAAAATTTTTAATCAACTTGATTTAAGAGGAGAAACTTAAACCAAAAATACAAGAGTAACTTAGTGATCATGGTCCTGAGTCATAATCACTAAGCGACCAACCTTGCTATTAGTCAAAACGCCTGAGAGAGCATTCACTTGCCTCAACAAACAAGCTAATGATAATCATTATCATTTGTATCGTCAAGTAGATTTTAACCTTTTTAATAATTAAATTTTAATTTTTAAATTTAATTACTTCTTCAGCTTGGCAAAGGCATCCGCAAAGGCGTTCCCCATAGCTGCATTATCAACTTTTTGCGCTTTAGGTTTATGCTGTTTTCTTTGGCTATGTTCTTGTGATTTAACATTTGCAGTTTGTTTATTATGTTGATGTTTTTGATTTGCCGCTTGTGGTTTAGCTTTTGAACTCTGCTCACTAACGTTATCATTTAAACGCATAGTTAAACTGATGCGTTTGCGTGCAATATCCACTTCAACCACTTTCACTTTGACGATTTCACCGGCTTTTACGAACTCGCTAGGATCATTGATAAATTTATCAGTGATCGATGAAATATGCACTAAACCATCTTGATGTACGCCAATATCAACAAAAGCGCCGAAATTAGCGACATTTGATATAACGCCCTCAAGCACCATACCAACCTTTAAATCAGCCATTTTATTAATACCATCGGCGAACGTAGCAGTTTTAAATTCAGGTCTTGGGTCACGACTTGGCTTGGCTAATTCATTAATGATATCTTTTATTGTCACTTCACCAAATTGTTCTGTTGCTAATTCACTAATGTTAACTTGTTTTAGTTGCTCGTTATTATTTAATAAACTCGTACTATCAATATTTAATTGTTGAATAATTTTTTCAACAATAGGATAGGTTTCTGGATGTACCGCACACTGATCTAACGGGTTATCACCACCACTAATGCGTAAAAAACCTGCTGCTTGCTCAAAAGCTTTTGGCCCTAAACGTGCAACCTTTTTTAACTGTTTACGATTGGTAAAAGCACCCTGCTCATCTCGAAAATTTACAATATTATTAGCCATTGTTTTATTTAAGCCCGCCACGCGCGTTAATAATGCCGCCGAAGCGCTATTAAGGTCAACTCCAACAGCATTTACACAATCTTCCACTACGTCATCAAGACTTTGACTTAATTGGCTTTGACTTACGTCATGCTGATATTGGCCTACACCAATGGCTTTGGGATCTATTTTCACCAACTCAGCCAATGGGTCTTGCAAGCGCCTAGCAATAGAAACCGCTCCACGTATAGACACGTCTAAATCAGGAAATTCATTCGCAGCAAATTCTGAAGCAGAATATACAGATGCGCCCGCCTCTGAAACAATCATTTTTTTGAGTTTTTGTGACTCAAATTGACTAATAACTTCACCGACCAACTTATCGCTTTCGCGTGAACCTGTACCGTTACCAATAGCGATTAGTTCAACCTTATATTGACGACAAATATTCACTAAGGTGCGTAATGACTTATCCCAATGATTCTGCGGTGCATGAGGAAATATAGTCGTGGTATGTAATAGCTTACCTGTGCTATCAACAATGGCAATTTTACAACCGGTACGTAAACCGGGATCTAAACCTAAAGTAACTTTTGCACCTGCTGGTGCAGCCATTAATAAATCGGTTAAATTTGTCGCAAAAACTTTAATTGCTTGCTGCTCAGCTTGCTCACGCTGTTGACTTAACAACTCATTGCTTAAACTAACACTTAATTTAGTTTTCCATGCTATTCGCACGGTATTCGTTAAAAAATTCGCCGCCGCTTGTCCAGTAAGACGTAATGTTAAATGTTCACTGATAATTTGCTCTGCACTAGAAACACTCGTACTCTCTTGCCCTGGATCAACATCAATTTTTAGTTGTAAAAAACCTTCATTTCGTCCTCGTAACATTGCTAACATACGATGTGATGGCACCGTTTTCAATTTTTCACTGTGGTCAAAATAATCACGAAACTTTATCGCTGCTTGCTCTTGCCCTTTAACTAATTTAGCGGTTAAATGCGCCTGTTTTAAAATGTGATTTCGCAATTTTTGCAGTAAGTTAGCATCTTCACTAAAACGCTCCGCTAAAATAGAGCTTGCACCATCTAACACAGCCTTAACATCATCAAAGCCTACCGATTTTTTTAAATATGGTATCGCTTCTTGCTCAGGCTTAAGTTGCCAATTATTAAATAAACCATTAGCCAGTGGCTCAATCCCTGCTTCAATAGCCATTTGCCCTTTGGTGCGGCGTTTGGGTTTAAAAGGTAAATATAAATCTTCTAAGCGGGTTTTATTGTCAGCATTAGCAATTTGTTTCGCTAACTCAGCTGTTAATTTATCTTGCTGTTTAATGCTCGTTAATATCACCTGACGACGAGCATCTAAATCACGTAAATAACTTAAACGTTGCGCTAAATGGCGCAGATGATTGTCATCCAACCCTTGCGTTGCTTCTTTTCTATACCTGGCAATAAATGGCACCGTGGCACCGCCATCTAATAACGTGATGGCAATATTAATTTGATTAGTTTTAACGTTAAGTTCTTGAGCGATTTGTTCGGCAATTGCTGACATTAATTTACAGTTCCGGTTTTAGTGCTAGATTTAGTACTAGAGTTTTTTTGACTTGTGTTGATCATAGCAGAAACTCACTTAAGCGGATATTGAACTTTAATTACAAGTGTTAATAAAAAATGCTCTATTTTTGCAGGCGCTTTAGTTAGCATTGTTAACAAATTAAACTTATATCGACAAAGTAAACTATGCCAACACTTCATCTTTAAATTACTTAGGTTAGAATATATACCTTAGCCACTTCAAGATGCGATTAGTCCCAAGGAATCAAATGAAAACGTTATTAACTGCACAAGATCAAGGTATCCCTCTTTTTATCTTTGAACAAAAACAAGCTTTTGAGGCTTGGTTATCAAAACAAGCTACATTTAGTCAAAACTGGCTTAAACAAATAGGCTACTCTGGTAACGGTTTAGCACTAATTCCCAATGAACAAGGTGAATTAGCGCAAGCGATTTTTATTGTTGATGATGCCAGTCATTTTTTTGCCTGTGGCGATTTAATTAACAAGCTTCCCTCTGGGCAATACTTACTACATGCAGAAGCAGCACATCAGCAAGCGATTTGTTTTGCTTGGCTAATCGGCGCCTATAACTATACTCGTTATGTGACTAAAGGCCCTATTAAACAACCTTTACCAATTTTAGCGGTTAACGACCAAGCGCTAGTAGATAGCGCTATAAGATATGCTGAGGCAACCGCATTAGTACGCGATTTAGTCAATACTCCTGCTGCTGACATGATGCCAGAACATTTAGGTGAAAGTGCACAAACACTTGCTGATACTTTTGGCGGCAAGCTTAAACAAATTATCGGTGATGATTTACTGACCCAAAACTACCCGACTATTCATGCTGTTGGACGTGCCAGTATTCATCAACCACGTTTGATTGATTTATCTTGGGGTAATAAAAATCATCCTAAAATTACCTTAGTCGGTAAAGGCGTATGTTTTGACAGCGGCGGCTTAGATTTAAAACCTTCCGCTGGTATGCGAAATATGAAAAAAGACATGGGTGGCTCAGCGCATGTACTTGGTTTAGCACATTTAATTATGTCGCATAATTTACCAATTAGCTTAAGAGTATTAATTCCTGCGGTTGAAAATGCAGTATCAAATAATGCCATGCGCCCTGGAGATGTACTCACAACGCGTAGTGGCCTTACTGTAGAAATAGACAATACCGATGCGGAAGGTCGCTTAGTTTTATGTGATGCGTTAACTGAAGCAGATCAAGAGTCGCCCGAGCTAATTATCGACTTTGCGACACTAACAGGTGCCATGCGAGTAGCCTTGGGGACTGAACTACCCGGCTTCTTTTCGACCTGTGATGATATTGCCACAGGTATAACTAACGCGGGCAGTAAAATTAGTGATCCCGTTTGGCGTATGCCGCTTTATCAACCTTATACCGACTTATTTAAAAGTACACTTGCCGATATGACCAATTGCTCTTCAACACCTTTTGGCGGTGCGATTACAGCAGCGCTTTATTTACAAAAGTTTGTCCGTAAAGAAACTAATTGGGTTCATTTTGATGTGATGGCTTTTAATGTTCGCACCTTGCCTGGTCGTCCATTAGGTGGTGAAGCCTTTGGTATGCGTGCGGTTTTTGATTATTTGCAAGGCCGATATAAATAACGGATAGTTAAATAAGGATGAACTGCTTTCAGTTCATCCTTACTTTTGTTTATTCCAAAGCTGCCAAGGAGAGTAACACTTTGATAGTAATGCAATCATTTGAAATTAATGAACTTTATGCTTTAGCAGACTTGTCAGAGTCACTTGTGACCAAGGTATTTATGCAAACACCGTTTTTACTCCACCATGATCATAAAGATTTTTTGTGTTTTTGTTAGTTAATATTTGATGCGATTGTTGCTCAATAAAAGCCGTAGTTGCATCCGATAAGCTATTTCCAATACTAAAACGTTTTACACCTAGTTTATTTAGGCTATCTACATCCGTTAAGTTAGGCAAAGACATCAGATTTAATGGTATATCAATCAATTCAACTATCTTCTTGATATCATCCACTTGAGCGAGTCCTGGTACGAATATTCCATTGGCACCGCTTTCAATATATTGTTTGGCTCTACTAATAGTTTCTTCAAATGGATTTTCCAATAGGAGATAAGTATCAGTTCTCGCATTAATGAAAAAGTCTGAATAACCATTATTGTCTAATTGGCCTCTTATTTTTTCAATTAATTTAATCTGCTTAGATACATCAATTAAGCCTATACTATCTTTTGAAGAATCTTCAAAGTTGATTCCTGCAGCGCCTAACTCCGCAATTCTTAATGCATTATCAGCAATCGTTTTAATATCGTTAGAATAGCCCGATTCAATATCAACAGTAACAGGAATATCCACCGCTGAAATTATCCTTTTAGTTAACATTGCTAGATCGCCAAATGTAATATTCTCTCCATCTTTATAACCCATTGCATTGGCAACACCCCAACTTGTAGTGCCTAGCGCTTTAAATCCACACTGCTCTAAGACCAATGCAGATAGTAAGTCCCATGCATTGGGTAAAAAAAGTAATTCATCTTGTTGATGCATAGCTTTAAATTGTACTAGTTTATTCATTTTTCATATCTCAGTTTAAAAATTGTGTTTTAGATTGTCTTGTCTGAATAACATTATTTATATCAAGCTCATCATTTCCTTTTAAAGGTTTAATTACGATTCCTTCATGTTCTAATAACCATAATTTCCTTTCTATTCCTCCAGCATACCCAGTCAAAGAGCCATTAGTACCTACAACCCGATGACAAGGTACGATAATACTTATTGGATTTCTGCCATTAGCGCCACCTACCGCTTGCGCTCCTTTGGGTCGATCAACCATTTTAGCAATATCGAGATAAGTTTTTGTTTGTCCGAATCGAATTTTTAATAAGCTCTGCCAAACTAATTTTTGAAAATCAGTCCCCTGAGCGTCAAGCTGTACATCAAAGGTTTTACGTTGACCTTCAAAGTATTCTTTTAATTGTTGCTTACAACAATCAGTTATTCGATTAGCTTTTACATCAACCATTTGAGAACCACAAAAAATAAGTTGCGTAATTCCTTTTTCAGAGGCTTTGAATTCCACTAACCCTAATGGGGATTTAATATAATCTGTATACACTATAATTGACTCCATAGTTGAAACGTTAAATAGCTGCGCCATGGAGCAGCTTGCTCTATGTCAAAATTGGGTTTCAAATTCACCATCGCTTTTTTAACGCCAAGATCGCCACCTAAGAAAATATCCGGTTCACTCAAGCCACGTAGTTGTGAATATTCTACTGTCCAAGGACCTATTCCCTTTAATTTTAACCACTGCTTAGGATCATTAGGTTTATCACTTTCAAGGTAATGTTGAGCTAGGTTATGTAATGTTTGCTTACGTGACCCTGGCATCTTAACGAAAGCAAGATCACTTGATGCTATCGATTCCGGCGTTGGAAATAATCGTTTAGTGCCGATTTCTACACCTAATGAATGCACTAAAGTCTCTACAAGGTTTCGGGCAGCTACCACTGAAATCTGTTGGCCTAAGATAGCTCTTATTCCCGCTTCAAACATGCTCCATATACCGGGTAATCTAATACCTGAATTAATGGTAAAACCATCAGAAAAACAAGATTGAATATCATGTTCTACCGCTTGCATATCGACATCTAAATCTAGAACACGTCGAATATTACGAATAATTGACTTCAAATGGCTAAGATTATCCAGTTCAATACTGACATCGAAAAAATTATTATGTTCATTGTGTTTAGCGGTGAAACTCCCTATGCAACCAAGCCACTCAAATGTTCGGCCATAACTTTGCTCGTCACACCATTCAAGACCAGATATCGCTCTACTATTGAGTGTGTTTTGCATATTGGACCAATTGAATGGCGGTCTATAATAGAGTTTAAGCTGTAAGCCATTCGATTGACTGCCGCCAGATTTGCGCATTTGTGTTGGCGTTAGTTTTAACTGAGACACAAAACAATCATTAAAACGCCTAACACTGGCAAAACCACTAGCTAAGGCAACTTGCGTAATCGGTAAGTCTGTTTGATGTAATAACTGTTTAGCGAATAAACATTGTTGATACAGCGCATACGCTTTGGGTGACATATCAATATGTTTTTTAAACAATTGTCGTAAATAACGATCGCTAATACCTAAGCGTTCTGCCAATAAGGGTAATGAGCCAGTTTGCAATGCGCCTTTATTAATCAAATTAATGGCTCGCTCAAGTGTCGTACTTACCCCCTTCCAGGCAGGTGAGTCTGGCGCGCTATCTGGTCGGCAACGTAAACAAGGTCGAAAACCCGCATTAGCACACTCAACAGCAGTGGCAAAGTACAGAACGTTTTTTTCCTTTGGCGGGAATACTGGGCATATAGTGCGACAATAAATGCCGGTTGTTTTAACCGCCGTGAAGAATTTACCATCAAAACGAGGATCCCGTGATAATCGGGCTTTTTGGCAAATCTTAGTATTTAACATAGGTAATTCTATTTTGTGTTGTTAGCTAAATTATAATTACTTTTGTGTTGAGTACTAGCCAGAAACGGAACTGAATATTAAATATCTAATATTCAGTGTTGACGCTACTACATTTTAGGGGCAAAAATTTACTGCAGCCATTAGCATTAAAGTAAATAATTACCAAAGAGATACTTCCACAATAACCTACTGCGACTATTTTCCATTCTGCTTCACATATGATTTATACCTCCCGTGGTACTAAGGTGCTAAATATAAAATTATTTGCTTGAGCTACTGTGTGGATATATACCAGCTCCACTTGAAGATGCTCGCTTCAAGTGGAACGGGTATAAAAACTATATTGAAGACATTGAGTGATTACTTCGTCATTGATTAATCATTATTTGATCGCACTATTAAGAAGGAAAATCGTATGCTACAGAATAAAACTACGTTAAATGGTAAAACGGCCCTTATTACTGGATCAACCAGCGGTATTGGTTTGGCCGCGGCTCATGTGTTAGCCGAACAAGGTGTTAATCTGGTTTTACATGGTTTAATGGATGAAAGTGAAGGGATTACTTTAGCCGAAGAGTTCTCTTCCAAATACAAAATAAAAGCATTATTTGATGGCGCAAATTTAATGGACCCGACTTCTATCGCTACTTTTATGGTGCGCGCCATTAAAATTATGGGCTCCATTGACATATTGGTTAACAACGCCGGTATTCAACATACCGAAGGCGTAGATACTTTCCCAGCAAGCAAATGGGACGCCATTATCGCGATTAACTTAACTGCTGCTTTTCATACCATACAAAAGTCACTGCCAAGTATGAAAGCCAATAGTTGGGGTCGTATTATCAATATCGCCTCGGTACATGGCTTGGTCGCCTCGTTAAATAAGTCAGCATATGTTGCAGCTAAACACGGAATTATTGGCTTAACCAAAGCAGTTGCCCTTGAGTGTGCAGAGCAAGGGATAACGGCTAACGCTATTTGCCCGGGTTGGGTTGATACTCCCCTTATCAACAATCAAATTTCCGAAGTAGCTAAACGTGAAAAAGTTGAATTTGAACAAGCTAAATATACTCTGGTAACCGCTAAGCAAGCCTTACCTGAAATGATGGCTCCTCGCCAAATTGGTGATTTCATCTTGTTTTTGTGCAGTGACAGTGCCCGCAGTATTACTGGCGCTTCTTTACCTATGGACGGCGCATGGACAGCACAATAATACTAATTCCTTGAATGAATGATAGCGTTTTAATATATCGCCTATAACTAGACTAAATTAGCTAACAATAAAAGCCTCACGTTACACTGCCGTGAGGCTTTATTTTTATTAGGAATAATGACATGACTAAAACATCAGGTGAACAAGTTCGCCGACAAGTAATGGGCGATGAATTTGTTGATCGCGCGTTAAATAATGCTGATGATTTCACCCAACCGATGCAAGATTACATCAACGATCACGGTTGGGGATCAACATGGCAAAGAGACGGCTTAGATCGTAAAACGCGTAGCTTAGTTACAATTGCCATGTTAGCTGCATTAAAAGCACCACAAGAGTTAAAGGGCCATATTCGCGGTGCACTCAATAATGGAGCAACGAAAGAAGAAATTCGTGAAGTGCTATTACACAGCGCTGTTTATTGTGGTGCCCCTGCAGCACAAGAAGCTTTTAGAGCTGCTAAAGAAGTTCTGTAGCTCAGGACTATAAAGTAATGACTATTAGACTTTACTCATAACGAAAAAGGGATTATCACAAATTCCTTTTTTTGTGGCTGAGCCATTCAGCGCTGACTTTGATTCATAACAGATTCAAGGGTAATGGGTAGATACCCGTTACCCTTGAAAAACCTAATAATGCTATGCCAAATAGTACTATGTCAAAGGGTATTAGGACTGAATAAATTCGCCTATCATTCGATAAGTTTCTTCACATTCACCTTTAACCAAACTATCAAGCAACATATAGGCGTGGATCATCCCATCAAAAGAGTGTTGTTTTACTTTAACACCTGCTTGAATTAATGCCCGACCATAGGCAATGCTTTCATCTCTAAGTGGATCACAACCAGCAGTAAAAATAAGCGTTTCTGGCATATTTTTCGCCATTGGCATAAACAATGGTGATGCCAATTTACTTGGCTCATTACCTTGAAAGTAATGATTAAAATACCAGACCATTTTTTCTTTTTCTAATAAAAACCCTGTACCATTTTCTTCAATAGACTTAGTGCTCATCGTGTAATCAACGCTAGGATAAACAAGGATCTGTTTATCTATTTTAACGGTTGAATTGTCTATGTTTTTGCTCGCTAATGTTGTACAAATAGCGCCGCCAGCACTGTCACCAGCAATGATTAATTGCTTAGTAAAGTTTACTCCTGATAAAACCTCTTGATAATGCTCTAATGCATACTGACAATCATCAACGCCTGCTGGGTAGGGAAATTCAGGTGCAAGTCGATACTCCACCGCAATAACAACACAATTTCCAGCTTCCGCTATTTTCCGGCTTATGGTGTCATATAAGGCAATATTGCCACACATATGACCGCCACCGTGATAATGCAAAACCACAGGTAAAGATTTTTCAGGATCAGGACTATAGACTCTAATAGGAATAGTGTGAGTTGAGGTAACAAAAACTCTTTCTTGCACAAAAGCTAATGCAGGCCCTTCACCAATAAAAAAACTAAGTTTTTCAATATTTTCACGTACTAAGCTAGGGCTAAGTTGTACGCCATCTTCTTTAGCTTGTTTAGCGGCAATATTTGCTTGCTCAATAAAGCCATTAAGTTTATCTGATATTATGCCTCGCATGATGACTCCTTTTTGTCAGACGCTAGTTTTACTTCTAATTTCTTACAGTTTGCCGTTTCTGGCAAAAAGAAGCTACCAATAAAAAATGTACTACTAACCACAGTGATTAAGGTAAAGGCGCTAGTAAAATCACCTTGGTTGATATCAACTAGTCGACCAAAGCTCCATAACACTACCGTCGCAATTAAATAGCTGATTGAATAAAACAAACTAAACACAACGGTGATTCTACCTCCAGTCATATCTGGCAATTCATGAGGAATAGTTACCAGTGCCGTTACAGGAAAGAAGATAAAAAAGCCTAATGCCATAGCACAAAGTGTTTGCAGCCATTCAGCATTGCCAAAAGACAAACCAAACACAGTAAAGATAATCACTAACCCTGACCAACGTATTACCGGAACACGTGCGATAAATTTTTTACTATAAACAATCCCTGCTAGCGTACCAATAATGCCCGAAGCAATAACGAGTGCACTTTGGCTAATGCCTGCTTTAGGATAAAAGGTAAATAAACAGATATAAAAAGCTAGAATTCCTGAATAGGTTAACGCATAAATCCAATTAAATTTATCCTTCAAACCATCTATGTAGGAATAACTAACTTGCGTATTTTTATCTTGTTTGGTCGTTGCGTTAGCCTCTTTATTTTCCACTAGTAACCAAGCAACACTTAATAAAACACTCACTAAAGAAAACATCAATAAGGTATTTTGCCAGCTACCTGTTAGTGAATTAAAATTACCCATTTGCCATAGAATAATACCGGTACCCACATTAAAGGCTACCGCGTTAATACCATTAATTGTCGGTCGCTCTTCAGGTGTAAACCACGCCATCACAATAGGATTAAAGTAAACAATCATAAAGGCGCCACCAAGCCCCATTAAAAATCGACTAACGAGTAGTAACTCATAATTGGGCGCCAATGGCGTTAATATACCGATAGAAATCAAAACGCCTGAGATAAAAAAAGCCTTTTTCACACCCACTTTTACCGCCAACCAAGCCGCGATAAATGTACCAACAATTTTGGCCAAGGTTACCGCACCGCTAATAAAGCTTGCTGAGGCTAGGCTATCAATGTGCATACTTGCCATTATCTGACCCATGCTCGCAGTACCGCCAACCCAAGCCATGGCAAATAATGTATAACTAACGAAAACAAGAATTGCTACTAAGTATTTATTGCTTATTTTAGGTAAGTTCATTAAAAATATTTCAACTCTAAATTATTACTTTTAATCAGCTTAACTAAATAAACCACACAATTATGTACTACCTTCGTTCGCTGTGTTTTTTCTCAACGCATGTTATTGTATTAATTATCTTATACCTATGTTGCTTCAAGGAATAATCTTTGTTAGTTTGGCTCTCTCTAGATACCTGGTTGATATCTTTACTCTCTATAAGCTATTTATTACTACTTTTTGTGGTTGCCTATTGGGGACAAAAAGAAACTAATAAAAAATGGCTTTCTCGTCCTTGGGTATATAGTTTATCGTTAGGTGTCAGTTGTACTTCTTGGGCTTTTTACGGCACAGTCGGTCAAGCCGCTACAACAGGTGCTTGGTTAGCGCCTGTCTACATTGGCTCTATTCTCTGCTTTGTACTTGCATGGCCAATGCTGCTTAGAATACTGCGCATTACTAAACAGCAAAATTTAACTTCTATAGCCGATTTTATTGCTTGTCGATATGACCGTTCTCCCGCCATTGCGGCAACGGTCACCTTAGTTGCCTTATTAGGCACAATTCCCTATATCGCTTTACAGTTACGCGCTATTAGTAAAAGTTTTGATTTACTCACAGGCTCGTACCAATCAGGCATAAGTACGACCTTTATCGTGACGCTGGTATTAATTATTTTCAGTATTTTATTTGGCGCAAGACAAGCAGCAATAAACAAACAAAGCCAAGGTTTAGTGCTAGCAATCGCTTTTAGTTCTGTCATAAAATTATTCGCACTTACTGCAGTTGGCATTTTTGCCACTTTTTTTGTGTTTGATGGTGTTGCCGACTTATTTGCACAATCTCAACAAGCAGTAGATGTCCAGCCAGCAAGTAACAGTTACTTTGCAATATCTCAAGCCATACTAGGCATGATAACCATCTTCATTCTGCCACAGCAATATCATATGATGATGATAGAGAACCATCAGGAAAATGAACTAAAAAGTGCTCGCTATCTATACCCATTATATTTAATTGCTATTAACATATTTGTGTTGCCTATTGCCCTTGCTGGACAAAACTTGTTTCCCGGAGGAAATGTTAACGCCGATACCTATGTCATCACTATTCCATTGTTTTTCCAACAAGCTTGGTTAGGCGGACTCGCCTATATTGGTGGTTTAGCGGCTGCAACGAGCATGGTCATTGTCGCAACAATAGTCTTAAGCACGATGGTAACCACTGAAATAGTTACCCCGTTATTACTGCATTACAATAACTTTGTCAGTAAACAAAAAACCCAACTATCACATGTGTTACTCAACATACGCCGAGTAGCAATTGCCTTACTTCTACTGCTAGCGTTTACTTTTGAGCGTTTAATCAATCAACAAAATCATCTAGCCACCATTGGTTTACTCTCTTTTGTTCTATTATCGCAATTAGCACCCTTGGTTGTTGGCGCATTATACTGGCGTAGAGCGACTAAAAAAGCTGCGCTAGCTGGCTTAACTGTTGGTAGTATCATTTGGCTTTACACCTTGCTAGTACCGAGTTTACTGCCTGATTCGCTCTGGTTAAACAGTGGACTTTTTGGCATAAACTGGCTAAAACCTTACGCATTATTTAGCTTCAATTCACTTGATCACATTAGTCATGGGCTACTTTTTAGTTTGTTGGCTAACAGCCTATGTTTCATTATTATTTCCTTGCTAAGTCGCCGTAGCGTGTCAGAAAAGCTACAAACAGAGCTGTTTATCTACCAACAAGGAGCTTTTGAACAAAATTTATCAAGTAGAGATTTATATCATTTGTTGCAACGGTTTATTAATAACGATGCTGCTGAAACTTTTCAGCGTGATTATGCCAAGCAATTATCAGGTACCAAAGCCTCTGAAACGTTAATTGACTATACTCGCTTACAACTTTCCAGTGTACTCGGCTCGGCTTCTACCAGTATGGTAATGAAAGCAGTTACCACTCAACAAACCATGCCACTACAAGATGTCGTAAATATTGTAGACGAAGCCAATAAACTCTTTCAGTTTAATCGTGAGTTACTGCAAGCGGGGGTTGAAAACATTGAGCAAGGCATCAGTGTGATTGATGCTGACATGAGAATAGTTGCGTGGAATAAACGCTATATTGAGTTGCTTGGCTACCCTGCCAATATAGTGCATGTTGGTAAGCCAGTTGCTGAGCTTATTCGTTTTAACGCCGATCGCGGTATTATTATCACCAATAAGGACAAAGAAAATACTAACGAAAAAGAGGATGACTTTATCAATCGTCGCCTTGAACATATGCGCCAAGGCAATAATCATTACTTTCAACGTGAAATGCCTAACGGCATAGTGCTAGAAATTCGTGGGCAAGCAATGCCGGGAGGTGGTTTTGTCAGTACCTTTTCAGATATAACCACCCATATTGAAGCGGCAAAAGCATTACAGCAAGCCAATGACCATTTAGAGCAAAGGGTCAGCGAGCGCACCGTAGAGCTATCTAAAGCAAAAGCCGAAGCCGAAGCGGCAAATACCAGTAAAACTAAATTCTTGGCTGCTGCCAGTCATGATTTAATGCAACCTTTCAATGCATTATCATTATTTACCAATATGCTAAACAAAAAAGTGCAAGGCAGTGACTTAGCCGAATTAGCCGCTAATATACAGCATTCCTTAAGCGCTGCAGAAAGCTTGTTAGCTGACTTAGTTGAAATATCAAGGCTTGATAATAGCTCGCAAAAAATTGATATTCACTGTTTTTCAATTGACGACTTACTCGCGCCATTAAGTAAGGAGTTCTCTTTATTATCACAACAAGCAGATCTACAGTTTAATTATGTAAAATCTACTTGTGTCGTTGAAACCGACCAAAGACTACTGCGCCGTATAGTCCAGAACTTCTTATCCAACGCCCTAAATTACAGCCCTCAACAGAACAGCCAAGGAAAAATATTACTTGGCGTTAAACATCAACAAAATCAAATAACTATTGAAGTGTGGGATAATGGTCCAGGAATAGACATAGCCGATCAGCAAACCATTTTTAAAGAATTTGAGCGCTTAGAACAAACTCAAGATAAATCTGGATTAGGCTTAGGGCTAGCGATTTGTGATCGTATCGCTAAATTATTAAACGTCAATATAGCAGTAAAATCTACCCTAGGAGAAGGATCCTGTTTTAGTATCACCTTACCTCGAAGTACAGTAAAACTAGTACCCAAAGAAGTTATAGAGACTAATTCACCAAATAAAACAGCCAGTGAGTTTATTGGTCTGCCCATTCTATTAGTTGATAATGAAGCCATCATACTCAAAGCTATACAAACACAGCTACAAGAATGGGGCTGTAAAGTTCTTGCGGTTAAAGACGAAAAAAGCCTAACAAGTTTGCTCGCCGAACAAAGCTTTACCCCAATGATAATTATTTCTGATTATCATTTAGACAACGATGAAAATGGCGTAGATCTGATCCAAAAAATACTGGCGCAGCAAGCATGGCAAGTACCGTGCATTATTTGCTCAGCTGATCCGTCAGAGCAAGTGCGAGAGCATACTAATAGTGCGCAATTTTATTTTATGCGTAAACCCATTAAAGCCTTAGCATTGAAAAAACTAATGACGCAGTTATTGAGGAATTAAGATATGGAAACATTCTCTTGTGGTGCTAGCATTAATTGCTGATATACCAAACCCGCTTGAGTACGGTTATAAACGCCTAGTTGCAGTAAAATTGCCGAGACATGTTTTTTTACCGTGTTTTCTTTAATATCTAAAATTCCTGCGATCTGTTTATTTAACTGGCCATCGGCAACCAATGATAAAACAGTATATTGCTGAGGAGTCAATTGTGCCAGCTGTTGTGCTAATTTTTTATGTTCTTGCGCTAACTTAACATCATTATTAATGGGCATATTTACCGGTAACCAAGTATTGCCTGCCAATACGGTATTAATTGCTTTGGCAATGGTTGCTAAATCGACAGACTTAGGAATAAAGGCCGCGGCGCCAAAATTAATCGCTTTTTGCATAATGTCTGGATTTTCATCTGATGACACCATAATAACAATTAAATCAGGATGGTTATTTTGCAACTGGGTTAAGCCAGTAAAACCGTCATTGCCGGGCATATGTAGATCTAAAAATATAATTTCTAACTCAGGTGACTTATCAATTTCAACTAGCAAATCCTCAAAGCTTGATGCTTCTTTAATACTCGCATCAGGCATACAGTCAACCACAGCTTGCTTTAATGCGGTGCGAAACAACGGATGATCATCAGCAATAACTACTTTAGCTTGATTCATGACAGCAGCCTTTTATGTGATTACAAAACTAAAATCTCGAACAACACGTCGAGAATTGGTATAAGTTATTTATTATCAAAAAAAGAGCCGGTAAAAACCAGCTCTTTTTTGAAAATAGCATAACTTTTAGAAAGTATACCCTACGGAAAATGAAACCGTTGAGGGGTCACCATAATAGCCAATCAACGTCGTATCGCCACCAAAGCCCGGTAACCAATTGCCATCTCCATCTTGACCGCCAGTAAAGTTGTATGTTCCAACCATATACTCTTCATCGGTAATATTTTTCCAATGTAATGCTGCTGTCCAATCGCCATCATTACTATACCAATTTACACCTAAATTAACTAAACCATAAGCGTCTTGAGTAAGAATATTACCTATCTCTACAAGGTCATATTCGCCTCGGTAATAATAGTTAGCATTTGCCACAAAAAAGCCTATCGATGTTTCAATATCGTAAGTGACACCAAAGTTAGCAGTGGTATCTGGCGTGTTTGACACAGTATAGGTATCTGAAAGATCATCATAGTCAGTGCCATTCCAACTCAGTACCTCAGTAAACTCAGTATCAATATAACCCAATGCAAAATTAAAGTTTAACTCCTCTGTTGCCGCGTATTGCACTTCAAGTTCAACGCCTATCGCCTCTGATTGGCCAATGTTACCTAAGCGAGAATCTAATACCGCAGGGTCTTCATTTGCCACTACACTCTTATATTGACGATCTTTATGCTCCAATGCAAAAACGGTTGCGTTAACACGTAATTGATCAAACCATTCGCTTTTAATACCTATTTCTACTGAATCAACTATTTCTGGGTTAACCGCAGGCTCATTTGTTGACGCTCGAGGATTAAAAGTACCCGATTTGAAGCCTTGTGAATAACTTGCAAATACCATCATATCGTCATCAACTTGATACTCAACTCCTACTTTAGGTGTGAAACGTGACCATGTTTTATTACCATTTAACACTTCTGTTACCGGTAAATCACCACGAATATAACCTGGAATCCAACCTGACTCTGGGTACTCTATAGAGGCATGTAGATTATCATTTACATTAGCCGTTTTCTCTTCTTCGGTATAACGCGCACCTAACGTAAATGATAATTTTTCAGTAAAATTATAGGAGCCTTGCGCATAAACAGCGTAACTTTCACTATTATTACAACCACTTTTTTCTGCCGTTAACGACTGAAAGATAATGGCATCATATTGACCACACGACTCCGAATCAAAATAGTATAAACCTGAAACCAAGGTTAAATTTTCGCCGCTATAATTTAACTGAAATTCTTGTGAAAATTGCTCATCATCATAAATAGCTGGCACATCAAAAATTTGTAATGGCGTATTATCAAAATCAATATTAGTTGGCGAGTAATTTTCACGCGAAGCGGTTACTGACTTAAACGACCAGAAATCATTAATAAAATACTCTGCTGTTAAGCTCCAGCCTTCGTTCTCAACTAAGTTTTTAGTTGGTAAACTAGTATATGAATCATAAACACTATCCGGTATTGGCGCATCGGTCACTATGCTTGGTAAAAGTCTATAACCCCCTTTAGCGTTGGAGTCATCGGTCGTTTTATCATAATTAAAGCGAAAGAATAAATCATCCGTTGGCTCGAATTCCACGGTAATACGACCAGCAAAAATATCTTTATTATAGTTTTCTGTGTCTTGATTATCTAATGCAGTTTCAAGAAAATCACCATAACCATCGCGTGTTAAACTTGCTAGCGCAAAACCTACATACAACTTATCATCAATTACAGGTAGTTTACCTGCTACCTTGTAGTCTTGTCGGCCATAATTACCAAAGGTAGCTTTTAGATCAAGCTCAACATCACCAGACATTTTTTTAGTGACATATTTAATCGCACCACCAATAGTATTTTTACCGTATAAACTGCCTTGCGGACCACGTAATACTTCAATACGTTCCACATCAATAATATCAAGTACCGCGCCTTGTGGGCGAGCAAGATAAACATCATCAACATAAATACCCACACCAGGTTCATAACCCCACAAAGGATCTTCTTGGCCGACACCACGAATAAACGCTGTTAACGTTGAATTAGTGCCACGACTACTTTGTAAAGTTGTATTCGGTGAAAACTGTTGAATCTCAGTCATTACGCTAATGCCGTTTTGAGCCAATTGCTCGCTACCTATCGAAGTCACTGCCACAGGTACCGTCTGTAAGGTTTCTAAAGATTTACGCGCGGTAACCTCAATCCGTTCAAGGCCAGCATCATTAGCCGCAGCAGAGGCGTCTGTTGTTTCTTCTGCAAGTGCTAGGTTACTGGTTAATGCAGTGGCAATAGCCAAGGCGAGATAACTTCTATTACTGTTATGCTGTTTCATGATGAGCCCTTATTAAATATTGTATAATGTTATTAGTTAGTGCATTTTTATTTTGTTAGTGAAGCTGTTTTGCCAACTAATAACACTCTATATCAAAAATGTGAAAAAATAATTAGCACTATAGTGCCATGCACAAGCGATTGTTTTAAAAGTCATTTTTATCTTTGTGTTCATTTCAAAGATAACTTCCAAAAGTTAATCACATGTTTTACGGTACTTATTGGCGAGGCTAATACATAGTCCGACGCCTCGCCGCCATTTTCAACTTGCGGATTGACCATGATACCGTGACCGAGTTCACTCACTTCAATCAACTCTACTTGCGCTTCTTTAGCTGAATTTTGCCAGCGAGTAATGCTATATCCTGACTTTTTATCAATATAAGGCTTGCTCTCTAATCCCGATAAGTTAGCCCACTGCTGTGCAAGCATAGATGAGTTTAATGGGTTAACGATACTATCGTTTTCCCCTGTCCACACCGACAGCTTAGGCCACGTTTTTTGCTGTGGATTGATATTTTTAACGAGCGTTACTAATTCATCAACAGTTTGTGAAGGACCATTTCTCATGCATGAAATACCGGTAATTAAGCCATCAGCGCAAGGAAAAGGAATTCCTGCTACTACCAAGCCAGCAGTAAATAAAGAGGGATAATTAGCTAACAAGCTACTTGCCATGGCACCACCACCTGATAAGCCAATGATGTAAACATCTTTACTACCTAGTTGCTTTTTTGAATGAGTTATCATATTTTTTATTGATAACGTTTCACCTGCATCTCTAGTAAAGTCATCTGCCGAATACCAGTTAAAACAACGTTTTATATTATTACGCAAACCTTGTTGTGGCAGTAATAAAGCAAAACTATGTTTTTTTGCCAAACCAAATAAACCACTATGTAGTGCAAGCTCATCACCGTTTTGAGCACAACCATGTAAGAGCACGACCAAAGCAGGGTGTTCAATGTTAGGCGTAAAGTAACTGGCTTCAAGAGCTCCGGGGTTTTCACCAAACTTTTCTAATTTAAGAAAGTCAGCTTGTACAGATAAGCTAACCGCTAGGGTTAGTAATAAAATAACAACAGGTTTTAATATCAACATACGGAGGTTACTCAAATAAATTTTGTTTATCATGACTGACTTACAATGAACGTTTCAATGGCACTTTAGTGTAGTGTCATTTCGACAAGGGAGCTCTATTCTTTTCAATCAATGCCTTGCTTACTAGCCGTTTCTTATTCGAGCTGAATCATCCATCTTCAAGTTGAACAGGTATAGGTGTATCATGGTGACTTACAGAATAACAATCTTCGAATAACGAGTTAACCTTGTGAAAACTAAATTAATTACCCGCGCTGGTTACGAAATGCTGCAAAATGAGCATGATCATCTCTGGAAGGTTAAGCGACCAGAAATAACAAAGATTGTTTCCTGGGCAGCAAGTTTGGGTGACCGTTCTGAAAATGCTGATTATCACTTTAATAAACGCGTTTTACGTCAAATTGACAGCCGAGTAAGGTATTTAAGAAAGCTATTACCCGATCTAAAAATTGTAGATTACTCGCCTCAACAAGAAGGTAAAGTTTTCTTTGGTGCTTGGGTAGAAATTGAAAATGAAGTTGGCGATATTAAAAAGTTTAGAATTGTCGGTCCAGAAGAAATTTACGGTAATGCTAAAGGCTATATTTCAATAGATTCACCAATGGCACGAGCGCTTATTAAAAAGGAAGTTGATGACGAGATGAGTGTCATGACGCCTGAAGGCGAGAAAGAGTGGTTTATTAATTCAATAACATATGAAAAAAAATAACATGCGAATATGCCATTTCATAATATTCCTCTATCAACATATTACCTTGTCTGCAGCCCCGTAAGGTAGACATTTCAATTTGCTCCCTTCTTTAAGTTATTTTGTAAGCCGACTTCTAATTGACACTTGGCAAACGTCTAATACCGGTGGTGGTTTTTGATAGAAAAATTCATTTTCTCTAACGCGACGTTTTGTTAGCCGCTCAGCAAAACTTGTAGATTCAGTATTCTCAACCTCGATAATAATACGTTCATTTACCGGCACATCCGCCATTAATTTCAGGCTAACAATAGCAGTATACTCCCGACTATCCACTGCATATTCGCCTTCTATAACCGAAGTGCGTTTTATTGCTTGAATGTGCTCCATGCCATAAACCACTCGACCAAAAATAGTCATAATTTTATCTAGATATCTTGGTGCTTGCCCAATAACAAAATAAAAATGACTCGACGCTGAATCAGCCTCATTACTTCTCGCCATTGCTAATGTCCCCGGGCAGTGAGTCAACCAAGCACTGTCTTTGTTGTCACTTGCCAAGGCAAAGCCGTCTTTAAATCCTGTTATTGCGGCAAATAAGTCATTGTTTTGCACTTGAGTAAAAGACCAATTTTTCTCTGTAGAAAACTGTCCTTCTATTTCCATTAACGACACTGATTTATCTTTATCACTGCCATCTTTAGGACCAGCTTGAGCGACAAAACCATCAATCACACGATAAAATTTAGCACCATCGTAGAATGATTTTTTTGCTAATGCTGAAAACTGTGCAACATGCTTAGGTGAAAACTGCGGCGCTAATTCAATCACCACTTTACCGTGCGGCAAAGTAAGCAATACGGTATTATTGATATCAAGCGCACGCCATTGCGTACTTGTTGAGTTGTCTGCTCCACAAGCGCTCATGAAAACAAAGGAAAATAGAACAACTAATTTTTTAAACATTGAATAAATCTCTCAATTCGGATAAATATGATCATCATTTTAGCGAAGTAAATTCAATGCTATCATAGCGTTTATAGCCAAGCGAATTCAAAATACGGAATCTGTAGTGAATAAAAGTATTATCACCAATTTAATAGCCTTGATTGCCACTCTTGTCGGCTACATCTCAGGACAGCACCTCATTTTTACCATTGGTTTATTTGCCTTATCAGGCGCTATTACAAATTGGTTAGCTATTCATATGCTTTTTGAAAAAGTACCCGGATTATACGGTTCAGGCGTTATTCCGGCACGGTTTGAAGATTTTAAATTAGCCATTCGCCAGTTAATGATGGAGCAGTTTTTTACCAAAGAAAACATTGACCGTTTTTTATCAAGTAATTCTGGTAGTGCCTCATCTATAGATTTGAGTCCAGTGATAGAAAAAGTAGACCTATCACCCGCCTTTGACAGCTTAGTATCAGTGATAGAAGGCTCATCATTTGCACCTATGTTAGCAATGGTAGGCGGCAGTGAAGCATTACAGCCAATGAAAGAGCCGTTTATTGAAAAAATGAAAGTTTCCATTCAAGACATAACCCAAAGTGAGCAGTTTAGTACGCTTTTACGCAATGAATTAGAACAACCCAATATGATTGCTAATATGCAGGAAAAAGTCAGCGACATTATTGAAAAACGGCTTAATGAATTAACACCACAATTAGTGAAAGAAATTATTCAAGCGATGATCAAAAAACACTTAGGTTGGTTAGTTGTTTGGGGTGGTGTTTTTGGTGGTCTGATTGGTTTGATTGCCGCACTCTCTAATAATTTTTAACGGTAATTTAATCAGCCCAAACAGCCGTGTTAATAATAAAGGGTTTACGAGTGTTTTTTCTGGTTATGCAGAAAGCGCTAAATTAAATATGCTTCACAGCGACGAAACTCCTCGAACAAATGGGTTAAAAATTCAATAAATAACGCAGAAACAAATTAGTCGATAAATATGCGTAAAAAACCTTAATTTTGCCGCTCTTTTGAGCTATGCTTGCCTCTTCACTGTTTCTTTCAATTAAAGAGTTAAATTCATTAATATTGATCTCTTAAAATATAAGGTAAATTTCAGTCATGTTTGCTAGCTTAAAAGCTTTGCCTGCCGATCCTATTTTAGGCCTATTAGCTAAATACCGAGAAGATACTAACCCAAAAAAAATCGATTTGGGTGTTGGCGTTTATAAAAATGAAGCAGGTGATACTACCGTGCTTAGTTGCGTAAAAAAAGCCGAGCAGTATCGTACTGATACCGAAACAAGTAAAGTTTATATTGGCCCAACAGGCTCTGCTTTATTTAATGAAGAAATGAGCAAGCTTATTTTTGGTCATCATAAAGTTTTATTAGAAAACCGTGCTCGCACATTTTCAACACCAGGTGGTACCGGTGCTTTACGTGTCGCTGCTGAATTTATTAATTCTTGCAAAGCCGGTACAACTATTTGGGTTTCAAACCCAACATGGGCTAACCATACTGCTGTATTTGAAGCAGCTGGCTTAATCGTTAAAACGTATCCATATTATGATTACGAAAATAAAACCTTAGACTTTGACGGTATGTTAGCGCAACTGAAACAAGTTTCTAGCGATGATGTTGTTTTGCTACACGCTTGTTGTCATAACCCAAGTGGCATGGACTTAACCAATGAGCAATGGCAACAAGTTGTTGAAGTTGCTAAAGGTGTTGGTTTTACGCCGTTAGTTGATATGGCTTATCAAGGCTTTGGTGCTGGTTTAGATGAAGATGCTTACGGTTTACGCTTAATGGCTGACAATGTTAAAGAGATGATCGTATGTAGCTCATGCTCTAAAAACTTTGGCTTATACCGTGAACGTATTGGCGCTTGTACCTTAATTGCACAAACCAGCAATAGTGCTGATTTAGTCGCATCAGTATTAGCTTATGTAATTCGTGGAATATACTCTATGCCACCAGCGCATGGTGCTGCTATCGTTGAAACTATTTTAAGCTCAGCAGAATTAACTGCTGAGTGGCACAGCGAATTAAAAGAGATGCGTGACCGTATTAATGGTAACCGTCTATTATTAGTTGATAAACTTAAAGAAAACGGTGTAACTCGCGACTTTAGCTTTATTGCTAACCAAAGCGGTATGTTCTCTTTCTTAGGTATAACACCTGAGCAAGTTCAACAATTACAAGACGAATACAGCATTTATATGGTTGGTTCTAGCCGCATGAGTATCGCTGGTATTGCTAACCGTAATGTTGACTACTTAGCGCAATCAATTGCTAAAGTACTTTAACTTTAACGCTATTGTAAATGTCATTCTGAGCTCTAATCAGGATATTGAATAATAAACTCAATATCTTGAGTCGAGCCCGGAATGACATTGAATACTACAAAAGCACAATACAAAAGGAAACTCTGTGACTGTATCGGGTAATTTATTTATTCTCTCTGCGCCTAGTGGCGCTGGAAAATCTAGCTTAATCAATGCATTACTAGAACAAGAATCAAGTAGACCTATGCAAGTTTCGATATCGCATACCACACGTGATCCTCGCCCAGGCGAACAAGATGGTAAGCACTATCATTTTGTATCCATTGCTGCTTTTAAAAAACAAATTACAAAAAATGCTTTTTACGAATATGCTGAAGTTTTTGATAATTATTACGGCACCTCAGAAGCCGCAATAGATGCTCAACTTGCTCAAGGCATCGATGTTTTTCTTGATATTGACTGGCAAGGTGCACAGCAAGTGCGCATGAAAAAGCCTTCCGTAACCACTGTATTTATTAGCCCACCTTCAAAGCAAGAATTAGAAAACCGTCTGCGTGGCCGAGGGCAAGACAGTGAAGAAGTTATCGCGAATAGAATGGCGAAAGCACAAAACGAATGCTCGCACTTTCAAGAATTTGATTACATTATTATTAATGATGACTTTAAGCAGGCCTTAGTTGACTTAACTACTATAGTTAATAACCAACGACTAAAACGTAATCAACAAGTTACTCAGCATAAAGTTTTATTAGATGAGCTAATTTGTTAGCAATACCAAGCGGCCCTTAAAGACTATTTAGCCGCTACTTTAGAAAATTTAGATAATAAAAAATGTAAAGCACTACGATTTTTGCTGGAACAAAGTCTTTTACTTGCTAAATGGCTTGTCGATCAGTAGAATGCAGCGCTATTTTATAAATTTAGTTGGAGTGACCAAATGGCTCGCGTAACTGTTGAAGATGCCGTAGAAAAAATCGGCAATCGTTTTGATTTGGTGTTAGTTGCATCACGTCGTGCTCGTCAAATTGCAACGGGCGGTAAAGACCCTTTGGTCGAAGTCGAAAATGACAAACCAACCGTATTGGCTTTACGTGAAATTGAAGCTGGTTTAATTACCAATGATGTAATGGACACATCAGATCGTCAAGCACAAATTCAGCAAGATAGTGCTGAATTAGATGCCGTTGCGGCAATTGTTGGTAGTCAAACACAAGAATTAGGTTAAACAAGCAAACACGCTTACTTTATCCTGTAAACGCGTAACTTTTCTCTATTATTAATAGAAAATAAGTTACGCGTTTTTTATTGCTCCTTGTACCACTATAGATCGCTTCACAATTTTCTTTGCATTTGGCGCAAAGCCACGTATTCTATAGTTATACTAAAATGAAGGTATTCATTTTTCTAATCTTTTCCATTAATTCGGAGTGATAGGTGTACCTATTTGAACCATTAAAAGATTTAAGCTCTACTTACCTATCAAAAGTGCAAGTGGACTTGCTAAAACATGCCTATGTTGTGGCAAGAGATGCGCACGATGGCCAAATGCGTTCGAGTGGTGATCCTTATATTACCCATCCTGTTGCCGTAGCACTAAATCTAGCCCAAATGAACCTAGATCACGAAACCTTAATGGCTGCCCTACTGCATGACGTTATAGAAGACACCCCGGTTACTAAAGATGAGCTAGCAGAATTATTTGGTCATACGGTTGCAGAACTTGTTGAAGGGGTTAGTAAACTCGATAAGCTAAAGTTTGATAATAAAGAAGAGATGCAAGCGGAAAACTTCCGAAAAATGGTGTTGGCCATGGTGCAAGATATTCGCGTTATTCTAATCAAGTTAGCAGATAGAACCCATAACATGCGCACTCTTGGTGCTTTGCGCCCAGATAAACGCCGCCGTATAGCCCGAGAAACGCTTGAAATTTATGCTCCCATCGCAAATCGCCTTGGTATTCATGATATAAAAAATGAATTGGAATTACTTGGCTTTCAGGCCCTTTACCCTATGCGTTCAAGAGCGCTAAAATCAGCAGTCAGTAGCGCTCGTGGTAATCGAAAAGCCATTATTAATAATATTCAAACAGAGATATCTGCCCGTTTATCTGAAAGTGATATTGGTGCTGAAATTATCGGTAGAGAAAAACACCTATATTCTATCTATCGTAAAATGCTTAATAAAGAGCTGATGTTCAATGAGGTCATGGACATTTACGCCTTTCGCGTGATTGTTGGCGATAAAATAGACGATTGTTATCGCGCATTAGGCGCTATGCATAATTTATTTAAACCTATTGAAGGTCGCTTCAAAGATTATATCGCTATTCCGAAAACCAATGGCTACCGTTCGTTACATACGTCACTCATTGGCCCTCATGGGATCCCTGTTGAAATACAAATCAGAACCCAAGACATGGAACAAATGGCCGACAAAGGTGTTGCCGCTCATTGGCTATATAAAGAAGGTGGTGGTAATGCTGATACCACTGCACAAATGAAAGCCCGTCGTTGGATGCAAAGCTTACTCGAATTACAACAAAGCGCCGGTAGCTCATTTGAGTTTATTGAAAATGTAAAATCAGATCTATTTCCAGAAGAAATTTACGTATTTACCCCTGAAGGACGTATTATTGAATTACCAATGGGCGCAACCGCGGTTGATTTTGCCTATGCTGTGCATACAGATGTTGGTAATTCATGCGTAGGCGTGAAGGTAGATCGTAAACCTTACCCATTAAGCCGAGCATTAGATTCTGGCCAAACTATTGAAGTAATCACATCTGCCGCGGCTAGGCCTAACGCTACTTGGCTCAACTTTGTGGTGACGGCAAAAGCACGTTTACAAATAAGAACCTACTTGCGTAGCCGTGAAAAAACTGAATCAAAAGCACTAGGGTTACGCCTATTAAGCCACGCTTTAGGTAATGTGTCACTTGACGATATTAGCACAGAAAAAATCGACGCTGTTGTACAGCAAAATGGTAATAGTAATTTCGATGACTTATTGACTAATATTGGCTTAGGTAATGCGTTAAGTATTGGTATAGCCAGACGACTTACCGATGAATTTACGGAAGATAGTGAATTAACCCAGACAAACAGCAAAGTCAAAATGCCTATTAAGGGTACAGAGGGTATGTTAGTGAGTTATGGAAAGTGTTGCCGTCCTATTCCAGGGGATTCAATTTTAGCCTATTTAAGTCCAGGAAAAGGCTTGATGGTGCACCAGCAAGGTTGTAGAAACATTAAGGGCCATGAGCCAGGCGCTTTATTCCCGGTAAAATGGGATAGTGATATTGATAAAGAGTTCATCGCTAAACTCAGAATTGAAATAGTCAATCATCAAGGTGCATTAGCACTGCTTACTAACGTAATCGCCAAATGTGGCTCCAATGTACATAGCTTAAATTCTGGCGAAAAAGAAGCCGGTCTTTATATTATCGACATGGAAATAACCTGTCGAGACCGTATTCATTTAGCTGATATTATTAGAAAAATCAAGGTTATGATTGATGTACAACGCGTCATCCGTAACAAATAACAAATACTAGTCTCGATAACACAAAAATTAAATAGCAGGAAATAAAATGAAAAGTATCATATCAACAGATCAAGCACCCAGTGCTATCGGTACCTATAGCCAAGCCGTTAAAGTAAACAATACTGTTTATTTATCTGGACAAATTCCACTAATTCCTGAAACTATGGAAGTTATAGAGGGTGGTTTCGCTGAGCAAACCGAGCAGGTATTTAAAAACCTTTCAGCCGTATGTGAAGCTGCAGGTGGTAGTATCAATGACATGGTTAAAGTGAACATTTTCATGGTTGATTTAGGTAACTTTGCCACAGTTAATGAAATCATGGCGAAATATTTTAAACAGCCTTACCCTGCACGAGCAGCCATTCAAATATCAAAATTACCAAAAGATGTTGAAATTGAAATTGATGGTGTTATGGAATTACCCAACGTCAACTAGAATATTCATCATGAATAAAAATTTAGGCTGCGCTGTCTACTTTACTCGTCCACATCACTTATAGCTATAAGTTTAACGGACTCTTAACTTAACAGCTTGCCTAAATCTCGTTCATTTAAAATATTAACTTTATTAATAACAAAACTATGACTCCAAAAAGACTAAAGCGTATCAATACCATGCTTGATAAGCGCCAGCCAGATCTTACTGTATGTATGGAAGGTTTACATAAAAGCCATAATTTAGCCGCAGTAGTTCGCACCTGTGATGCTATTGGTGTTAGTGATGTGCATGCCGTATGGAAAAGTGAAGAAGCAGAAGTCCGTGGCGGTAGTGCTGCAGGAAGCCAAAACTGGATTGATGTTCATAATTATCATAAAACGGCTGATGCAATTACCGCTATGAAAGCACAGGGTATGCAAGTATTAGTAACGAACTTATCCGATACAGCCGTCGACTTTCGTGAAATTGATTACACCAAGCCAACGGCGATTATCTTAGGGCAAGAAAAATTTGGCACTTCCGATGTTGCCTTAGCATTAGCAGATCAAGATATTGTTGTTCCTATGGTCGGCATGGTGCAATCATTGAATGTTTCAGTGGCCTGTTCAGTAGTGTTATACGAGGCGCAACGTCAACGACAGTTAGCCGGTATGTATGATAAACCCAAGTTAAGTCACGAACGCCGACAACGCACTTTATTTGAAGGTGGTCATCCCATTTTTGCCGAAGCATGCCAGCGTAAAGGCTTACCTTATCCAATCATAGATGAAGACGGACAAATTGTTGCCGATGAAATCTGGTGGCAAAAAATGCAAATGGATAAAAGTGCTTGGTTACACCTTGATGATTAATTACCAAGAACGGTTTTAAACTAAAAAATCATCATGGAAGCATTAACCAAGCTATCTCAAGTCGCCCTAACAACACTCAAAGGTGTTGGTCCAAGCATGGCAAAAAGACTAGAAAAACTGAGTTTATTGTCTGTGCAAGATTTATTATTTCATTTGCCACTACGTTACGAAGACAGAACTCGCGTAACCACCATTCGAGACTGTCTTGTAGGTACTCATACTAATATTATCGGCGAAATAACCAGTAATCAGCTTACTCATGGTAAGCGCCGTATGCTAATAGTCAACGTTAATGATGGTACCGGCAATGTACAATTATGTTTTTTCAGCTTCTCGGCTAGTCAAAAAAACAACTTAAGTGTCGGGCAGACTATTCGTTGTTACGGCGAAATAAAGCGCGGCCCAAACGGCTTTCAAATAGTGCATCCTGAATACCGTTCATTAGACGATGATCGCGCATTGACGCCAATGGAAGAAACCTTAACACCGGTTTATCCAACGACTGATGGTTTAAAACAAATTTCACTGCGTAACCTAACCGAGCAAGCACTTATTCGATTGCAACGTGGGCAAGTAGAAGAGTTACTACCTAGCCATTTATTCGACGAGCAGTACTCTCTAGCACAAGCATTAACAATAATTCATCGGCCACCACCTGAAGCCTCGACCAGTCAACTTGAACTGGGTAAGCATCCTGCGCAATTACGCTTAATCAAAGAAGAGTTACTTGCTCATAACTTAAGTATGCTCAAACTAAGGCAAAATAGTGACGTTCATGATGCAGTTTCATTAAGTATTGAACAAGCGATTGAACCTTATGCCTCTACTGAAGACTCTTTTTTAACAGCGCTGCCCTTTTCGCCTACCAAGGCTCAAGCGCGTGTGGTAAAAGAAATAAAAACTGACTTAGCTAAATCTCAACCCATGATGCGTTTAGTGCAAGGTGATGTCGGTTCAGGTAAAACCCTCGTTGCAGCGCTAGCCGCATTAACAGCTATTAGCCAAGGGTATCAAGTGGCGCTAATGGCACCGACAGAAATTTTAGCCGAACAACACGCCATTAATTTTGCCAATTGGTTTACTCCGCTTGATATTAGCGTTGGTTGGCTCGCCGGAAAAACCAAAGCGAAAGCCCGTCGTTTAGCACTAGAAAAGATGGCCAGTGGCGAAATGCAAATGGTTATCGGCACCCATGCATTGTTTCAAGCAGATGTGCAGTTTCATCAGTTAGTCTTAGTGATTATTGATGAACAACACAAATTTGGTGTGCATCAACGGTTATCACTACGAGAAAAAGGCGTTTTTGATAATAACTATCCTCATCAATTAATTATGACTGCCACGCCTATTCCTCGTACTTTAGCCATGACTGCATACGCTGATTTAGACACCTCGGTTATTGATGAATTACCGCCGGGACGAACTCCAATCAATACGGTTGCCCTCCCCGATGCCCGTCGAGAAAGTGTAATTGAGCGCATTAGAGAAGGTTGTACCAATGACAACCGACAAGCCTATTGGGTTTGCACGTTAATTGAAGAATCTGAGGTATTACAATGCCAAGCTGCCGAAGACACCGCATTACACTTGCAAGAGCAATTACCAGAGCTAAAAATAGGTTTGGTTCATGGACGAATGAAAGCCGTAGAAAAACAAGAAATTATGACTGATTTCAAAGCAGGAAAAATCCACCTACTGATTGCAACAACCGTAATTGAGGTTGGCGTTGATGTACCTAATGCAAGTTTAATGGTAATTGAAAACCCTGAGCGTTTAGGTTTAGCACAACTACATCAATTGCGCGGCCGTGTTGGTCGTGGCTCAATCGCTTCACATTGTGTGTTGCTATACAAAGCGCCACTAACAAAAACAGCCACTAAGCGTTTAGCTGTCCTACGAGAAAGCAATGATGGTTTTGTTATTGCCGAAAAAGACTTAGAAATAAGAGGCCCTGGCGAATTGCTTGGCACCCGTCAAACTGGCTTAGCAGAACTGAAAATTGCCGACCTAGTGCGTGATGGTTACCTTATCCCTGAAATAAAGCAAAAAGCTTACTTATTATCACGGCAACATCCTGAATGTGCCCAAGCGCTTATTCAACGTTGGCTTGGTAATAAAGAGCGTTATTCAAACGCATAGCTTTGTGCCTATAGTTTTGATTTTAAAACTATAGGCAAAAAAAACTGCCAACCTGAAAAGAGATTGGCAGTAAAAACATGGAACACACAACACAATAGGGATAGTTATTGTGTAATATATAAGAACTAACAACACGATATAAACTTTCAAATTAAACTGACAATTTTGTATACTATCGTTTTTATTTCCCCTTAGGCTAGTGAATAGTGAAATTTGTTTTTTTATGCTTATTGATAACAATAAGTTCTCCTATTATTGTTCAAGCCACTACTAACACGAGTAACACAATCGGCAGTTATTACATCCCTGGATTGGTAATGAATAAAGAAGAGGGGTTATTTATTAGGTTACATAACGAAATTATTAACAGAGCCCAGCTATCGCTAGATTTCATTATTGAGCCGACACAAAGAATTCAACAATCCTTTAAAAACAATCAACTAATTGGCTATTTTCCAGAGTTATGGCAGAACATACCAAAAGACAAGTCTGAAATTATTGTCAGTGATAGCATATGGTTAAAATCAATTATTATATTTACCCGAAAAAATGAGCAAGCCATCACTCAACTTTCTGATCTTGAAGGATTAACGATAGGTGCTGTTAGGGGATATAGTTATGGTCAAATCGAAAAAAATAAAAACATTAATGTTCAATATGTTAATAGTGAAATACAAAATATTAAAAAACTATTATCCGGACGTATTGATGCCATTATTGGCGATAACGCTTCAACGGTATCTGCGATTAAAAATTCAAACCACGCACAAGGGATTTTCTATAACCTACAGCAACCAATCGAGATTTTAGAAAGTTTTTATATTTTTCAAAATACCGCTAAGGGGCATGAAATACGTAACAAGATAAATATTATTATCAAGTCGCTAAAACAAGAAGGGGTACTAAAATTAGATATCAAAACGGGCAAGAGTCAAATTTTACTCCCTCAATAAAACTGTGTTGGTATCGTTTCAATATCAACACAGTGAGTATTAACTCATACTAGTGAGCTTCATCCCAATTATTTCCCATGCCTGCTTCAGCAATTAACGGCACACTTAATTCCACAGCATTATTCATCAGTTCAACTAATTTAGCCGTCGTTTCTTCAACAATATCTTGATGAATTTCAAAAATCAATTCATCGTGCACTTGCATGGTCATTTTAATGCGATCATCATTTTGTTCAGATAACCAAGCAGCAACCGCTAACATAGCTTTTTTGATTATATCTGCTGCAGTACCCTGCATAGGAGCATTAATAGCCGCACGTTCCGCGGCTTTTTTACGCATACCATTTTTAGCGTTAATATCAGGTAAATATAATCTGCGCCCAAATAAGGTTTCTACATAACCTTGCTCACTAGCTTGTTGTCGAGTCTCTTCCATATAAGTTAATACGCCGGGATAGCGTTCAAAGTATTTATCTTGATACTCTTGTGCTTGATGACGACCAATGTTCAATTGCTTAGCAAGGCCGAATGCTGACATACCGTAGATTAAACCAAAGTTAATCGCTTTAGCACTACGTCGTTGGTCGGTAGTGACTTCATCTAATTCCACGGCAAAAATTTCAGCCGCAGTAGCGCGATGAACATCTTTACCTTCACTAAATGCTGTCACTAAGCCTGTATCATTAGATAGGTGCGCCATGATGCGCAATTCTATTTGTGAGTAATCAATTGCAACAATTTTATGATCTGTTGGAGCGATAAAAGCGCGTCTGATTTTTCGGCCTTGCTCTGAGCGAATTGGAATGTTTTGCAAGTTTGGATCGGTTGATGATAAACGCCCTGTAGCGGTCACCGCCTGATGATAAGACGTGTGCACTCGTCCCGTTTTAGGACTAACCATTAACGGTAATTTATCGGTATAAGTTGATTTTAACTTACTCAAACCGCGGTTTTCTAGAATCACTTTAGGCAGTGGGTAATCAAGCGCCAGTTCTTGTAAAACTTCTTCTGCGGTAGAAGGAGCACCTTTGGGTGTTTTTTTGATGACAGGGATTTTTAACTCTTCAAACAATATTTGTTGTAACTGTTTAGGTGAACTAAGGTTAAAGCTTTTTCCGGCTAAATTATGCGCTTCAATTTCTAATTCGTCTAATCGCTGACCAATGCTTTGGCTTTGCTGATCGAGCACATCACAATCAATCAATACCCCTGTTTGCTCCATTTGTGCCAATACTGGCATTAACGGTATTTCAATATCGCTATAAACACTAAGTTGCTCAGGTAACTGCTCAAGTGCAGGAAAAATAGCCTGGTGTAAACGTAGGGTTATATCAGCATCTTCCGCTGCGTATTGACCTGCCTTTTCAATCTCTATTTGATTAAAGGTTAATTGCTTTGCACCTTTACCAGCAATATCCTCAAAATGAACCGTTTTATAATCAAGATATTTAAGCGCCAGCGCATCCATATTATGGCGAGTTGCAACACTGTTATAACAATAGGATTCAATCATGGTATCAAAAGCAACACCTTGCAATTTAATATCATAATGACTTAATACATTGGCATCGTATTTTAAGTTTTGGCCAACTTTCTTAATCGTGCTACTTTCTAATAATGGTTTTAATTGTCCTAATACCCAGTCTCGGTCAAGTTGTTCTGGTGCATCAGCGTAATCATGAGTAAGTGGAACATATGCAGCCTTTCCTACTTCTACGGCAAATGATAAACCGACGAGTTCAGCTTTCATATAATAAACACTTGTAGTTTCAGTATCAAAGGCAAAAGCATCACTGGCTTTTAATTTATCTAACCAGTTAGTAAACGCTTCTTTATCAAGAATTATATCGTATTCACTGTCTACTACTTCAACGGTAGTAACATCAACATTTGTCGAATCAGTTACACTAGCATTGGTTTTTACCTTAGACGTACTCGTTATTTTTTCACCGCTGCTGCCTTTATCTAAATCAGCTAACAAACGCTTTAGTTCAAACTCTTGATAAAGCGCTCTTAATGCTTCTACGTTTGGTTCACTAGGCGCTAACTCTGCGGCAGTTTGCGCTAGTTCAACGTCACATTTAATCGTCGCCAATTGATAAGACAGTGGTAATTGTTCTAATGCATCGCGTAAGTTTTCACCAATTTTTCCTTTCACCTTATCCGCGTTGGCAATCACTTTATCTAATGTGCCATGTTCTGCTAACCATTTTACCGCCGTTTTTGGGCCGCACTTCACCACTCCTGGAATGTTATCCACTTTATCGCCCATCAAGGCAAGGTAATCGATGATTTGATCAGGACGAACACCAAATTTTTCACTCACGCCTGCAACGTCCATTTCTACGTCTGTCATGGTGTTAATCAAACGAACATAGGGCGTCACTAATTGTGCCATGTCTTTATCGCCTGTCGAAATGACCGTTTCGATCCCAAGATCATCAGCTTGTTTTGCCAATGTGCCGATAACATCATCAGCCTCAACATCGGGAATAACTAAAAGCGGCAAACCCATAGCACTAATTATTTCGTGCAAGGGCGCAATTTGAGTACGTAAATCATCCGGCATGGGTGGGCGATTTGCTTTGTATTCTGGATACATATCATTACGAAAAGTTTTACCTTTAGCATCGAAAATAGCGATAATATTGCCATCCGGGTAGTCTTTTTTCAAACTACCCAACATATTCAATACACCCGTAATTGCACCGGTAGGTTGACCACTTGCCGTAGATAAAGCTTGCAGATATGGCACATGGTAAGCTCGAAATAAATAAGATGAACCATCAACCAAGATAAGTGGCTGGTTTATTTTTGAAGAAATTTGCAAAGATTTTTCTGGCAAAGTTGTCATAAGAATTGAGTCTAAACAATAAGATGAGCTAAGCATGCCACAAAGCGCGCTTTAGCTCTACTAAGTAGTGACAATTGCCTCTGGCACAATGTGGATAACTTTGTTGATAAGCAAAGTGAAATACCAAAATAGCGCGTGTTTCTATTCTGTTAGTTTTATTCAGACATATGATTTAATTGAAAAAAGGTAAGTCGTAAATCCTTTTAGTACACAATGTTTTTTATTTTTATTTTTGTGGATAAATAAATTTATCATCATTATTTTTTAATTGTACAAAAGACAACCAAGGAAATAATGAGCTAAGAGATTATCAGAATTTCACACCATTACTAGTGCATTATTAAACTTTTTTTAAATGCTTTTTACCGCTAACAATAACAAAAAAATATAAGCTAATGCTGGCGTGACCTGGCAACTGTTCAACCAGTTAAAATAATCTAAAAAATAGCTAAAATAATTTTGAGATTAATTTATAGTAACGTTACTTGACTCTATAAAGTCCATTTTTTCAATCTATTTTGTGGATTGCTCCTGAGATTCTCACTATACACACCATGACAATAACAAAAATGAAATAAAGATAATTTATCTGGCCAGTAATGAAAAGTCTTTAGGCTGGTTATAAAATTCAGATAACTTATTTCGATGCGTGTGGAAACAAGTCCGTCTATTTATCCATTATTATAAAATTAGCTTTCTAGTGCTGATAACTAACAATGCTCAACTTTCAAATGCTTTTGTGCTACCTTTATTAGAATAACTTATTACAAATGAAAACAATTAAGGTTTATCTTATGAAAAAAATCATGTCATTATCTTTAGCTACACTCATATTAAGCACTGCTACTGTAAGTACGAGCTTCGCTCATAATGCTGACCATAAGCAATCAATACCACTAACGGCTGCCCCTAGCCATGCTAACGTTTATATTATTGCACCACTTGATGGTGCAACAGTATCAGAAACCTTTACAGTTAAGTTTGGTTTACAAGGCATGGGTGTATCACCCGCTGGTATTGAGAAAAAGAACACTGGCCATCATCATTTATTAGTAGATGGTAAAAAACTACCCGCTTTTAATAAACCCATGGGCAAGGACGTTAAACATTTTGGTGGCGGACAAACACAAACAGATATTACCTTATCCAAAGGCACTCATACATTACAATTAATTTTAGGCGACCACCGTCATATGCCACATAGTCCAGCAGTAGTGTCTAAGAAGGTTACTATTACTGTTGAATAATTTATCAGTAAGTTATTAAGTCACCTTCTGAGTTAACAGAAAGATTGAATGGTCGCTATTATCAACATACAACTCTGAAAGTGATGCTTACTAAAAAAGCCCAACTAGTTATCACTAGCTGGGCTTTTTATTTTATAATAAAATGCCCAGCTTGGAGCTTAGACTAAGAATATTTAAAAGCATTAAGAAAAATTAAATTGTAATTATAGATTTAATAAGCATAAAACAAGAGCGTTTTAATATAGATGTTTACATCGAAAAAGCTACTAAATTAGTTTTCCTAGCTGATCATACTGCCTATATGTAGTGGTAATATACTTTCCCCCCTCAATTTATTTAAATAAAAAACATCTATACTCTAGCTATAATAAGGATAAACATTAATGAACTTTTAAAGTGAGTATTGAGTAATTTAAAATGGCATTTAAACAGCTAATTCAATTCATATTGGTGGTTTTTTTATTGCTTATCAATGCAAATAGACAAGCTATTGCAAAAAAACAAGTGACATTAGCAACAGCAGAACATCAGCCTTATATAGGATCACAGCTCCCTAATAAAGGCTATGTCTATGAATTAGTATCAACAATATATCAACGTGCCGGTTATGAAGTAAACATTCATTTTTATCCTTTAGCAAGAGCAAAAGCATTAGCTCAACATGGCTTAATCGACGGCTATCTTCCCACTCATTATAAAGAGTCATCTCAAAATCATTTTACTTTTTCCGATCCATTTCCCGGTGATAGTATTGGACTTTTAAAAAACAAAAAATTAATAATATCAAAAAACTTTTCATCTTTAACCTCTATTGATGCCCAACTGGCTTATCTAAAAAAGTATAACTTCGGTATTGTTAGAGGCGCTATGGTGTCACCAACTTTTGATCAAGCAAACTACTTAAGTAAACAATATGTAACCAATAACCTACAAAACTTAGATAAATTGATTAAGAATAGAATCGATTTTGTTGTCGGCGATAAACATACACTTGCAGATATTATGATTGCGCAGCGTCCTTATTTAATAGGTCAATTAGAGTTTCTCTCTGCCCCGCTTTTTAACCATGAATTTCATGTGGCATTTTCCAAAAAATCGAGTAATTACCTACAATTAAAAAAAGATTTTGACTTAGGGCTACAGTTAATTTATCAAGAGGGCACCTTAACTAAAATATTGCAAAAACATGGACTATTCTCCTCAAAATCAACAGTTAATAATGCAGTTGAATTAACTATAGGCACAGTAAACAATAAAGATATGCTGATAATGCAAACATTATCCAAAGAGTTCGAACAATCTCACCCAAACATTAAATTACAGTGGCGAATATTACCCGAAACAACGTTACGTAAACGTTTATTAAGTGACTTAGCAATTTCAGATGGCCAATTTGATATCATGACTATTGGGTCTTACGAAACCTCACTTTGGGCTAAGCGAGGTTGGCTCACTGCTTTAAAAAACTTACCAGCCAGCTATGAAATCAATGACCTGCTCACCAACGTACGTAATTTACTGTCTTACCAACAGCAACTCTATGCGCTGCCTTTTTATGCTGAAAGCTCTATGATGTTTTATCGACAAGATCTATTTAACAAATATAATTTATTAATGCCTACACAGCCAACGTATCAAGACATTATTAACTTTGCTAAAACTATTCATAACCCAGAGAAAGAGATATACGGTATTTGTATCCGTGGTAAGGCGGGCTGGGGAGAAAATATAGTAGCCTTAACAGCTATTGTTAATACCCATGCAGGACAATGGTTCAGCCAAAACTGGCACCCTATGATTCGCAGTACAGCATGGCAAAAAGCCCTAGCAACCTATATAAAGCTGATCACTCAATATGGCCCACCATCAGCTCATCTCAATGGTTTTAATGAGAACTTAACGTTATTTTCTAATGGCCATTGCGGTATCTGGATTGATGCCACGGTAGCCGCTGCTACATTATTTAATCCTGAAAAATCCAAAGTTTTCGATAAAATACAATACACTTATGCCCCATTGCTAACACTTCAGCTGGTTCACACTGGTTATGGGCATGGGCTTTAGCAATTCCAGACTCTTCAATACACAAAAAAGAAGCGCTTGAATTTATCACTTGGGCAACATCAAAGCAGTATATAAAGAAGGTAGCAGTACATAAAGGCTGGCTAGCAATCCCCCCAGGCACACGAAAAAGCACCTATAGTCATCCAAATTATGCCAAGGCAGCACCATTTGGACAATTTGTATTGAATAATATCGAAGATGGTGCTCCTCTAGGAAAAATAACAAGAATAACACCAGCAGGAAAGAAGTTACTTGTTACTATTCCGGAATTCCATGCTATAGGTGATTATGTCGGAACATTACTTGTAAAGGTTATACAAGGCGATATAACACAAGAGCAAGCACTACAAAAAGCCCAGCAGTTTTCTAAGCAAATAATAACAAAATCAGATCCCTATAAACACAAAGAAGAATAAATATTAGTGTGAAGATGAGATCAATAATTAAATAAGCACAGCCATTAGTTAACAATTTAATTATAAAGGGGTGACAAGGGTCACCCCGAAATTAGAAGTTAAAGAGTAACAAACTCTTCCGCTGAGGTTGGGTGTATCGCGATAGTATTATCAAAATCTGCTTTGGTCGCGCCCATTTTCATGGCAACGGAGAAACCTTGTAATAGTTCATCACTACCAAAACCAATACTATGTAGACCAACAACTTTTTCATCAACGCCAGCACAAATTAATTTCATCCGTGTAGGATCACGGTAATCTTCAGTCATTGCTTGATAAAGCGCGGTAAACTGTGAATTATAAACACTAATATTATCTTCACCATATTGCGTAACAGCTTCCGCCTCTGTTAACCCTATAGTGCCAATAACTGGGTGACTAAAAACAACAGTCGCAATACCTGTGTAATCTAAATGCTCATCTGGTTTATTGTTAAATAAGCGTTCACATAAACGACGACCCGCAGCAACAGCTACCGGTGTTAATTGTGCCCGCCCAGTATTGTCACCGACAGCATAAACACCCTCGACATTGGTATTTTGATATTTATCAGTAACAATAAAGCCTCGCTCATTAAGCTCAACACCCGCCAATTCTAAATTAATATTATCGGTAGCGGGCTTTCTGCCTATTGCCCATACTAATTTTTCAACCGGACCAATCGACTGACCATTAGTTAAATGAACCACCAGCTTACCATCGGCTAATTTTTCAATACGTTCGGGTGTACTATGGTTATGCAATGTAGGACCATGCTTTGCCATTTGCTCAACTAATGTAGTACTCAACATCTCATCAAAAGTACGTAACGGTTTTTCATTTCTAACCAACAAATGCGTTTGTGTACCTAATCCATGAAAAACACCCGCTAGCTCGACCGCAATATAACCTGCGCCAATAACAGCAACTGATTTAGGTTGCTCTGTTAACGCAAAAAAACCATCCGAATCTATGCCGAATTCAGCACCTTCTATATCAGGAATAGAAGGACGCCCACCAGTAGCAATAGTAATATGATCTGCGGTATATAAGGTACCGTTTACGTCAACAGTATTTTTATCGACAAATTTAGCAAACCCTTCAATAACGGTGACATTATTTGCGTCAAAACCTCGTTGATAAGCCCCATGAATTCTTTCTATATACGCTTCACGATTTTTAACTAAATGGCTCCAGTCGAAACCTTTTTGCTCTAGCTTAAAACCGTAATCATGCGCATATTTAAGCGCGTCGCTAATTTGTCCAGCGTACCACATGGCTTTTTTAGGAACACAGCCAACATTCACGCAAGTACCACCGAGATACTTGGCTTCAATTACTGCTGCTTTTTTACCAAGCTTCGCCGCTCTATTTGCCGAAGCAATACCGCCACTACCAGCACCAATGGCTAAATAATCAAAATGTTGTGTCATTAGAGTGTCCTTAGGTTTAATTATTTTATCTTTACTATGTGGGTACAAAAAGCCTGACAATCAAGCAAAGCGTTAATTAATTTACTTTTAGCTCAACAATATTCGCACTCAAAAAAGCACCTATTGTTTTAGCGTTTACGGGTTTGCTGTATAAATATCCTTGAATATAGTGGCAGTGCCGCTTAGTTAAATAGGCTAGCTGCTCTGCGGTTTCAACACCCTCGGCAATACAATGCATATTAAGGCGTCTAGCTAACACTATCGTGGCATCAACAATAGCTTCATCGGCTTTTTCAACACCAATTCCCGATATAAATACTCGATCTATTTTGATGATATCCAGTGGCAACCTTTTCAGATAAGACAATGAAGAAAAACCAGTACCAAAATCATCCAGTGCCAGAATAACGCCCAGTTCAGACAATGCTTTCATCGTTTGAATCGCTTTTTCAGGCTCTGAGAACAATGCGCTTTCTGTTATTTCTATTTTAAGTAAGTGCGCAGCTACATCGTAAGTTTTTAATAACCTCGCTATGTAGCTGACTAAATTATCTTTCGCAAAATGTTGTGGTGATAAATTTACTGATAAATATAATGTTGGTCGCAGTTGATGCCACTTTTTAAGATCAATTAGACCTCGCTCTAACGCAGCTTCGGTCATGGGAATAATCAAACCTAGCTCTTCAGCGACAGTAATAAAACCTGCGGGAGCAATTAATCCGTCTTTACTTTGCCAGCGCATAAGCAGTTCAAATCCAGCAGCTTTACCGTTATTAGAATCAATAATAGGTTGATAATGATTAAAAAATTCATCATTTGCATAAGCCAACTTCACATTAGATTCTTTTTCTAATCTCTCATTGGCTTCAAGGTTCATTCTCGGTGTGAAAAATTGAAAAGTATTTCTACCTAACTGTTTAGCATGGTACATCGCAATATCGGCATGACGCAATAATACACTTGAGTCGCTAGCATCTTCTGGATAGAGCGCAATACCAATACTTGCACCGATACTTACTTGATTTTCTTTCAATAACACCGGCAGCTCTACTGCAGCAATAATTTTTTGTGCAATACGCCCTAAATGTCCTGTTCCTTTATATGTCTCCAGCAGCACCACAAACTCATCACCACCAATACGCGCAACAGTATCATCTACACGTAATAGCTCAGATAAGCGCCGTGATACTTCAACTAACAATAAATCACCACAATCATGACCGAGTGAGTCATTCACTTGCTTAAACCTATCCAGATCAATAAAAAACAACGCTATAGCTCTTTTTTGCCGCTTCGAAGCTTCCATCGCATGCTTAATCCGTTCAAGTAATAAGCTACGGTTAGGTAGATCAGTTAAAAAATCATAGTTAGCTAAGTAGCGTAATTCTTTCTCTGCGGCTTTTTGCGCACTAATATCAGAAAAAACACAGACATAATGCAAGCCGTTGGTGATTTGATTTCGACCGACATTAATATTAACAATAACATGAAATTCTTCACCTGCATCTGTCACCACTAACTCTTCACCACGCCAGTGCTTACCTTCCTCTAGGGAGGGAATAAGATCTTGAAAGAATTTCCAACGTCTTTTATTAAGCCCCATGAGGTTACTATTAAAGTCAAAGTTTTCATCAGCCCACCCAAAAACACTGCGCAGCGATTGATTCGCTGTTACCTGGGTATAATCACTATTAATAATTAACACCCAGTCATTGGTTTGTTTAAATGCTTCACCATAATATTGACTACGCACTTCTTCTGCACGCGTTTGAGTGATATTAGTATAAGAGCCTGTGATCCTACTTGGTTTGTTATCGCCATCTAGCGTGACTATTTTGCCTAAATCTTTATACCAGAGCCAATGCCCATCAGTATGTTTTAATCGATAAGTACAACTGAAAGTATCATCAAGATTATTCTGGCCAATAAATTCTTTCCAACTAGATAAAAAACTTTCTTTATCTTCAGGGTGAATCAACTCAACATGTTGCTCAAAACTGTGCGCAGTTGCTAAATCTACATAATCCAACTCTTGCGATATACGCTTGCCAAACATCAAATTATCATGAGCTAGCCAATCCCATACCTCACTATTACTACCGACTAAAGCAAGTTGTAATCGGTTCTCTCTAAATTTAACATCTTCGTGAGCCTTAACTAATTTCGAGCGCTGTAGGTTTCGTTGATATAGCCAAAAAAAGATCAGTGATAATAAAATAAGCATATAAATAAAGTAGGCTAAAGGAGACTGCCACGGTGCATAGCTCACACGAATTTTGATTTGTGTCATGGCTGAATACTCACCAGTAACAGGTGATTTTGCTTTTACAGACAAGGTATGTTCCCCTGAAGGTAAGCTAGGAAAGGTGATTTTATTGTCAGTGGTTGCCGGGTAATCAACTTTACTGTCACCCGTTAATTCATACTCGAAAATAACATTTTTATTCTCTGCGTAGGATAATGTTGAAAAATCAAAGCTGATGCCAACATCACTATATTCAAGCTTTATTTCCTGCTGTTGATTGATGATTAACGGTAAATCTAACTCTCGAGAAATTACATCGATGTTAGTTATATGAATTTTAAAATCTTTCTCTATATGCTTATTTTTAAGCTTCAGTGGGTCAAAAACACTCACTCCTTCCATTGAGCCATAAACCAGCATTCCGCTTGTTAATTGTAACTGAGCACTTATATTAAATTCCATCGCGGGGAAACCATCAGCAATAGTAAAATTACGAATATGTTGATTATCGCTATTTAGTGAAAACATGCCTTTATGAGTAGAAAACCAAATATCACCTTCAGTGTCGGTGATTAAACTGTAAACATTATTATCAATAATAGAGTTCTTGCTATGATAAAAATATTTGGCTTTAAAGGTTGGTAATTCTAATCCTACTAGTCCTTTCCCAGGATAGCTCAGCCAAAAAACATTATTTTTATCGATAGTCCAGTTAGCAAAAGCAAGCCATTCATTCGCTAAAATATTCGGATGTTGATAAAGCTTAATCACCTTATTGGTCGCTAAATCATAGCTCCATAAACTGTCATTCGTGCTAAATAGCATGGCATTACTGCCAGGTAGAGAACCTAAAAAATTATAAATTTCAGTTAGTGGTACTACTTTATTCAGGACAGTTAAATCAATTTGTTGACCTAGTTGTAAATCAATAAGTGCTGCGCCAGTATCTTGCACTACCCAAAGATAGCGCTGCTTTTGTAAAAAATCCGAATGATTTTTATTGGCTAAAATCTTATTAATTTCAAGATCAAATATTGGTTTCCTCACTTGATTGAGCTGAGTATTATATAAAACTATACCTTTAGAAGTTGAGAGTAGTAACCCTTTGTTATAATTATAAATTTGATAAATATGGTTATCACTAAATTGATTTTCAACTGTTGAAGACAGAAAATGTTGTTGTAAAGTATTTTGTTGGTGATCTATTAAGTTAAGACCATTACTCGTGCCAACCCAAAATAAATCATCATTATTATGTGCCTGTACTGCCCATACAGCATTATGGCTTAAACTATTTTCATCTTCTCGCTGATAACGATAATTTTCAATTAATTCTCGACTAGGATCCCATAAGTAAACGCCTTTAGATTCCGAGCCAAGCCAAAAAACACCACTGCTATCTTGTGCTAAAGAAATAATTTTATCATCGGAGACATTTTCAAAATAATCACTGACGCCAAAAAGAAATTTACCAAACTGTTTAGTGGTATCAATAACATGCAAACCTCGATTACTAACTAAATACAGCTTGTTATCCGTAAAAAGGAATTGCCATACCGAAAGATTATTCAGTATTAACTTATATGGCGCTAAGGGAAAGCGCCCTGATATATACTCTTTTATATTTTCAATATTGACACTAAAAACGCCATCATTGGTACCAAAGTACAAATCATTTTGCTTACTGACATAAAGGGCATAGCTTTTTGTGGCTTCCTTTAAATTAAAGCGATTGCTGTTGGGTAATTTTATTAAATCTGGTAGTTTTCTCCACTTTTTTTTCTTGATATGATACGCATAGAGCCCTACTCTGCTAGCAATATATAGTATTTGGCGATGATATTTGATTTGAAGAATATTATTTTTCTTATGTAATTCTATTGATAAATCTAATTTGATTTGAAATTGTGATGTTTCAGGGTCATAGAAACCGATAGTTTTACTAGTTGCAATCCAATAACCTGCTTTATTAGCGCTATTTATACCTTTTGTAACATCAACAACATAATCCCCATTACCATCAGGTGTATTAGCAATAACTAATTGATATTTATTGGTGCTAGGATGATAGTGATATAAGGCATCATTTACATTAATCCAAACACCTCCTACAGTATCTTGCTTAACAAAATAAATAGCTGCATCTAAAAAACTATTGTTTGGCCCAGGTAATTGTTTGATCGAATAGCCATCATAAATATTTAAACCGCTATCCGTTGCCAACCAAACAAAACCAGTTTGGTCCGCTAAAATTGAATTAACGGTACCTTGTGATAAGCCATCTTCAACGGAAAGCTGCTTTAAAGACAAGTTCTGGACAGTAGCTTTCTCTTTCGCCTGTAAAATAAAGCTAAGCAAAGCAATAAAAATAGTCAATATTACTATTTTATGAAATTTCATAAGTCTCAATCCATTACAACTTTTGGTTATTGTTTTCATTAAATAAGTACGATTCAACTTATTTTTTTTAGTGCAAGTGTTTTAATTATAACAGCTCTAAAATCAGGCAAAATATTATTTGGCAAAAAAAGGGCCTGTGTTAAACAATTACCCTTGAATATTTCCCTTGTTGTCATCACATCTACACTATCATTTATTTAATTTGCACTCATCATGACTAACCCTTTATTGCTAAACTCGCCTTTGCCCGCATTTTCAAAAATAAAACCCGAACATGTAAAACCAGCAGTAGAGCAAGCAATAGCTAATTGTAAAAAAGAGATTGCACAAGTATTAGCTGATCAAAGTACTTTCACCTGGCAAAACCTAGTGATGCCAATTGACGAAGTAGATGATATATTGTCCAAACTTTGGTCCCCTATTTCCCACATGAATTCAGTAATCAGTAGCGATAAATTACGAGAAGCTTATGAGTCATGTTTGCCTTTATTATCAGAATACAGCACTTTTGTTGGCCAACACCATGGCTTATATCAAGCTTACCTACAGTTAAAAAACGGCAATGAGTTTTCTACTTTAGATACTGCCCAACAAAAAGTAATTACCAATGCTTTACGTGATTTTAAATTATCAGGGATCGCCCTAAATGATGATGACAAGAAACGTTATGGAGAAATTGTCAGCCGTTTATCAGAATTAAGCTCAAGTTTTAGTAATAACGTACTTGATGCTACACAAGCGTTTAGCATCAATGTGAGTGATAAAAATGATTTAAACGGTTTACCTGACAGTACCTTAGCCGCTGCACAAGCCGTCGCCCAAAGCAAAAAACAACAAGGTTATACTTTCACTTTAGACATTCCGAGTTATTTACCAGTAATGATGTATTGTGACAATCAAACATTGCGCGAAAAAATGCATCGCGCTTTTGTCACTCGCGCTTCAGATCAAGGACCCAATGCTGGGGAATTCGACAATAGCGGCATTATGAATGAATTATTAGCTCTTCGTCATGAATTAGCCAAATTGTTAGATTTTAATAACTACGCTGAACACTCTCTAGCCACCAAAATGGCTAACTCCACCAGCGAAGTAATGGAATTTTTAGAAAATCTGGCGGTTAAATCTAAACATCAAGGCGAACAAGACTTTCAAGAACTAACCGACTTTGCCCAAACTGAGTATTCACAAAGCGCTTTACAAGCTTGGGATTTAGCCTATTACAGCGAAAAACTTAAACAAAGTCGTTATACCATTTCAGATGAAGAACTGCGTCCTTACTTTCCCAAGGATAAAGTTATCGAAGGATTATTTTCCGTCGTTAACCGTTTATTTGGTTTAACCATTAATTGTCGCGACGATGTTGATGTTTGGCATGATGACGTGAAATTTTACGATGTTTTAGATGCTGATGGCGAACTACGTGGTAGCTTCTATTTAGATTTATACGCCCGAGAGAAAAAACGTGGTGGCGCTTGGATGGATGATTGTGTTGGCAGAGCTAAACTTAGCACAGGTACTATTCAACACCCTGTTGCTTATCTAACCTGTAACTTTAATGGCCCTGTTGGCGATACGCCAGCGCTATTTACCCATGACGAAGTAGTGACATTATTTCACGAATTTGGCCACGGTTTACACCACATGCTAACGCAGATAGATGCCAGTGCCGTTTCTGGCATTAATGGCGTCCCTTGGGATGCGGTAGAATTACCGAGCCAATTTTTAGAAAACTGGTGTTGGCAGCCCGATGCATTAGCCTTTATTTCTAGCCATTTTGAAACAGGTGAGTCACTACCTCAGGCGCTTTTAGATAAAATGCTCGCCGCTAAAAACTTTCAATCAGCCATGCAAATGTTACGTCAATTAGAGTTCAGCATTTTTGATTTTACTATGCACGCCAGCTATACCGATAACGCTAAAGACAACCATATACAACAAGTACTAAACCAAGTGAGAGAACAATATTCAGTAGTTAAAGCGCCAGACTTCAATCGTTTTCAGCATGGTTTTAGCCATATTTTTGGTGGTGGTTATGCCGCAGGTTATTACAGTTATAAATGGGCAGAAGTATTATCGGCCGATGCCTTTGGTTTATTTGAAGAAGAAGGTATTTTCAACCAAGCTACCGGTCAGTCTTTTTTAAATAATGTGTTAGAAAAAGGTGGCAGTGAAGAGCCAAGTGAATTATTTAAAAATTTCCGTGGCAGAGCACCTGAAATAGATGCGTTACTACGCCACTGTGGTATTGAAGCTTAACCATATGACAACAAACACTACAGAAAAATTTAGCGATTTATATCAACGTGCCGCTAAACGAAAAGGTGGCGCCAAAGCGTTAGAGCTATTGCTTGGTAAAAAAATTATCGGTAAAAAATTACTTAACGACAAGGCCGCTCAGTATAGTGTGGCAGCCCTAAGTGATGATCGTATTCTCGCTGCATTTACTAAGCAAATTTTTAAATCCGGCTTTGTTTGGCGTGTTGTAGAAAATAAATGGCCTAATTTTGAAGAAAGCTTTTTCAATTTTAACATTGAAAAAGTGTTAATGATGCCAGAAGAAATGTTGGAACGAAAAGCCGCTGATCCCGGCATTATTCGCAACTATAATAAAGTTAAAACTATTGCCGCGAATGCGCAAATGATGTTCGATCACCAAATAGAAAATAATACCAGCTTTGCGCAATTTATTGCCGACTGGCCAAGCAGTGACATTATTGGTTTATGGGCCTTTTTGAAAAAGCATGGGCAACGCCTTGGTGGTAATACTGGGCCTTACGCGTTAAGACTATTAGGTAAAGACACCTTTATATTAAGTTCCGATGTAGAAGCCTACCTAAGAGCAAAAAAAATTATTGATGGTGGTTTACAAAGTAAAAAAAGCTTAACGGCAATTCAGGCATTTTTTAATAAACACCAGAAAGAGTCAGGATACAGCCTCACGCAACTAAGCCGTTTAATTGCCTTTGCCAGTGGTGATAATTATGTACAGCTTGAGGAGGTGTAATGACTAACCTTGCTCATCAAAATGTTGCCGTCGCCTATAGTGATGCAATAGATAACGAACGCTGTAAGCTTATCGCGAAAAAATGGCATCTTAATTATATTGGTGATGCCGCATCAGCACGCAAAAAAAACTCATTAGATTTTTTATTACAACTCAACCATCAAATACTTGAATTAATAAAGCTCGATGAGCCAAAACTTAGTGGCATTAACGTTGACTTTGTTGACGGCGCAGTAGCACATCGTCGTAAATTTGGTGGCGGTAGAGGCCAAGATATTGCCAAAGCAATAGGACTAAAACATGGTTTCGCTCCCCATGTATTAGATGCGACCGCCGGATTAGGCCGTGATGCTTTTGTGTTAGCAAGCCTTGGCTGCCAAGTTACATTAATGGAACGTATGCCAGTCGTTGCCGCTTTACTCGATGATGGCTTAGAGCGCGCTAAACTCAACACTGAGGTAAGTGAAATAGCTCAACGTATGCAGTTAGTTCATGCTTCGTCTATTGAAAATATGACGTTAGCCGAACAGGTAGATGTAGTGTATCTTGATCCTATGTACCCACATCGTGATAAATCTGCGGCTGTAAAAAAAGAAATGCGAGTATTTCAGTCATTAGTGGGTGAAGACTTAGATGCTGATGCCTTATTAACACCAGCACTTGCACTGGCTAAATACCGCGTCGTAGTGAAACGGCCTAGTTACGCCCCACCACTAAATAACCAAAAACCGACAACAAGTATTAAAATGAAAAAAAATCGTTTCGATGTGTATGTTAATAAGGCGATTCCTAAAGTTTAGTCGTACGATTCCCTATTCGTTTCTTATTCATTATCATTAATAACATAGAAGAAGTTAACATCCCTTGTGTTTAGTAAACTAGGATACTCATGGTCACCATAGCAAATAGTTGGTGGCATAAGATAATTCGGCTTACTCTAGGCCAACAAAGCGCCTTTAAATAGTAGTTATTAATTTAAGCCTAAGCTATTCTTTATTTTAGATGTCCCAAATCAGGATATAATGTGAAACTTAGTCGCTTATTTTCTTTGTCTTTCCCTGTTAATAGCGAAGAACAAGAAGTTTTTCGTCAACGTACCTTTCGTTTTTTTAGTTACTCCATTTCCAATATGATGGGGCTTATTTATGGGGCTGGATTAATCGCTCTGATTCTATATGTTCATGGTGCTGAAAAAAAACTTACCGCGCTACTTTTTTTAACAACTTCTGCTATTGCCATTGTGTTAATTATTGTTTCGCAATATGTAATAAGAAACAAACCAGACAATAAGAGATTAGCCTTTTTTCTACGATTACGTATTTTTCTTGGATGCTTAATTGGTCTTCTGTATGCAATGGCTGTTATTTTACTACCAGATGAAAATATCGAGATTGCCATTCTTTTTCTTTTATCTATTTATTTGGTTTCAATAGCAATTGCTATTTTCCAGTACTCTGTTATTCCTATTTACTATATATTTTTTAATATCAGTATTTTTCTTCCTTTAACTGTATATCTACTATATAAACCTAATGAAATCAGTGTGATAACAATGGCATTGTTATTATCTGGTGGCATAATACTTATCAGCAAGGGCTTAAAGGTCTCAAAAAATGAAATCCGCTCAATAGAGGTTAACCTAAAATTACAAACAGAAATCGCAGAGCATGTTATTACCCGACAAAAACTTCGCGAAATGGCTTTATATGATCACTTAACAAATATCGGCAACCGCTATTTATTAGAGGAACGTGCGACCGCTTCTATAAAAAAAGCTCGCGATAACGGTCAGCATATTGCGTTCCTCTTTATTGATTTAAATGATTTTAAACAGATTAATGATCAGTATGGCCATGATAAAGGCGACAAGGTATTGATTGAAGCAACAGAAAGAGTTAGAAAAAATATTCGAGCATCCGATTTTGTCGCTAGGCTTGGTGGTGATGAATTTGTAGTTATGCTTGAAAATTACAGTTTGGATAAAATAAAAGTTAACCTGATTGAATCAATTCAAACATCACTCAATAAAAATATTGAGATAGATGGCAGCACTATTGAATTACGAGCAAGTATTGGAACTGCTGTTTATCCCCATGACGGTGATAATTTACAAGCATTGCTGCGCAAGGCTGACATAAGTATGTATAAACAAAAAAATAGTATTAAATAAATAATCTGTAACACCTTTGATGTAACTGCCTGTTTTAAATGAAATCATTTAACGGCCTTCGAACTCAATCATAAATAGATTCAGGGCCGTTTTTCAATTTCTTATTGGCACTCCTAAACCGGAATTATCGAGTATAAAAACTTCATCAACGTGCTATGTTGTTAACCTATTCAACACATCAACCCAACGAGTGTACTTAGTCGCGAAAGATAATAAGCTACTAGGGAGCTATGTTAGTTACTTTCAAGTTAGGTAAATTTAACTTAAAAGTAACCCCTTTATCTATTTCACTTGAACAAGTCACGTCACCGCCAAGCTTCTGTGTGATCAAATTATAAAAAATAAACATATCTAAACCGGTTCCCCCTTTATTACGGTTAGTAGTAAAAAAAGGTTCAAAAATATTATTCACGATTTCCTGTGACATCCCCTTGCCATCATCTTGATAAACGAGTGTTAATTGATTTACTTTTTGTTGAATTTGAATAGTAATACAACCGGTATTTTTTTTATCATAGCCATAAAACAATGAGTTAATGAGTAGGCTTCGAATAATTTGTGAAAATACGCCAGCGTAACTATCGACAATAATAGAAGTTGAGCATTTTATATTTACTTTGATATGTTTAGTGGCAAGTTGCTCAGATAAAGTGCTAACAACCTTTTGTAAGTGGTTATATAGATTAAAAGCAGCTATTTCCTCATAAGCAGCATCGACACTCGCTTGTTTGAAATGACTGATCAAACTTGAAGCTTTAGTCAAGTTAGCAGCCATTAACTCTCCTATCTCAGAAACTGAACCAATATACTGTGTTAGCGCTGATTTGGTCATTTTATTACTATTTAAGACATCATCTATTTTTTTTGTATTTTCACTTAGACAAGACGTACCTGTTATACAAACACCAATAGGCGTGTTTAGTTCATGGGCAACGCCAGCAACTAAATGTCCTAAAGAAGCCATTTTTGCGGATTCAACCAGTTGTTGCTGCATATGGTTGAGTTCGTTTAATGATAGATCTAATTCCATATTAGACCTTGTTAAACTCTCTAATGCCGTATTTAACTCTTCTGTTCTTGCTCTAACTTGCTCCTCTAAAGTAATTGTGGTTTGAAATAAAGAAAAGTCACTCGATTCATTATTAATGCCCTGCTCCGCACGCTCAGTTAACACGTCAATAATCTTATTTAATCGAATAACTTCTGCTTTATGTTGCTCATCATCCTTATTCATCAGCATACCCAATTGCGATACCTGTACAGGTTTGGTTCATATGCACACCATCAATTTGCTCACCATAAGTATTAAACCCACCCGCATTATATTTACTTAATAGCGCCCCAACCTCGACTAATTGATTATTTTCCAATAGCTCTAACCGACGCAAAATACAGTCAAAGGTGATCATCGTTTGAATGTCACCTATTTTATGTTCAATATCATTAATTGATTTTTCTAAGCTGGTGTAAAGATCCCTTCCTTTGGCTATACGTAAGACAATCCCTAAATCAATAGCACAATAGAAAGTTATACTTCCATCTTGATTTACACCTTGTATAGAGCGTACATATTCATTATTACCTATTACCACTAACACCGGATTCTTAGCTATCATGGTATCTGTTAGTTGTGCTGGTTCTGTTAATCCAAGCATTCGAGCATATTCTTCGGCGGCTGGAAAGCCATTTAATTCAGTAATAACGCGCTTTTCTGGTATAGCACCTGTCACGACTACTTTTTTATCGGTAGCATGAATATGTTGAGATTTGAATATAGTGAAAGGCAACTTTGTAGAGATTAATAGTAATACGCCACAATTGACATGCATTTTTCCATTATAAAAAATATACGTTTCACTGAACTGTAGATCATCGCCAGCAGATCCACCAATCATTGGACCCCCTCTCATGGCCTTCGAAACAACTCGAACAAAAGACTCTTCACAGCGAGACATACCGTCAATAAGCAATAAAGAAAACATTTCTTTTTTACTTTCAATATTAAAATTACTTCTATGACTTTCATACAGTTCAATCGTTTTATTATGCCATTGCGTCAATTGAAGCTGCTTAATGTTAGGATAAAGTGCTGCACTTACCTGAAACTCGTTGGTTGAAAAAGCAATAGCTGTAATGCTGTGCTGGTTGTAGCCCTCTTTACCAATCTCTCCAGAAGTTGAACAACCAATAACCATAATAGAAGAAAAGTGTTGTTGAACTGCTTTTGCTAATGCTTCTTTATTATATGAAGTAGAGAAAAAAAATAAGAGAAGTGTCGTCGACGCCACGTCAAATTGCTGATTTATTTCAGCAATAGCCGCATCTACATCTTCCAGTTTACTTGATGTAACTTTTACTACTTTTTCCATACTCACCTCACCATATAGTTCACGCTAAGTATAGATGAAATCATTGTTATACATTTTTATATCTACGCCATAAATATGTATATTCAGTATTAAGCGCCACCATTTTCAAAAAATTGACTGTTTATTTATTTCAAGCTCGCTGACTCTGCTCTAAATTAATTACCAAACTATTCCAAATAACATAATGCTTTTTCTGGCCAATATTCCCGCCCCCTAAAGGGTTATGACAAGAAATTAAATCAACCACAATAGAGTGCTACATTTTTAGGGTCTGTTGATCTTTCGCGGTTAAATTTTGTTCGAGATAAAAGCGTTTTAATCGCGGCGAGTAGTGTGTAGCCTAGTCACTCTAAGCAAACGCTACTCAACAAAGAGTAAAACGCTTTTAGCCGAATCCTTCGGACAGCGTTTGTTGGACATTTTTACGGCATTATCGCCTTTTTATGTGGAACAACCACATGACAAAGGCTCTGCCTTGTATAAATACCCAACAATCAACTGCAAAAACAATCTCGAAAGATCAACAGGCCCTAGTGTTTTTATCATATATGTATTGATTGCCATCTAATTTTATTAGACACTTACCACCATTGAAAAACAATCAAAATTACTTGTCAATTTGTGCCTATAAATAAACAGGCAAAACAACTCCAGATTGCGATATAAAACTCATTTAACAAAAGGCTTGCCCATGCTAAAAGCACCAATGGTTACCCAACTAAATACGCAAATTAATTTAGAATTCTATTCATCAAATCTCTACTTACAAATGAGTGCCTGGTGCGAAGAAAAAGGCTTCACTGGTGCCGCTGAGTTTATGCGTAAACACGCTGCTGAAGAAATGGATCACATGACACGCTTATTTACTTATGTGAGTGAAACAGGTGCTTTACCTATACTTGGTGCTATTGATGCGCCGCCACATGATTTTGAATCTTTAGCTGACGTATTTGAAAAAACCTATGAACATGAGTGTTTAATCACTGAAAAAATTAACGCGCTCGCCCACCAAGCTTTTACCAACCAAGACTATTCTACTTTTAATTTTCTCCAATGGTATGTTGCTGAGCAACACGAAGAAGAAACATTATTCAAAGGTATTTTAGATAAAATCAACTTGGTAGGTCACGACGGTCACGCACTATTTTTTATTGATAAAGATTTAGCCGAAATGGCTAAAACAGGCTCAACTAGCATTATGACCCAAGCTGCCCCTTAAGTTATGACAATAACGACTACTGATGTACTAATTATTGGTGCCGGCGCTGCAGGATTAATGTGCGCGGCCAGTGCTGGTTACCGTGGTCGCAGTGTTACTGTGATTGACATGGGAAAAAAGCCCGCTCGTAAAATATTAATCAGTGGTGGAGGCCGTTGTAATTTTACCAATCAAGGTACCACACCGAATAACTTTATTTGTCAAAACCCTCATTTTGTTAAATCGGCCTTAAGCCGATTTACTGCCGATGATTTTATTGAACTTATTGACAGACATGGTGTTGATTACCATCATAAAACCTTAGGGCAGTTATTTTGTGATGACAGTGCTCAAGACATAGTTGATGTTTTACTTACCGAGTGTGACTGGGCGGGGGTTACTATTGACCTACGGACTGAAGTACTTTCAGTGAATAAAAACGCCGAGCAGGGATATCTTGTAAAAACCTCCGGTAAAGATTATCAATGTGAGTCATTGATTATTGCCTCTGGCGGACTCACCATGCCAAAATTAGGTGCATCTCCTATTGGTTATAAAGTGGCTGAACAATTCGGTATTGATGTTTTACCCACTGTAGCAGCCTTAGTACCTTTCACCTTGCATGATCATGACAAAAAACGCTTCGAAGGTTTATCTGGTATTAGTATTGATTGCCAAGTAACCAGCGAAGGAAGTATGAGTTTTCGTGAAAACATCCTTTTTACCCATAGGGGTTTATCTGGACCGGCCATTTTACAAATTTCCTCTTTTTGGCAAGCAGGTGAAGCGATTACTATCGATTTATTACCTGAAAGCAATATCCAAGGAATTATCAATAACTGGCGTGAACAACAACCGCAAAAGTCATTGAAAAACCTCTTAGCAACCTTATTTCCCAAACGTTTTATTGAAGCATTAATTAATGACGGTACATTCACGACAATAGTCGCTGATAAAGCGGTTAACCAGTTAAACCACAGTGAAATAGAGAAGTTAGCTGTATCACTCCACACTTGGAAAATAAAACCCAATGGCACTGAAGGCTATCGCACTGCAGAGGTAACATTAGGGGGTATCAATACCGACGAACTCTCCTCCAAAACCTTTGAAGCCAAAAAATCTAAAGGCTTATATTTTATTGGTGAAGTCGTCGATGTTACTGGCTGGCTTGGCGGATATAATTTTCAATGGTGCTGGTCTAGTGGTTGGGCTTGTGGGCAAGTGGTTTGATTTGACAAGACATAATTAGAGCGAACAAAATTTGAATTGTGCGAACAGATTCTCACTTTAATCCTCTTAATAACCGTATTTTAAAGTGCTTATCACTCAAAAAATGCGGAAGAGCCGCTGTGTATCATCAATTCCAAATCTATCGTGTTATTATTTAGCCGATGCTGAACATCTGCACTGTCGGGTACATTATCCCTCAAATGATTAACAACATTTTCTGTAGGTTCTCGAATAATTTTTAATGTTTCTTTGAAGGCATTAAAAAAGTTCTTACTCTTTGATAATTGTTCAGCGTAGATTGCTCCAAACGTTGCTGCTACATATGGGTTTACTGGCCAAAGGTGGGAAATGGTACATTGTTGGTTACTTGTTAATGCAGGAGCAAAACCAAGTTTAGATAATCCATCAAGGTTAGTGTGAGTTGCACCATCGCATACATTCAACATTAACAGCCTTCGTGAATCACTTTTAGGCTTCTCTAAGTTTAACATTTCCTCTAATGTTATTTTTTCTCCTGCACCTATTTCTATTGAAAGCTGACCAGGATTCCAATGATCAAATTCACCGTGCGACATTACCCAAATAACATCATATTCGTTACTTTGATAATTTTGAATAAAAGCATCTTTAGTCGTATCTTCAGAGGAAAAATAATCTACTTGAATACCTACAGTAGAAAAAGTTTGAATTAGAACATTTGACTCTATAGCTTCCGTATAAGAACCAGCCCCACACCATAGACACACCTTTTTTATATCAGCATCTGGTTTTGGTTTTTCTAAACTGCTCGATAATGGCCATGTTTCTCCAATATATTTAGATGATATATATTGCAGAGAGTGATGGTTAGACGGGAGACAGAGCATTGAGGTGATAGGTAATTTGTCATTAACTATTAATTCCTTAATTTCTTCACAATGAAAAAAATCCTTTAAGAGCATTTCAACTTCCTCAGATTTATCCTCAGAGGGGACTCCGAATCGATCTGGCTCATGAGTCGAGATCTCAAAATCTGCAATGGTGTTTATAGATGACGCTATACCTAAGAACTCATTTACTTCTGAAGTCAGCTTTTTATAAAGAGGAATTAAATCTCTGCTTAAAACTAAATTAAAGCTCCCTGCTCCTATTAAGAATTTATCTTTATCTGAAGGGTAGAATATTAAAGATGTTTCAGGCGATATTCCTACTTCTGAATTAACACTATACCAATTCAATAAGGCAGTAATGGCTAACCCAGATTTACCATATTCAATACATGCGCCAACATATGGCATCAACATCTCACTAAGCCTATCGACTAGTTTAAGCTGTTCAATTTTTGACAGCCCCGTTAAATCATTACCCTTAATATAATCAATCATTTCTGATATTACTTGTTGATGATAAACGTCTAATGATTCGGGTAAATGTTCTCTAGATATACAAAGTAAAGCTGCTAGCTTTTGGTGACCTTCCATATACTCTTGATAACCATCAAGAGCCAGTTTTGCCCATTCAAAGTCTGGCTTACTTGAAAAGCGTGAAGTTACATTAATTAAGCCATAAACTAAGTTCGCTTTATAGGAAGAAGGAATCCCTTTATCAAAGATCATTGATTCAATAATTTTAACAAGCTCTTCTGTTTTAGCATGGCTATAGTTAGCCCCCCAGCAAGCCGTATTCATCCAACACCAAAAAGAATCCTCTACACTTCCATACATTAAAGCTTGCTTACCTATAGCAATTGAAAGCTGAAACAGCTCATCACCTGCTTGAGGAATTGCAGCAAGGCTGCGAGCCATGTTATAAAAATCACCTAACCAATGCGCAATAATTCCATACTCAAGCATAGAGCTACACGTTTTATCAGTTAAAAAGTCCAATATTGTATTTAAGTCTAGTTCTTTTGTTTGAGCCGATGAAAGGTCATCACTGAAGGTGTAGGTAACCCAGCTATAAGCTTCTAATTGACGATTATTAGCGACATGAATTTCTAAAGGGATCTGAGTTGTGATGAGCTTGATATAAGTAAGCACATTACTTTTGTCTATAAAAAGAGTATTTGCTTTTAACGACACTAAATCATTCAAAACGGCAAAACTAAAACTATAGCCAGCTTCAATAGAACCAACTGCCGAAAACTTCTCTTCCTGTATAAGAAGTATTGAGCCAATAACTTTTCTATATAGCTCAATATCATTTATTAAATAACTTTCACGCCAATAATTACCTAGCGGTTCACCCACAAGAGAAAATGCTGTTGGTAATAATTCAGCAACCGAGTAAAGCTTGTCTGTTGTCATTTTTTTATTCTTATTCTTTAGCGTAAAACTTATTGGTTACTTAAATTAACCCTTCACCTGAATTTCAAAATCATCACAAAGTTTCTCTACTAAATCTTCTGTTTCCTTAAAAAAGTAGTCGCCAACTTTTGAACGATATAATGCCCTGTAACGTCTATATATCTTAGAAAAGTCATCATATATCTCAGTTTCCGAAACAAATGATTTTATTTTAACAACTAGCCTTTCGCCATCAGGGATACTATTAACGTAATTGAAAAAGTCTACTATTTTGGCTTCGAACTCTTCGATTAGAGTACCTACTTTTGCTTCTTCCTCATTTCTTGCAGCGATAATGGCAATGATATCAAACTGACTTCCAGCACCTGGAATATCCCCTGTAGCTACTTCCGTTGGTTTTTTCTTTTTCTTTTTGCTTTCTTCGGGAATAACTTCAACAATACCTATTTGGTTATCGAAATATACTTCAATTGGATCTTTTTCATCTTCGTTACGATGCATCATGTTATAAAGAAGATTGAACTTGCGCCAAAAGAATAAAAAGCTAGGTTCACTATATTTTTTATCTAACTCAATAACAAACTCAATACGGTTCAAAATAGTAAAGTATTGAGCTGCTTTGGCTTTAGTGTCAGCGGTTCGTTGAGGGTTTGCATCAATATATTTCTTCAAACTGGCTTCATAATCCAAATAACTTACCGGATCATCACGTTTAATTGGATCTTTATAAATATCAATAAACACTTCAAAGAATTTGGCAAAAACATCAGACTTATTAAGCTCTACCAGTAAAACATCTAGTACTTTTTTATCCCCAAACGGGTCAAAGTCACTTACCACAACATCGGAAAAATGCTCGAATGCATCTTTAATATTTTGAACATTTACATTCTTATATGAATAATCAATGATTTTACATTCATTTTTATGTTTTGCTTTTCGGTTAACACGAGAAATTGTCTGAATAGCGCCAATGCCATTAATTTCTTTATCTAAAAATAGCGTATGAAGTTTTTTCTCATCGAACCCTGTTTGCAACTTATCTACAACGATTATTAATCCATTTCTCTTAAGAGCAAAATTCTCTAGTACTTTTTCTTCTGTCAAACCGCCATTAAGACCTTTTGCACTTTGTTCATCCTGATTGCTTGAGTAAACAATATGAATTGGAGCTTCTGCATACTTTTGATATTTAGGTTGTTTAGTTATTTCTCTAAAATACTTTGTAACCGCACCATGGTAGGCAATAGCAGACTTGATTGAATACACAGCCAGCATAGCTTTACCTGTGCCCCAAATTTTCCCGTATACGTCTTTAACTAGCAGGTCAGCAACAGATTTAGCAATAAAATCAATACGATCTCTATTTAGATATATTTGTTTCTTTTGCGCGTCCTTAAATTCTCTTTCAGAAAAGCCAGCCAGAGGATTTGATGGCATATCAAAAAGCATTTTAGTTGCTATTGGCACAATATTTTTTAGTGGGTTTAAGATAAAACCATCTTCAATAGCTTCTTTCATAGTATAGCTATCGAATGGTCGCCATAGCTTTTCACTTTCGGCATAACCACTATATTCACCAAAACGAGCCAAGGTATGATCATCTGGTGTTGCCGTAAAACCTATAATCAAATTCTTTTTGACGGCTTTTTCTATATAAGCTTTATTATTAAAAGGGCTTTGCAACTCATCAAATATGCTCACCATAGCTTCATGTTGATCACCACTGTTTGAGCGGTGAATTTCATCGATTAGAAAAGCAATACGCATGTCTGCTAGTTTTTTCAGAACATCGCTATCAAGCATTTCTTTAACCGCACCAAACTTCTGCAAGTTAACAATTACTATGCGTGTATCTGAAGCAAGCGCTTCTTTGAAAGTTTTTCTATTTCTTGCCTCAATGACCATTCGTCTATCAATGTTCATATTAAGCAATAAAGAATCAATTTGACTACGTAGTTGCAAACGATCAACCACTATCATTATTTTATCGTAAACGTAGTTTTGCTTGCCCGTGCTGTCAGGTCGTCTTATATCCTTAAGCTGTAATGCAGACCAACCGATAATATTAGACTTACCAAAGCCAGCAGCATACTGCATAAGCAACGAGTAAACATTTTTGTTGTTTGCATACGCCTTTCGTTTTTCAAGCAACTCTTTCTTTTTAGCTTTACTAACACCTATAAGTTGTTTTTCTAAAAGCTTTTCAAAGTATTCCGGTTCTTGTTCATGAGCCAAAAACTCATCAATTTTAGACATGATTTTATCTGTACCAAACTTCTGTTTTGGTCGAGGTGAAATCAGAAAACCTTGCTCGTTTTTAACCTCTTTCATACCTTGTTTCATATAAACATCGCGTTCAATGAAGTTATAATACAAAATCTCTTTTTCAATCATTCGCTTGCTATAATGCGCGGTAAACAGCTCTTTCAGCTTGTCTTTTTTATCAGCTTCAGAATGAACTAATGGGTATAGTTTAAACACGCTATGCGCTTTTAATTCTATTTCTTCTCGATCAAACTTACCTTCGCGACAGGTATTCAAAATTTCATCAAAATAATCAGATATTGTTCTAATTACATAAGTTTCACCCACATCCGTTGTTGTGATATGAATCGCTTTTTCAAAAATTTTTAAGAAGTTCTTTCGATGAGATAATTTTTCATGCTCGCCTAGCATGTCATTGCTATCAATGTATTGGTGGTAAACTTTCACAGCTTCAAAGTAGTCTTTAATGACCTTTCCTCTGCCATTTTTTTTAGCGTTTTGACTGGTATAATTATTTTTTAGTTCGCTGTAGCCCAAATAAATGCCATTAACAAAAAGTACAATATCAGGGCGAAAGGAATAGATTTGTTTACCTGAAAGTTTGAACTTATATGGTAGCTCTTGTACAACTGAAAATATATTTTCATCAAATAATTTATCGTCATGAATAACACTATCGCTGGTATGAAATAAATGAAGTTTAATACCTTTAAGCGTTATTGATTTATTCGCATTAATAAACAAAGCCATATTGCGGCTACTTGTAATACGCTCTTGAATCAATTCAATAACATCATTCAATAGAGTTGATTTACTATTTTTGTATATTCTGAGTAGAGCTTGATAAGGTTTCTCATTTAGTAAACTGCCCTCAATGAATGCCTGCAAGTCCTCTTCTATTATCAATGACTGAGTAACAGTATTCGCTTTTACTTCCTTGTACTTTAATCCCTCTTTAAAAAAAGGGATTAAAAATTTATCTTGCAAGTGTAATTCATTCATTCGGCTTGTCCTTATCCTTTATTATTAACGGGAATTTTAATTCTTCCTAGAACAGCATCATTTACTATAGCTATTCGCAATTCCTTTAATTTATATATTTGCTTTTCAATATTATTAATTAAACGATCAATTTTATTGATGTTTTCATCCAAGAATTTAACAGCTTCTATTTGCTCGTCCATTGGAGGTAAAACCAACTTGATATCGTTAACTTTCTCCATCTTTAAGTTGATTCTTGTAAAGCCCTTACCTTCTATTGATAGGTTTGACCTATAAATTGATGTATGGAGAAGGTAATTTAAAAATTTTGGGTTCACATCTTTTTTAATAATTCTAAAACCTTTACAAAAGCTATTTAAGTAGGTCGTTCTTTCTAAGTCATCAACTAACAAGGAGCATCTACCAATATCATTGTAATCTTCTGAACTCATTAAAAAAAACAAATCATTTTTCTTCACTTCATTTTGAGATTCACCTTTATGAATCACAACCGATTTTAACTCATTGGCTGAAAGAAGAAAGTTTTTAGCTATGTTTGTGAAAGGGATGAATGGTGTGCTATTTAAATGCTCATCTGTAAAGTCATCTCCTTTTTTACCTGTTAGCCCACTATAAAGAAACCCTATCTCTTTCAATCTAAGAACTTTCCAATGTGACGGAACCTCTGTTATCCCAGTTTTTTTACTAAACTGTTTTGTGACGCTTTCATTAAGCCCTGTTAATACTGTACGGTCACTAATCACTCTTTTTAGCCTGCAATATGCTGCCGACTTTTTTTCTAACAAAGATACTTTTGAATCAATTTGTCTTACTTTCTGATCAATATAATCAGAAATAATTTGTTGCTCACCAAGCGAAGGGAGTGGAACTATAATCGCCCCTAATTTATCAAAATATAGGCGTAAGCGCATGTCCATAATGCCGCGTGAGTTTTTACGGAATATTTTCTTAGCTATTTCGGTTCTGAATAAGTAAGAAAAGTACCTAGGGTCGATATCAGGTTTGGTTTGTCTAAGCACATCATAGGCAGGACTGGTAACCCCATCGTATACTGACAACCCAACTCCTCCCATCCAAGCTAGAAGTTTATTTACGACAATATCATTTTTTTTGACTATCCAATAACCATCTGTAGAACTAGCTTTGTTACCTCTTGCTTCCATATCTTTACGCGGACGGACTCCTATGCTGCTATACAAAGATAATAATTCATAATCGTTATTCGCTGGTGCCGATTCAGTTACCAATCGAAAAAGATCTTTCACTCTTAATTCTTGCCACTCAAAGGGAATTGAAGGAAGCCATTCACCTTTACAACCTTTGTATTTGCTATAGCTTTCTGAGTGTAGCTTCATAGTGCTATTTCCTCATCCAGTTTCTTTAATTCTTGTTCTAGAGAAGATATTTCGCTCAAAACATCTTCAACACTGTGTTGAACTTCTGGTTTATAGAATATTTTATTGAAATTTATCTCAATACCTACAGTGTTTTCGATATATTCAAATGGCCTATAAATGTATTCGGCCATAAAATCTTCTATGTTCTGTTTATTCAACAACTCATTTTTATCGAAAGGAATTACCTCAAAATCTTTCTGATAATCAGGTATTAATTCAACTTTAATCTCAAAACGTTCAATTTGCTTTTTAGTTGCTTTCTTGTATGCCGCCTTAACAATAATTTTTCCACACCCCAATATTTCTTTAGTTCCAGTATTAATGTCTTTTTTGATTAATGATTCCAGTTCATTATCAAAATAATATTCTGCATCTTGAGTAAGTACACTTAACCCTTGCTCTTTGTAGTCTAGGTTTGAAATGAAGGGTTTGAACTCAGCTTCAAAATAATCTAAAAGGGAGCTATATTTTTCTTTATCAAATTCAGAAATATTAAAATGAGTAAGTTCTCCATTATTATTTCTAACTTTAATTGGACTCAAAACTTCTGAGGTATCACGTTTCAATTCACCCGTTTTCTTATTTTCTTTGACAGGTAAATGTGCCTCAAAAGTATCACCATTGATGTCAATATTGGTAAGCATTATTCCTTGCTTATTAAAGTAAAAACGTTCTTTATCGAAGACTTGTGCATAGTCGTTATTCTTATACTCGACTAATGTTTTCACAATATCTAATTGCTCCTGTTGAGCTATTTCCCTTTTTTTAGAACCTTTACTCTTTTTAAGCTCAGTCCATTTTTCACTAGCATTAATGAGCATAACTTTATCTTGTTGTTCTTCTTTCCTATTCTTATTTAGAATCCATAAATAAGTATGAATGCCTGTATTGAAAAATTCATCTGTAGGTAGCTGGATAACTGCTTCAACTATCTTACTTTCAAGCATCCATTTTCGGATGTTACTTTCTGCTGAACCTGCATCGCCACTAAATAGAGTTGAGCCGTTGTGAACAACAATACCAATTCCATTAGAATCTAATTTTGAAATAAGGTGTTGCATAAATAATAATTGACCATCGGAACTTGACGGTAAAAATTTAAAACGATCTGTTTTATCATTCTTGATGTCTGAAGCATAGCCTGTCCAACTCACACCATATGGGGGATTGGCGATCACTACGTCAAATTCATCATTGTAGAATTTATCTTCTACCAGTGTATTACCATGTTCTATTTTTGAGTCAGGGCGGAAGCGACTTTCAATTTTTGCTAATGCGTAAAGCGCATCATTCCAATCTTGCCCAAAAGTTTGCGTTAAGCGTTGGAGTTTTTTATTAATTCTATCTTCAACACCAAACAGCATGTTACCGCCACCACAAGTACAATCATAAATTTTAAGTAACTTATCTGACTCTTCAATTTTTGCAGAAGCAATTTCAGCGATAAGGGAGATAACATCATCAGGTGTGTATTGTTCCCCTGCTGTTTCAGCAGAAATATCAGCCCATTTACGTTTTATATGTTCCTCAAGCGTTGTAATTTCAGAGTTGTTGAATGGCTTTAGATCGATTTCGGCCCATAATGATGTATAGCTAAATAATATTTTTTTAGCTTTAAGCTTAGAAATAACACCTTTAATATCTAAAAATTTTTCACCTTCACCAACATCTACGCCAAGTAAGTCTTTAGTTTCTCCATCGAAGCCATTTAGGTAAGCATCAAAGTCGATTCCAAAAGATTTATCATTTAAACAAATATCCTTTAATGCTTGGTCCTTTTCAAAAATGAAAATATTGTAACCTTGCCCTTTATCTTTGATTAGGTCGTATAAATCATCTTTATCAATGCTTTTGAATGCATCTTCCCCAATTTCTTCTTTTAATTCATCAAACATTCTAAGTAACCGACTTTCGATCATAGCTAACGCAAAGAAGGGCATCATGAATGAAGGCCATTCAGATTCTTTAATTCCAGCTCCTCTAAGTAAGTCAGCAGTAGCCCAGATTTTTGATTCGTATTGTAAAATGTTCATTAAAATTTATTCCTTTTGTTATTCAAAAATGCGAACTATAGCCAGTCAGCATTATTTAATTCAGTTATTTGTGCTTTAAGTTCAAGGCTCTTGTTATATAAAGTCTTAATACTCATGAATGTATTTTCTGCATGTTCAATCTGTTCAGGTAAAAACTCTAGTATTCTAATTGTTTTTAAATCTTTACTGCCAATCATGGTTACTAGCTGTCCAGCACTAAGCGAGTTTAGTTGTAGCTGCCCCATTGGTGATAATAAATATTGAAATAGTGCTTTCGGAGTAACATTAGAAATGTGTTTCGAGAGACGGACGATGGTAAATGCCTGACTAGGCATAGCATTATTGCAGACATCATCACCAACAATCACAACTTTTCCAACAGCGCCTTTATTTACAATTAAAATATCGCCTGATTGAAGTTGCTGTTTTTTGGCCCTACTAACCATAGAGCTAGTTGATACTTGCTTACCTTCACCTACCAACTCACCGATGCCATTGGTATGTGTAAGTCCGAACTCATTGAATATTATTTCTCCTCCTAACTCATCTTTTATTGCTTGAGGAGTGATCAACTCTGCTATTTCAGCTAGTGTTTGTGTCTGATGGCTAGCAAGGAACTTATTTAATTTCTTTTGCTCTGGCGATAAGACATACCGTGAAGGGAGAATATTAAATTCATTCGCTTCAATATCAGAAATAGGTACTTCTATAGAAAGTTCTGAATCTAGGTTAGGGTTATTGAATAAATTTAGAATCCCTTCAATATTATCAAGAGTTACGCTTTTTCTTCCTTTTTTAATAAACTCATCGCTAGACGCATCGATAAATAGTACTTTATCTACAGGATTTTTCTTATTAAAAACAAGAACATTAATTGCTATTTGCGTGTTATTTAGTAGTTTAGCGGGTAATGCAATAACAGCCTGCAACCAACCTTGCTTTATCACACTTTGTTTAAATATCTTTTCTCCCGCAGCAGTACGAGATAAAAATGGACTATTAACGAAAGTAACCACTTGTTCACTTGATTGAGCAAGCATGTGCCTCAATTGTAATACTTCACCCATTAGCGATTTTTCAGGAAATCGGCCAAATATGTCATTAATATCTTTAGAGTACTTTAAGCCAAAAGGTGCCATTGCAATTGTATGGCTGAATTGTTTTAGCCCTTTAGCATCTAAATAAGCGGGATTGGTAACTGGGTTGGAAGGGAGCCATTCTTGATGGTACTTTGCATCTTTCAGCTCAGCGCTCATTCTTGTCCAAGCAGTATCGAATTCGCTAGATAATTCTAATGATACTTGTTGATTTTGTAGCGATAAAGCTTCAGCAAACCGATATGAAGCTGTAAATGGGCAATAGACACTAGTAATATTGTCTGACAATAATCCAGAACCGAGTTCAACTAATTCATTAGGCGCTTGAGTTTCTAGATCAGAGTCTTGGTTATAGTATTCAAAAATAATCTCAGCTACTTCAAAGTAACTTATTAATCCTGTTTGAAGCGAGTGATCAATTTGTTCAACGAGTAAATAAAAGTTGATATCATCAGTAGTAAAGTTCCCTCTCATTTGATAATTGTAGCCACTACACATACCATGAATATAGTGTTTAAATCGTTCGGATATATCGTCAGAACCAATATATAATTCATGTTCATCTAGCTTTTTCTCGCTTGATAACTTAAGCCAAACAAATAATGCCTGCGAAACAAAGAGAGTATCTGAGCTATTTAATGAGGTATTACCTCTAAAAAAATCTACTACTGAATAAACGATTGAATTTTTCAAAATAAATCCTTAATTATAATCTAATGAACACGCGATTTTGTGCGTTTATAGCTATTTAGTGGATATGTTGTTAATTCCACCCCATCTACTTCAACAAGCACAAGTCCACCTCTGGATTCCATCTTTTGCATAAGCTTTTCAATTTTCTTACATTCAGCTATCGCAACTTTTAATGCTTTTTGGTTCAGTATTGTCTTATCACCATTTTCCACACCAAATTGCTTTACCAAATCAAGCATTCCTTGCTGAATACCACGCTGATTTATTCGTTGATGTATGTGTCTTGTCTTAGCCATATTCATATCTCCATACTGTTGATGGAAATAATATTAGAGCAACAATTAAATTAATGCAACACTTATTTAAATAATTTCTGTCTGATTATTTAAATATCATTCAGAATATCTTTTATTTTTAGTAATTTTTGGTCCGTTATTGAAGTAATGGAAAGTAGCTTTTCTCTAACTTTAACAGGGTCTATAGAGGAATTAGATGTACTGTATTCTGTAAGATAGCTTGAAGGTATTAATAAATTACTGTTCTCCGTGATTTCCTGAGCAGACTTAATGGCAACTTTACCATTAATTGAATTATTAGCGTTGTATAGACCATAGATCTCATCAAGCTTAGCTAGTTTATTAACCCTACCAACTGCTTCATAACAATCGCTAGCATTTATAAATTTAACTAGGTCGTTAGTTCGTCCTTTTTTTAATACCAAAGCATAAAGTGAGACAGTTCTAGGCTTAATAAGTCTAGGTGGTAGTTCTATGACAGCATCTACAAAATTATTATCAATCAGAAAAGCACGAGCATTTTTTTCAATTTCTCTATGTAAAGGGCCTTTACCTAAAAAGATAATAGCGGTGCCATTATCTTTGAGTGAGTAAATAAGCTGCTGTACAAAACCATGTTCTTTGAATTTAGCAGGAACTGTCTTATCTTTTATTCTCTTATCTGCGACAGCTAACATTGGTTCATCATCGGCTTCTTTTTGAAGCTTTTCATCGTCTTTAGAAGCTGTAGGATCTAAAAGTGTGAACGCAACATCAGCAATCATCGGTTTAATATTTGCTTCTGAAGATAAACTGAAACTATAAAGCGTTTTAATATCTTCAGCGCCAGCAATCGATAATAAATGGTTAAGGTAACTAGATGATTGAAGGATTGTTTCTGTAATTACCTCTCCTACTTGATTATCTGAAGCATAATGAGATACCAACTCGCCTGTCATTGCATATGGATCGTATATGCTGTGCTTAGTTGTTTTGTTTACCAATTTATTTACTAGCTCAGAAAAGCATGATGGTATATCTTGATATTCAAAATCAGGTGACAGTTTATCAACCATATTCATGCCCTGAATACGTTGAAGAATATGGCCATAGGTGACAATGGCTTCCTTTTTTGTGATGCTCTGTATTAGTTCTAAAGAAGGAAGGTGCGATGTCTTGCTTAACACTTGGTGCTGCTTATCAACAGATATTTGTTGTAGCTTATCGGTAAGCTCTTGATATACAGTTCTATGACTACTTTTAACAAAGTTAAAGCTGATCAGTTTGTTAGAAAACTTCTCAAGATTGGATTCATTTTGCTCACATTCAAAGAGTACTTTTAAAAGCTCATCATATTTTTTCTTTTCAATAATGTTGATAAAAATAACTGTGACAAGACAAAGAAACAACTCTCTCTCATTTATTAACTGCTCATTCAAGCCAGCATGATTAATGTTATCTGTAAGCTCTAATACTGCTTTTTCTATATTCATTTTGTTATTAATGCTCCGACTATTTCATTAAGCTGCATTCTTCTTTCATGTATCAATAGCTCATGTAACGAGATTTCTTTTTCAACACTATCAACGCCCTCAAGTATTAGCTGTTGCTGCTCAATGGAGAGTTTTGGAAATGGTAATTTTGATAAATTTGAAATACTTAACGTACTTTGATAGCTCCCGCCTGAGTTCCCATTGAGCCATTGTTGAACCGGATCACTGTTTAAATAAAATGTTAAAAACCTTGATAGTAGTACTTCCGAATTGTTGTTCGTAATCACTAAAAAATGTTGTGTGGCGACAATGTTTTCAGAGGGGGGGTGACAAACTTGTACTGCTTTTTTTAAGGGGCCTTTGGCCACTACAATTATCTGATCATGTTGTATCGTTTTTACTGTACGTGTTGTTTCAATGTTAACACTGACTAATCTTTCCCAATCAATTGTACCCGACTCGACATCACGCAACTGAATTACCTGGTGAGATGGTGCAGCATGTTCTGTGATACCGTTTTTAAAGGTTCGTCCGCTTTTAATTATTACAAGATCGCTAAGTTTCATCTTATCTCCTCATTTTAGCACCTCTAATATAACACACTTCGGGATATTGAAAACTTGACTTACTCATAAAATGGATCAATACTCTTTTCTCACTTCGAGATATTGAATGTCTCGTTTAAGGAAATTAAATGGATAATAAGAGAAAAATAAATAGCAGACTTAAGTTAAAAATAAGCAGAATAAACACTGAAAAACCTGGGGGAAGTCGTGGCTAAAGGATTTCATAGAGTGTCATTAACACTTCAAGAAAAATGGTATAACGCTCATGTAAATAGCATAGACACTGACTTTTATGAGCCTATGTGGCGAGTAGAAGATGTAAAGTCATATGGCATTAAGGCTAAAATTAAACATTTCAAAGACTTCAACAGAGCGGTTCATGTTCTTAGTCAAAATGAATTGCTGATGTTCATGCTGATCGCATGGGATAAAAATATTGTGCAAAGCTATGAACAATACGCCTTGCCATTAGATGAAACACTCGTAATTGCAAAAGCGCTTGGTGTCAAACACCCCGTTTACCCCCAAAACAAAAATATTCCTGTCCAGCAAACTTTAGACTTTTATTGTCATAAAGAAGGCTTTGATCGCATCGGATATGCAGTTAAGCAAAAGAATGAAACATTCAAGGTTAGAGCTGTAGAAAAGCTGGCAATTCAAGAAGCTTGGTGCAAAATCAACAACTGCACATTTGAATTAGTGAGCAGTGAAGAGTTAAAACGTAATAGTGTTATGAATTTAGAGCGTATCTATCGTAATCGAGATGTTCCCGCTTACTTAATGCAACTTTGCCAAGCGTGGTTCAACAATTTTTGTTCAACTTTATCTGAAGATAGACATGAGCGAGTTGCTGATATTATCGAAAAGTCAGCAATTCTGACAGGACTTGGGTATCAACAAGCTGTTCAATTTTTTCATCACTGCCTTTGGCATTTAAAAATCACTTTTAATTGGGATATTCCTCTGCTACTTGAGTTGACAGGAGAAGAGTTGGAGGTGTATCCGAATGTCTAATGAACTCATTGAAAATACCGCCATTATCAATATTGATGATGAACCAGCTAGTCAGCATTTACAAAGGTTTAAAGCCATTTGTGCAGCAAATGATGAAGGCATTATGCAGTTTAGAAAATTCGCATTAGATGAAGATCATTTAATCGTTCTCTGTGAGCCTGAAGTCAATACGGTATTCGCCATTAACCTTGTCACCACGGCAAGGAGACCTGTACAAATTGAGTATGATGAGCTTAGAAAGCTAATTGATGAAGGAAAAATTATACTTGCTGATTACACGTTTGATGATAAGACCTTCACTCCTGAAGAAGACCTTAATGACTCATTCCGTAAAAGGATGAATGAGCGCTATCAAGCGATATTGCCATTGATTTTAGATTTAGATCATTCATTAAAAAATGGATATGGCGATGGCGAGTTTGCTCAAGCTGCGAAAGAGGTAAATAAAGGTGTTCGATACATTTACGATACTTTCTATTCTTTTCTTCGTCACGGTTGCAGAAAAATCGGCCTCATCATGCCGCAGGGTAAGGATGCTAATTACGATCCTCCACCAAGGAAGATAAACCAAAAGCAAGGCCGTGCTAGCAGCGTTCATGAAGGTAAAGTTCTCGACAAGTATGATATTGAAGCGTTTGAGTGGGCAGAAAAAAAATATCGTTCAACAAGAGGCTTAAGTGTCGAAAAGACCGTTGATTTAATGAAAGGTGAGTTTTATCGGACATCTCGTGAGCTTCTTCCACTTCATGAGCAAAAACTACATGGTAAAAAGTTTGGTGTAAAACTGAAGAATGATTGGGAAATGCCAACTGAAAACCAATTTTACTATTGGTTAGGAAAAAAGCATGGTGGAAGGTTACCCCGCAGGGATAAAGGCAAGAAAAATGCAACTGAGTATGCATCAGATATAGCAGGACGTCTTGGAAATGCTGCTTATTGGGTAACAGGGCCAGGTGAGGAATTTCAGCTAGATGAAACACCATTTGATGAAGAAGCAGTGTCTGCGTTTGACCCTACTCGCCAAACTAAAATAGGTAAACCGACTGTCTATTTTGTCAAAGATAGATGGTCGAGATGTATAGTTGGGCTATATATAACAACCCAAAATCCGAGTTATGACACTGTAAAAGAAGCACTTTTTAATGCTTGTCGAGACAAAGGTGAGTTTTTAAAAGAATTAGAGTTGCCATTTGACGGGAGCCTTTGGCTTATTTTTGGCAACCCAATCACTTTACGTGTTGATAGGGCAGAATTTCATAATCGTATTAGTGAAGGGCCGATCACCTGTAATGTGCCGATTACTATCAAGTTTACTCGAACAGGGCGAGGAGACGACAAAGGCATGATTGAAAAAATGTTTGACACTTGGAGTCAATTTTTTCAAGGGTTAAGCCCCGCGCACCAAACGAAAAGTCGAAGAGATATAGCCAAGCAAGTTGCAAGAAAAAATGCTTGTTTAACCATTCAGGAACTCTATGAAATAGCGGTTGTTTACATCATTCATTATAACAACCACCAAGAGATTGAAGACTTTCCAGCCCCCTTAGAGATGAAGCAAGACGGAATTCCACCGATCCCCGCAGAGATATGGAAATGGGGAATAAAGTATCGTCCCGGCTATTTACAAGCCATTCCTGATAAGCAGCTTTATCTTGAGTTACTGGAAACTGTTAACGTAACCGTATACCAAGGCCATGTTTTGTTAATTGGTACGGGACTTAAATATACCTGTGAATGGACGTTGAAGCAGGGATATCAGGATTATCAAAAGGGCAGTAAACAGAAAACATTTAAAGCTCGAATACACAGAGGATGCGTGGATTTTATTTACTTAGTGACTGAGAGCGGACTTCAAGTAGCGATGCTACATGGTGATCACATTGGGTTCATTGGACGCAGTTTTGAAGAAGTAAAAATTCAAAGAGCAATCGAAGATAAGGGGACAAAAACAAGACGAAAAGCAGCACTAGAAAGCAAATTAGGTGCAATGTATCTATTACAAGAAAAAGTAAGAGTAGCCATTGCAGAAAAATTACCTGCTCCTATGCAGGATATTCAGACAATTCGTGAAAACAGGAATTTTGAATCCATGTTTGAACGACAAAAACAAATCAACCGCCTTTACATGGCGACTTATGATGGCTTCTATTCAGACGAACCAATAAAAGAGAATAACGATGAAGAAGAAAGCGATGCTTGTGACGATTTTACCAGTTAACCCAACTTTATTAGGAGAAAATATAAATGAAACCGACTTACCATACAGCTACTTACAGAAACGATGTGTTGGAAAATCACCTTGATAACCCTTTAATTACAGGAATACCAAGTAGATTTGAATTATCTGACGCTCATAAGAGATTGAAAGCTATTCCGGCAATACCAGATAGAGAATTAACTTCGGCAAATAAACTTGAACTTTTAACAGGTTTAGAGAAACGGGTACATATTCCAACTAAACATCACCTCGACTTTTACACCCATATTTATGCTCGTATGATTGCAGGGTATGAATCTAGAAATCCAATGCTACCAGAGATTATTGAATGGACATTGGATGCCGCAGATGATGAACCCGTATTTGTCCTTGATGACGAAGAAGATACAACTTCGACAGGAACTTCTGTCATAGGCAAGAGTGGAACAGGAAAAACATCTACTATAGTTAGCGTTTTTAGACGACTTTTTCCACAATGCATTCGTCATACAAAGGACAACTTTAAAGATACACAGATAACTTATTTAATCTTTGATATGCCGCACAATGGAGACACTCGATCACTTTGCTTGAATTTTTTTAAAGCCATCGATAATGCTTTAAATCTTAGTGATACAGAAAAGTCTTACTATGCCCACTATTCAAAGGGTAAAATTGACGCGCATATCATGCTTCAAAAAATACACTTCCTATGTAGAAGGCATCATGTCGGTATTCTAGTAATAGATGAGCTTCAAAACTTGTTAGTTCAGCCCCCCAAGAAAAGACAAATAATGCTAAGTTTCTTGGATACCCTAACCAATCAATCACATGTCCCAATCGTTAAAATTGGTACTAGTGATGCGCTTCATTTATTTAAAACTAAAAAGCGCAACATTAGGCGCAAAGGGTCTACCTTTGAAATGTCGCCATATGCTGAGAGTAATAAGTATTGGAAGGAACTCCTGCATGCTTTGTTTAACTTTCAATTTGCGGCTAAACCACTACCCGATACAGCGAGCAATAGGGCTTTTCTTTATGAATTAACTCAAGGATACCCTTATGCTGTATTGTATTTATGGCGTGAATTACAAATTGATGCGGTTAATAAAGGTAAACAGCAGAAAGATATAACCCATAAAACAATCGATGATATTTGGAAAAAGCGCTTTCCATTACTTCGTACTGTTTTCAGAGCAATCAAACATCATCGAACTGGTGGATTAAATGACCTTTTAGATGCACAACACTTTTTAGATACAGGGTACTTTGATCAAGCAATAAAACATTTAAAACGTATGGCTAAAGATCCAAATATCAAAGGACGCTCTGCTGAAGAAATTGCAAGTTCTATTGATGTGATGATGGATGAAGTAGACCTAAATACAAAGCAACATGAAGATATAGAGAAAGTAAAACAGAAGCTAAATGACAAGGTTGGAGCTTTAAAGAAAGGTCAAACATACACTGAAGGGGATGGGGCATGAATATCTGTACTCCCTTACCTGGAGAACACTTGTGGAGTGTTGTTGCAAGAAGCCTTAAGTGGTCTGGATTCTCTAAAGAATCAATATTTACTGAAAAATATGGTCTTAATGGCATGCAAATTAGGCCGTCAAAAGGCAATTGCAAACATCTATCGGTACTTGCTAAGTACGATGAATTTGAGATGCTGCAAACCTGTGGTAGCTCTTACCCTCTTTGGTTATTGAACTTCGATAATGTTGAGTTTGCATTTAAAGAGTTAAACAACAACCGCTTGGGCATAGCAAGAGAGTCACAAGTAAACCTAAGTGCTAACTGGCGATACTGTCAAACATGCATGGAAGAAGACCGTTCAAAATATGGCTCAGCGTATTGGCATAATGAGCATAATCTTCCTTTCGTCACGCATTGCACTCGTCATCAAGAACCACTTTTGCATGTTCCAGACTTAAAGAACATTTCAAAATTGAGTATGCCAAACCGACTTAAGCCAAATCAAATAGCTCCAGTTGAGTTCACCGATGAATTTCTCCAGTGGAGTAATTTTGTTGTGGGGGTATACAATACGATTAAAGCTGATCCTACTTCAGTTGCCAAATTTAGAAGTATGGTTTGGAGCAAACTAGAACCTGTTCCAGACAAAATATATAAACGTAGACCTTATTTTAACAAGCTTCTAGCTGAAATAGAGTCACAAGTGCCAGAAAGCTTGTTAAGGCACTGTTTTCAGTTCTATGCAGACGATAAACGCAGGAAAGCAAACTTTCTATATACAACGTATAAAAGAGATGGCATTCAAATTCGACATCCTGTTTATATGCTGGTGATCTTATATTGGCTTAATCTTAATGGCAATGTAATAGATGAAGCTCCCGCTTAGGTTTGCAATTAAACCATCGGAAACTATTTTCAGTGCTATTTTGAGGTGGCATAAACTTTCTTGCCACCCATATAATTATATGAGCTATAACGCTCTATTTGAAACACAAAGAACTAGGATTCATCCCTTTCTTCCTCATGGCCTTACAACAGTAGCAAAAAAACTAAATAAAGACCCAGAAGCGTTATTACTTGATAATACACTTTATCCATTATTTACTTTTTTAAATCCTAAAATAGCAAAAAATTTGAAAGCAAAGTTAATTACTGGGGACCAACCTGTAATGGGGATCATTGGCGTTCCTCAGGCTAAGCTTCCTCTCACTTTTTCTCATAAAGTTTGCCCTCATTGCTTGGGCGAGTCATACAATAACTTAGGTTATTTAGTTTTAAGAATTGAACACCAAATTCCGGGTATGAAATCTTGCTTTAAACATAACGCTCGCCTGCAAGATATTCCAGCTGGTGATGGTTATTTAGATAGGCAAATACTATTTCCATATGACCATGTCGAGGATGAGGTTTCAAGCAACATAGAGCTACAGTTTGCTGCTTTTTCGGCTCGCCTTTTAACATTATGCAAAATTGGAATAACCTGTGATTGCATCGCACTTTATAGGCGAGAATTGGCTAAGTTGGGTTACATCACAAAAAATAATAGGATAAGGATTACCCCTCTAAGGAACGAGTTAATATCATTTATCAACAGTAACCCTAAATTACTGGATGATGATGTTAGAGAGCTGCTGGGTGACTTTAGTTTTATAGGTCCTTTGTTAAGAAAAAAGACTGGATTTCCATCCCATTCAATAAAACATTTACTATTTAGCTTTTGGTTATTCAAAGGGAAAGTTAGCTTATTCTTAGATAAAGTTAAACAGCAAAAAAAATCAAACTCCTTATCAAAAATTTCCTCCCCTGATGATTCTTACATAGTTGAACTACTCAATAACAATGTCAGCATGAACGAAATTAAAAATATTACAGGGGCTAGTATGTGCTATATCAAAAGGAGAGCTGATTTGAATGGTATTGCACATGAAACCAATGCGAATAGGTTTCCTGATGAAACAAGAAGAAGTGTTATTCGTAAGGCACTATTAGGTATCCACCGAGTAGTTATTGCCGAAGAGTGCGGTGTTGGTATTGGTTATGTTGAGCAAGTCATTGGTAATACTCCTATGTTAACAAAGCATAGGGCACACCTTCGAAGGCAAGCAAAAATAAATTGGGCAATAAACCTTATCAAGGGAGAAATAAAGCGACATCCAGACTGGCACAGAACAAAAATCAGGATGTCACAGCAAGCAGCATACGGCATCCTTTACCACTTAGATAAAATGATATTAGATTCATTTTTACCCAAAGCAATAAAGCCTATCCCACCTAAAAAAAATTGGAAGCCTATTGATGATAAGTTGGTAAAGTTAATTTCGGCCTTGCCAGGTGTCGAATTACTTTCTCGTTCAGCAATAGGCAGAAAAATAAAATGTGGTCGATTCCTAATAAACTCTCTGCATCACCTTCCAAAAACAGTTATGCTATTGCGTAAAATGGGGAAGATATAGTAGCACTTCTGCCTTCATATCAATCACATAATGAAGTCTACCCGATATAACTATTAGCAACTGGAAGCTAAATGTCTTACATAATAACTAACACAAATGAAAATGAAGCTTACATAAAATACCTAGGCGAAAATGTTAAGTGGACAAACCATAAAGAGTTATTTTTATGGCTTTTAGCTGCTAGTGATGAATGCTTATTGGTATCACCATTCTTAGCTTCTGACTTTGAAAAATTATTATCTCAAGTTTCATTAATAGGTAAATCAATTGAACTGATTTCTACCTGTGCTTCGAGAGGTGACGATCAGCTTTCAAAGCCATATTCATTGAAAAGTTTTGGTGATTTAGTTAAAGCACAGACAGGACAATGGCCTACGATAGGTTTAGACCAAAAACTACATTCAAAAGTTTATGTCTTTCGTAAAGACGGCTGTCCTTTCGCTGGTATTGTAACTTCCGCAAACCTGACAGAAAGTGGTTTAGCAAGAAACAATGAAACAGGTATTCTTCTTCAATCAGAAGAATCACTTGTCAAATTGGAAGATGGGTGTAGGTCCGAGCTTGATTATGTAAGCTTGGCTGAATGGCAAATAGAAAAACTCTGTCAAACAGCAGATGTCGTTAGCCGAGATTTTCCTTCTTCTGGCAATAGAGAGATTGGCCTTACTGCAATGCTAAATAACTATGCTACACCAAGTGCAGGGAACCGCTCAACAGAACTTCGTTCCTCAGCAACATATTTCATTAAGGTATCGGGAGTTAGAGATAGGCCAATCTTACCAGAGCACCGAACTGCTATAGATGAACCACACTGTAAATTAACGTTTGCTAAAGAGCCAAAAGGTTTGAAACTGGGTGATTGTCTTTTGGAGGTAGCTGTAGGAGGGGCATGTTTCCTGAGTTATTATGCTTGTGCAAGTTCGGTGTGGGTGTTTACATCTGAAGAACAAAAGATGGATGCAGACCATGAAAGATGGCCTTACTATATTTATGCAAACAATTTATCTTTGAATTATGGTACTACATGGTTTGAGCAGCCAATATACTATGACCAACTTGTAAAAGAATTTAAGCGCGATAACCCTACCATTGCAGTAACAAAAGCGGGAAAAGATCACTTCAAAGGAGCAATACAAATGGGGCACTCTTACATTAAAGTTACTAAAGAATTTGGCGAGTATGTAAAGTCGAAAATTGATAGTAACGCTTAAAGATTAATATTAATGAATTCGGAATAAAGATACTTAAATAGCACCCAGATTGGCATCGCTCTGAAATCAAAATGGTTGACCAAGCAGAATACTGTTTACTTTATTTTCATTGTTAATGTAAATATTATTCAATTACGTACACAAATTTTATATTAGACTGCAAGGACTGAATGCATATGGAAATGAATATTGATCTACTAGATCTCAACGAACTACCCGATTGTGAAAAAGCACTTATTGCTGAGCTGAGAAACCTCTTTCCAATAGCATATATCCATAGTTATGCTACTGAAGAAAGGACTAACTTGGCTGCAAGTGCTATTTTTAGAAATCTAAACGAAATTGAAAATATTTCACTCCTAAGAACAGGGAGCGGAGGGCGTCTAGATGGTGCTGGGGTTGGTGATCATGACTTTATTCTATTATTTGATAGCAATATAACTTCAAGCTCTTCTAAACAGGTGGTAAATGAAAAAGAAGTCCTTAAAATTAAGGAAGAGTTAGACCTAAAAAATGATGTGATCGTGAATGAACAGTTTGCCTGTACGGTGGAATTAATAGATATTGCCTCTGAAAAGGAGCTTTTGGTTTATCACCACTCGAATAATAAACCTTACCCCGGTCGAATTCTAGAATCTGCATTTGTCGCAGGTAATGATGAATTATTTAAGACAGCTAAGTTAGAAACTTTAAAACAACTTTTTGGAAACAAAAAGGTATTAAAAAAAATTAAAGAAGAACTAAGAGCTTATAAAAAAAATACTCTGAGTGGTGACATGAGCTTTAAAGGAAAAGTAAGGCCGCAGTTTATAGATGAGTTACAAGTCGTTTTATATGACCCTAAGGAGCAAACATATGGGTTAAAATATGGCCCATTAAGAGCCATGCAATTATCTCTTGCTCTAGAGTTTTACGCGGCTTTGGCTAGTAAATCAATTACAGCCGAATCCTTATTAGATTTGCCTACAGCACTAGAAGATAGAGTACGTTACATCTTGAGGAAGGGGTTACACTCAAAAGTATGCGAAGAATATTTGATAGATTTCACGCTAGTTTATGCTAGCTTAGTTAACATTCAAGCTAAACTGAAAAATGATTATCACAGCCCTCAAAATGAAAAAAAAGAAATAATAATAAAAACGTTTAAGAAAAACTCTATTCTAAGATTTCAAGAAATCGTTGACGAATTTCCGTTGGGTAAACTTTTGAGTACAGAAAACAACTGATAGAATTAATTATATCATGGCATTTTTAGTGCTTACATTACTGTTGTTCGCTGCAATTTCATATTTCAATAGAATACTTGCATTGATGACGAGGGCTATAACAAAAGAAAGTGTTCGCTAGAATTGCGTCTTGTCAGATTTGAGTTAACTGAAGCTATCGTAAACAGGTTCGAATACCCAAAGAGCGGTACCATTTATTTTTGAAGAGAAATAACGTCGATCGATAGTGGACAAAACAGCTGTTTATTTGCTCATTGCCTCGCAAATTTTGATTTTAAGGCAAAGATATAGCCCTTCCCACCGATTAGGCGGATAGCCATGGTTTCATAGTTTTGGATAAATAATATAAAATTGCTGATAACAGCTAGAATTTGATAATACTAAAATAGTGGATCTAGCTTCATTTACCCACTATGTTCATTATTCCCTAAACGCTTCAGCATTAAGATGGTGCCGATTCAACAACTTATAAAACTCAGTTCTATTTCGCTGCGCTATTCTCGCTGCTTGGGCAACATTTCCGGCTGTAATTTTTAATAAGTTAGCTAAATAGTCACGTTCAAATTGATCTCTAGCCTCTTGAAATGAAGGTAATTGAGATGTCTTTTCACGTAATGCATTCCTCACCAAAGAAGCATTTATTAATGATCCTGTTGATAAAGCGACACTTTGTTCAACCACATTTTGCAATTGACGAATATTACCTGGCCAGGGGGCGCTAATTAATAACTCCATTGCTTCTGCTGAAAAACCGTTAACTTTACTAGGTGACTTCACCTCAACATGAGATAGAAAATGTTGCGCCAATAACGGGATGTCTTCTCGTCTTTGTGAAAGTGGAGGTAGTTCTAATTCAACCACATTAAGGCGGTAATATAAGTCTTCTCTAAAGGTTTTATCAATTATTGCTTGCTGTAGATTTTTATGAGTGGCCGAGATGATACGAACATCAGTTTTTATTGATTGAGTACTACCCACTGGCCGAATTTCTTTTTCCTGTATCGCTCTTAATAACTTCACTTGAAAACTCATTGGCATATCGCCAATTTCATCTAAAAATAATGTCCCTCCATTAGTCGCTTGAAATAATCCAACATGCTTCTTACCCGCACCGGTAAATGCACCTTTAGCATGGCCAAAAAGTTCAGATTCTAGTAACTGCTCTGGAATTGCAGCACAATTTATCGCGGTAAAGGGTTTATTATGGCGATTACTGGCTTGATGAATCGCTTTTGCTAATAACTCTTTCCCTGTACCACTTTGGCTATGGATTAATAGGCTAAAGTCACTTTGTGCTACTTGATTTGTTTGTTGTAAGAGAGACTCCATAATTGCACTTCGGCTAATAATATTTGCACGCCAAGAGGACTCTTCGGGATTGTTTTGAGAAATTAAAGGCTGAAGTTCAATCGCTTTTTGTACAGTTTCTAGCAACTCTTGGCTTTCAAACGGCTTTGTCAAAAAACTAAAAACACCTTGTTTTGTCGCCTTGATTGCATCTGGAATTGTGCCATGGGCAGTCATAATAACCACAGGCATTTGTGGATATTGCTTTCTAATTTGCTCAAACAATGCCATGCCATCCATACCCTCCATTCGCAAATCACTAATAACCATATGAGGTTGATAACTTTTTAATATTCCCAAAGCAATTTTCGCACTCGCAGCAGACTCTACATTATAACCTGCTGCTGAAAGCCTAATTCCCAGTAAGCGCAGTAGGTTAGGATCGTCATCAACGATTAATATTTTTTTCTTTAATTCTATATTAATATCTTTTATCACAGTTACTGTCCACGTTCACTAATAGTTTTTTCAATTTTTTTAAGCTGAATAATTTGTTTATTAAGTTGATCAATCTTTTTATTACGTTGATTAATTTTCAATTGCTGCGCTGTGTTTACTTTTTTAGATTGTTGATATGCACCTTTGTAGTTGGTAAGTTGCTCTAACAACAGCAATTGTTGATTAAGCTGATCCTTTAGCATGACAATAAAAGCTAAATCTGTTGAACTAAAAGTTGAGCCATTATAAGGCTCTAATCGGTAATCATTGAGCATGGTTTTTGCGGTGTAAGGATTATGAATTGGTGAATTGGGCAAGCTATATAACATGATTAATTGAACATCAGCTTTTGCATATCCCGATTGTTTATTGTTTTTTTGTTCGATTATCTCTTGTGTTATTTCATCTTCATTTAAGCTTTTTATCCACAGGTAGTAGTCACTAAAGTCTACCCCATTACTATTTGAATCTATCATTAGCTGGCATCCACTCAAAGCAGATAATAGTATAATAACGAATAGAGGCATACGCTGTTTTATTATATTGTTCTTTATTGTACGAAGACTTAATGATAGCTTACAGGCTCGTTGTCTCACTATTTCTCTCCAATTTTTTCAACTCTGGGTAACGTTATTTGAACCTTTGTACCCTTGTTATTTAATCTATTACTTTCAATACTTATCTCGCCATTAAGACGCATCAATAACTCTTTAACAATAGTAAGACCAAGGCCACTACCCTTAATCTGGCTATTCTCTGGTGCCGGACCTTGATAAAAAGCATCAAAAATTTTATCCTTGATATCAGAGTTTATACCTAGACCATTATCTACTATTGAAAGCTGTAGTTGTTTATTTTTAAATTCAGTGTAAATACTGATTGTGCCATGATCTGCAGAGTATTTAATTGCATTTGATAATATATTTTCTAATACCACTTTTAACTGCTTAGCATTACTATAAATAATCACCTCATCAATCACTTTATTAATCACAAGTTTCTTGCGTTTAATATCTAGTTTATGATCGGACAGTACATTGTCTAATAGTGGTTGTAAGGAAAATTTCTCCCTGTCTTGTAAACTAGTAGAGTCTAAAACAATGTTGAAGTTAAGTAGGTCTTCAATAAGTCGCTGTAGTCGATTTACGCTATCTTTGATAATGTAGCAAATCTCTTGTTGCTCATCGTTCAACTTACCTACACTGTTATCGTATAGAAGCTCTGTGCCTTCTCTAATGGCAGCCAACGGTGTTTTCAGCTCATGTGAAATGTGACGAATAAAACTAGATTTTTGCAATTCTAGCGCGTGTAAGCGTAAACGCATAATTTCAAGTGCATCAGCTATTTCTGTTATTTCAGGGGAACCTCTTAACTTAATTTCTTTATCAAAATCACCTTGTTCCAACGATTGTATTTTTGCTATTAATACTTTTAAAGGTGTCGTAATTAAATATATAAACACACCTGCTATGATTGAAATCATTGGAATAATTAATAAGCTAATCAAGATGGTATCACTGACTTGCTTCGCCGTTTTATCGATCTTACTCGCTTGATTGTTAATCAACTCATCGCTACGTATGTGTATTTCCCGGCTCACATCAGTTAAAGCTACAAACTGATTTTGTATAGTTTCTAGGGTGTTATCATCAATAGATTTAGCTGAAATGAGCTCATGAAGTATTGTAATAATAGAAGAAAATTTTTGACTGAATTGCGCTAATTCATCATCTTTATAAACCGCTAAATCATCATTAACTAATGCTAAAATTTGCGTTTCTAGGGCTAAATAATCAACTTTAAGTTCTACGTCCTTTAACACTATATATTGACTAGCATATCGTTCTAGTTTCAGCTGATTTTCATTTAACTGGCGATTCATTTTCGTTAAAGCGACTACCGAAAATATCGCTTGAGCTGACTGCTTGGACATTAGGTTAACTTGTGTCGTGCTATAAATTAAAGCAAGGACTAAGGGGAGCGCAACCAATGTAAAACCCAACAAGGTCAATTTTTTAATTGATAGTGCTCCTATAGTAAAAGCACTATTGGGTAAAGGATGACTTTTCGGCGTTTTTGTTGACACTATGGGTTCTTACCCTTAAATTTTTTTAAATAATAATGATGATGGATTACGCCTTTTTATGCGAAATAAATATAAAACGCAAGCATGTCGCCATGTAGCGACAGTAACTTAAGGAGTAAACATATACCGTAAGTTACTGATTGTTCGTTGCTTTCGCTTATTATTTCTATATTTATAACTGATAATATTTTTTATAAAAGTATATGTGTCTCTTATTGGCAACAGATAAAGTACCTTCTTTAGACTATAACCTTAATTTAACCTTTAAAATCAGCATCTTATTTTATTGGCATAGTTAGTGCTTTCGTAATGATTGAATCAAAATACTATGTTAATTTTACAATTTATATTTAAAAGGAAGAAAAATGAAAAACATTAGTTTAATAAAGGTAACATTCGCTGTCGTTGCTACAGCTTTAGCTTCTTCACTTGTTAGCGCAAAAGATGTAATACCAAAAAGCATTCCAGCCATAACAACTCCTGCATCTACAAACATAAAATTTGAGCAGCTTGATTTAGATAAAAATAGTTTACTTAGCCTTGTAGAAACTGAAAAATATAAAATGATTCACGATGCTTTTACTACAATTGATTCAAATAGCGACGCAACTATCAGTAAAGATGAGTTTGTTAAGTACATGACAAAATAATTAATTAATATTGAACAAAAATGATGTTCCGTTTGATGACAAACATTTTTACAGTTCAAATTTGCTCGCGCAACTTTCCGGCTGCTCACTAAGTAAGTTAGCCGGTTTTTTCTTTAAGGTACAATAATGACAGATACAACATCACGTTTTATACAACTAGATAATTGGATTTTCGAAGTGAAATCAGTACGCGCTATCAAGGTCAATAGTTATGGAAAACCGTATAATGCCATTGCCAATTTTTCTTTTAATGGCAATAACGCTTATATTGATGGGCTGATGACACGCGAAGGTGAAAGCTTTAGCAAAGAAGATTACCAAGTATTTATGCGTTTATGCCAAAAGTTTGATATTAAACAGGCTCAATTTGATCGTTTTAAAAACAATCACTTCCAACTAGAAACCGTTGATATAGAACCAATTGAAAATAATATAAGCCCGAAATTAACTCTGGTCCGCTAATGTCGTCATTTACAAAAGCGGTATTACTATATTTTACTAAACAGTATATGAATTATTAGCCAAAAATAGCACGCATTAAGCCAATAACATGCTCAACACTTTTTCCTTTTTTAACTTCGCTAATAATTGTATCGCGTTTACCTTTGATGTAATCAGGTATTTCATCTTCTGCCAATGCTTTGTCTACAATTTCATCTGTAGTTAACTTAACGCGTGGGCTACGCGATGACTTATAGCTGTTTATACTATTATTGAGTTTTTTATCACGAATTCTCAGGAAGTTTGAACTAAAGGCAAAGTCTTCATCTGCAAAAAGAAATAAATCTACAAGGATTGCACGCGCTTGCCACAGCTTATTCTCACGTCCATCAACTGGCTCACTTTGATGCCACCAAGCAAAAGTACGCATTGTTCCAATCAAATCTTGCCAATAGCTTTCAAAATCGAAATTGTTAAATTTTACGATGCCAAGCCCTTGACAAAGAACGTCTATTTTTGTGTTGGTAAGGGCAATAAACTGATCTGGACGTCGCATTGCCAGTAAGCGACTTGCAGCTGCTAAAGGCGCTTTTTCACCGTTTGATTTATCTTTCGTATACGTAGTAAATATGTCTATATAAGCGCTTACAAATAGTTGATATTCACTAGGGGTTACATCACCGGTTAATGGAATAAAACTAAGTGCAGCATCAAATTTACTTGTTTGTTCTTTGAATAAAGTATGAAAGATTTTAGCCCCTTTTGTTGAGGCAAACCATTCAATATCAAAATCGTATTGTATGTGGCTATGTTGATTAGTGTGCTTACCTGCAAATGCCAAACGATCAAGTTCAGTCATATCAACTAATGAGGTTTGTTCAAGTTCACGAACATAGTCTAGTAAGCGTAAACGCTCTTCAAGCGCATGTAGATCTGCTTGCTGCTCGATAAAGTCAACAAATATCGGCCAAGGAGCTATACGAGCCATTTTCAGTTGGCTGGCACTAGCGCCTAACTCCAATACTAAGATCAGTTTTTGTAACGGTTTAAATTGTTCTTCATCTAATAAGTCACGATTGATATCTTTTTTACATATTCCTAATAGTTCAATACACCACCCTAAAAAATCCTCAGGATGACTAGTTACCTTTACTGCCATTAAATTCAAACTAAGTTCTGAAATATAGGTTAAAGATTTTTGATAAAGGGAATTCTCGACATCAGATAATGCCATTTTAGCAGGGGAAGATAACAATTTTTTCATGAAAGGCTTAAACTCCAAAACGATAAACTTAAAACCCTAGTATATCTACGGGTTTTATACAGCAAAAAGCCCGTTACTTTCGTAACGGGCTTTTCTTAATAGAAGCTTAGCAATGTCCTACTCTCACATGGGAACTCCCACACTACCATCGGCGCTACTGCATTTCACTTCTGAGTTCGGAATGGGATCAGGTGGGGCTACAGT